>OJKC01000006.1_pt1 | contig 310274 bp, 266 predicted proteins | sample 1596401 | NCBI WGS metagenome assembly OJKC01 (sample SAMEA4350162, study PRJEB24818) | metagenome | biome: human; feature: gut; material: faeces | place: Denmark | collected 2013-09 | reverse complement strand
GGCTGCGGGGAGCGTGGATCGCCATGTGCATCGAGCTGTGCTTCCGCGGTTCACTGTTTTTATTCTTCCTGTGGCGCAAACGGTGGCTGCCGCGGGAGCTGGTGTGAAAGAAAAATCCCGTGTGACGGTGTAGTTCATTTCTGAAAGCTGGGGTTCTTTGACAGACTGAGTGGGAGCAGGAATAAAAAAAGAACCGCTCACGCGGTTCTTTTTTTATTCCTGCTCCCACTGGGCGGTGAGGGTGACGGGAAGCGGGGCCTGCCAGTCGGTCTGGCCGTCGGCGCTCCGGGCGAAAAAATCGGCGGCGGACAGGGTATCCACCTCCGCGCCGCTGGCGTTCAGCCAGCCGGTGAAGCGATAGCCCGCCCGGACAGGCTCCGGATAGGCGCACAGATAGACGCTGCCGCCGGAGGCCATGGGCACCGCCGCGTCATACTCCGTGACGGCTGCGCCGTCGTCCAGCCGGAGCGTCCACGGATAGCGGCTCTCCTCCGTCCGCCGCCATGCGGCGTGAAGCGCCAGCGTGCGGCTGCCGTCCTCACCGGGCTTGATGCGGGCGGCAAAGGCGGCGGTCAGGGGCTCCTCCACCCGCGTCCAGCGCTGACCCGCAGAGGTATCATACCGGGCGACCCAGCCCAGGAACTGATAGGCACCGTAGGCCGGTGCTTCCGGCTGGGGCAGGGACAGGGGCGCGTCCGCCAGCGCGGAGATATCCACGTCGCTCTGGGCAAGGATCAACGGCTCGCCGCCGGCAGAGAAGGTGTCGTTATATATGGTGTAGTGCAGCGGGCCGGCGGCGTATTCCTCGTAGGCGGCGGGTACATCATCGGCGCCGGGCACGCTGTCCGGCGCCGCGGCGCCGGGAGCACCCAGCAGGAGGGAGGCGGTCAGTGCAGAACCGCCTACCAGAATGTAGGCCAGCTTCTTCCACTTGGCGGCCTTGGCCTGGAGGGCACCGGCCGCCGCGGCCTTCTCGCCGGGCAGCGCCGTGTCCGGCGGGAGCAGCTCCGGCGGCAGGGTGAATTCCGGCGGGGGAGCGGCCGCGTGCTCCGGCGGCGGAGTCAGTTCTTTGTTTCTGTCGTCCATGGCTTATTTCATGTGGACGTCCATCTGGGGATAGGGGCACTCCACTCCCAGACGGCGGAAGCCCAGCAGCAGCTCGCGGTTCAGGGCGCGGGTACCGGCGTAGATGTCCTTTTCCGCCACCTTGACCCAGAAGCGCAGCACCACGCCGGACGCGTCCAGCGACTGAACGCCCAGATATTGGGGTGCGTCCAGCATCACATCGGAACGGGCGGCACGGATCTCCTCCAGCAGCGCCGGGAGCCGGCTCTCCAGCTGCGCCAGATCTGTCTCATAGGGAATGGAGATGTCGCTGACCGACCAGGAATTGTTATCGGAGCGGTTCAGGATATTCTTCATTTCGGAGTTGTTGATGATCTTCACGTTACCGCCGCCGTCGGTGATGGACGTGGTGCGGATACCGATGCGGGTGACAACGCCCCGGAAGCCGTTGACCTCCACGATGTCCCCCACGTTGTACTGGTTTTCCAGCAGCATAAACGCGCCGATGACCACGTCGGCGATCAGACTTTCGGCGCTGAAGCCCACCACCAGAGCCAGAACGCCGACGCTGGCGATGATGGTCCCCACATTGACGCCCAGCAGGGACAGGCTCTGGCAGACGATGATGATGCCCGCCACGTACTTGACAAGGCTGGCCAGCAGGGACAGTATGGAGCCGCCCCGGTGGGAACGCGGCTTGATGCAGCCCAGCACGAAAATGATGATGTTGGCGGCCAGCAGGATGACCAGCACCATAATGACCAGCTTTAGCAGGGAGGTCATATTCACGGTGAAGACGGCACCCAGCTCCTTGAAGTCGAACAGGTCTGTGAAGCAGCCGACGGCGATGACGGCGGCCAGCAGAAGCAGATAGATCAGCATGTGACGGATGCTCTTTTTATCCGAGGCTTTTTTCAATTTCGCGCCCTCCCTTACGGTATCTGATGAGCTGATTTTAGCATATCTGCCCGGTATAATCAACACAGAGCACGGAAAAAAGCGAAAAACCAGTACCGCAAAGCGAAAATTTCACCGCATGTATTGACAACGGCGGACGGCGGCGTTATAATCGGCGCTCTGAGAGGATTATTTGTCTATACTATACAAAAGAACGGGGTGATTTCTGTGAAAACAGCCCATACAAAGCGGGAGCCTATGGATCTGACGCAGGGCAAGTGCTGGCGGGTGATCCTGCTGTTTTCTCTGCCGGTGATCCTGTCGTACCTGCTGCAGCAGGTGTACTCCATCAGCGACGCGGCCATCGTGGGGCAGACGCTGTCGGCGGCGGAGGTAGCCGGTGTCAACGATACCAATTCTCTGGTGTTCATCTTTTTGCAGTTCGCCTTCGGCGTCAGCGCGGGCTTCTGCGTCATCACGTCCTACTATGTGGGTATGCACGACGAACGGGGCGTGCGCCGCTCGCTGGCCACGCAGCTGCTGCTGTCCGCCGCGCTGACGGTGGTGCTGACGGCGCTGGCGCTGGTGCTGCTGGATCCCATGCTGGCGTGGATCAACGTGACGCCCGCCCACCACGAGGTGTACACCGCGGCGCACACCTACTGCGCCATCATCTTCGCCGGTATCGGCGCGCAGCTGTTCTACAACTTCATCTGCTCCTTCCTGCGCGCCATGGGCGATTCCGTGACACCGCTGCTGTTCCTGCTGTTCTCCACGGTGCTGAACGTGGGGCTGGATCTGGCGTTCATTCTGGTGTTCCGCTGGGGCGTGGCGGGCGCGGCTCTTGCCACGGTGCTGGCGCAGCTGGTCAGCACCATCGGCTGCTTTATCTACGCCTTTGTGCGCTATCCGGTGCTGCGTCTGCACCGGGAGGACTGGCGCATCACCCTCATGGACGTGAAGCGTCATCTGGCGCGGGGCATCCCGCTGGGACTGCAATTCTCCGTGCTGGCCATTGGCATCATCGTCATGCAGGGCGGCGTGGTGAAGTTCGACATGCGGGACGGCGTGATGGTGTCCAACGCGGCGCAGAACGGCTTCGGTGCGGCCAACCGGCTGTTCAATCTGGTGGCCACGCCTATGAACGCGCTGGGCGGCGCCATGACCAGCTTCACGGCGCAGAATCTGGGCGCAGGTCAGTACGACCGCATTCGCCGGGGCACGCTGCAGGCGCTGGGCATGGTGTCCATTCTGGCGATTCTGGCCGCGGGCACGGGTCTGCTGCTGACAAGGGGCGACTTCTGCTACCATGTGTTCCTCAGCGCCGACAAGGTGACGCCGGACGCGGTGCGCTACGGCAACTCGCTGCTGTATGTGGACTTCTCCATGTACCTGTTTCTGGGCTTCATCTTTGTGGTGCGCAACTGCGTGCAGGGCATCGGGCGCAGCGGCTTCGTGCTGGGCGCAGGCGCGGCAGAGCTGGTGGCGCGTATCACCGTGTGTCTGGTGCTGCCGGGGCTGTTTGCCGGCGGCGCTGTCAGCGCCGATGCACCGGCCATGGCCTTCTACGCCCTCTGCGCCGCCGACCCCATGGCGTGGATCGCGGCGGATACGGTGCTGTGCATCCCCTTCTTCCGCAACATACTCAAGAAGAACTATGGCTACCTGCGCAGCGGCCGCGCATAAGAGCATGAGAACCTAAAAGGGAGCACCGCTGCGGCGGTGCTCTTTTTTGATGGCCGCGGATTGGGACGCCGTTCCCTGCGCAGGCAGTCTTCGGACGTCTCCTCTAAGGAAACTTTCACGCTTTAAATCTATCGGTTTGTGCTGTAAATAACGTTAAAAATCGAGCGAACACGATAATTTCTTCTTACGAAAACGATTTTTTATTCCTTGTTGACTTTTGCCGCTTTTTGTGTCATTCTTGTGAGTAACATACGATTTGTTCACGCGGTAGGCGGACATACGTTCACGCTGCGCGGACGAAAGGAGGAACCCTCTTGAGCAGACTTGACATAAAAAGCCCCAGCCGCGCCCAGACGGTGGTGGACAATCTCTACCGCGACGTGGAGCGGCGCATCGCCGCCAGCCCTCCGGGACTGTGCCCGGTGGATATGTCCCTGTCGTTTTTGCAGCTGTGCCACGCCCAGTCCTGCGGCAAGTGCGTGCCCTGCCGCATCGGTCTGGGACAGCTGAGCAAGCTGATCGCCACGGTGCTGGACGGCACCGCCGACATGAGCACGCTGGCCATCATCGAAAAGACAGCCCGCACGGTGGTGAACACCGCTGACTGCGCCATCGGGCGCGACGCCGCCCGGCTGGTGCTGGACGGTCTGGAGGGCTTCCGCGACGACTACGAGGAGCACATCCTGCACCATCGCTGTCTGGCGGGCTTGCAGCTGCCTGTGCCCTGCGTGGCGCTCTGTCCCGCCGGCGTGGACGTGCCCGGCTACATGGCGCTGGTGGGGGAGGGGCGCTGCGCCGACGCGGTGCGCCTGATCCGCAAGGACAACCCCTTCCCGGTGTCCTGCGCCTATATCTGCGAGCACCCCTGCGAGGCGCGCTGCCGCCGGAATATGATCGACGACGCCATCAACATCCGCGGCCTGAAGCGCTTCGCCGTGGACAACGCCGGCGATGTGCCCCAACCCGCCTGTGCACCGTCCACCGGCAAGAAGGTGGCAGTCATCGGCGGCGGCCCCAGCGGACTCAGCTGCGCCTACTATCTGGCGCTGATGGGACACAAGGTCACGGTGTACGAGGAACGCAGCAAGCTGGGCGGTATGCTGCGCTACGGCATTCCCAACTACCGCTTCCCCCGGCACCTGCTGGACGCGGAGATCGAGTCCATCCTGTCCCTGGGTATCGAGGCGCACACGGGCATCACCGTGGGCGTGGATATCTGGGTGCAGGAGCTGCAGAAGGAGTATGACTGTCTGTATATCGCCATCGGCGCCCATCAGGACAAGAAGGTGGGCATCCCCGGCGAGGACAGCAGGAACGTCATGTCCGCCGTGGAGATGCTGCGCTCCATCGGCGACGATGTGATGCCGGACTTCACCGGCAAGCGGGTGGTGGTCATCGGCGGCGGCAACGTGGCCATGGACGTGACCCGCAGTTCCATCCGTCTGGGCGCGGAGAAGGTGACGTGCGTCTACCGCCGCCGCGTGGAGGACATGACGGCGCTGCCAGACGAGGTCACCGGCGCTATGGCCGAGGGCGCGGAGATCGCCGCGCTGATGGCACCCGTCCGCATCGAGGCGGACGAGGACGGCAGTGCCGCGGCGCTGTGGGTGCAGCCCCAGATCATCGGCGAGGCCGATAAATCCGGCCGTCCCCGTCCCAGCAAGGCCGACCTGCCGGAGGTGCGCATCCCGGCGGACATCATCGTGGTGGCCATCGGTCAGGGCATCGAGATCCAGGGCTTCGAGCAGGCGGGCGTGCCCATCAAGCGGGGCACCTTCGTGGCCGGCTTGTCCGGACAGGTGGGCGACATGGACAACCTGTTCGCCGGCGGCGACTGCGTCACCGGCCCCGCCAGCGCCATCCGTGCCATCGCCGCCGGCAAGGTGGCGGCGGCCAATATTGACGAGCATCTGGGCTTCCACCACGAGATCAAGGTGGACGTGGACATTCCCGGCCCGCGGCTGAACAACCGCGCGCCCCACGGCCGCATCAACACCACGGAGCGGGAGGCCTGCCAGCGCCGCTGCGACTTTGAGGACATCGAGTGCGGCCTTACCGAGGAGGGCGCCCGCACCGAGGCGTCCCGCTGCCTGCGCTGCGACCACTACGGCTACGGCATATTCCGGGGAGGGAGGAACGAAAAATGGTAACACTGACCATCGACGGCCGCACGGTGACGGTGCCGGAGGGCACCACCATTCTGGAGGCGGCGCAGACCCTGCGCATCACCATCCCCACCCTGTGCTATCTGAAGGATATCAACGAGATCGCCGCCTGCCGCATCTGCATGGTGGAGGTGGAGGGCTACGCCCGGCTGGTGCCCTCCTGCGACAGCGCCGTGGCCGAGGGCATGGTGGTCTACACCAGCTCGCCCCGCGTGCGGGAGGCGCGCCGCGTGAACCTGCGCCTGCTGCTGAGCCAGCACGAGACGAAGTGCACCAAGTGTACCCGCAGCGGCAACTGCAAGCTCCAGCAGCTGACCAACGACTATAACCTGCTGGGCGACCATTACATCGACGACCTGAAGAACATCCCCACCGACTACTCCAACCCCGTGGTGCGCATCGAGAACCGCTGCGTCAAGTGCATGCGCTGCATCCAGATCTGCGACAAGGTGCAGACCATGGGCATCTGGGATCTGATGGGCACCGGTACCCACACCACCGTAGGCGTGGCGCGCACCCGCACGCTGGGGGAGAGCGGCTGCACCTTCTGCGGCCAGTGCATCACCCACTGCCCCGTGGGCGGCCTGCAGGAGCACGACGACACCGGCAAGGTCTTCGACGCGCTGGCCGATACGGAGCGCATCACCGTGGTGCAGATGGCGCCCGCCGTGCGCAGCGCCTGGGCGGAGTATTACCACCTTGATCCCAAGTTTGCCACGGCGGAGCGTATGGTCACGGCTCTGAAGACCATGGGCTTCGACTATGTGTTCGACACCGATTTCGCCGCCGACCTGACCATCATGGAGGAGGGCAGTGAGTTCATCGACCGTTTTACCCACCGCAACAAGCACCGCTGGCCCATGTTCACCAGCTGCTGTCCCGGCTGGGTGCGGTTCCTGAAGGGGCAGTTCCCCTCCTACACGGAGAATCTCTCCACCGCCAAGAGTCCCCAGCAGATGTTCGGCGCCGTGGTCAAGAGCTACTTCGCCCAGAAGCTGGGTGTGGATCCCCACAAGATATTCGTGGTGTCCATCATGCCCTGCACCGCCAAGAAAGCGGAGTGCGCCCTGCCCACCATGAAGGACGCCTGCGGCGACCCGGACGTGGACGTGGTGCTGACCACCCGCGAGATCGTGCGCATGTTCCGGGGCGAGTCCATCAACCCCGCCGTTCTGCCGGAAACGCCCTTCGACACGCCGCTGGGCACCGGCACCGGCGCGGCTGTGGTGTTTGGCGCCACCGGCGGCGTCATGGACGCGGCGCTGCGCAGCGCCTACTATCTGGTCACGGGGAAGAACCCGGACGCCGATGCCTTCTCTGCCGTCCGCGGCATGGACGGCTGGAAGGAGGCGACCTTCAACATCCCCGGCGCGGGCGATGTGCATGTGGCGGTGGTCAGCGGGCTGGGCAACACCCGCCGCCTGATGCACGCCATTGACGACGGAAAGGTGAGCTACGACTTTGTGGAGGTCATGGCCTGTCCCGGCGGCTGCGCCGGCGGCGGCGGTCAGCCTATCCACGACGGGCAGGAGCTGGCGGCCTACCGCGGCGATATCCTCTGGAGCATCGACAAAAACACCAAGGTGCGCTTCTCCCACGAGAACGCCGATGTGCAGGCGTTGTACCGGGAGTTCTTCCGTGCCCCGCTGGGGGAGAAGTCCCACCATTTGCTCCACACCGACCACACGGCGTGGAAAATGCCCAACGAGAAATAAAAAAAGAAAGCCCCACCGGGGCTTTCTTTTTTTTGCGCACCTGCCATCCCGCAGGCGGCATCCCAACGTCCCACCGTAGGGGCGGACGACTCTGTCCGCCCGCAGGGGACGGGGTGCGCTCATCGACAAACAAAAAAAGAAAGCCCGTACAGGCTTTCTTTTTCGATATACAGGTATGCGTTACTCGTCCAGATTCTCGATCAGCTCGGCCAGCGCGTCAACAGCTTCCTTCTCGTCGCTGCCGTCGGCGATCAGCGTCACGGTGGTGCCCTTCATAATGCCCAGGCTCAGTACGCCCAGCAGGCTCTTGGCATTGACGCGGCGCTCTTCCTTCTCTACCCAGATGCCGCTCTTGAACTCGTTGGCCTTCTGGATAAAATACGTAGCGGGTCTGGCGTGCAGACCGACCTCGTTCTTGACTGTGATCTCCCGTGTATACATGAAACAGCACTCCTTACGCACAATTTTGTTCTGCCGCGCCAGAGGGTGCAGCGCGTGGTCCCCAACCCTCACCATTTACTATTATACCGGTTTGACACAAAAATTCAATGGGCATTGATACGAAAATCCCTCGTTTTGCCCCATGATTCGTGCCGCAATTTGTGGAAAATGCCCTACTTCAGCTCTACAACGGTGACGCCGGCCTCGCCCTCGCCATACCGCCCCAGCCGGAAGGACTTCACCTGCCGGTTCTTTTTCAGCAGCTGGTGTACGGCGGCGCGCAGCGCGCCGGTGCCCTTGCCGTGGATGATGGTCACGGTGCCCAGCTTGGAGCGGGACGCCGCGTCCAGGTAGTTTTCCACCACGCTCTCGGCCTCCAGCGTCTCCAGTCCCCGGATGTCCAGCTCGGCTGAGGCTCTGGCCGCCGTGTTGATCTGCACGGACGGACCGCTGCGCTGCCGGGCGGCATCGGACTGCTTTTTCTTCTTTTCCACCTCCTCCGCCGTCTCCAGCAGGCGCACCTGCGCGGCCTTGACGGTCATCTTCATCTTGCCCGCCTGCAAAAGTAGCGTGCCGTCACCGTTGACGGCCAGCACCGCCGCGCCTGTGTGGACGCCGGCCAGCTCCACCGTGTCGCCCACGGCGATGGGGCGGCTGGGCGCCGGGATCGGCTCCGGCGTGTCGTCGTGCCGGTGCAGGTCGCTTTCCGCCTCGTTGAGACGGCGCTTCACGTCGCTTTTGCGCTCGTTCAGCGTCTGATAGTCCGCCTGCCGCTGCTGCTGCTTTCGCAGCTCGTCCAGCTCGGCGAACACGGCGTCCGCCTGCCGCTGCGCCTGCTGCACGATGCGCCGGGCGTCGGCCTCGCCCTTGCTGCGGGCGTTGTCGCGGGCTTTTTCCATCTGCTCGCGGAACGTCCGCGCCTTCCGCGCGTCCTCCTCCCGCTGCCGCCACAGGCGATCCGCCTCGTTCTGGGCTTTTTCCAGCCGCTGGCGCTTTTCCTCCAGCTGGGTCAGCACGTCCTCGAACCGCACGGACTCGTTGTCCATCTGCGCCTTGGCGTTTTCGATCACGCTCTCGTCCAGCCCCAGCCGCCGGGAGATGGCGAAGGCATTGGACTTGCCCGGTATGCCGATCAGCAGCCGGTAGGTGGGGCGCAGCGTCTGCACGTCGAACTCGCAGCTGGCGTTCTCCACCCCCGCCGTGGTCATGGCGAAGGTCTTTAATTCCGCGTAGTGGGTGGTGGCGGCGGTCAGTGCGCCCTTGCTCCGCACATCCTGAATGATGGCGATGGCCAGCGCCGCGCCCTCCACCGGGTCGGTACCCGCGCCCAGCTCGTCGAACAGGATCAGGCTCCGGTCGTCCGCCTGCTTCAGTATCTCCACCGTGTTGGCCATGTGCGCCGAGAAGGTGGACAGGCTCTGCTCGATGGACTGCTCGTCGCCCACGTCCGCCAGCACCCGGTCGAACACCTGCACCGCGCTCTGATCCCCGGCGGGGATGTGCAGGCCGCACTGTGCCATCAGGCACAGCAGCCCCAGGGTTTTCAGCGTGACGGTCTTGCCGCCGGTGTTGGGGCCGGTGATGACCAGCGTATCGTATGCGCCGCCCAGCGCCACCGTCACCGGCACCGCCTTGGCCGGATCCAGCAGGGGGTGCCGCGCCCGCCGCAGGTCGATGCCGCCCCTTTTGCGCACCAGCGGCCGCCCGGCGTCCATGGCGTAGCTCAGCTGCGCGCGGGCGAAGATGGCGTCCAGCTGCACCAGCAGATCGTAGTCGTACAGAATGTTCTCCCGCTGCGCCGCGCACTCGCCGGACAGCATCCGCAGCACCCGGTCGATCTCCTTTTCCTCCCGCGCCTGCAGCTCCTTCAGCTCGTTGTTGGCCTGCACCACGCCCATGGGCTCCACGAACAGCGTGGCGCCGGAGGAGGAGATGTCGTGTACCAGACCCGGCAGACTGCCCTTGCACTCCGCCTTCACCGGCACCACGAACCGCCCGTCCCGCTGGGTGATGAGAGCCTCCTGCAGCACCTTGGCGTAGGAGGGGGAGGAGATGATGCGCTGCAATATCTGCCGCCCCTTGGTGGCGGCCGCCCGCATTTTCCGGCGGATGTCCGCCAGCTCCGGGCTGGCGGTGTCCGCGATGGTCTCCTCGTCCAGAATGGCGGAGCGGATCCTGTCCTCCAGATAGCGGTTCACATGCAGCGCCGAGAACAGCCGGTCGATGGCCGTGGCCTCGCCCTGCCGCTCCGCGTCATAGTCGCTGACACGCCGGGCGGCGGTCAGCACGCCGGCCACGTCCAGCAGCTCGCGGGTGTTCAGCACGCCGCCGTGGTCGGCGCGGTTCAGCGCCTGGGACACGTCCTTCACCCCGGCGAAGGAGGGGCTGCCGTGCAGACCCAACCGCGTTTTGGCGGCGTCCGTCTCGTCCAGCAGATGCTCCACCGCCGCCGCGTCCGTCACCGGCCGCAGCCGCAGACACCGCGCCTTGGCCTCGTCGCTGACGGCGTGGCGGGAAAGCAGCTCCAGCACCGCCGGCAGCTCCAGTGTTTTAATGGATTTTTCAAATAAGTCGCTCATATATGTAGTTCCTCTTTTACCCCAACAGGGACTTGTAGTAGTCCAGCGTCCGGAAGCTGCGCTCCAGCTGGGCGGCGATAAACGCCTCTCCCGCGTGATCCAGCGCCTGCAAAGCGCTTTTTTCCAGCGTGAAGCTGTACAGCCGCTTGCCGTCCGCGCCCAGCACATGCCGCAGCGCCGCCAGCCCGCCCTCTGTCAGGGGCAGGCGCATCCGGCTGTCCGGGCTTTTGCATCCGCCGCAGGTGACGAACCCGCCGAAGATGTCCAGCATGGGCGCGCGCACATCCCGCGCGCCGCACACGGCGCAGCCCTCCGCCAGCGGCTCGAACCCCGCCAGCGCCATGAGTCGGAACTGGAAGGCCGCCTTCACCAGCTGCGGCTCCTTCTCCGTATAGCACAGGGCGTACAGCCCGTTCAGCAGCAGCGACAGGATCTCCGGGCAGGCCGTCTCCTCGGCGCACACCGCCTCCGTCAGCTCGCAGAACCACGCGGCCAGCGCCAGCAGCTCAATGTCCCGTCCCAGCCCGTCGAACAGCTCGATGGGCGACGCCTCGTCCAGCAGATACCAGCCGCCTCGCTTGTAGATGGTCAGCTCGGAATAGGCCGGCATCTGGCAGGCGGCGGCCAGCCGGCTGTTCTTCCGCCGTGCGCCCCGTGCGATGAGGGGTATTTTGCCCCTGTCCGGCGTCAGAACGGTCAATATCCGGTCTGCCTCTTTTGTGTCCGTGACCCGCAGCACCACGCCGGAGGTCACTGCTTTTCCTGTTTGCATACCGTCTCCTGTGCGTCCCGGTAGAGCAGATACGCCTCCGGCGCGCCGGTGTCCAGAAATAAGTCCCAATAGTCCACGGCGTTCACCTCCACGCCGTTAGCATGGGAGCTTTCGCCGGATTTATGGCTGGAAAATTGTTGCTGTCAGTCCTCGTTGTAGCCCTGACTACGAATGAAGTGCGCAAAAACTGGCCGGAGTGCATGCTGCGACCGCAGCCTTACTCCTCGTTATAGCCCTGACTTCTGATGAAGTTGGGATTATCCCGCCAGTTTTCCTTGACCTTCACCCATGTCTGAAGAAAGACCTTGGTGCCCATGAACTTCTCGATGTCCCGGCGGGCGGCGGAGCTGATGCGCTTGAGCATCTCGCCGCCCTTGCCGATGATGATGCCCTTGTGACTGGCCTTCTCGCAGTAGATGGTCACGTCCAGATCGATGATGCCGCTGTCCTCCCGCTCGGAGAACTTCGTCACCTCCACCGCCGTGCCGTGGGGGATCTCCTTGTCCAGGCACCGCAGCATCTTCTCCCGGACGATCTCGGCGCATACCTGGCTGTCCGCCTGATCGGTGGTCATGCCGTCGGGGAACAGCTGGGGGCCGGGCTGGGCGTATGTTTCCAGCTGCCGCAGCAGCTCATCCAGCCCGTCGCCCGTCCGGGCGGACAGGGGGATGATGGCGTCAAAGCCGTCGTATACCTCATTGTATGCCGCGATGACCTCCAGCAGGGACTCCTTCTTCTCCACCGTGTCGATCTTGTTGATGCACAGTACGCAGGGCAGCTGCTCCTCCTGAATGCGCTGGAGCAGGATGCGCTCCGGCTCGCCCACATGGGGGATAGGCTCCACCAGCAGCAGCGCGCACTCCACGCTGCTCAGGCTCTCCCGCACCACCTTGACCATGTAGTCGCCCAGCCGGGAGCGGGGCTTGTGCAGACCCGGCGTGTCCAGCAGGACGAACTGGGTGTCGCCCCGGTTCACCACGCCGTAAATGCGGTTGCGGGTGGTCTGGGGCTTGTCCGAAACGATGGCGATCTTCTCGCCCACCAGTGCGTTGGTCAGACTGGACTTGCCCACGTTGGGTCGTCCGCACACGGTGATCATAGCGGTTTTTGTGATGTTCATAGGTGATCCTCAACTTTCTTTCATTTGAGCAATTTTGTTATCTCTCCAGTCCCAGCTGGGACATGATGGCCTCCTCGCGCCCGCGCATCTGCGCCTTCTGTGCGCCCTCGTCCATGTGGTCGTAGCCCAGCAGGTGCAGTACGGAGTGTACCGCCAGATACGCCAGCTCCCGGCGGTTGGAGTGCCCGTACTCCTTCGCCTGCGCCTTCACCCGCTCCATGGAGATGACCATATCCCCCAGGGGCACATAGCCGGTGCCGGGGTCGGCGTCCTCCGCGCCGGGCAGCTGACCGGGCGTCAGCTCGAACTCCGGGAAGCTCAGCACGTCGGTGGGGCGATCCACCCCCCGCATGTCCAGATTGATGGCGTGAATGCCCGCGTCGCCCGTGACCAGCACGTCCACCTCGCAGGGGAAGTCCACCCCCTGGGCGGTCAGCGCCGTGCGGATGACCTTGCGGAGAAAGCTCCGCGTCGCCTCACTGATGCCGGGCACGTCGGCGGTGACGGGTATATAGTGTCGCTTCATTTCTTTTTCTCCTCAAATTTGGCGTAGGCCTCGATAATGCGCTGCACCATCACATGGCGCACCACGTCCTCCTTGGTGAGCTTGCATATAGCCACGCCCTCCACGTCCCGCAGCACCTTCATGGCCTCCTTCAGGCCACTGACCTTGTCGCTGGGCAGGTCGATCTGCGTCACGTCGCCGGTGATGACCACCTTGGAGCCGAAGCCCATACGGGTCAGGAACATTTTCATCTGCTCCCGGCTGGTGTTCTGGGCTTCGTCCAGAATGATGAAGCTGTCGTCCAGCGTGCGGCCGCGCATGTAGGCCAGCGGCGCCACCTCGATATTGCCCCGCTCCAGATACTTCTGGTACGTCTCCGCGCCCAGCATGTCGAACAGCGCGTCGTACAGCGGGCGCAGGTAGGGATCCACCTTGGACTGCAGGTCGCCGGGCAGGAAGCCCAGCCGCTCGCCGGCCTCCACCGCCGGGCGGGTGAGGATAATGCGGTTTACCTGCTTGTCCCGGAAGGCGGCCACCGCCGCCGCCACCGCCAGATACGTCTTGCCGGTGCCCGCAGGCCCCACGCCGATGGTGACGGTCTGTTTCAGAATGGCGTTGACGTACTCCTTCTGGCCGATGGTCTTGGGCTTTACGGGGCGCCCCTTGCTGGTGATGCAGATCACGTCCTGCGTCAGCTCGCTGATGCGCTCGGACTGACCGGAGCGCACCAGTCCGATGACGTAGCGCACATGCTGGTCGGTGATGTTCTCGCCCTTGCCCGACAGCGTCAGCAGCGCCTGCACCGCCTTCACCGCCAGCATGACGTTCTCCGGCTCGCCGGAGACGACGATCTCACCGCCCCGGTTCACCGCCTGCACCTGAAATTCCGCCTCTAAAAGGCGGATGTTCTCGTCAAAGGAGCCGAACAGGTTCACGGCCTCCTCCATGCGTTCAATTCCGATACGCTGTTCCATATTCCGGGTTTACCTCCCTATATCGTTGGTTATTGTCAGCGGCGCATCCACGCCGATCTGTTCCTCGCATTCCGCCCGCAGCGTCACCATAAGATACGCGCCCTGCCGCCGGGCGGACACGTCCGTTTGCAGGATGGCGCCGTCCTCCCCGATGGTCTGCCGCAGCTGCGCCAGCAGCTGGCGCTCGCCCTCGGCGCGGGCGTCGTCCTCTGCCCGCTGGCCGTCGTACACGGTGTGCGTCACGGTCCTCTCCACCGCCAGCGTCACCGGCAGGCGCAGGCCGAAGGGCAGACGCAGACCGCGGTATTCTGTTATTTTATCACAATCCACCGGCAATACGCTACCCCCTGCGTATAATTTTATTCTCTGCCGCCCGATATCCACCGCCACGCGGGTGACGGCGCCCTCCTCGCCGGTCTTTTCGCACACGTCCAGCGGCACGGGCACCGTCCAGCAGTACCACGTCCGCGCCCGGATGCGCCCGTGGGCGCGCATGTACCGGCAGCCTCGCGGCGAATCCGCCACGCCGCCCAGCAGCACCTGCCCGGCCTGCACCGTGTCGCCCACCTGCACGCAGGTGACGCCGTCCAGCGCCTCAATCTTTGTGATCAGGCCGTCCCTGGCGGCCACCACGTTCTGCACGTCGCTGTCCCGGTACAGATGGGGCGGGCGGGTGCGCTCCACCACCTGCACGTGGGCGGTGCAGCCCCGGACATTCACCGCCAGATACACCACGTCCGGCAGCAGCGGCAGCACCCGGTTGCGCAGGTCGTCCTGATCCAGCCCCACGCCCCGCGTCCCCACCCGCACGCCGCACCGCTCCAGCGCCTGCAATATCCCCTCCGTGGGCACGGTGTCGTTGCCGCTGACGGCAAAATCCCATATAAACGCGCTGCCCAGCGCCAGCAGCAGCGGCAGCACCAGCGCCGCCGCCAGCAGCACATAGCGCCTCCGGCACCGCCGCCACAGCTCCGGCGCGCCCGTTTTGCGCAGCAGCCGGATGTCCGCGTCCGTGTTCGCCGCTACCTCCCGCAGCCGGCTCAGGCCGGGCAGGGTGGTGGTCACGCGGAAGCACCGCTCCGTCCGCCAGTCCACATCCCAGAAGGGGATGCCGTGGGCGGCGCACAGATTCACCACCCGCTCCGGCGCGGAGGAGGTGATCTCCACCGCCGCCTGTCCCCGGAGATAGTTCACCGCTTTTCGATACATATTCGCTCACTCCACCAGCTCGATGCCCGCTATCTTTCCCGTCAGGCGCAGCTCCTGCTCCGTCATCACCAGCAGCTGCAGCCCCTCGCCCCAGATGCGCACCACCACGCCGCCGCCGTTGACGTCTACCTCCTCCGTGCTGTACGCCAGCACGCCCCGATGCCGATCCATATACAGCTCCCGGTTACCCAGCAGCTCGATCCGCGCCACGTCCGCGGCGATATTCACCGGCAGCTCCAGCCGCTCCAGCGCGTCCTGCCCCACCTGCGACAGCTTCCTTTTCAGCCCGGCCACACCGTCACCTCCCGTGCGATACAGGAGCCTATGCGCCCGGCGGGGCAAACTTGCCTGTCCGGCGGCGCGGCATTTCGGCGGCATCGGGCGCATAGGCTGGGTGCGGTGATGGCGATGAGAGGACGATGGCTTTGGGCGCTGGCCGCCACGGGGCTGGCCGTGGGGCTGCTGGTGCAGGCGCAGACGGCGGCGGACGCCGTGCGGGAGGGGATAGACCTGTGTCTGCGGGCGGTGATACCGTCCCTGTTCCCGTTTTTCGCCGTGTCGTCGCTGCTGGTGTCCCTGGGCGCGGCGGACGGGGCGGGGCGCGTGTTGGCGCGTCCCTTCAGGCGGCTGTTTCGCTGCGGCGGCGCGGGCTGCGCCGCGCTGCTGCTGGGGCTGATCGGCGGCTACCCTGTGGGGGCGCGGACGGCGGCGGCGCTGGTGCGGCAGGGCGCGCTGACGCCCCAGGAGGGCGGGCGGCTGCTGACGTTCTGCAATAACGCCGGCCCCGCCTTCGCTGTGGGCGTGGCGGGGGTGACGGTGTTCTCCAGCGGCCGGATAGGGGTGTATCTCTACCTCATCCATGTGACGGCGGCGCTGGCGGCGGGATTGCTGCTGTGCCGCCGGGGAAGCCCCTCCGCCGCTGCGCCGCCGCCCGCTCCGGTGCGGACGGGTCTGGCGCAGCGGTTCCTGTCGGCGGTGACGGACGCGGCGGAGGCCATGGGGCGGGTGTGCGCCTTCGTGGTGTTCTTTCTGGTGCTGCTGCGCCTGGCGGAGACAGCCACCGGCCCGTGGAGCGCCCCCGCCGCCGGCTTCATGGAGCTGACCAACGGCATCCTGCGGCTGACGCCCGACCGCCGGGGCTTCGTCACGGCGGCGGCACTGCTGGGCTGGGGCGGGCTGAGCGTCCACTGCCAGACGGCGGCGGTGACGGCGGGCAGCGGCATCCCCATGGGGCGGTATCTGCCCGCCAAGGCGGTGCAGGCGGCGCTGTCGGCGGGGCTGGCGTGGCTGGCCGCGCCGCATCTGCTGCCGTAGGGCACCCAACGTCCCCCTCCTGCGTAGAATGAGGACGGAGAGAAGTCTCCCATCATTCCCGACAGGAGGTCACACAGGATATGAGCATTGAGCTCCGTCATGCCGCCGCCTGCTACCAATCCGCCGACGGCGAGGTAGAGGCGGTGCGGGACGTGTCCTTTGCCGTCACGGAGGGCGCGTTCGTCAGTCTGGTGGGTCCCTCCGGATGCGGCAAGTCCACGCTGCTGAGCGCCATCGCCGGGCTGGAGCCCCTCAGCGGCGGCTCCATCCGGATCGACGGTCAGCCGGTGGAGGGCACGTCGCCCAAGGTGGGGTTCATGCCCCAGAGGGATCAGCTGTTTGAGTGGCGGAATATCTGGGACAACGTGACGCTGGGTCTGACCGTCCGCGGCGAGAAGGACGCGGCGGCCTATGCGCATGTGTCCGAGCTGCTGGAGCGGTACGGCCTTGCCGCCTTTGCCAAAAAGAAGCCGTGCCAGCTGTCCGGCGGCATGCGCCAGCGCTGCGCGCTGATCCGCACGCTGGCCACCCAGCCGGAGATCCTGCTGCTGGATGAGCCGTTTTCCGCACTGGATTACCAGACACGGCTGGCGGTGTCGGCGGATATCTGGCGCATCCTGCGGCAGGAGAGCAAGACCGCCCTGCTGGTGACCCACGACATCGCCGAGGCGGTGAGCATGTCCGACCGGGTGATCGTGCTGTCCCGCCGTCCCGCCGTGGTGAAGGCGGAGCTGGACATGGGCGCTCTGCGGCCGCTGCCGCCCATGGAGCGGCGGGACACACCGGAGTTTCACCGGTACTTCAATACGATATGGAAGGAGCTGGATGTCCATGCCTGACAAGGCTCTTTCACCCCGGCGGGAGGCGTATCTCCTGCGTCTCCGGCGGGAGAACCGGCGGGTGCGGATATGGCAGATCGCGCTGGTGGCGGGGCTGTTCATCCTGTGGGAGCTCAGCTGCCGCGTGGGGTTGTCCGACGGCTTTCTGGTCAGCTGCCCCAGCCGCATGGCGCGGACGCTGTGGACGCTGTGCCGCTCCGGTGAGCTGTGGCGGCATATAGCCGTGTCCTGCGGCGAGACGGTGCTGGGCTTCACCGCCGGCACCCTGCTGGGCACCGCCGCGGCAGTGGGTATGTGGTGGTCGGATACTGCCGCCCGCATCCTCGACCCGTACCTGGTGGTGCTCAACGCCCTGCCCAAAACGGCACTGGGGCCCATCTTCATCGTGTGGATGGGCGCGGGCATGGGAGCCATCGTCACCATGACGCTGGCCATCTCCCTGATCGTCACCATTCTGAGCATGTACGCCGGCTTCCGCACCACCGACACGGAGAAGCTCCGGCTGATGCGGACACTGGGCGCCAGCAAGCGGCAGATCCTGTGGCTGCTGGTGTTCCCGGCCAACTGTCCCACGCTGTTCTCCACCCTGAAGGTGAACGTGGGGCTGTCGTGGGTGGGCGTTATCATGGGCGAGTTTCTGGTGTCCCGCGCCGGGCTGGGCTATCTCATCGTCTACGGCTCGCAGGTGTTCAACATGGATCTGGTCATGGCCAGTGTGCTGGCACTGGGCGCGGCGGCGGTGGGCATGTACCTGCTGGTGCTGCGGGCGGAAAAATTCCTGAATTCTGTATGGGGGGTTCGCGTATGAAAAAGTGTATTATCTGCATTTGTATGGCCGCGCTGCTGTCGCTGTCGCTTCTGGCAGGCTGCGGCGCGGAAGGAAACACGGACACGGAGCAGGACGCGGCGGCGCAGACCGTCACCGTCCGGCTCAGCGAGGTGACGCACTCGGTGTTCTATGCGCCGCAGTATGTGGCCATGAGCCAGGGCTTCTTTGCCGACGAGGGGCTGGACATCGACCTGAGCAACGGCGGCGGCGCCGACAAGGTCATGACCGCCGTCGTCTCCGGCGGCGCGGATATCGGACTGGCGGGGCCGGAGAGCTGCATCTATATCCACGGGCAGGGCAAGGACGATCTGCCGGTCATCTTTGCCCAGCTGACCAAGCGGGACGGCTCGTTCCTGGTGGGGCGGACGGACGAGGACTTCGACTGGTCGAACCTGAAGGGCAAGACCATCATCGGCGGACGCAAGGGCGGCGTGCCGGAGATGACGCTGGAGTACGTCATGCGGCACAACGGCGTGGAGCCGCAGGAGGACGCGGTGGTGGACACCTCCGTGCAGTTCAACATGATGGCCGGGGCGTTCACCGGCGGGCAGGGGGATTATGTGACACTGTTTGAGCCTACCGCCACCGAGGTGGAGCGCGCCGGGCACGGGTATATCCTCTGCTCCATCGGCGAGGAATCCGGCGAGATCCCCTACACCGCCTACTTTGCCGCCCGCAGCTATATGGACGCCCATCCGGAGGTGATCCAGGGCTTCGCCAATGCCATTGCCCGCGCCCAGCAGTGGATCGTGGAGCACACCGACCGGGAGGTGGCGCAGGCCATCATCGACCAGTTCCCGGACACCGATCTGGATACGCTGGAGGCCGTCACCGCCCGTCACCGGCAGATCGACGCGTGGAATGCCGCGCCCATGATGGCGCGCTCGGCGCTGGAGCGGCTGGAAACGGTGATGACCGAGGCCGGCGAGCTGACGAAGGCGCAGTGGGTGGACTTTGACGCGCTGGTGGACAACAGCTTCGCGGAAAAGGCCATGGAGAGCATGAAATAGCAAAAAAAGAAAGCCCGCAAGGGCTTTCTTTTTTTGCTATTTCAGCTCAGGGCGGAAATGACCTCCGCGTATTTGTCGATGTCGGACGCGCCGTTCCACGTCATGAAGCCGCCGGTGCACCCGGCGTCCCGCAGGGCACGCACCTCGTCGCCCAGCTCCGCCGCGCCGTAGTGGTTATACGGCTCCCGGATGGCGTTGTAGCACTGGATCCACGTCCGCACGGCGGCGGGAGACGCCGTCTCGCTCTGCCGCGCCATGGCGCTTTCGCCGAAGTTGTACACAGTGGTGTAGGGGTGCTCCCAGGGCTTATAGTCCCCCTGCGCGCTGTAATGGTCGGGGTAGGGCATGCTGGAGATGGCGTCCACCACGGAGCTGATGGCCGGCCAGTACTGGCCGCAGGCGGTGACGTAGGCGTTGGCGCACTCGCCGAACACGTCGCCGGAGATATAATACCCGGCCTTGTGCAGCCGCTCGGCGGCGTAGAGCAGGAACCGCTGCACGGCCTGCGCCTTGCTCTCACCGTAGGTGTTCCGGTAGTCGATGGTGCCGGCCTTTTCGTACTTGTACGCGCCGTCGGGGAAGCGGATATAGTCGAACTGGATCTCGTTGAAGCCCAGCGCGGCGGCCTCCAGCGCCAGCTCCGTCTTGTACTGCCATACGGTGCGGTTATAGGCGCTGGGCCAGTACATGGAGCTGATTTTCAGCGGCGTGCCGTCCAGGTCGGAGATGACGTACTCCGGGTGGTCGGCTGCCAGATGCGCGTCATTGAACACGGTGATGCGGCCGATGACGTAGTAGCCCGCGTCGCGGAGCTTCTGCACGTTGGCCCGGAAGCCCTCCATGGTGTCCTGCGCCGCGGCGTAGGCTGAGGGGCTGTACTGCTGCATCACCGGCGAGGCGTAGGACACCGCCGTGCCGTCCACAATGTCCACCACAAAGGCGTTGATGCCGCTGCCCTCCGCCAGACGGAGGTAACTGTCGGCGTACTGGATGGCGCTGCCGTTGAGATACAGCGCCCGTACCTCCTCCGGCATGTCATTGCCGGGGATGGCGGTCTTTTCCGTGGGGTAGTAGTCCAGCCCCGCCGCATCGCCGCCGCCCCACGCGTCGCCCCGGGCGGCGTGGCGCTGGTAGAGCGCGTCGTCGTACTGCGCCAGCGCTTCCTCCTCCGTCATGCGGACGTTGGCGGCGTCGATATAGCCCTCGCCCCGGTCACAGGAGGCTTTCCAGCGGAGAACCTCGCCCTGCTCGTCCAGTCCGTCAAAGCCGGTGACGGTCAGCGCCATGCCCTTTTCCACGGCGCAGCCGGGGACAGCCCCCGTCTCGTCCACAAGGCTCATGCCCCGCAGGGCGTAGACCGTTTCCACCTGCACCACGGCGGCATAGTCGTCGGTCAGGTTGGCGCGGTCGATGCAGGCGTAGCCCTCGCCGTTGACCACCCGGATGCGCTGGGCGTCGCCCTGGGCATCCTCCAGAACATACTGCACCTCGCTGCCGCGGGGCAGGGAACCCAACAGCTCTCCGTTTTCGTCATATACAGGAGCGGTGCTCTCCGCGGAGGCCACATAGCCCGCCGCCGTCTCCGGCACGGCGGGATGGAACTGCTGCCAGATCACATAGCCCAGCGCGCCCAGCGCCGCCAGGCACAGGACGATGATGACCACCGCCGCGCCGGTGCCGCGTTTCTTCTTGGTATTCGTTGACATAAGTTGATTTCTCCTTGCGTGTGTTGTCAGACTGCGGACATTATACGACATTCTGTTCTGTAAATCCACCTAAATCTTGTGGCAGCGCCGACAAAATTTTCGTATTTTTTGTGTTTTTCCCGTTTTTCTGGTAGACAACGGGATATACCGATGGTATACTACCTGTGTATATTGTTATGTAAATCGGCGCGGGGATGACCCGCCGCCGGGCTTCCCATACAACTCATAGATAAGGCAGGGTGTGTGTTTATGAAAAGGACGAAACGGGGTATGGCGCTGATACTCTCCGCGGTGATGCTGGCAAGCTGCGTGACGACGATACTTCTGGCGGCGCACCGCAACTGGAAGGATCCCGGACTGGGGGCGCTGAGTCAGTATTATGAGACAGGAGAGAATGCCGACCCCGGCGCCGTTTCCACGGTGCCCGACGATCCCGGCGGCACCTCCTTCGGCCTGTATATGTTCGCCAGCAAGGTCGGCACAGTGGACGATTTCCGCCGCTGGCTGCGGAGCCACTCGTCCGCCCTTTACCGGGACTTCGGCGAGAGGCTGGATCAGGCCTACGGCACGAATCTCAGCGGTGGCAGCCAAGCAGGTTACGGCCCCAACTTCCAGAGAACATGGGCGGAGATCGGTCACGGCGCCAACGGTAAGGAGTTCGGCAACGCCCAAACGGAGTACTGGGGCAGCGTCCGCTATGAAAAGTTGATCGAGCGGCTGGAGAGCACCTACCGATCCTTCGATCTCAACAACTACTCCATCGCCCTCCAGAACGTTCTGTGGAGCCGCAGTGTCCATCACGGTGTGGACGGAGCTTATAACGTAGTGACCCGCGCCATTGATGGGCGGCTGGGCGGCTTTGCCAACCAGAGCGAGGCGGAGCTGATCGCCGCCATCTACGCCGAGTGCAGCAAGCTGAACAACCAATATAGCGACATGACCACCCAGCTGTCCGACCGCTACGGCGTAAAGGGACGATCCATGGCGTATTTCAGCAAGGCGGGCGACGATGTGCAGTCCTCGGTGTACAGCCGCCTGCACATCAACGAGCCGGCGGACGCATTGGTGATGCGCTACCAGAATACCACCGCCCCGCTGGAGGGGAAGTATCAGATCCTGTATCTCTCCAACCAGAAGTTTGGCTACGCCGTGAACGAGGGCAATCTTGTGGACAGCGCCAAGGCATCCGCGCTGACGCTGACTTATTACAACTCCGGCCGGTATACCCTCACGGCTGAGGACGGTAAGCGTCTGGCCGTTGTCAACGGTGCGCTGATGCTGCAAAACCCCTCTGCTGATGCAAGCCAGCTCTGGACGCTGACCAGCAGCAGTAACGGCTATGTGCTCTATAATGTGGGTGCAAAGCTGTATTTGACCATCACTGTCAGCACCGCGGAAATACCCGATACGCCTGCACCCTCGGAACCAACGGAGGAGGAAACGGCAGCTCGCAACAAGCGTGTAGAGGAGTTGGTTGCCGCCCTGAACAGCGATGATGAAAATGCGCTTGATGAGGAGACGGCGGCACTCTTTGTGACCATGCTCACTGAAAAAATCGAAGCGCTGGTCACAGAGCATCTTGAAGGCAAGGAAGAGACCGAGGTAAAGGCCGATCTTGCAAAAATGGAGGATATCCAGCGGCGGATGGAAGAGCTGGAGGAAAAGCTCCCTGAGAATGCAGAGGCCATAACGAAAGAGCAGGCTGCCGAAATGGAAGAACTCCAGAAGGAATATCTGGAGCTGATCAAGTCCTTTACCGGCAAGTCGCTGGATGAGATCATTCTCATTGTGGCCGGTGAGCTTGTGGACAAGCAGATCGCGGATGAAAAAGCTGCGGCATCCACGACCACCACCGTCACCGCGTATAAGGTCGGACTGAGCGCAGACGCCAAGGCCGCTACGCTGATGGCTGTCACGCCTGTGACAGGACAGGACAGCTGGAGTACCGTCGGGCTGTTTTATCCCCAGATGCCGGAGACGGATGATTTCGGAACCAAGATCGTCCACAATCTGACGGAGGGCAATTCCTCCTTCCCCATCCGAGGCATTGTCACCTGCACGCAGGGCATCGGCACCGTCAAGGCCGTCGTTACCAACGCCGGCGGCGCTGTCGCCACCAGCAGCTCCGGCAACGCCGGCGGCGCCAAGTGGTTCGACCTGTGGGAGCTGGACAGCGCACTGACCATCAGCAAGCTGCCGCAGGGCAAATATACGTTTACCCTTACCGGCGCCAACAGCACCGGCACCTATACGCTGGTGAACAAGACATTTACCATCGGCGCGGCTACTACCACCACGCCGGAAGCGCCCGACAACAAGTATGTCGTGCAGTTTGTAGTAAACGGTAAGGTCGTGGATACGCGTACCTACGGGGAGGCACAGCCCTATGGCGCGCTGCCGTCTGTCAGCGAGAGCGGTTTCCAGGGCTGGTTCTATAGTGACCGCGAGATATCCCAGAGCACGCCCGTGGCACCCAGAAATCATACCGTTACGGCCAAGTTCGGGACACTGCACACGGTGTCGTTCAAATACGACAACACCGTGTGGGATTCCTACAAGCTGGCACAGAACGACATCATCAGGATCCCCACCACCAATCCCATCAAGGCGGCAGACAAGAGCTATACATACAGCTTTAGCTACTGGAAGGACAGTGCCACCGGTGCGAAGCTTGCCAGCGGTACCCTGATGCCTGACAGTGATGTGACCTATGTGGCCGTGTTCTCCAAGACCGCCAATTCCGGCGGCGGAGGGACAGGCGGCGGCGGAACCGGCGGCGGTGGCGGCGGCGGAACTACGCCGCCCGCGCCCTCCGGCAGCTACCTCACCGGCATCTCGCCCAACACCTCCGTTTCCAGCCTGACCGCCAGCGGCTACACCGTGTATAGCGGCAGCAAGCAGGTGACCTCCGGACTGGTGGGCACCGGCATGACCGCCGTCAGCAGCGGCGGCTCCGTGACCATCGTCGTCACCGGCGACGTCAGCGGCGACGGCAAGGTCACCATCACCGACGTGGTCAAGCTGCAAAAGTCCGTGGTCGGCTCCGCCTCCCTGACCGGCGCTTACGCCAAGGCCGGCGACATCAGCGGCGACGGCAAGATCACCATTACCGACGTGGTGCAGGCTGCACAGGTCACTGTGGGACAGCGCACCATCAACTGACAGGAGGATCCCTATGAAGAACCGATTCCTTCGCGCTGCCGCGTCCGCCGTACTGACGGTGCTGCTGGTGCTGACGCTGCTGCCCCAGCGGGCGCTGGCCGCCGGTGCCACCCTCACCGGCACCTCCGCGCTGCTGCCCGGCGACACGGTCACGCTGACGCTGTCCGTGCCCAGCAAGGTCTACGGCCTGAGCGCCGACCTCAGCTACAGCGGCAATCTATCCCTGAGCAATTACAACTGCTCCGTCAGCGGGTGGAGCATCGTCATGAACAACAACAAGTTCAGCGCCTACGGCACGTCCAGCTCCAGCGGCGGCGTGGTCACCATCAAAATGAAGGTGTCCTCCAGCGCCAAGGAGGGCGACGCCCTGTCCGCCGCGTTCTCCAACGTGGTGGTGTCCGACGGCAACAGCGACACCGATCTGGGCAGCGCCAGCTGGTCGGGAAAGATCACCGCCGCGCCCAGCGGCAACTGTGATCTCAGCTCCCTCAGCTGCTCCAACGCCACCCTCAGCCCCTCCTTCTCCGCCAAGACCACCTACTACACCTGCACGGTGCCCTTCGCCGTGGAGAAGCTGGAGCTGAACTACAAGAAGGCGGACAACACCTCCAGTGTGTCCGTCAGCGGCAACGAGCTGGCGGTGGGTGCCAACACCGTCACCGTCAAGGTCACGGCGGCCAACGGCACCACCAAGACCTACACCATCGATGTGACCCGCCAGCAGGATCCCAACTACAAGGCATCCACCGACGCGGCGCTGAGCACCCTGACCATCGAGGGCGCTACCCTGTCCCCCACGTTCACCCCCACGGTGACGGATTACATCGCCTATGTGCCCTTTGAGACGCGGCAGGTGACCATCGCCGCCGCCGCCAAGGACGAGAAGGCGCAGGGCGTTACCGGCACCGGCGCTGTGCAGCTGTCCGCCACGGAGAGCGAGACAGTCGTCACCGTCACCGGCACCGCCGAGGACGGCAAGACCAAGCAGGCTTACACCATCCATGTGCTGCGGATGCCCGCCTACACCGGCATTGTGCCCACTGTGGAGGTCATCGATCCGGCCACCATCCCGGCGGTCGCCCCGCTGGAGATCCCCGGCACGCTGACGCTGCCCCTGCTGGGCGAGGTCAGAACGCTGTATGTGGCCATCGCCGTGGCGGTGCTGCTGGTGATCGTCCTGTTCCTGCTGGGCTTCCTGATCGGCCGCGGCCACGCGGGAAGCGCCAACGACTATGAGGACGACGAGCCGCAGGAGCCGCAGCCTCCGGTGCTGGAAAAGCACCGCACCGCCTCCGTGCCCCGGCTGGTGCCCCGGCAGGAGGAACCGGCAGAGGAGCCGCAGCCCGTCCGCCAGCCGGCGGCAGTGACCGCAGCCCCGGCGGAGGAGCCCGCACCCGCGCCCAAGGCCGAGCGCAGCGCCACTGACGAGCCGTCCCAGTCCGACGAGGACGAGGTGCGCACCATGTCGCTGGATGACCTGCTGGACGATATCCACAAAATGTAACAAAAAAAGTATCTGCGCCCGGCGCAGATACTTTTTTTTCGCCCGGAGATATGGTACAATGGCAAAAAACACACAGGAGGACGCCGCCATGAGCTACGCAGACCGCATATTCAAGGACAACTGCCGGGAGATCCTCACCCACGGCGTGTGGGACACGGATCAGAACGTGCGTCCCCACTGGGAGGACGGCACGCCCGCACACACGGTGAAGAAATTCGGCATCATCAACCGCTACGACCTGAAGGCGGAGTTCCCCATCCTCACCGTCCGCCGGACGTACTTCAAGACCTGCATCGACGAGCTGCTGTGGATCTGGCAGCAGAAGTCCAACAACATCCACGACCTGCGGGGACACATCTGGGACAGCTGGGCGGACGAGAGCGGCTCCATCGGCAAGGCCTACGGCTACCAGCTGGCGGTGAAGCACCGGTACCCGGAGGGGGAGATGGATCAGGTGGATCGCGTGCTGTATGACCTGAAGCACAACCCCGCCAGCCGCCGCATCCTGACGAATATCTACAACTTCCAGGATCTGCACGAGATGGCGCTGTACCCCTGCGCCTACTCCATGACCTTCAACGTCTCCGGCCATACGCTCAACGCCATCCTCAACCAGCGCAGCCAGGACATGCTGGCCGCCAACAACTGGAACGTGGTGCAGTACGCCGTGCTGGTACACATGATGGCGCAGGTGTCGGGGCTGGAGGCCGGCGAGCTGGTGCACGTCATCGCCGACGCCCATATCTACGACCGCCATGTGCCCATTATCGAACGGCTGCTGGAGAAGGACGAGCGCCCCGCGCCGCGGTTCATCATCGACCGCTCCGTAACGGATTTCTATCAGTTCACGCGGGACAGCTTCTCGCTGGAGGGCTACGCCCCCCAGCCCTTCGAGGACAAGATCCCCGTGGCCATTTAAGGAGGGTGCCATGTACGCCATCGTTGCCGTGGATGAAAAATGGGGCATCGGCCGGGACAACGGGCTGCTGTTCCGCCTGCCCGCCGACCTGAAGCGCTTTCGTTCGCTGACGGAGGGGCACACCGTCCTCATGGGGCGGAAAACGCTGGAATCCCTGCCCGGCGGCAGAGGGCTGCCCCGCCGCCGCAATATCGTGCTGACCGGACAGCGGGACTTTGCGGCGGAGAACTGCCAGATCGTCCACTCTCCGGCGGAGGCGGTGCTCTCTGCCGATGAGGACACATGGGTCATCGGCGGCGAGAGCGTGTACCGGACGTTCCTGCCCCTGTGCAGCCGGGTGTACGTCACCCGCATCGCCGCCGACGGCGGCGCGGACGTGTTTTTTCCCGACCTGTCCGCCGACCCCCAATGGCGGCTGGACAGGCGCAGCGAGGACATGACCGAAAACGGCCTGACCTTCCGGTACGAGGAGTATGTGCCGCTGGCGTAGCCCTCTGCGGCAGGCACCCCGTAGGGGCCGGCGTCCCCGACGTCCCGTTCCGTAGGGGCGGATGACGCTGTTCCCCCTGTGCCGCCTTCGCACCCTGTAGGGCGGGACCCGTGTGTCCCGCCGCGCAAAACATGCTTATTCCGGCGGGGCACATGGGCCCCGCCCTACAAAAGGGACAAACCGAAAGGGACGTCGCACCCCAAGGGCATTTGTTCCGCTGCGCTCCACGGCAGGACGCCGCCCCCTACACACAGATCACCACCTCACAATTAAAAAAATAAAAGAGACGGCGGAGCCGTCTCTTTTTCATTCGTCCATATCCACCGTGATGTTGTCGGTGCCGTGCTGCTCGAACTCGCCCAGATAGGCGTCCATCCGCGCCATGATCTCGTCATAGTTCTCCGGCGTGATGGGGGGATCGTCCATGTCCCGCAGCGCCAGCTCCTGCGCCAGTATCTCGAAAAACGTGTTGTCCTCATAGGCCATGATCGCCTCATGGATGCCGCCGTCGGCAAAGGCGCGGGAGGGGATCAGCTCCCCCTGATACAGCTCGGTCAGCGGCGCCATGCCGTGATCGAGACAGTGGGCGAACACAAGGCTCTCCACCTGATCGTACTCCTTGATGCGGTCGTCGCCCCGGGTGGAGTTCAGCACCCAGTTGCCGATGTACACCAGATCCAGCAGACGCCGGAACTGCTTCTCCGTCATTTTCAGCTCCATCATACCACCTCCGCGCATGGAAACCTTCGTTTTCACGATTATAGCACGTTCCAACAGGGATTGCCACAGAAAAAAATGGGCAGGTGCGCCAATTTTTAGCTTGTAACACCACGGGAATCATAGTACAATATATGAGTTATACTGGCGCAGTGTCGGTATCGGCAGTTTGCGAAAGGAGGGCGCGTATGGATCAGCGACCCATCGGGGTGTTCGACTCCGGATCGGGCGGGTTGACCGCCGTGCGGGAGATACGCAGTATCCTCCCCTCTGAGAACATTATATACTTCGGGGACACGTCCCGTGTCCCCTACGGCGGGCGTTCGCCGGAGATATTGCTGCACTACGCAAGGCAGGACGTCCACTTCCTCCGCAGCTTCGATGTGAAGGCGCTGCTGGTGGCCTGCGGCACCGTGTCCACCAACGCGCTGCCGGTGCTGGCGGCGGAGAGCGACATTCCCATTCTGGGCGTGGTGGAGCCGGCCTGCGCCGCGGCAGCGGCGGCCACCCGCAACAAAAAGGTGGGGCTGATCGCCACCTCCGCCTCCGTGCGCTCCGGTGCCTACGAGCGGACGCTGGCGGCTATGGACAGCACCATCACCGTGTACGCCGGGGCCTGCCCGCTGTTCGTGCCGCTGGTGGAAAACGGGCGCTTCCGCCCCGGCGACACGGTCATCGAGACGGTGGCGCGGGAATACCTGACGCCCCTGCGGGACACGGGCATTGACACGCTGATCCTGGGCTGCACCCACTATCCGCTGCTGGCGGAGGTCATCGCGGGTGTCATGGGCAGCGGCGTGACGCTGATCGACTCCGGCGCGTCCGCGGCGCGGGCGCTGCGTCAGACGCTGTCGGACAAAGACCTTCTGGCGCAGCGGGCGAGCGGTACCCTGACCCTGTACGCCAGCGACCAGCCGCAGGATTTCGGCGCGCTGGCGCCCCAGTTCCTGCGCCGTCCGCTGGAGGGCGCGGTGCTGCCGGTGGACATTGAGAGGTACTGATATGGACAAGGTACAGGTACTGGCACGCAGCCGCAGCGACTTCGCAGGCGGCGTGGATGAGTTGACCTTCCGGGGCACCGGCACGCTGGATAAAACGGAGTACGGCTATCAGCTGCGCTACACGGCGCAGAACGAGGCCGACGGCAGCGGCGTGGCCTCGGAGATACGGCTGGAGGCGGCGCAGCGCCGGGCGGTGGTCATCTCGGAATCCAAGGACGGCGGCTACGGGCTGCTGCTGGATCCCCGGCGCACCACGGTGACGCAGATCGCCGGCGGCGACGGCGGCGCGCTGACGCTGCATGTGGAGACAAAAGAGGTATCGTGGCACCTGCCCCGGAGGGGCGAGGGATACATCACACTGGCATATACACTGCTCCTGGGCACGCAGGCGCTGTCGGCGCTGCGGCTGGAGCTGACATTGACGAAAGAGGAGAAAGACGTATGAACATGATCGACAGCGCCAAGGCGCAGGTACGGCAGCTGACCGCCGCCGCATACGACAAGGCCGCAGCCGCGGGGCTGCTCCCGGCGAGCATCGCCGTGGAGCCGGCGGTGGAGATCCCCAAGGACACCGCCAACGGCGACTATACCACCACCTTCTGCCTGGCGGCGGCCAAGGCCATGAAGATGAACCCCCGTCAGGTGGCGCAGACCCTCATCGATAACATGACGCTGGAGGGCAGCTACTTCACCTCCGTGGAGATCGCCGGCCCCGGCTTCATGAACTTCCGTCTGGGCGAAAAGTGGTTCAGCGACACGGTGGCCGTCATCGAGTCCGAAGGAGAGAGGTACGGCGAGAACGACTCACTTGCCGGTAAGAAGTACATGGTGGAGTTCGTCTCCGCCAACCCCACCGGCCCCATGCACATGGGCAACGCCCGGGGCGGCGTGCTGGGCGATACGCTGGCATCCGTGCTGCAAAAGTCCGGCGCGGACGTGTGGCGGGAATTCTACGTCAACGACGCCGGCAACCAGATCGAGAAGTTCGCCAAGAGTCTGGAGGCACGGTACTTCCAGATCATCAAGGGCGAGGACGCGGTGGAGTTCCCGGAGGACGGCTACCACGGCGACGATATCCGCGAGCTGGCGCAGGCGTTCTATGAAAAAGAGGGCGAGAAGTATCTGGACTGCGACGAAAAGACCCGCCACGACGCGCTGGCGCAGTTCGGTCTCAGCGTCAACATCCCCAAGATGAAGTCCGATCTGGCTCGCTACGGCATTCAGTACGACCAGTGGTTCTTCGAGTCCAGCCTCCACGAGAGCGGCTATGTGGCCGACACCGTGGCGGCGCTGACCGACAAGGGCTATACCTACGAGAAGGACGGCGCCCTGTGGCTCAAGACCTCCCAGATCCTTGCGGAGAACCTGCGCCGGGCGGGGAAGAGCGACGAGGCCATCGAAAAGCTGGGACTGAAGGACGACGTGCTGTGCCGCGCCAACGGGTTCTATACCTACTTCGCCGCCGACATCGCCTATCACCGCAACAAATTCGCCGTCCGCGGCTTTGACAAGGTCATCAACATCTGGGGCGCCGACCACCACGGTCATGTGGCGCGTCTGAAGGGCGCCATGGACGCGCTGGGTCTGGACGGCGAGCACCGGCTGGACATCGTGCTGATGCAGCTGGTGAAGCTGGTGCGCGACGGCGAGATCGTCCGCATGTCCAAGCGCACCGGCAAGGCCATCAGCCTTACCGACCTGCTGGATGAGATCCCCGTGGATGCCTGCCGCTGGTTCTTCAACGCCAAGCCGGAGACGCAGATGGAGTTCGATCTGGGTCTGGCCGTCCGGGAGGACAGCGAGAACCCGGTGTACTACGTTCAGTACGCCTACGCCCGCATCTGCACGCTGCTGAAGGCGCTGGCCGCCGAGGGTCACACCGTTCCCGCCGCGGCGGATGCCGATCTGTCCGTGCTGACCGCCGACGAGGAGAAGGCGCTGATCAAGCAGCTGGCGCAGTACCCCGCCGTGGTGTATCTGGCTGCACGGGACTACGACCCCAGCTTCATCAACCGCTATCTGGGCGAGCTGGCTGCCGCGTTCCACAAGTTCTACAACGCCTGCCGCATCAAGGGCGAGGCGGAGAACGTTCTGCTGGCGCGGCTGAAGCTGGCGGACACCGCCCGCGCCGTGCTGAAAAACGGCATGACCCTCATCGGCTGCTCCGCACCGGAGAAGATGTAACAGCGAAAACGCGCCCTCCGGGGCGCGGCAGCTTGTCAAAAAAGTCCGAACGGACTTTTTTGACAAGCTGAGGCAAAATCGCAAAATAAAAAACAGTATTTTGCGATTTTGGTCGCTGCGGCGGGTGATTGGACGCGAAAGGGAACCCTGACGGTTCCCTTTCACACTATCCTTCCCTCCGATATGCGTGGCCGTGCAGGTTCTTTGACAGACTGACGCGCCCCACGGGGCGCGTTTTTTCTGCGTGATAACCTGCGCCGATGGCAGCTATTAAAAATTATCGGTTGCAGCAGGCTCTTTCCGTGGTATAATATTCTGCGGATAAAAATTAAGGAGGTATCTCCATGACTTATGACGTTATTATCATCGGCGCGGGCCCCGGCGGTATTTTCTCCGCCTATGAGCTGATGCAGCGCAAGCCGGAGTGGAAGGTAGCCGTGCTGGAGGCGGGCAACCCGCTGGAAAAGCGCCGCTGTCCCATTGACGGCGACAAGGTGAAGTCCTGCATCCACTGCAAGACCTGCGCCATCATGAACGGCTTCGGCGGCGCGGGAGCGTTTTCCGACGGCAAGTACAACCTGACCAACGAATTCGGCGGCACGCTGTACGAATACATCGGCAAGCAGAAGGCCATGGAGCTGATGCGCTACGTGGACGACATCAACGTGGCCTGCGGCGGCGCGGGGACGAAGCTCTACTCCACCGCCGACAGCGGCTTCAAGCGCCTGTGCCTGCAAAACAACCTGCACCTGCTGGACGCCTCCGTGCGGCATCTGGGCACGGACATCAATTACAAGGTGCTGGAGAATCTCTACGCCCGGCTGCGGGAGCATGTGGACTTCCACTTCCTCACGCCGGTGAAGGCGCTGTCCGCCACCGAGGACGGCTACGAGGCGCAGACCGACAAGGGCGCCTTCCGCGGACGGAAGTGCATCATCTCCGTGGGGCGCAGCGGCAGCAAGTGGATGGAGTCCGTCTGCCAGTCGCTGGATATCCCCACCAAGTCCAACCGGGTGGATATCGGCGTGCGGGTGGAGCTGCCCGCCGAGGTGTTCGCGCCCATCACCGACGAGCTGTACGAGAGCAAGATCGTCTACAAGACCGAGAAATACCAGGACAAGGTGCGCACCTTCTGCATGAATCCCCGGGGCGCGGTGGTCAACGAGAACACCAACGGCATCGTCACCGTCAACGGCCACAGCTACGAGGATCCCGCCATGCACACGGAGAACACCAACTTCGCCCTGCTGGTGTCCAAGCACTTCACAGAGCCGTTCCGCGACAGCAACGGCTACGGCGAGTCCATCGCCCGTCTCAGCAACATGCTGGGCGGCGGCGTGATCGTCCAGCGGTTCGGTGACCTGATCCGCGGCCAGCGCAGCACCCCCAAGCGCATCGAAAAGGGCTTCATGACGCCCACCCTGTCCGCCACGCCCGGCGATCTGAGCCTTGTGATGCCCAAGCGCATTCTGGACGGCATCATCGAGATGATCTACGCCCTGGACAAGATCGCCCCCGGCACCGCCGGCGACGACACCTTGCTCTACGGCGTGGAGGTGAAGTTCTACAACATGGAGGTGGCGCTGGACGAGCATCTGGAGACGCCCCACAAGGGTCTGTTCGTCATCGGCGACGGCAGCGGCGTCACCCACTCCCTGTCCCACGCCAGCGCCAGCGGCGTATTCGTGGCGCGCTATCTGGCGGAGAACGAATAAACGCATCACAAAAACAGGGGCGGCGCAGCCGCCCCTGTCAGCTTGTCAATAAACCTCACCCCTGTCATTCCGAGGAGCGAAGCGACGTGGGAATCCGTATCTTTTTAGACAGAAATCTGCGAAAAACGCAGAATTTATGCGTTTTAGAAACGGATTGCCACGCCAGTGTGCGCACTGGCTCGCAATGACAGGCTTTTTCGACAGTCTCACAGGGGCGGCGCAGCCGCCCCTGTTTTCCGTTTGTTTTCCCTCTCGAAATGTGCTACAATGGACAAAAACCGCAAGGGAGGGTACGTCCGTGGCTGATCTCAACACCGATATCCGCTTCATCAAGGGCGTGGGCGAGACTCGCGCCAAGGCGCTGGAAAAGCTGCACATCCGCACGCTGGGCGACCTGATCTCCTACTATCCCCGCCGCTGGGAGGATCGCACAAAGCTGTTCCCCATCCGCGACCTGCCGGAGGGGGAATACGCCTGCTGCCGCGCTATGCTGGCGCAGGAGCCCACCGCCCACCGCATCTCCGGCGGTCAGACGGTGGTGAAGGTGCGCGCCGTGGACGAGGGCGGCGTGCTGGACATCACGTTTTTCCATCAGGAATACCGCAAAAACGCCCTCCACCGGGGCGAGACGTATATCTTCTACGGCAGAGCCGAGGGCGGCGGTATCCGCCGCCGGATGGCCAACCCCCTGCTGGAAAAGGAGGGCAGCCAGCAGCTGACGGGGCGCATCATGCCCGTCTACCCCCTGACGGCGGGCATCACCCAGATCATGATGGCCAAGGCCGTGCGGCAGGGGCTGGACGAGTGCCGCGACCTGCCGGAGGACGTGCTGCCCGACGAGATACGGCGGGCGCACCACCTGTGCTACGCGGGCTTCGCGCTGGAGAACATCCACTTTCCCGCCTCACCGGAGGCGCTGAACACCGCCCGGCGGCGGCTGGTGTTCGAGGAGCTGTTCCTCCTGAGCTGCGGCCTGTCGCTGCTGCGCCAGCGGCGTGAGTCGGTACACGGCCTGCTCTGCCGGGCGGCGGATATGGCCGATTTCTACGCCGCCCTGCCCTTTGCCCTCACCGCCGCCCAGCGCCGCGCCATTGAGGACGCCGTGGGCGACATGACCTCCGGCCGCCCCATGAACCGGCTCTGTCAGGGCGATGTGGGCAGCGGCAAGACCATGGTGGCCGCCGCCTGCGTGTGGTTTGCCGCCCAGAGCGGCTGGCAGTCGGCGCTGATGGCGCCCACGGAGATACTGGCGCGCCAGCACTACGAAAACCTCGCGCCCCTGTTTGCCCGCTTCGGTCTGCGCTGCGCCCTGCTCACCGGCTCCACGCCGGCCAGGGAGCGCCGCGGTATTTTAGAGGGGCTGCAAGCCGGCGACATCGCCCTGTGTATCGGCACCCACGCCCTGCTGACGGAGGACGTGACCTACAACGCGCTGGGGCTGGTCATCACCGACGAGCAGCACCGCTTCGGCGTGGATCAGCGCTCCGCCCTCAGCCGCAAGGGGTCGTCGCCCCACCTGCTGGTGCTGTCGGCCACGCCCATTCCCCGCACGCTGGCGCTGATCATCTACGGTGATCTGGACGTGTCGATCATCGATGAGCTGCCGCCGGGCAGACAGCCGGTGGACACCTTCGTGGTGGGGGAGAGGTACCGCCTGCGGCTCAACGCCTTCATCCGGAAGCAGGTGGCCGAGGGGCATCAGGTGTTCGTCATCTGCCCGCTGGTGGGGGAGGAGGACGACCTGCCCGACGAGCGCAAGGCTGCCACCGCCTACGCCCGGCAGCTGCGGGAAAAGACGTTTCCCGACCTGCGGGTGTCGCTGCTCCACGGCCGCATGAAGGCCGGGGAAAAGGAGAAGGTCATGGCCTCCTTTGCCGCCGGCGAGAGCGACATTCTGGTGTCCACCACGGTGGTGGAGGTGGGCGTGGACGTGCCCAACGCCACGCTGATGGTGGTGGAGAACGCCGACCGCTTCGGCCTGAGCCAGCTGCACCAGTTGCGTGGCCGCGTGGGACGCGGCAAGGCGCAGAGTTACTGTGTCCTGCTCAGCGACACACAGAATCCGGACACGCGCCGCCGCCTGAAGGCGCTGGCTGCCACCAACGACGGCTTCCGCATCGCGGAGGAGGATCTGAAGCTGCGGGGACCCGGCGACTTCTTCGGCAGCCGTCAGCACGGCCTGCCCGCGCTGAAGGCCGCCGATCTCAGCTGCGATATGCCGCTTCTTGCCGAGGCGCGGGACGCCGCCCAGACCCTGATGGCCGCCGATCCCCGCCTGACAGCGCCGGAGCACGCCGTGCTGCGCCGCCGCATCCAGGCGCTGTTCGACCTGAACGAGGGCACGCTGAACTGAAATAAGCCTCTGTGGTGTATAGGTAAATGGATGAGTGTAGGGGACGGCGTCCCCGACGTCCTGTTTCGTAGGGGCGGACGACTCTGTCCGCCCCGTATGCCGCCGCAAAACTGGCAAAAAAAGGAAGCGCCTGTCTAACGGACGGGCGCTTCCCTGTAAGCATGGGAACACGCGGAGCACGAGCGTACTCCGCGTGTTTGTGTCGGGTAAAAGGGGGGAATACCCGACAGGGGGGGTTCACATAGAATAAAGGGGGGTGACTTCATCTATGCAAGTCGTATTGTACACCTACTTCTCCGGTTTGTCAAATGTTTTTTTACCGGTAGCGGTTCCGGGAATCGTTTTTTCGACTTGCTCCGCCGTTTTCCCGGTGGTATACTGTGGAAAAGACAGAAGACGAGGAGGTGTCCGCCGGTGACACGCGATCAGCTGCGCGCCAAGGCCAACGAGCTGCCCCTGCTGCCCGGTGTCTATCTGATGATGGACAAGACCGGGCAGGTCATCTATGTGGGCAAGGCCAAAAAACTGAAAAACCGCGTCAGCCAGTATTTTCAGGACACCGCCAGCCACAACGAGAAGACAAAGATGATGGTGGCGCATGTGGACAGGTTCGACACCATCATCGTCCGCTCGGAGTTCGAGGCGCTGGTGCTGGAAAACTCCCTCATCAAGCGGCACCAGCCCCGATATAACATCCTCCTGAAGGACGACAAGGGCTATCCCTTTGTGCGGCTGGATGAAAAATCGAGCTATCCCCGGTTTTCGCTGGTGAACCGCACCGCCGATGACGGCGCGCGGTACTACGGACCCTTCGGCGGGCGGCACGAAACGCGGCTGGCGCTGGACGCCGTATGCGCCGCCCTGCGGCTGCCCACCTGCTCCCGCCGGTTTCCGCGGGACATTGGCAAGGAGCGCCCCTGCCTGAACTTCCACATGGGGCGGTGCGACGGCTTTTGCCGGGGTCAGCCGGACGGGGAGGAGTACCGCCGCCGCATGGCGCAGGCCGCATCCCTGCTGGAGGGGCGGCTGCGCGCCGTCACCGGAGAGCTGACGGAGAGGATGACCGCCGCGGCGGAGGCACTGGATTTCGAAACAGCCGCTGCCCTGCGGGATCAGATCAAGGCCCTGTCGGTGCTGAGCAAGGAGCAGCGGGTCATCGCCGGTATCTGCGCCGATACCGACGTATGGGGCGCGTATACCAGTCCCGCCCGTTCCGGCGTGGCGGTGCTGCACATTGAAAACGGCGACCTGCTGGCGCGGCAGACGGAGGTATTCCCCGATGCCGCCGACAGCGAGGACGCGCTGCTGTCCGCCGTGGTGCCGCAGTACTACCTGTCCCGCCAGTCTCTGCCGCGGGAGATCCTGCTGCCCGCCGCTATGGAGGACGCGGACGCGCTGGCCGCCCTGCTGACGGAGCGCAGCGGTCACGCCGTGGCCGTGCGGGTGCCCCAGCGCGGGCAGCGCCGCGCCCTGCTGGATATCGCCCATCGCAACGCACGGGAGGAGGTGGAGCGGGTCACGGACGCCGCCCAGCGCATCAGCGGCACGCTGCGGCAGCTGCAGCAGCTGGCGCAGTTGCCCACCCTGCCCCGGCGGATGGAGAGCTACGACATCTCCCACACCGGCGGCGACGATCAGGTGGGCGGCATGGTGGTCTTTCAGGACGGACGGCCGCTGAAGTCGGCCTACCGCCGCTTCCGGGTGGAGACATGCCGGGAGGGGGACGACTACGGCGCCATGCGGGAGGTGCTGACCCGCCGCTTCCGCCGGTATCTGGACGGGGATGAAAAATTTGCGCCCCTGCCCGACCTGCTGCTGATCGACGGCGGCGAAAACCACGCCCGCATCGCCGAGGAGGTGGTGGCCGGGCTGGGTCTGGACGTGCCGGTGCTGGGCATGGTGAAGGACGACCGGCACCGCACCCGCGCCCTGATCACCGCCCGGGGGCAGGAGCTGGGCATTCAGCAGACGCCTGCTCTGTTCGCCCTGATCGGTACGGTGCAGGAGGAGGTGCACCGCTTCGCCATTGCCTACCACCACCAGAAGCACACCAAGTCCGCCAAGCGCTCCCAGCTGGACAACATCCCCGGCGTGGGCGAGGCGCGGAAGAAGAAGCTCTTGCAGCACTTCGGCACCGTCACCGCCGTGAAGCAGGCGGACGTGGAGCAGCTGGCCGCCGTGGTGCCCCGCGCCGCGGCGCAGGCGGTCTACGACCGCTTCCACGGGGCGAAAACGGAATAAAAAACGGCACGCATTTCCAAATGCGTGCCGTTTTTCGTTATCGCAGCAGGATGCGCTTTCCGCCGGTGTACTCACTGACGGTGCCGATGCGCTGCACGCTGGGCACCGCGCCCTGCAATTCCGCTATCAGCGCGTCCGCGTCCTCCGGCGCCACGGCCATCAGCAGGCCGCCGGAGGTCTGGGGGTCGAACAGCAGATCCTGTATGGCCGTCTCCGTATCGCCTACGTCCACGGCGGCTTCGGCAAAGCTGCGGTTGCGGTACATGCCCGCCGGCAGCACGCCCATGCGGGCAAACTCCACCGCCTCCGGGATGAAGTCCACCGCGTCCACATGTAGGGTGATGGTCACATCGCTGCCCTGCGCCATCTCGAAGCCGTGCCCCAGCAGGCCGAAGCCGGTGACATCGGTGCAGGCGTGTACCTGATGGCGCACCATCACGTCCCGTGCGCCCTTGTTCAGAGTGGTCATCAGGCGGTTCATCAGCGCAACGGTGTCCTCCGTCAGCAGGTCGGCCTTGCCTGCGCTGGTGAGCACGCCGATGCCCAGCGGCTTGGTGAGCACCAGCACGTCGCCGGGGCGGGCGGCGGAGTTGGTGAGCATTTTGTCGGGGCGGACAAAGCCGGTGACGGCCAGCCCGTACTTCGGCTCATCGTCCAGAATGCTGTGGCCGCCGGTGATCAGCGCCCCGGCCTCGTACACCTTGTCATAGCCGCCCCGCAGGATCTGATGCACCGCGTTGCGGGGCATGGACTCCGGCACCGCCATGATGTTCAGGCACAGCTTCGGCTCGCCGCCCATGGCGTACACGTCGCTGAGGGCGTTGGTGGCGGCGATCTGCCCGAACAGGTAGGGATCGTCGGCAATGGGCGGGAAGAAGTCCACCGTCTGCACCAGCGCCAGCTGGTCGCTGATCTTGTACACGGACGCATCGTCGCTCTTGTCGAAGCCCACCAGCAGATTGGGGTCGTGGTGGACGCGGATGCCCTCCAGCAGCTGCGCCAGCACACCGGCGCCTACCTTGGCGCCGCACCCGGCGCAGCGGGTCAGCTTTGTCAGTTTGATGGGTTCCTCTGCCATAAAACAGCTCCTCCTTATACTTGGTCAAGTGCCCCGCTCAGGTGCAGGATCGCCTCCAGCACGCCGCCGCCCACGGCCAGCGCCTTGTCCGAGGCGGTGGTGCAGTATTCCGGCTGGCAGCGGGGGTCTACGTCACCGGATTTCATGCCCTTGTGTACCGGCGTTCCGCTGGGCAGTATGCCCCGCAGCACGCCGTCAATGGTGCAGCGCATGGGCTCGCCGCCCACCGTACCGGCTATGTCGCCGGCCTTCACCTCCGCACCGATGTCCAGCAGCTGGGTGAAAATGCCGTCTGCCGGGGCGCGGAGCACCCGTTCGCCGGCATAGCCGCCGATCAGACCGGGAATATTGGTGTTGGGCAGGGCGCTGCCCCGATAGATCACGCGTCCCAGCGTGTGGCCGCGCATGGTCTCCACCACGGCGTGGCAGTCCTCTCCGGCGGTGAAGCCGGGGCCGACGCCCACGACCACCGGTGCGTCGGTCATGCGGGTGCCCAGATTCCGTTTGGCTAAAATCGCATCCACCAGCGCGTCGGGATGCAGCGCATGCAGACAGGCCAGCTCCGGGTCGGCCAGCACGGGCACCGCGCCCTGTGACAGATATTTTTTCGCCGCTGCCGTGTCCGGCGCATATACGGCGCGCACGCCCTCCACCGTCGTCTCGCCGTTGGTGATGGCGGGGGAGAAGCAGACGGTGCGGCGGATGGCTGTGGGGCGGGGCAGGTCGGTCATGACCACCTGAAGGCCGCTGCGGTGCAGCCGCAGGGCGATGCCGGTGGCGATGTCCCCGGCGCCGCGGATAAGAACCAGCATAGTATCACCTCGTTACCATCGATTGACAAGGGCAAACACGCCTGACAGCGCGTCTTTCCGGCGCTTTTTGCCCTTTTCGCCTTGCTGGGCGTCAGCCCAGCGGCGTCTCAAAAAGCAAAAATCACTCGAAAATACATCGCTGCCAGGTGCGGGCAGTTTTGTCGGAGCAGAAATGTGTCCAGGCAAGGAAAGATCCGCAGAGAATACTGCCGTATTGTCAAGGGACTTGACGCGGTATGGGCGCATTTCTGCCCGTCAAAACCGTGTCTGCCCTTGTCAATCGATGGTATCCTGATGGTAACACAACGGAAAATGGTTGTCAACACGCGGCGGGTCTGGTACAATAAAAGAAACGGAGAGGAGGCGCGGCTGTGGAAAAGAATATCACCGTGCGCCTGACGGCGCGTCTGTTCGCGGAGGAGAAGTGCTACGGCCCCGGCGTGGAGCAGCTGCTGAAGGCGGTGGAGAAGCACCGGTCGCTGCGGGCGGCGGCGGCCTCCATGAGCATGGCATACTCCAAGGCGTGGAGCATCATCCGCGCGGCGGAGCAGGGCTTCGGCTGCAAGCTGCTGCACTCCACCATCGGCGGCAGCGGCGGAGGCGGCGCAGAGCTGACGGACGAGGCGCGGCAGATCATGGCGGCCTATGAGACGTACTGCGCCCGGTTGAACGAATACGGACAGGCGCTGTTCGGGGAGCTGTTCCCCTTCTGCGCCAGGGAGAATCATATTGACAGCACCCGGAAGTAACGGTATAATGGTGCCATGCTACATCAGCAGGGAGGTTCTATCACAGGATGGACACAGCCGGCAGCGACTCTTGCCCTGAACGAAATACGAATACGAATCGGACATAAGTAAGACATGACCTGTGCGCCGGGCACACAGGCCGTGTCTTTTGCGCTTTTCGCCGGGAAGGGCGGAGAGCAGGAAAGGAGATCGATCTTGGGAACTTCTATAGGTTGGCTATTGCTTTTACAGGTGGTGCTTATTTTCCTCAACGCCGTTTTTGCCTGCGCGGAGATCGCCGTGCTGTCGGTGAACGAGGTCAAGCTCAATAAAATGTGCGCCGACGGCAACCGGAAGGCGAAGCGCCTCAGCAAGCTGACGGCGCAGCCGGCGAAATTTCTGGCCACCATTCAGGTCGCCATTACGCTGGCGGGCTTTCTGGGCAGCGCATTCGCGGCGGAGAACTTCTCCGACCCGCTGGTGGATTGGCTCATCGGGCTGGGCGTGACCATTCCACCCGCCACGCTGAACACGCTGGTGGTCATACTGATCACCCTGATCCTGTCCTACTTCACGCTGGTGTTCGGCGAGCTGGTGCCCAAGCGCATCGCCATGAAGCAGTCGGAAAAGGTGGCGCTGGGCATCTCCGGGCTGGTGATGGTGATCTCTAAGCTGTTCGCGCCCATCGTCTGGCTGCTGACCGTGTCCACCAACGGTATGCTGCGGCTCATCGGCATCGACCCCAACGAGGCGGAGGAGCAGGTGGGCGAGGAGGATATCCGCATGATGGTGGACGCCAGCAGCGAGAACGGCGGCATCGACCACGAGGAGAAGGAGTTTATCCAGAACGTGTTCGAGTTTGACGACCTGACCGCCGAGGAGATCGCCACCCACCGCACGGACGTGGATCTGCTGTGGCTGGACGACACCATGGACGACTGGGCGGAGACGATCCACAACACCCGCCACACCCGCTATCCGGTGTGCGAGGACAGCGCCGACAACGTGGTGGGCATCCTCAACGCCAAGGAGTATTTCCGGCTGGCGGATAAGAGCCGGGAGAGCGTTATGGCCGGCGCCGTGCGCGCGCCCTACTTCGTGCCGGAGACCATCAAGGCCGACGCCCTGTTCCGCAACATGAAGCGCACTGGCAACCCGCTGGCGGTGGTGCTGGATGAGTACGGCGGCATGGTGGGCATCGTGACGCTGAACGATCTGGTGGAGGAGCTGGTGGGCGATCTGGGCAGCGATGACAGCAATATCCCGGACGATGACGAGCCCCGCATCGAGAAGCTGCCTGACGGCTCCCTGTCCGTTACCGGCAACGTGGAGCTGGACGATCTGGAGGATGCACTGGACATCGAGCTGGATCAGGAGGAGCACGACACCCTCACCGGGCTGGTGTTTGATGCGCTGGGCATGATCCCCGACGACGGGGAGCAGGACATCACGCTGGAGGCGGAGGGTATGCGCATCCACGTGACCTCCATTGCCGACCATCAGGTGAATGCCGCGCAGGTGTGGCTGCTGCCCAAGGAGGCGCCTCCGGAGGACGAGGAATAAAGACAAAAAAGAAGCACCCGGCGGGTGCTTCTTTTTGTGTATGGGTGCTTAGCCCTCGACCACCAGATGGAAGTACAGGGCGTTCATGCCGGTGCCGTCCAGCAGAGCCACCATGACGGGGCCGTCATCCTGCTCGATAAAGCTGCCGGCGTACTTGATGTCATTGTCCATGCTGATGCTGGCCAGCATGCCGTCCTCGGAGATGGTATAGGTGCCCGCGGTGACGGTGTCTGTTCCCTCGGTCAGGGAGACGGCGCCGTTCTCATCAAAATAGAAGGCGTACTCGTTATCCAGCTGGCTCAGCACCTCGTTGGTCTGATCCTCGGTCATCTGCTTGCCCTGTACATAGCCGCCGATGAACGTCCAGGTGGTGCCCGCCAGCTCGGGAGCGGCCACGAAGCGGTCGTTCAGGATGGCCATGATGCTGTCGCCCTCACCGGGAGTGGCGGCATCGTCACCGGTGTTGTCCTCCACCTGGGTATCGTCGCCGGAGTTGGTGTCATCGGTACCGGTGTCACCGCCGCAGGCCATCAGGCTCAGTGCCATGACCAGAGCCAGCAGGCAGGCAAAAAACTTCTTCATTGTGATATTCCTCCAAAATTCTTGTTTCCCGCCGATTACGGCGGATGTATTTATATAAACCGCAGAGCGGCTTATACCCTGTTTATTCATAGACCGACGTGGTGATATCCTCGCCGTCCACAGTGAACCCGACGCCCTGCGAATAGGCGCTGTTGCCCTGGGAATCCCGCATTTCAAAGACCATCAGATACTCGCCGTCCGGCAGCGCCTGCTCATAGAAGGCGGTGTCCGCCGTGACGGTCAGCGTTTCGGACTCGTATGCCTCGAAGCCGCTGCCCTCACTCCAGTCGGAGAGGTACCACACCGTGGTGATCTCGTCGCCGGGCTTCAGCAGCCGCAGCTCCTTGTCGGCCATGCCGCTGTCGCCGATGCCCTGCCGCGCGCCCAGAATACGCCATTCCTCGGCGGTGAAGTCATAGACCACCTGCAGGTTGTATGCCTCGCCGTTGAGCAGGACGGGCACGGAGTACAGGTTGTAGTCCTCACCCTCGCTGGACAGCTCCATGTACACCAGATGACCGTCGATGCTGCCCCACACGCCCCGGAAGTTGTCGCTGAACACGCCGCTTTCCCAGTCGCAGGTCATGTCGTTGTCGGTGCCCAGCAGGAGCATGGCGTCGTTTTCCTCGTCCAGCCAGTACAGGCTGAAGCCGATGCCGGCCAGGATGCTGTCCGCCTCCGGCCCCAGCGTCAGGACGGCGTAGCCGCCGTCCGTCAGTGTCAGCGGCGCGTCATTCCAGCCCATAGTGCTCAGGGATTCCACCGGCGCGAGCGTATCCACGCCCAGCTGCGCGATATAGTCCATGCCGGCCTGATCCAGCTGACCGGTGAGCTGATAGGCGTACAGGTACTTGAAGGCCGCGCCTGCGCCCTGCTGTATGTAGCCGTTCAGATCGTCCACGTCGCCGCTGTAGGAGTAGTAGCAGGAAAGCCCCGTTCCCTCGCTGCGGTATTTGCCGTTGACCCGATAGAGCACGCACTCGTCCAGTGCGTCCAGCACTGCCTGTGCGCCCGGCAGGGTGTCCGCCGTGTGCCGGGCAATGCCGCCCAGATCCACCATGTTGGTATAGCCCTGCTCGCGGGTGTTGCCGCCGTAATTCTCGGTGCCGGACGCCGCACGGCTGAACCGGGACAGGAAGCCGGGATCCTGCGCCGCGGCGGACAGCGCCTGCGCGCCGAATTCCTCATAGGCGTCCAGCAGCCCCTGTATCTTCGTCAGGTCGGTGACGGACAGCGTGGCGCTGTCCTGCGTCTCCACCGCCTGGCAGCCCTCGTAATAGGCGTCACAGATCACCTTGCCCAGCGCCGCACCGTCCATGGACGGATCGTCCGCCAGCGCCTGTACCCACTGGGAGTAGTACCAGCCGTTGGCCGGCTCCGTCTCCTCGGAGGCCACCAGATAGTGGCTCAGGTCGCAGAAGGTGTAGGCCGTGTCCACGGTGGCCATCAGGCAGGTGTCAAAGCCCACCAGCTCCAGCGGCGGAGCCTCGGTGTCGGGCTCCCACACGGCGGAGAAGGCCTCGTACATCTCACCCAGGGCCAGGGAGTCGTAGTCGTACAGCTCGTCGAAGGACGCGCCGGACACGGAGCCGCCGCCGTGGTTCCAGAACACCACCGCCGTTCTGTCGGCGGGATAGTTCTCTCTGGCGAAGCGCAGGAATTCCTCCAGCGTCTCGCTGTCGCCCATGCTGGCGGAGGGCTGCTCATCCACAAGGGTCAGACCCTCGCTGTCGTAGACGTAGCGCTGCAGCAGGCTGCCGTCTATGACCTCGTTCTGCCACTGTGCCGCGCCGCCTGTCTCGATGACCACGGTGACGTTCTCCGGCAGCGCCACCTCCAGCAGCTCGTTGAGATCGCCGGTGGCGAAGCCGCCCTCGCTCTCCAGATCGCTGCCGCACAGATACCAGTATACCGCCCAGCTGCCGTCCTCGCCGGAGGGCGCGGGCTCATCGCCGCAGGCGGTGAGAGACAGCGCCATCACCAGCGCCAGCAGCAGAGCACTCAGTCGTTTCATCTTATTCATTCTCAGATCCCCAACAGTTGTTTTTTCTTGGCTGCGAACTCCTCCTCGGTGAGGACGCCCGCGTCCAGCAGCGCCTTATACTTCTGGATCTCCGCCACGGTGTCTACCGGCGCGGCGGACTGCTGCACCGCGGCGACGGCAGCGGCGGCAGCGGCAGCGGCCACGGAAGCGCTGTCCGCAGAGACGGCGGAGGCAGAGGCGGCGTAGGGGTCCTCGTCCCACTGCTCGGTGCCGCTGGCATCCATGATGTGCAGCAGGGCGGCGGCCAGCTCATGCAGACCGTTCACATCGTCCTCGTATTCGTTGAGATACTCCGCCGTGCTGGGGTTGTAGCTGTCAAAATCGGGTGCGCCGATCTCCTCGCGGAAGCTGTGCCAGTAGGGATGCGCCAGCGTCAGCTCCACGGCGAATTTCTCCACCGGCTCCTTCATGTCGAAGGTGGGGCGGAAGCGGACGGGGCGGTGGTCGTCATCGTCCCGGTGCATGCGGCGATCCATCTCCTCCATGCGCTCGTAGTCGTGCACGTCCATGTAGAAGCGGTCGATGGCCGGCTGCATGGCGGTCACTCTGTCCGGCACGTCGCTGTAATGGCAGTACAGCACGCCGTCCCTGGCCTCGAACAGCGGGCGGCCGTCCTCCGTGATGCGGAAGGACTTCAAGTTTTCCGGGCCGAACACGAAGCTGTCGCCGGCGCCGAAGCGCAGCAGGCGGTGGTCGGTGTCCAGCACCAGCGAACCGCTCAGGAAGCCGAAGCTGCGGCGCATGGTCTCGGTGAACGCGTCCCGCAGGGGCTTGTTCTCCTCGTAGCAGGCCATGTACGTTTCCAGATCAGCCACGCGCATGGTGTCCAGCGTGCCGCCGGGCAGGTCGATCTTCGCCGCGCACTCCTTGCACAGCGGCATATCCTCCACCTTGGTGGGCAGCAGCCGGGGTGTGGGCGCGCCGCACAGCGGGCAGAGCTTCTTGTTGTTGCTGAACAGTCCCATGATCATATCCTCCTCATGCTATGCTGTTTTCTGACTTGTACCGCAGCCGCATTCCGGCATGTCCGGCTCCCGGTGGAAGCCCATAAGATAGCCGGGGACGTGGATCAGCGGTCGGCGCAGTGTGTTGTTGTAATGCTCCGCCGCCTGGCGGTAGATGTCCTCGCAGCGGCGCAGCACCTGCGCTGCATCCGCGTCGCCGGAGGAGCCGGCGGCACGCCGCCGGCAGGAATCCATCTGACTTCTGGCGCTCTCCACCATGCTGTGCTGCTCCCGCAGACAGCGACGCACCTCCCAGAACCACAGTATGACCAGCACGGATGTGCTGATGAGTGCTGCGATCCAACCCATATACATTGACCCCCTTCCGCAGGGATGCCTCCCCCTGCGGCTCACATCATAGCAGATGGGCGGAAAAATGTGCGCTCCCATTCCTGAAATGCGCGTTGGCACCCACGAAATGCAAAATCGCGGCTGACAAGTCCGGTTTTCTGTGGTAGAATACCCGTGCATGATCTGCAAGACAGGCACAGGAGGGACTGCCATGTATATCGCTGTATGTGACGATCAGATCGAGGAGCTGGAAAAGGTCATGGGACTTTTGCAGGCGTGGCAGACCGACCGCCGCGCCGCCGTCCGGCTCCGCTCCTTCCGCAGCGCCGGAGAGCTGCTGGACGCCGCCCAGAGGGAGCGCTTTACGCTGTACCTGCTGGACGTGCTCATGCCCAGCGTGACCGGCATGGAGGCCGCCCGTGAGATACGCAGCTTCGATGACGCAGCGGACATCGTGTTCCTGACCACCTCGCCGGGCTTCGCCTACGAGAGCTACGGCGTGCGGGCGCTGGAATACCTGCTCAAGCCGGTCAGCGCCAAGCTGCTGTTCCCGCTGCTGGACAGACTGTACCAGCGGGAGCAGAACCCGCAGGATGGACTGACGGTGCGCTCCGAGGGCGTTCTGGTGCGGCTGCCCTTCTCCCAGCTGAGCTATGTGGAGGTCATGGGCAAGCACCTGTTCTTCCACATGACGGACGACTCCGTACACGAGGTGGTGGGCGCGCTGAAGGAGTACGAGGGCGCGCTGCTGGCGCGTCCGGAGTTCATGCGCACCCACCGCTCCTACATCGTCAATATGCTGCAGGCGGAGAAGCTGTCCCCCGCCGGGGTCGTCACCTTCTCCGGCCGGAGCGTGCCGGTGTCGCGGCTTTTGTACAACCAGCTGCAGAAGGACTATCTGGAGCTGCTGTTTTCCGGGAGGAACGCATGAAGGGCGTATTTGATGTGACATTCCAGTCGGCGCTGGACGTGTTCAACTACGGGCTGGTGCTGATCTACGGGCTGTTTCTCAGCGTATCCATCGCCGGCGGCTGCACCGAAAAAAGAGACAAAAAGCTGGTGGCGCTGCTGTGCCCCGTGTTTCTGGTGCTGCAATCCCTGTTTGCGCTGACGCTGGGCACGGACAAGACCATGCAGCTGTACCCGCTGATCGTCCACCTGCCGCTGGTGCTGATACTGACGCTGGCGCTGAAAAAGCCGCTGGGCGTGGCTGTGGTCAGCACCTGCACGGCCTATCTGTGCTGCCAGCCGCTGCGCTGGGGCAAGAACGCCGTGGAAGCCCTGACCGGCAGCATGCTGGCCGCCGACATTGCGTACATCGTCCTGCTGGTGGGGGTGTTCTGGCTGTGCGAGCGCTTTCTGGTGAAGGCGGCCTATGCCACCATGACCTACTCCCGATGGACGCTGCTGCTGTTCGGCAGCCTGCCTGTTACCTATTATATATTTGACTATGCCACCACGGTGTACTCCAATGCGCTGTACTCCAACGTGCTGATCATCAGCGAGTTCCTGCCCACAGTGCTGGTGACATTCTACATTCTGTTCCTCCCCGCCTTTTATCTGGAGACGCAGAAGCGCGCGGCGGCGGAGATGCAGCGCTCCATGCTGACCATGGAGCTGGAGCAGTCCCAGCTGGAGATGGACGCCCTGCACCGCATGGAGACGCAGACCGCCGTCTATCAGCACGACATGCGCCACCACTTGAACATGCTGGACGGTCTGCTGTCCGCCGGGAAGCCGGGGCAGGCACAGGAGTACATCAAGGGGGTGCAGGCGGACATCGAGGCCATCACGCCCCGCCGCTTCTGCGAAAACCAGCTGGTGAATCTGCTGTGCTCATCCTATACCGACAAGGCGCAGCGGCAGGGCACCGTCCTCACAGTGGAGGCGCGGCTGCCTGACGCGCTGACCATCTCCGACACGGAGCTGTGCTCTCTGCTGAGCAACGGGCTGGAAAACGCCCTCCGCGCCGTAAAGGAGCTGCCGCCGGAGCGCCGCACCGTCTCGCTGTACTGCGGCGTGCAGCGCAATAAGCTGCTCATCGAGATCACCAATCCCTGCGGCGAGGCCGTGACCATGAAGGACGGCCTGCCCGTCAGCGACCGCGGCGCGGGACACGGCTATGGTTGTCTCAGCATCCAGACCATCGCCCGGCGCAACGGCGGCCTGTGCGAATTTTCCTGCGGCAGCGGGCAGTTCCGCTTACAGGTGATGCTGCCGGTGCTGGAGAACAGGGAATGATATATGCGACGGGGACGCCTGACGGCGTCCCCGTTTGTATGTCCTCATTCCGTTCTGTCGGGGACGGCGTCCCCGACGTCCCATCCCCGCGGCAGCGCTACGCTGCCGCCCGCCCGCGCTATTCTCAATTTACTATCACGTTTTCCCGCCGCCGGGTACATTCCCTCCTTGTTTTCCTCTCACGAGTATGGTATAGTTATGCTGAATATACGTGCGCTTTCACAGCACAACGCATAAAGGAGAGATACACTATGGCCACATTTACCGTGAACGGGCAGACCGTCACTGTGGAAAAGAACCAGAAGCTCATCCGCTATCTGCGCGACCAGCTGCATCTGACCTCTGTGAAGGACGGGTGCAGCGAGGGCGCCTGCGGCACCTGCCATGTCCTGATCGACGGCAAGCCCACCAAGGCCTGCATCCCCCAGACGGACAAGCTGGAGGGCAAGACCATCGTCACCGTGGAGGGGCTGACCGACTGGGAAAAGCAGGTCTACACCTTCGCCTTCGGCGAGGCGGGCGCCGTGCAGTGCGGCTTCTGCATCCCCGGCATGGTGATCTCCGCCAAGGGGCTGCTGGACGTGAACCCCGACCCCACCCGCGAGGAGGCCGCCTTCGCCATCCGCAACAACATCTGCCGCTGCACCGGCTATGTGAAGATCATCGACGGCATTCTGCTGGCGGCGAAGATCTTCCGGGAGGGGAAGCTCCCCGCGCCCTCTGCCGACGACTGGCAGATGGGCAGCCGCGTCCACCGTCTGGACGTGGAGGAGAAGGTGCTGGGCTACGGTCAGTACCCCGATGATATCTATGTGGACGGCATGTGCTACGGCGGCGCTGTCCGCAGCCAGTACGCCCGCGCCCGCGTTCTGTCCATCGATACGTCCGAGGCGGAGGCGCTGCCCGGCGTGGTCTGCGTGGCCACCCAGAAGGACATTCCCGGCAAGGTGAACGTGGGGCATCTGAAGAAGGATCAGCCCACCCTCATCGGCGTGGGCGAGATCACCCACTATCTGGGCGACAGCGTGGCGCTGATCTGCGCCGTGGATCAGGAGACGGTGGAGGCCGCCAAAAAGCTGGTGAAGGTGGAGTACGAGGTGCTCCCCGCCGTCCACAGCCCCGCCGAGGCCGCGGTGCCCGGCGCGCCGCTGGTGTTCGAGGGCGACGAGAACAACGTGCAGGCGTATAAGCATGTCTCCCGCGGCGACGCGGAGGGCGCTATCGAAAGCTCCAAGTATGTGCTGACCCAGCACTTCTCCACCCCGTGGACGGAGCACGCCTTCCTGGAGCCGGAGTGCTGCGTGGCGCTGCCGCTGGACAACGGCGGCGTGAGGCTGCTGACCACCGACCAGAGCGCCCATACAACCATGCACGAGTGCGCGTCCATGCTGGGCGTGGACTATGACCACTGCCAGGTGCAGAACTGCCTGGTGGGCGGCGGCTTCGGCGGCAAGGAGGACATGTCCGTGCAGCACCACGCTGCGCTGCTGTGCTATCTGAGCTGCCGGCCTGTCAAGTTCAAGCTCAGCCGGCAGGAGTCCATTCTGGTACATCCCAAGCGCCACGCCTTTGACATGGACTTCACCATGGGCTGCGACGAAAACGGCATCATTCAGGGCGTGAAGGCCAGCGTGGTGTCCGACACCGGCGCGTTCGCCTCCCTGGGCGGCCCCGTGCTGGAGCGCGCCTGCACCCACGCCGCCGGCCCCTATGCCTACGAGAATTTCGAGATCGAGGGGCGCGCCTACTACACCAACAATCCCCCCGCCGGCGCCTTCCGGGGCTTCGGCGTCACCCAGACCTGCTTCTGCACCGAGACGCTGCTCAACGAGATGGCCGATCTGGTGGGCATCAGCCCGTGGGAGATCCGCTACCGCAACGCCATCCGCCCCGGCGGCGTGCTGCCCAACGGCCAGATCGTGGACGAGTCCACCGGCCTTGTGGAGACGCTGGAGGCCATCAAGCCCGCCTATGACGAGGCGGTGAAGAGCGGCGACCCGGTGGGCATCGCCTGCGCCATGAAGAACGCCGGCGTGGGCGTGGGCATTCCCGACTGGGGCCGCTGCAAGCTCATCGTGGAGGACGACGGCAAGGTACACATCTACTCCGGCGCCAGCTGCATCGGACAGGGACTGGGCACCGTGCTGGTGCAGGTGGTGGTCACCAACACCGGGCTGCACCGGGACGACATCGTCTATGAGCGCAGCAACACCTGGATCGCGCCGGACTCCGGCGACACCTCCGGCTCCCGCCAGACCCTCGTCACCGGCGAGGCCACCCGCCGCGCCTGCGAAAAGCTGAAGGCGCAGCTGGACAGCGGCAAGACGCTGGACGCGCTGAAGGGGCAGGAGTTCTACGGCGAGTATCTGGCCAAGACCGACCCGCTGGGCGCCGACGTGCCCAACCCCGTCAGCCACGTGGCCTACGGCTACGCCACCCAGATGTGCATTCTGGATAAGGAGACGGGGCGCATCAAGAAGATGGTGGCCGCCCACGATGTGGGCAAGGCCGTGAATCCCCTCAGCGTGGAGGGACAGATCGAGGGCGGCGTGGTCATGTCCATGGGCTTCGCGCTGACGGAGAAATACCCCATCGACGAGAACTGCAAGCCCACCGCCAAATACGGTACGCTGGGGCTGTTCCGCGCCAACCAGATCCCGCCGGAGATCCAGGCCATCGTGGTGGAGAAGCCCGGTCTGAACGTGGCGGGCGGCGCCATCGGCATCGGAGAGATCACCTCCATCCCCACCGCTCCGGCCATCGCCGACGCCTATTACCGGCTCACCGGTGAGCGGGAATTCAGCCTGCCGCTGCAAAACACGCCGTATGCGCCCAAGAAGTAACGCAAAAAGCGCTCTCCTGTCATTCTGAGGGCGCTCGCTTTGCGGCGCGGACTGACGGGCAGTGACGAATTTTTGACAAAATAATACAGCGACAGCCGGAAGGCTGCCGCTGTATTGTTTTTCTGTGTCAGATAGCGGGGACTTCCATCCCCAGACGGCGGTACATGGTCTTTTTTACCGCCTTGAGAATGTTCTCGTAGCCGGTGCAGCGGCACAGGTGGCCGGAGAGCAGCTTGCGCAGCTCCTCGTCGGAATACAGCTTGCCGCTGTCCAGAATTTCCACAGCGGTCATCAGGAAGCCGGGGGTGCAGAAGCCGCACTGGATGGCAGCCTCCTCCATGAAGGCCTTCTGAATGTCGCTGGGCTCACCGTCGGGGCTAAGCAGCCCCTCCAGCGTGCGGATGTGCTTGCCGTCTGCCCACACCGCCAGATAGATGCAGGAGTTGAAGGTCTCGCCGTCGATGAGGACAGTGCAGGCGCCGCACTCGCCCACCTCGCAGCCCTTCTTCACGGAGGTCAGGTGGTAGTCGTTGCGGAGCATGTCCGTCAGGCTGGCACGGACGTCCACCATCTTCTCCACGTCCTTGCCGTTGATGTTGCAGCGGATCAGCTTATACTGCTTGCTCATGCCAGCTCACCTCCTGCCAGTTCAATGGATTTCACGAGACAGCGCTTGGCGATCTCCAGCGCGATGTGCTGGCGGAAGGCTTTGCTGGCGCGCCAGCTGTCGCGGGGGTTGATGTCGCTGAGGATGGCGTTGGCAAAGGCCTCCACCGTCTCCTGCGTCAGGGGCTTGCCCTGCGCGGCGGCCTCGGCCGTGGCGCAGCGCAGAGGTACGGGACCTGCCACGCCGTAGGCGATGCGCGCCCGCTGGATGGTCTTTTTATCCTCGCTGAGCCGCACGTTGACGCTGCATCCCAGCGTGGCGATGTCCATGGCGTTGCGCATGGCGTACTTGATATAGTGTCCCCAGCAGCGGTCGTAGCTCTCCTTGGGGATGAGGATGGCGGTCTGTATCTCGCCGTCCTCCACGCGGATATCCACCTTGCCGGCCTTGATGTAGAACTCGTGGATGGGCAGGCGGCGAACGCCGTTTTTACCGGTCAGTTCCACGATGGCATCCCATGCGTGGAGGGTGGAGGAGGAGTCGGCGGAGGTCACGCCGTTGCAGGTGTTGCCGCCGATGGTGCCGATGTTGCGGATCTGGGGGCCGCCCACCATGTCCACGGCCTCGCCCAGCACGTTGATGTACTTCTGAATGATGGGGTCGCGGGTGATGTGGGAGAAGCTGGTCAGGGAGCCGATGCGGATGTTCTCGTCCTCATCCATGCGCACGCCCCGCAGCTCATCCAGCCCATAGATGGAGATCAGCTCCGCACCGGCGCGCTTGCCCTCGCGCATCTGCACCAGCACGTCGCTGCCGCCGGCGATGATCTGCGCCTCCGGGTGCTCCAGCCGCAGCGCCACCGCGTTCTCCACGCTGGTGGCTTCGTATAAGGCTTTCATATCATACATGGCTCAGTTGCCCTCCTTTTCGTTCCAGCTGTCGCGGATCAGCCCGGCCTTGGTAAACTCGGCAAAGAGAACGTGCGGCGTGATGGGGACACAGTCAATGGCCACGCCGGTGGCGTTGAGAATGGCGTTGCGGATGGCCGGTGCGCCGGAGCAGGCCGGCGGCTCACCCAGCGCCTTGGTACCGAAGGGAGAGGTGGGTTCGGGATTCTCCACGAACTGCGCCTCCAGATGGGGGTGATCCATAAAGGTGGACAGCTTGTAGTCCAGCAGATTGTTGTTCAGGGGCTTGCCGGTCTTTTCATCGAACAGCAGCTGCTCGCTCATGCCGTAGCCGATGGCCATGGACATGCCGCCGTGTACCTGTGCCTCCGCCAGAGCGGGGTTGATGAGACTGCCGCAGTCGTGGACGTTGATGATCTTGTTGAGCTTCACCTTGCACAGGGCAATGTCCACCTCCACATCGGCGAAGGTGCAGCCGAAGGAATAGGCGTTGTTGCGGATGGTGTAGGTGGATTCGGCGGTGATGTGTTCGCTGTCCGCCGCGTTGTACTGGGCGGTCATGGCCAGCTCCTTCAGGCTCATGAGCACCGCGCCGTCCTGCTTGCGGACGATGTTTCCGTCCACGATGTCCATGTTGTCCACCGCCTGACGGGTCAGCTTGGTGGCGTAGGCCAGGATCTTCTGGCGCAGCAGCGTGGCCGTCTGGCGAATGGAGAAGCCCGCCACATAGGTCTGGCGGCTGGCGTAGGCGCCCAGACCGGTGGGGGTGATGTCGGTGTCCTGACAGGAGACGACGTGTACGTCCTTGTAGCTCTTCAGCCCCACGGCCTCGGCGGTCATCTGGGAGTAGGCGGTGTCGGCGCCCTGCCCGATCTCCGTCTCGCCGCACTGCATGGTCACGGTGCCGTCCAGATTCAGCAGCATGCGGTTGCTGGATGTCTCCAGCGAGATGGGATACACGGCGGTGTTGTACCAGAAGGCGGCCACGCCGATGCCCCGGCGGATATTGCCGGTGTCCTTGGCATACTCGGCCTTCTTCTTGTCGTACTCGATGTACGCCTTGCCCTTTTCCAGACAGTCGCGGAAGGAGTCGTAGTAGTTGGTGTTGCCGGAGAAGCCGTCGTGGAAGCCCTTGGGCATGATGTACTTCATGCGGTACTCCAGCGGATCCATGCCCACGGCCTTGGCGCACTCGTCAATGTTGGCGTCGTCGGCAAAGGAGGCCTGCGGCATGCCGTAGCCGCGCATGGCGCCGGCCGCGGGGCGGTTGGTGTACACCGTCCACGCGTCGCCCTCGAAGTTGTCGCAGGGGTAGATCTGGGGGAAGGAGCCCATGGCCTTGGCCACGATGGAGTGGCCGTGGGAGGCGTAAGCGCCCTGATTGGAGAAGCACTCCACCTTGCGGGCGGCAATGGAGCCGTCCTTGTGGAGCCATGTGACGATGTGGAAGCGGATAGCGTGGCGCACGCGGTTGGAGACGAACGTCTCCTCGCGGGAGCAGTCCACGCGGACGCAGCGGCCGCCCACCTGCGTGCTGCACCAGGCGCACAGCGGCTCATACAGGGCGTCCTGCTTGTTGCCGAAGCCGCCGCCGATGTAGGGCTTGATGATCTGAATATCCGCCCAGGGGCGACCCAGCGCCTGTCCCACGATCCGGCGGATGATATGGGGGATCTGGGTGGAGGACACCACCACGATACGGCCGTTCTCCTCGTAGGCGAAGCAGCCGTGGTTCTCGATGTGGGAGTGCTGCACGGTGGGGGTGTCGTACCAGCCCTCCACCTTGATGAGCCCCGGTTCCTGGATGGCGGCCTGATAGTCGCCCTTGCGGATGTCGGAGTGCTTGAGGATGTTGTTGGGGTATCCCTCGTGCAGCTGGGGCGCGCCCGGCTCCATGGCCTTCTGCACGTCCAGCACAAAGGGCAGCTCCTCGTATTCCACCACCAGCGCGCGGACGCCCTGCATGGCGGACACCTCATCCTCAGCGATGACCACGGCGATATCGTCGCCGTAGTAGCGCACATGGCGGTTCAGCAGATTGCGGTCCGCCACATCCTGATGGCCGGGATCCATGGACCAGGGATGACCCGCCGTGGGGAAGCAGTGCTCCGGCACGTCGAAGCAGGTCAGCACCTTCACCACGCCCTCGATGGCCTCCGCCGCGGACTTGTCAATGGACTTGACGTAGCCGTGGGCGATGGTGGCGTGCTTGATGCGGGCGTACAGCGCGCCCGCCGGCATCCGATCCTCGTAATATTTCGTCCGCCCGGTAGCCTTGTCAAAGGCGTCCACGCGGATCTCGCTCTTTCCCACCTTGCTCATAGTAGGCAGCCTCCTGTTGGTAAATTGTCTATTATTTGCACTTATGCTATGTATTCATGGGAATTATAGCACACAACGCACAAAATGTACAGGGCGGGCGTGATTTTATTTCGTGAATAACGATACGCCGCGTCTTGACGGGGCATACTGAAGCTGATACACTACACGGTAAGAAAGAGGGTGACGGCATGGCGGAGCTTCGCATAGGCTGCCTTGTGATGGCGGCGGGCAGCGGCAGCCGCTTCGGGCGCAATAAGCTGGAGGCCGTTATAGACGGGAAAACGCTGCTGCGGCGGGCGCTGGAGGCGGTGCCGCGGGAGGAGTTTGCCTGCGTGACGGTGGTGACACAGTATGACGGCGCGGCGGCGCTGGCGGAGGAATTCGGCTTCGCAGTGGTGCGGAACGACCGTCCGGAGGACGGCCTGAGCCGCACGGTGCGTCTGGGCACCGAGGCCATGGCGAGCTGCGGCGCCATCATGTATCAGGTAGCCGACCAGCCGCTGCTGGAGCGGGACACGGTGCGCCGGGAGGTGGGGCTGTTCCGGGCGCACCCGGACAGGATCGTGGGGCTGGGGCACAACGGCGTGCGGGGCAACCCCTGCATCTTCCCCCGGCGGTTCTTCCCGGAGCTGATGGCGCTTACCGGCGATGTGGGCGGCAACGTGGTGATCCGGGCGCACCCGGAATCGCTGCTGCTGTATGAAACGGCGGCGGCGGAGCTGCGGGACGTGGACACGGTGGAGGCACTGGCTGCCATGCGCACAGAAAAGATCATGTAAAAAGAGCGTCCGTTGGACGCTCCAGCGTGTCCATAGACCTCACCCCTGTCATTCCGAGGAGTACCCCAAGGGCACTTGCTTCGCGGCGCGCACTGGCTCGCAATGACAGGCTTTTTCGGCAAGCTGAGGCGGGGCTGTTGCAGCTCCGCCTTTTTGCGCGGCAAAATTTCCCAGCCGCCGCCGCGCCAGTGTCCGCGCCGTTTTCCAATTCATCCTGATTTTGTTTCTCATGCTTCGCCGCCGTTCGGCGCAAAGTAACGCTGTCGCCGGCGACAAAATCAAACAACAGGATCAGGGGTGAGACGCTTGTATGAAACACGGCATATCCCCGCAGCGCGCCGCCTGGCCGCATGGCTGCTGGCGGCGGTATTCTCCCTCTCGCTGTGCGCCCAGTCCGCGTGGGCGTCGCCCGCAGTCTCGGCGGAGCGCACCGTGATCCCTCTGGGTAAGGCGGTGGGCATCAAGCTCTTTGCTGCCGGTGTGCTGGTGGTGGGGCTGGCGGACGGCGACACGCCTGCCCGCACCTGCGGTCTGCGGCAGGGCGACATCATCACCGCCATGGACGGCACCGCCATCGACTCCACCGAGCAGGTGCAGTCCCTGCTGGCGGAGGCCGCCGGACAGGAGACGACCCTCACCGTCCGCCGCGGCAGCTCCACACTGGCGCTGTCCGCCTGCGCCCGTCCCGGCGCAGGGGGCGCCTGGCAGCTGGGCGCGTGGATACGCGACAGCATGGCCGGCATCGGCACGCTGACCTATTACGACCCGGCCACCGGGCAATACGGCGCGCTGGGTCACGGCATCACCGATGTGGACACCGCCCAGCTGATGCCGCTGGCCTCCGGCTCCATCATGGAGACGACGGTCAAGGCGGTGAAGAAGGGCAGGAAGGGCGACCCCGGCGAGCTGAAGGGCGACTTCTCCGTGCAGCGGGACGTGGGCACCGTCACCGTCAACAGTGACGGCGGCATCTTCGGCACAGTGGCGGACGGAGAGTTCCTCTCCGGCGGCACGCCGGTGCCTGTAGCCACGGCGCAGCAGGTAAAAACAGGCCGCGCCACCATTCTGGCCACCATTTCCGGCAGCGACACGGCGGAGTACCAGGTGGAGATCGTCCGGCTCTACGGCGCGGACGAGCCCACCCGCAACATGCTCCTGCGCATCACCGATCCCCGGCTGCTGTCCGCCACCGGCGGCATCGTGCAGGGGATGTGAGTGATATATAATAGGGACAACACGGGAAAGCCTTGATTTTACAAGGGTTTCTGGCGTTGTCCCTATTTTCACTGACATGAAATAGGCCGTATTTGCGCAATACGAAATCCACCGCAGCTGCCCAAGGGAGGTGATCATCTCAAGCAGATCGATTCAGGTCTCATTTTTGAAGGGAGCGTCTATTTATGAAGGATTCAACCATCATAGCCATTACAAATTCCAAGGGCGGCGTTGGCAAAACAACGACGGCCTTGAACCTGGGCGCCGCGCTGACCGCCGAAGGGCAGAAAGTCCTGCTCATTGACAACGACCCGCAGGGCAATCTGACTGCGGCGCTGGGATATACCGCTGGCGAAATGAAGCACACACTGGCTTCTCTGCTGCTGGCCGCCATCGACTATCCGGAGGACGTTGCGCAGCATCTGCAAAAGGCTATCCTACATAGCGATACTGGCATAGACATCATTCCCGCCAATCGCAGGCTGGCAGATGCCGCGGCCCGACTGCAGATCATGCAGCTATCCCAGTATCAGCCCTACGGCGATAGCAGCCGCAGCTGCGAAGCAATGCTCAAGCATATCACAGACGCCTTGCGCGACACCTATCGCTATATCATCATCGACTGCGGACTGAAGCACGAACTGCTGACGGTCAACGCACTGACAGCCGCAGATTACTGCATCATCCCCGTGCAGGCTCACTACCTTGCCAGTGAAGGCATCCCCGACGTACTGGAACTGGTGCGCACGGTGCAGACCCACTTCAATCCTTCACTGAAAATCGCCGGCATCCTGCTGACCATGTATCAGTCCCGTCCGCAGCTCTGCCAGAGCGTTCGGGCAACAGTCGGCGAAGTCTACGGGGAGGCGTTTCATGTGTTTGAACGCCCCATTGAGCAGACCATCAAGGTGGCGGAATGCCCTGCCGCCGGTATGAGTATCCTGGACTACGCGCCGAAGAACCCCGCTGCGGAGTCCTACCGCAGTCTGGCGCGGGAGGTGTTGTCGCTTGGCTAAGAGCAACAACATGAAGGACCTGCTGAAGCAGCGCATGAGCGCTGCCCAGCAGGTCTCTGAAATGGAGATCGGCAACCGAGCTTATGAAAGTCTTATCGATCCGCTTCCCGTGGCAGCTTCTACGATTCGCGAGCTTCCGGTAGACAAACTGCGTCCCTTTTTCACCACCGATATTGGTTTTCACCCATATTCCCCGGAAAAACTGCGGGCGTTTTCCCAGCAGCTTCTTGAGCAGGGCTTGCTGGAGCGTATCATCGTCAGGAGTATCCCCGGTAGCGATGAATATGAGATTCTGGCCGGACACAATCGCACTGCCGCATGGCGCATGGCCGGGCACGACACAATTCCTGCTGAGGTCGTCGCGGCCAACGATGCCCGCGCCATTATCATCGCCACAGCTACCAATTTACTGCGGCGGCAGGAACTGACCATCATCGAGCGAGGCAAAGCATACAAGGCTATGCTGGAGGCTAAGCGGCGCCAAGGTGAGCGGACGGACTTAGGAACTTCTGGCGAAAATCGCCAGAAGTTCCTAACAAGAGAAATCGTAGCGGATTTCTTTGGCGTTACAGAATATGAGATCCGCAAGGCTGTCAAGCTGGCCGGACTGATCCCGCCTCTGGCGGATATTCTGGAAAGCGATCCCCGGCACTTGCCGCTGAGCTGTGCGGATATGATCGCCGACTACGATGAAACCTCACAGGAGGCGTTTGTGGAGATGTGCCGCATTGAAGGGTATCGGCTGAACAAGGCCGCCATGAACCACATCACACAGAAATGCCCGCCGCCCACAGCGGATAAGCAGGTCATCTACGCCGCGTGGCGTGAAGCACGCGCCGCCGCAGATAAGAAGCATTCCGCACCATCCAAGAAGATAACTTTTGACCGCAGGAAGTTTGCACCATACTTAGAGCAGATCGGCAGTGAGGCGGAGTTGGAGGAAATGTTTTTGGAGTTTTTGCGTGAGCGAGTGAAATGATGTGCCCAAGACTGTTAAACTGGCTGGTTAAATATTCATTAGCTAGCTTTTGAAATGCTTCTTATTACAAGTTCGTTTTATATCGGCACACAATCGAAACAAAAAATTGAAAAGCCTTGATTTATATAAAGAGACAGTTTATAATTATAATACTGTATGTACAAAGTGATATTTATATAAATATGATAAAGGTATCGTGTACTCTGCTGAAACTGCTTCTGCTTTTTTACAAAAAAATTCAAATTTTTGGTCAGATATTTTTCTCTTATGTTATATAAAAGTATATAGCATTTACAAAGAATGAATACTTATTGGCGAGGGTACACACAATGATATTTTACGCAAAGCTAGTAATGTCAGGAATAAATATAGCCTGTTTAATTATCACGCTATTATATCCTAACAGCGGAACTCCATTCTCTATTATACCAATAATAGTAACCGCATCGTCTTGGATATTTATGACGAACAGGTCAGATGAATTGACTCAAAAGAAAACCGGTTTGCTTGTTTTTGCTACATTCCTTGGTGCTTTCTGCATGACAATCGGGCTAACAGCGACAATAGAGCCCCTTGAAGGCTACTCTAGTAATTATATCGTTTATATCCGGGATAGCGTAGCAATCTTAGGTGGGATTTCTTTTTCATATTGGACTATGGCAGTGATTTTCACCTCTGTTATTGTGCTTATGGTTGCGGATGTAGCCGCGACCAAACCGGAGCGAAAAGGCTCTTTTGTTATTACGACTTTCTTATCTGCTGTTGAACTGGCCGAAAAAAATCAATTACATATTGATTGAATTGTGCTCTTTAATACATATTTTGTGGCCTGAGTTCATATACTTTAAACGTTCAAAATGAATGTATGACAAATCAGACCCTACATAAAATAAAACCCACGGAGAAACTATTATGACATTTTTTGATTGGATTGTTTTCGGAATTTCTGGTATCTCAGTTATAGCGGCGATTATATTGGGGCGTCGTTATACAAGAGCCGCTAGGAAATCAAAGTTGCCCCCAATGGCTCAACACACAAGTGAAGAAATACGTGCTTGCAAGGAAAAACTAGGCGTTTCAAACAAAGGAGTGTCGATGGATTGTCGTGACATTTTTGTGATGTCTCCGTTAGATTTGGGAATCTTTCATTAAGGGTATTTATTATGAAAGCGGAAAAGTTTGAAGAACTATGGAACAGCTCTTGCGAGAATTGGTTGAAATCAGAAATCGAAATCGATTCAAATAAAAAAATAGCTGTTTCTGATGTGTGTTCGATTAGCAGAGATTCTGCAAAAAAAGTATATACTCAATATATTGCAATAAAGACTGCAGCAAAAAAACTATATTTTAAAGATGAACAAAAGACGCTGAGTAGATATAAACGAGCTGCAGCCCTTGCATACGCAGTGATTTTAGCCAATCCACTAGAATATAAGATGCCAACATCCGAAAGGTTTGATCATGTATCATACTTTCTAAAGCAACGGTTTGCCTTTTATTTTGCGTTGTCTTCAATAATTCTTGATTATAAGCAGGAATATATTGCTGAGCTAATCGACAAGAGTGGGCATATTTTTGAATTTGATGCACTTGGCGATGTGAACGACAGTGATTGCGATGATACATTTTTGGAAAGTGTATATAAAGATATGTTCTTTTCAGAATTGTATCAGAATTATAATATTTTAACAATGGCAAATGTTTTTGGATTGTTGGTGGAACGAGCATCTCACTTGAAAAAAAGCGGCTTGGTTTCTGCCAGCAAAAAGTAAAGCACGGTCACGATTTGTTTTGTTTGTGGTGTAGAACGAAGTTACCCAAAGCGCCGATAGATTTAGACACATGTGATACAATATTTTTTGTGACAGAGATTTCTATGTAATCGCGGTACAGACTTGTTATTAAGTAATAATATAAAAGCTCGACACATAGTGTCGAGCTTTTATATTATTACTTAAAGCCGTTCCAGGCAACGTGTCTATTCCCGATTAATATTACTTTTGTCAGATGTTCCCTTTAAATACTTGTAATAAATATTTGATATATCAAGGAGGATCACCATGCACGCACAACGAATGCCGCCGCACATTACCACGCCCTTTGATGATTCCGCTGCCATGCGGCTGCGGCGGATGGGGCTGCTCACGCCGGATGGTACGCCGGATGAACGCATTATCCGACCGCTGGCTTATGTCAGTGCTGGGCTTTACTACGATCAGCTCTGCGACTCTGTAGAGAGCCACGAGAGCGCGGCGGGCGTCTGCCAGCACATCATCAGCGAGGAAGCGGAGAACCGGCCCCGCCAAGCACTGCTGGCACTATCCATGTCCTATGACGCCATGCGCCGCGGTCTGCCTGACCCCATCTGGTGGCTGTCAGGCAGCAAGGACATTCTCCCCATTTTCATGCGTGCCTTTGCCGCGCATTTATCAGATATCCTGCAAGAAAACGAACCATCTGCCACTATGGAGGAAACTGAATGAACATGAAAACCGCATACAAGGTCTATCTCTTTTGTTGTGTCCTGCTTTTGACAGGGCTTTTTTTATTGGTTCCCGCCTACTCCGTGGAGGATATGTGGACAGCGGCCAGCCGGATCATCAAGGACATCTATACCCACATCGCCTCGGTCAGCACAGTGCTGGCAGGTCTTATGACCGCTATCGCCGTGATCGGCGCGAAGATGTCCAATACCCAGCAGAAGTCGGACCAAGCATGGGACTGGCTGAAGCGCATCTGGCTGGCGTGGGCCATCATCAACGGCATCGGTGCATTTATCGCCTATGTTGTCCCACTGTTTCAGGGACTTGCCACGCTGGAGCCGTGAAGCAACGCATTCCCCGAACGAGAGGGGTGACTGACTATGCTTGAGTTGATCTTTCAGGGCTTTCTGGAATGGACATATGGACTGATACTGGAATGCTGGGAGTATTTCTCCTCGGTGCTGTTCGACCTGATGAGTCTCGACTTTGCCTATCTGGAAACATACATGCCCATCATCACGGCCATCCGGCAGATCATGCTGGGTGTGGGCTGGGCGCTGCTGCTGGGCAATCTGGTGTTTCAGGCCACCCGCAGCATGATGGCCGGTGTTGGCTTTGAGGCCGACGACCCCAAGCTGCTGTGCACCCGCACCTTTGTCTTTTCTTTCCTGCTGGTGGCCAGTCCGCAGATCTGCGACATCTGCCTGAATATGACCTCGGTTATCATCGACATGGTGCAGATGCCGGACGCCGCGGCCATCAAGCTGCCGGATGAAGGATTTTTCGTTGATCTGACCGCTTCGTGGCTGCTGGTCATCGTTTTCGGTCTCATCGTCATGTTTCAGACCTGTAAACTGTTTTTTGAGATGGCGGAGAGGTATTTTATTCTGGCGGTGCTGACCATTACGGCACCGCTGGCCTTTGGCGTGGGAGGTAGCCGCAGCACTTCGGACATTTTCTCCGGCTGGTGCCGGATGTATGGCTCCATGTGCCTGCTGATGGTGATGAATGTGGTGTTCGTCAAAATGCTGCTGTCGATTCTGTCCTTCCACCCCAGTGGGATAGCGGTATTACCATGGATTGTGATGGTGCTTACCGTAGTCAAGGTAGCCAAGAAAAGCGATGCCATCATCACGCGGATCGGGTTGAATCCTGCCATCACCGGTGATTCTCTGGGGCGTTCCTTCCCCGGTGTGCTGACCTATACGGTGGCGCGAACGGTGGCCTCCCGTGTTGTGCAGACCGCAGGCAAGAACACTGCCGCAGGAAAAACCGGCGCACAGACGCAGACCAAATCCGGCGGCAAGCCCGGGAGCAAGCCCGCCAGCGGCGGACGCTATTATGGCGGCGTCAACACAGTCAACACCTTTGCCGACAGCAGACGTTCCGAGCAGCAGTCCGGCAGCTCGCCGCGCCAGGCTGAACCGCGAACACCCAGCACGGAACCGTCAGCGCAGACAGCGTCCGCAGCGGCAGACCGCAGCTTTGTCATGCCCGGTACGCGCCGTCCTGTGAGCCACGTTCCCGGTGAGCAGAAGATCGCCCCCTCCGATACCGCAGGAAAAGCAGGCCATACCGTCAGCCGCAGCAGCCATGTGCAGGCAGGTGCGCAGCAGCATACCGCTTCTGCTGCCCAGCAGCATACGGCTACTTCTGCTTTTGAGAGCCGATACAGCAGGAATACCGGCCCCGCCCGTTCCACCGTGGTGGGAAAAACCGCACGTCCGGCTCCCGCGTCTGCCAATACTCCGATCAAGGCGCCGCACTCCAGCACGATACCGCAGGAACGGAGTGCTGCCCCCGCTGCTGTGTCCACCGGTCAGCGCAGTGGAGTTCGTCCCGATACCGCAGGAGTGAGCCACAGCACCCGCAGGCCAACCGTCAGCCCCACGAAGAATACCCAAGGTACGCCCAAGCAGACGCCGCATATCCCTACGCAGGTGAAACAGCCCACCGTATCGGGCCGCTCTGTCCCGAAGGACGCCAAGAGCAGCAAGCGGACCGACAAGAAAAAGGACGATGACCATGGAGGATAAGCAGCGCCAGCACAGCGGTATCGACACAGTAAAGCGCATTGTCAGTGCCGCGAGGATCGCCAAGGCAGCCGCAGCGGGCGGCGTCCACGGCGCCGCCGTGGCTGCGGCAAAGGAGGCTGCGCCGTTTCTCGCCAAGCTGGCAATTTGGGTACTGGTGGCATTGATCGTGCTGCCTATGCTGATTTTCGCCTATCTCCCCAATATCTTCTTTGGTTTTTCTTCCTCCGGGACAGCACCCGTTGCCCGCATGACGGGACAAGCCATGACGTTGGGCGGGTTCTATATGGATCTGGAGGACTTTGAGAATACGCAGATCGACGCCATCGTGACAAGCCTTATCCAGCAATATGAAGAGGAGGGCATAGAGATTGATGGGGTGGAGATCAACAGTGACTTTGATGAGGATGACCTGCGTCGGTTCATTGCTATCAGCTCTGTGGCCTATCAACAGGACTTGGAGGTAATGACCACGGAGGCCGTGTTGTCGCTGGCAACCTCACGGCTCCGCTATGAGCCGACATTGAACATCTTCGAGTTCGGCGGCCTGCTCAAGCGAACGCTGGTCATCAAAATTGACCACCTTGACCCGGAGACATTTATGGATCAGCTCTCCTTTGAGGAAGACGCCCGCACATGGGCGGGTGCGCTGTATGAGGTGTTGACCGAGAGCAATGCGCTGGAGGAATACGCGGAATATTACGCGCCATACCGTCCCAATTACAGCGGTGACACCGGCTATACCGGAGACTATGAGCACGGCGGCAGCTACGGCGACACCATTGATACGTCCGGTTTTGTCAGCCCCTCCACCAAGAATAACGTAGACCTTGCCGCCTACGCCATGCAGGCGTGGGAGAACAACTGGGGCTATTGCTGGGGTACCTATGGAAATGTCCTGACAGAAGCTCTGTTCAACTATAAGCTCCAGCAGTATCCGGAGGGCGTCGGCAAATATGAGGACTTTATCCGCGCCAACTGGCTGGGCCGACGCACGGCGGACTGCATCGGACTCATCAAAGGCTATGGGTGGCTTGATGCCGCCAGCGGCTCCATCAACTACGGCACGAACGGAATGCCCGATATGGGCGCTGACCGGATGTACGCCAACGCCCAGAAGGCCGGTATGGCGGGAACAATGGACACCATGCCGGAGCTTGTGGGCATCGCTCTATGGAAACAGGGCCACATCGGCGTCTATGTAGGCAACGGCTACGCGGTGGAGGCCATGGGCACCAAGTACGGCGTGGTACGGACGGAGGTCGCCGGACGCGGCTGGCAGGGCTGGTGCCGCATCCCCTATATCGAATACAGGGAGGCCGGATAATGTACGTTCCCACCCGCCTGCGCGTTTTGCGCATCAAATATAAAATCACACTGAAAGCACTTGCCGGACGTATGAACATCAGCAACCAACATCTCAGCCGCATGGAGCTGACGGATATTCCGCCCACCGAGTACCACGAGCGTCTGCTCTGTCTCGGTATGGAGCGGCTGCTGGCGGAATGGGACGATGCGCCGGAAGAATTAAAGCAAGAATATCAAACCTATAAAGGGCGGCTTTTGCAGCCCGCAAAGGAGGTCGAGGATGAACACTGACACCTACTATATCCCTGTCAACTTTACCAATGCTGGACGGATCCTGGGCCTGTTTGAGATCCGCAATCTCATCGAGGCCCTTCTTTTATGCCTGCCGGTGCTGTATGTGTGCCTGACATATCTGCCCTTCTCCCTGACGCCGAAGATCATCGTGACCGTCTCGCTGGTCGTCCCCATCGGCGGCTTTGGGCTGATGGGCGTCAGCGACGACAGCCTGACACGCTGGCTGAAGGGCTGGTGGGCATGGCACTGCCGCAGGCGCATGATGTTTTTCAGAGGAGTGGTAACGGCATGAGTATCAAAAAAGCACTATTTGGCGGCGGTGTGGAGACCAACGCTACCGCCAGCTATCAGGGCAGCATTCAGGATTGGCTGCCCGTCAAGAATATCATCGGCGGCGTGGTTATCACAAAGGACAACCGCTTTATCAAGATCCTTGAGATCGTACCGGTGAACATCTACCTGAAGTCTGCCGAGGACCGGCAGGCCATTGTGGAAGCCTTTGCCGCATATCTGAAGATCGCGCCGGATCACATGCAGTTTGAGGCACGGACGCTGCCTGCCGACATATCACGCTACGTTGAACGGATGCAGGAGTACGCGAAGAACGAGGACAACGCCTATTGCCGCGACATGATCCAGGACAACATTCAGGACATCGGCATGGGTGTGGCCAGCAATGCCTTGCAGCACCGGTTCTTTATGGTATTCCAGTATGAATCGCAGATGCGGGCGTCCCCCAACACCGTACAGGGCATTATCCAGCGGCTCAATGAGGAGGCTGACACCGCCCGCCGCTATCTGGATCTGTGCGAGCTGGAGGTGCAGGAGCCTCGTTATGCGGACGATTTCGCCTTGGAGCTGCTCTATGAGATCATCAACAAGCGCACCAGCCAGCGCGTCAAGCTGCCGGAAGGCGTGTTTGATATGACCACGGCGGTGCATGGCGTATATGAGGCGCAGACACAATGAAAGGGCATCGCAGCAGCGATGCCCTTTCCCGTCAAATTAGTCTTAGTCCTTTAAGCAGCCAATCGGAATGATCTTCACCCCATCAGGCCGGGTATACGCGATTTCTCCGCCTGTAATGACCATTAACAAATCTGGTTCCCGCAGGCTGGTCGTGCCGTTTTCAATGGCTTGATGGACCAAATTCTTGATTTCAAGCAGATGCTGAGCGCCTTCTTCAATCTCACGGCTGCCCAGCTTAAATTCTATCAGCGCGTACCTTCCATCAGAAAGATGCAATACACAGTCTGCCTCCAAATCAAGCCGGTCATGATAATAAGATACCTTTCCCCCTAAAGCTGAGGAATAGACCTTCAGATCTCGGATGGCAAGACACTCAAAGATAAAGCCGAAGGTCTTTAGATCCTGCTCCAGATACTCGGGGGTAAGCCCCATAGCGGCTACGGCAATGGACGGATCTGTAAAACCTCGTTTCTTACCGGATCGTATTACTGTTGCCGAGCGGATAGCTGGACACCACGCATCAATGTCCTCTATCACAAAAAGGCGCTCCAACGCGTTCAGATACGAATCCAATGTGGGGGCAGTTATACCGTCCGCATTGGCGGACACGTCCTTTAGGATATTGGTTTTCTTCGCCAGTGTGGAGATATTCCGGGCATAGGATCGTAGGATCAGGCTGGTCCAGACGGGGTTTCGTTGTACGCCATCCACTGTGGAAACATCAGACTCACAAATATTTGTAATATATTCCCGTGCAGTCAAAAGCTGAGCCTCTTGGCTCTTTCTGCGCAGCGTTGCAGGCCATCCTCCTCGACACGCGGCAAAAATCAACTGCTCGATAGAGAGCGGGCTTGTGATCCCATCAATATCCGCATCTGACCGGTCAAACAACGTTTTCAGCGAAATCTGTCCATTGGATTCGCCAGACTCGTACAGGCTCATGGGATACATTTTCAGGCGAGCGATTCGTCCTGTCCCCGTGTGCATGATCTTCTTATCATCCACGGAGGTGGAGCCCGTCAGAATAAACAGGCCTTCTTCCTGCCGGATGTCTACCGCAGTTCGCACAGCGTCCCAAAGGACGGGGGCAATCTGCCACTCGTCAATCAATCTCGGGTTATCACCCTTAAGAAGCAACGAAGGTTTCGCCTCAGCAGTCGCAAGATAAGCTGCCTTTTTGTCTGGGTCTTGCATCCGCAGAATACTCTTCGCCTGCTGCTGACCCGTTGTCGTTTTTCCGCACCACTTGGGGCCGACAATCAAAGTTGCGCCAAACGCCTCTAACCTCAAGGCCAGTTCACGGTCTACGATTCGTGGCAAGTATTGCTGCATAACGCTGCACCTCCTGTTCTTCTATAGTATACGCAAAAATTCTATTTACGTCAATCTCGTTTTGTGTTTTTGAAGGATTTTGTTTTATGTTTTTGATGTATTTCATTTTATGTTTTTGAAATGGCCTGCATCAGCCACACCATCTATCATAGGAGTATCACCAATGAAAAAGCAAAAGAAACCCGTACCACCGGCAGAAGCCGAGCCTGTTATCAAGAAGCAGCCGCTTTTGAAACGGCTGCTGTTCGGTCCGGAAAGGCCGGATCTCTCCGAGCTGGAAGCCGGCTCTACCACCATTCTGGACATTCTCTCCCCCACTGCCATTGATACGAAAAGCCGTGACTACATCGTAGTGGACGGCGTTTTTCATGCCTATCTCTACATCACCGGCTATGGCTACAGCACCACAGTCGGCTCCTGCTGGCTTGCGCCGCTGGTGGAGGCGGGCGAGGGCGTCAATGTCAGCTTCAGCTTTACTCGTCAGAACCGGGAAAAGATCCTCTCCAAAATTGCACAGACCACCATGCTCAACCGCAGCCGGATGCGGAATGTGGGAGATACCCGTCAGGACTATGAGGAACTGGACAGTGCCATCACCTCCGGTCTCTACCTGAAGGACGTCATGAACCGGCAGGGGGAGGACTTCTACTATATGCACACCCTCATTGAAGTAGTGGCAGATGATCCGGATACGCTGGAGCAGCGTGTCACCGCCGTGGAGAAGCTATGTGTATCGGTGGACATGATCGCCCGCCGCTGCGATTACGCCAATGAACAAGGCTTCCTCTCCACACTGCCGCTGGTCACACTGGATGCCGACATTGAGCGTAAGAGCCGCCGCAACGCGCTGACTACCGGCGTAGCTGCGGCATTCCCCTTTGTGTCCTATGAGCACAGCGACCGCAACGGCATCTTTCTGGGGCTGAACCTCTACAACAAGTCCCCAGTATTCCTTGACCCTTACGACGACTATAAATACACCAACGGCAACTGGTGGATCGGCGGCAACTCCGGCGCCGGCAAGAGCGTAACGCTCCAGTGTCTGGCCGGACGCCTGCGTGAGCAGGGAAAGCGTGTGGTGTGCGTCATTCCCAAGAAAGGCCACGAGTTCCGTCCCAACTGCGAGCAGCTGGGCGGCCTGTACCTACGTTTGTCACCCTCTTCGCGGGATTGCCCCAACATCATGGCTATCCGCCGCAAGACACTGGACGCCTATGCCGGAATACAAGAGCTGGCAGCACGGGACGACTCCGTGCTGGCGGACAAGATCTCCCGGCTCATCATCTGGTACTCCCTGCAAAAGAAGGATCTCACGGAGGAGGACAAGAACTATCTGGACGCCTCGCTGGTAGAGTGCTATGACCGCTATGGGATTACCTTTGACAATGCCTCCGTGGTGGATGAAAACGGAGCATTCAAGGAAATGCCCACTATTCCCGATTGGTACAACGTTCTGCTGGAAAAGGCGGAAACCAAGCATCTGGCAGTGGTGCTGACCCGCTATGTGACCGGCTCTGCCGCCGCCATGGGCCGCCGCAATCACATCAGCATCGACAACAAGTATATCGTGTTGGACACCTCCGGTATGCCGGACGATCTGATCCTGCCCGGTATCTATTGGGCCATCGACGTGGCCAACGACATCATCATGAACGCAGGCGGCGAGCTGTCCGCCCTGATCGCGGATGAGCTGTGGAGTCTGGTAGGAGCCGGTTCCAATCCACTGGCCGCCGCCTATGTGCAGGAGATGGTCAAGACCATCCGCGGCCTTGGCGGTATCGCTATCACCTCTACGCAGGGTATGCAGGACCTGTTCAGTCTGGAGGGCGGCAAATATGGCAAAGGCATTCTGGACTCCAGCCGTATCAAATTCGTCATGCAGATGGAGGAGCAGGAGGCCCGCCTTATTCAGCAGATCCTCAACCTCTCGGAAGAAGAGGTGCGGCAGATCACACGTTTCCGGCGCGGCGAGGGCTTGCTGTGCATCGGGTATAATCACGTCCCCGTGGCCTTCCATGTCACGAAAAAGGAATATGACGCCATTACCACATCACCCACCGACCGACAGGCCCGGAAGAAAGGAAGCAAATGAGCAAACAAACTGATTTACGGGAGATCCAGCGCCTGACGGAAGACGCCGCCATAGACGCCCGCAAGCTGCTGATCCAAGCGGACAATCTGCCGCCTGACACCTTTCAGAAAATGTTGGAGGCGTTATGTGGCAGCTTTGAAGATACCGCCTTGCAGCTTCGCCGCCTCTGCGAGCAGCAGAGTCCCGGCACAGGCGGGTATAAACGGGGCCGCGCCCTTCGTCCACTGGAGGTGGTGGGCAGCGTGGAACGTATCGGCATCGACTGGCTTCATATCCGCATCAATACTCTGCTGCCCCACTGCCGGTTCCAGCCACCCACATGGCTGACAGAAACCTTGGTGGAGCTGCTGGATGCCTATGAAGCCTGCGGTGGGCAGCTCCCTCACTTCAATAGCGCACTGCTGGTGATCGAGGAATACAGCGATGTGGATGGCCGCCACATTTTTGATCAGGACAACAAGGGCTGGAAAGCGGTCAGCAACGCCATCAAGGGCAGGGTGATCCCCGACGATGACCAGTATACGCTGTCGGTAGCTCTGCTCTCTACGCGGAGCTGTCAGAATGTGTGTCACATCACCATACTGGATATGAAGGATGCACCGGATTTCTTCTCCGCACGGACGGGAGATTACAGCGTTACGGGGCTATATTGAGGCGGAAATACCCAACAGGTTTTCCACCAAAACGGGTCAAGGTGCTGTGCTTCCTCGGAAAGCAAAATCTGTTGGGTATATACGCCCCGCAAAGCGTTTTGCCAACAAGATTTTCCATGCTCCTGTTCCTGTCCGCAGCAGCGGAAAAACTGCCTTCTACGGGGAGCCAACAGTTTTGATGTGAGAAAGGCGCCGAAAGTGACCTTACACCGGCACGGTGTAAGGGTGCTTTCGGCGTTCACAGGAACGAGGGTGCGAATGGTTTTTTGTGTGCGTGAGATCGAGGCGCTGCGGCTGCTGGGATGGTGCCAATATATCCGACCCGCACAGCTGCTGCGGGTCGTCAGCGAGACAGAGCTATCGAACCTGCTGACGATGAAGCTCATCAAATACCACGGCAAAAGCGAGGCTCTGATTCTTACCGCAGAGGGGCGTCGGCTGCTGGCGGGAACCATATGGCTGCCGGATACGCCGAGAACGTACCATGCGGATGCCGTTGTGCGGCGGCTGCGGCTTGCTTCGCTGCTGCTGACAGCCCACCAGTCCGGTATCAACGTCTATGCCACACAGCCGGATGAACTGGCGGAGGGAAACGTCTTGTTCCTCACCTCTGCCGGCCGCGGCCGGGGCCGTAACCCATGGGGTAGCACCCGCACGGCGGCTCTGCTCCACGTTGGGAATCTGCTCTGTGCCGCGCACTATGTCTGTCCGGACATCGGCTGCCTTTGCCCCATGGATGAGCTGTCCGCCTTTCAGAACAATACAGCAAAATTGCCCGGAACACGCGGCTTCCTTTTTTGCGGCGAAAGCTTTTCGGATATCCTCGCCGAACTGGATAAGCCCACGCCGGAGGAAGAAAGCAAGCTCATGACCTACGGCGCCGCTGCCCACTGGTTCCAGCAGCCGGTCTATCTTTTGCCCTGCGACGACACCGGCGTGACACAGCTTCAGATCATGGCCCAGCCAGATTACCGCCAGCGTTTAACGCGCTTAGCCCTGAAAGGCCATTATCACCCTCCGCCGCCTGAGTATCCTTTTTGGGACGCGCTGTTTCAGGGGCAGCCCTTCGTGCTGGCGGCTGACATGGAGCTACGCCGTGTGGACGCCGCCTATACGCTGGCACGGGAGCAGGGCTATTCGCAGCTCGTATTGGCTGCCCTGCCGCAGCAGGTGGCAGAGGTGTGGGGCCCACGCTACAGGGACACCGGAAAAGCGCGGGTCTTTACCTTGACAGAGGACGCCATCACGCAGCTGCTGGGTAAAACGCCGAAGCCCTACCGTCCACCGGACACCCCCTATGTCACAGAAAAAGGAGAGATGATCCATGCCCCGCTTATCAAAGCTGCTGGAAAAGCTGGAGGATACCGTTGAAGCCCGCTGGGGCATATGGTTCCAGCGGCACAAGAAAAAGCTGCCCCTCTACATTCCCGTCGGACTGGTGTGCTGGTATTTTTACGGGATGCTCCTGAACTCCATGCGTCTCGGCATTGACGCTGTCTTTCATAACACGGGGCAGGATGTGACCGCCATCTGGATATTCGATCCGATCCGCAACTGGCTGGCGATATTCTCCGGCTTTGGGCTGAAAGCCACTGCGTTCTTCGTGCTGATGTTCTGCCTTGTGACCAAGCGTGGGTACCTTTGGTTTTCCGGCTATAAGTATACGCGAGACCCACGGGGCTTTGATATTCTCCCGGACGGGACGCACGGCTCCTCCGGCTTTCTCACCAAGCGGGAGATGGAAGCCTTTCTGGAGATCGGCCCCATACGCAGTGTCTCCGGAATGCTGCTGGGTAAGATCAAGGAGCGGCCGGAGGACCCGGACAAATACGCCGCCTATGTGGCTCATCGCATGGTACCCGGCGAAAACAACAATCTTCTCTGCATCGGCGCACCGGGCAGCTGGAAGACCCGCGGCCTGATCCTGCCCTTTCTGATGGGCTGCGCTCAGCGAAAGGAGTCCGTATTCTGCGTCGATCCAAAGGGTGAGCTGTTCGAGCAGCTTTCCCCCTACTTCCGTGAAAACGGCCATTACGTCAAAGCGGTCAACTTTCTGGACATGGCACACTCAGATGGCTGGAACTGTCTCTATGGCCTGGACACGGAAACGGATCTGGTGCAGACGGTGGCCAACACCATTATCCAGAACACCTCCAGTCCCAAGGAGGCCGATGACTTCTGGAGCCGTGCGGAGCTGAATCTCCTGATGGCTCTGATTCACTACGTCTGCAATCTGCGGGATGAAAAGGGTGATCTGCTGCCCATCGAGCAGCGGGGTCTGGGCGACGTGTATCAGATCCTTGCCACCATGAGCGTCAATGAACTGAATCGCACATTGGCATCGCTGCCGCCTGACCACCCCGCCAAGGGCCATCACGGATTGTTCCTGAAGGCCCGCGAAAACCTCTGGGGCAACATCATCACCGGCCTTGGTAATCGGCTTGCCATCTTCCAGAACAAACTGGTGGACACCATCACCCGCAACCACGATGTTGACCTCGTGCTGCCGGGACAGCGGCCCTGTGCATACTTCATCATCATTTCCGCACAGGACAGTGCCTACCGTTTTCTCAGTTCACTATTCTTTTCCTTGGCTATGCCACAGCTTTCCAACTACGCACGGCTCCACTGCAAGGGCGGGCGGCTGCCGGTACTGGTAAACTTCTGTCTGGACGAATACTGCAACATCGGATACATGGAGGGTATTGCCGACGCGCTGAACAGTGTGCGCGGCTTCAATATCGCGTGTCAGGTGGTGGTACAGAGCCTTAGCCAATGGCAGCAGCGGTATCCCGGAAAAGAATGGGAAAATCAGCTCAACACCTTTAACCAGACCATCTATATGGGCTGCAACGACCTGACCTCCGCCAAGTACATCTCGGAAAAGTGCGGCAAGGTTACCATTGCTGTCACCAATAACCAGATGCCCATGCAGCCGCTGTTCTCACCCATCTACAACAGCACCCGGCCCTATTCCAAGACCCGCAGTAATATCCAGCGGGACTTGATGCAGCCGGATGAGGTGCTGCGTCTGGATCAACAAAAGTGTCTGGCGCTGTTCCAAGGCCACCGGCCCGCGCTGCTTTATAAGCTGACGCCGGAAGAATTGCCGGACTTTGCCGGACTTACGACCTGCCGCGTGGTGGACTATATCCCCGCATGGAAGCAAAAAGCGCAGGAGACACCGACCACCGCGCCTCGGAAGGAAGAAAAGTCTCCTGTCGAAGAACGGACGCCTGCCCCGCAGGCAGAGCCGCCGGTCTCTACGGAAGGGGACGATGATTTTACCTATGAGGTAGATGGCAACGATCTCGGCATGGTGGAGCTGAAGCCCGCGCCACGAAAACAGGCAGAATAACAAAACGATATGAGGAGGGGCCGGTATGAAAGCCGCAAAATTGAACCAGCGCCCTGCGTTTGCGCTCATGAAGCAAACGGATATACAGAGCGTCCATCATCTGCAAATGCCGCGGTGGTTATTTTCCGACCAACGGTACGCGGAAATGAGCCTGGATGCCAAGGTGGCCTACACCTTCCTGTTGAACCGATTTCAGCTCTCCCGCAGGAACGGCTGGGTCAATGACAATGGCGAGGTCTTTGTGATTTTTCCCCGCAAAGCGTTGGCACAGGAGCTGCGCATCTGTGAGCAGCGAGTGTCTGCCGCGTTCCGTAAGCTGGCGGAGCTTCACCTGATTTGGGAAAAACGCTGCGGACGGGGCGACGCCAACCAGATCTATCTCGCCTGCGTACAGCCCATGGATGATCCGGATTACCAGTGCGCACCATTTATGGAGCCGGAGGAATGCGGCACAAGAACCTCCGATATTGCGGCTCTTGATTCCCCAGAACCGCAGGATAGGCGGCTCAAGAACGGCGAAAACAGCAGTTCAAGAACCGCAGATGCTGCGCCTGCAGAACCGCAAAATCTGCGGCCAAGTTATACTGATAAGAGGAAGAACGATGAGAGTTATATTGAAGTCAGTCCATCCGTCACGGAGGGACCGGACGAAGAAGAGCTTACCGGCATTCTGGATGCCTGTGAGCTCTCCTCTTTTGAGCCGGAGATGGCCCGCATTTTTGAAACGGCCATCGAGCGGCTTTTTTATTCGGACAGCTTTCGGGTAGGCAACGCCACATTGCCGCAAAGCAGGGTGCGTCACAGGCTCCACGATCTGGACAACTTAACGCTGCGCGATACGGAGCAGCGGCTGCGGGCCAATCAGGAGCGCAATATCCGCAACTCGATCCAATACACCATGGCTGTCCTGTTCAACTGTATCACGGAGGGTGAAAGCGATCTGGTCGTCGATCCCTATCTCAACAGCCTCGGCGGGCCATAGGAGGTGATATAGCCATGCTGCTGACCAACCAGCAAAAGTGCATCATGGAGATATTGAGCAAGGTCGGCTGCATTCGGCGTGACCAGCTTCTCGTACTGCTGTATGGCAAGTACCGGGAGCGGGTAATGACCATGCGCCCGGAGCATCTGACGCCCATGCTGCGCCAGCTCAGTGGGATCTCTCACGCCGTCTGCGTGGAGGATAATGTGATACGGCTCTCCACAAAAACGGCAAACCCGCTTCTTTTGGAGAGTATCGACGTGATGCTGGAGATCACAGGCGGATGCCCGCTTCAATTCTCTATCCCCACCAGTCTGCCCGCTCTGCTCTGCTTTCTCTACGGCGATGAGCTGACCGCCTACTATGTGGCAGCTTTGTCCGCAGAACGCGAACCCTCTTTTCGTCGTATAGAGATTGGAGAAAAAGAGCGGCTCATCTGGCTCCCGGAACACGCCCTTGCCCTGCAAGGCAAGGAACTGCCGGATCGCCAGATCATTGCACAGAAGCAAAAGGACGGTACACACCGTTTCTTTGCGAATAAAAACACAACGTTGTAAAGGAGGTAACCGAATGCCCAGAAAGAAAATCATCCCGACCGAACCACTGCCCGATCCTCCCATGGAGATCACGGAAGCCGCAGTGGAACTGGCACCCGATTCCATCGAGCAGCCGAACCCTGACATTCTGGCCGGGGGCGCTCCGCCCGGTGAGGACTTGGAGATTCCATCTGTGCCATCAGAAACTGACGCCGAAGCCGAAGTGGTCCCAACGGAAGCATCTGAAGATGCAGAAGAACCGTCTGCCGATGATGCGGATATGACCGTAGACTTTGCGGAGGAACCCGCATCACAGGAGGACTCTCCGCCCGATCCGGAAACCACCGCAGAGGTCAAAGAAGCTGTTTTGGAAAAAGATCCCTCGCCACTCGTGGCCGAAGTTCCTCCCGTAGTGGAGCAGCAAGCGCCTGCACCGAAGCCGGAGATGAGTGACCGCGAGAAGTTCTTCCATCTGGATTTCCATAAGCTGGATCGCAATCTGTCCGAGGAGGAACGCCGGGAATGGAACGCCATCTACGCGTCCTATCGCGGCGGCAGCCCCCTCAGCGGTACGGTGATTGGTGTGGATATGTTCTCGCTGAATGTACGCAGCCGCAGGACCGGCGAGGTGCGAAAACGGGAGCTGTCCTGCGCCATCGTCGTTCCGTACCGTGTGCGTATCCTGATTCCCGAAACGGAAATGTGGTCAGGAGAAGGGCGGCCCGGAATGTCCCTGAATCATATCATGGGCGCGACGCTGTCCTTCAACATCATCAAGGTGGATAGGGAAAACGGCTTTGCGCTGGCTTCCCGTAAGTCGGCCATGAAGACGCGCCGTTCCTACTTTGCCCATCGGGCAGAGCTGAACGCGCCCGGCACTCGGCTGAAATGCCGTGTCATTGACGTTGGCCCTGTCCGCTGCACGGTTGAGTGCTATGGTCATGACATTCGTCTGACGCAAAAAGATCTCTGCTATATGTCCGTGTCAGACCTGCGCGCTGTCTACCGCCCCGGGCAGGAGCTGGACTGCGTTGTGACGGACTACGATGCCGATGCGGATCGACTCAGGATTTCCGTAAAGGCGGCGCTGTCTGATCCCTTTGAAGGGGCTGAGCGGCGTCACCCTGTCAACAGCCGGAGGCAGGCTGTGATCTCCGGCAAGTATGCCGGCGGTGTTTTCTGCAACCTGCCGGATGGCACTGTCTGCATGTGCTCCTATGCTTATCAGTATGAGGACAGCGACTTTGAGATAGGTGATACCGTGATCCTGACGGTCAAGCGGTTCGACAGCAACAAGCGTCAGATGTACGGAAAGATCCTTTCCAAGTGGTAGTGGCAAAAGGCTTGTCAAGACTTTATTTTAAATGCTTATACCGCCCAAAATAAAGTCTGTGGGCCTATTGATTTCCGGGGATAAGCATGATTAAAATAAAACCAACAGGAAAAGAAGGGAGTGCAGAAAATGATAAAAAGACGATTAGCACTGCTCGCGCTGGAGGGCGTTCTGCTGCTCACGGCCTGCGGGCAGACAAAGGATGTTTCCACATTGACAACGCCTCCACTGCAGAGTACGGCGCAGGTTATCGCACCTGTGGAGGACAAGGCTGAAATGCCGCAGAAGGAGGAAAAAACCGAGGACAGTGCGGATGCGCTGCTGCCTGTCGAATGGGTGGATACGCCTACGGATGCAGAAGCGGAAAAGAATCCTGCACCCGCTGAAACGGCACCGCCCGCTGCACCGAAAGAGCCGGCAATACCCGCGCCTGCGCCGGAGGATAAACCTGCTCCCGCACCCACACCGGCACCTACACAGAAGCCGGCAGAGAAACAGGAGGAGCAACCTGCGCCTGCGCCTACGCCCGAACCTGCCCCTACGCCGAAGCCTGCCGCCAGCGGGAACATCTACTCCATCGCGGAGGCCATTCAAGCGGGCAACGAGTACGCAAGAGCGCAGTACGGGGTGACCATCGACACCAGTATGAGCGCCGCCGACTCCAGCTACTTCCCCGGCACGGCGGACAGCGTGGCATGGCTGGCGGAGAACGGCGGGCAGGCGGCACTGACCGCCGCCGTAAAGGGCAACGTGGACGCCACCTTCGCCTGCCTCGCCGCCATGGACGGCGCGGAAGCAGTCAGCGTGTATGCGCGGTTCAACTGCACCGTCCGCTACGACGCGGCATCGGACGAGTACATCGTGGTGGTGCTGTACGGATAAACCAACTGAATACCCGACCAAAAGGCCGACAGCGTATGCTGCCGGCCTTTTGCGTTGGGAGAAAGGACGAGCATGAAGAGAACAATTCCCAAGCTGCTGACACTTGTGTGCCTACTGGTGGCTGTCATGGGATTGTCCGTTGTGACAGTCCACGCCGCCACAGTCACAGGCACCGTCAGCAGCGGCAACGAATATCGCTATCACGAGGACAAAACGCCGGTGTCCCAGTGGGGACCGTACACCAGCAACAAGCTCAAGTATTTCACCCGGAACGACACCGGGGAGACTGTCCCGGCCTACTGCATGGAGCCGGAGGTGCGTTCGGCCAGCGGTGATTTGCAGTATTCCTCCACATCGTGGAGCGATTTGACGTGGAATCAGCGGTATGCCGTGACGCTGGCCATGGCCTATGGCTACGGCGGCAATTACGGCTTCAATATGCACCCGGACTGCGCGCAGTTGGCGACGCAGGCGGTGGTGTGGGAGTTCGTGTGCGGCTACCGCAGCCCGGTGTACCCTTACACGCTGTATGACACCACCTGCGCCAACCTGTTCCACTACGCGGGAGATGATGTGGCGGTGGCGTACAACATCATCATTGATCGTATTATGAGCCATGGCGTGATTCCCAGCTTTGCGGTGAAGTACCGCAACCAGCTTTCGGACGCCAACGCCATTACGCTGACGTGGGACGGCAGCAAATACACCGGCACGGCCACCGACACAAACGGCGTGCTGCCGCAGTACTACTTCAGCACTAATATCAGCGGCGTGACGGTCAATCAGAGCTGGAACACGCTGACCGTGACGGCCACAAAGGACGCAGCGGCGCAGCTGAACGGCTATATCAGCAGCGACTACGGCTACTCGCTGGATGTGGAGGGCACAGAGTCCGTGCTGCTGGAGCCCAGCAATGGCAGCAGCTACCAGGCGTGTGCGGCGCTGACCTCACTGCCCGACCCCGTGTGGGCGTACATTCACTTTAAGGTCAACATTGTGGAGGAGAAAGGCAGCATCACCGTCCGTAAGGTAGACGTGACGGGCGCACCTCTTGCCGGTGCGGAGCTGCTGCTGGAGACTTCCGCAGACGGCAAGACTTGGTCGGAGGTGGGCAGAGTGACCACTGACAGGGCCGGCGTCGCCAAGTGGAGCGACCTCAAGGTTGGCGTGCAATACCGCGTGACGGAAACCAAATCTCCCGCAGGGTACACGCTGCTGACCGAACCGCTGTTCGCGGGAACGCTGGACAGCAGCAACTGTGATATTACCATCACCGCCTGCAACAACGCAGGATTTGCCCTGCCGTTCACGGGCGGCACGGGATTTACAACCTATATTCTGTTCGCAGCACTCGCTCTCATGGCGGGTGTTTATTTTTGCAAAAAATCTGATTTTATGAAGGAGAAAACCAAATGAAAAAGATCTATCGTGTATTGGCCATGCTCATGGCCGCTATTATGGCTCTGGGCCTCATCACCACGGCGTTCGCAGAACCTACCATCGACCCTGGCAAAAAGGCATCGCTGAACATCTATAAGTACGACATCACCACTGCCAGCGCGGAGGGTGCGTGGGATACCGAGTCCTACATTTCCACCGGTCTGCATGATAACGCCGTCGTGGATAAGCTAAGCAAATACGCCATTCAGGGCGTGGAATTCACTTATATCCGCGTTGCTGATGTCACCATGAACAATGAAGTGGTGGACGGTCAACGTCAGGTGGGCGTACTGTATGGCTTCGATAGCTCTGACCGCAGCACCGCCGTTTTGTCTGCCATCGGCCTGACCGGCGCAGACGCTCACAAGACTGAGGATGACGTCAACTACTTCACCAGCGATATGCTGAACAACAAGCTGGCCGCTGCGCTGGCTGCCAATGCCACCACTGTCAAGAATGCTCTGGAGGCCGCTGTGAAGAACGGTGGTGTTGCTATGGCGGAGACCGATGCCACCGGACACACCTCCGCTGATCAGTTGGAGCAGGGTTTGTATCTCGTCGTGGAGACCAGAGTCCCTGAAAATGTGATGTCTACCTGCAATCCCTTCTTCGTATCTCTGCCCATGACTACCATCGATGGTGCGGCATGGAGCTACGATGTCACTGTTTATCCCAAGAACCAGACCGGCAACCCCGACCTCGAAAAGACCGTGCGTGAGGCCAAGAACTCCACCGGCAAGAACACCGGCAGCCTGACCGACATCAAGGACGGTTACGAGCATACTGCTACCGCATCCGTGGGTGACACCGTGGACTATCAGATCATCAGCACCCTGCCCACCATCACCTCCAAGGCGTCGGCTCTGAGCGAGTATACCTATGTGGACACGCTGAGCAAGGGCATCCGCTACAACAAGAATGACGTGGTCATCGAGTTCTTTAAGGACGCTGTCTGCACCGACAAAATCGTCACTTGGGCGGAGAACTCCGGCAAATTTACCGCGGGTTACGATGATACCGCCAACACCATGACCATCCGCATGACCGATACCGGCCTGAGCGAGATCAATGAGGAGACCACCGTGTATACCGACAGCGTGAAGCGCGGCTATTCCGACTGCACCATGCGGATTACCTATGCGGCCACTCTGACCTCCGACGCTCAGATGGGCAACAAGGACAACCCCAACGAGGTCGTACTGACTTGGAAGCGTACCAACACGACTTACTTTGATACCCTCAAGGACTGCTGTCATGTGTATACATACGGCATCGACGTTCTCAAGCAGTTCAGCGATAACGGCGGCAATGTGCGGAATGTAAAGTTCCGGCTGCACAACGACACCGATGATGTATTCATGATTGCCGACTTGAAGGATGGCGTGTACTACGCCAAGGGCTTTGCTGCAAAGAAAGCCGACGCTACTACGTTCGTTCCCAATAGCGGTGGTCACATCGTGGTCAAGGGGCTGGAGGACGACACCTATTCTCTGACCGAAACTGCCACCGATAAGGGCTATGTGCTGCTGAAGGAAGCGGTCAAGATCGTTATCAAGACCGCTGAGAGCGGCCAGTGCGAGAAGTGCGGTGCCAAACTGCTGACCGCCTCCGCCACCGTCAACGGCAAGGATGCCGGCATGACGGATGGCAACGCCATTGTGCCGCTGACTGTGGTCAACAACCCCGGCTTCGATCTGCCCAAGACGGGCGGCTACGGCACGTGGATGTTCACTGTCGGCGGCGTGGCGCTGCTGGGTGCGGCGGCTTTCATCGTGATCCGCAGCCGTAAGCACAAGAACGAGCAGTGAAACGCTGGTTACTGGCGGCGGCTTGCGGTGTTGTGGCGCTGGGGCTTTTGCTTTACCCGCTGGTGGGAGAACTCTTGAATGAAAAGTATCATTCCGATGTGGAAACCACCTACACCGCAGTTATCGCGGACACCGATGACGCCGAGCTGACCGCCCAGCGTGAAGCCGCAGAGCAGTACAACGCCATGCTGTCCGGCGCGGCGACCATTACCGAGGGAGGGGCATCCGCCCCTCCCTTGGCCTATGCCCAGCAGCTCACGGTGGGCGGCGTCATGGCCTATGTGGACATCCCCAAAATCAACGTATACTTGCCGGTGCAGCATGGCACGGACGCAGACACGCTGGAGCGTGCCGTGGGTCATGTGGTAGGGACATCCCTGCCGGTGGGCGGCAGCAGCACCCATGCGGTGCTGTCGGCGCACAGTGGACTGGCAAGTTCCAAGTTGTTTTCGGACATTGACCAGCTTGCAGTGGGCGACACGTTTTACATCCATGTGCTGGGTGACACATTGGCCTACAAAGTGGACAGCATCCACACGGTGCTGCCCACGGACACGAGTCTGCTGCAAATTGAGGATGGCAAGGATCAGGTCACGCTGGTGACGTGTACCCCGTTTGGGGTCAACACACATCGCTTGCTGGTGCGAGGCCATCGGGTGCTGTATACACCAGATCAGGAAGCGGTTGTCGCCGCAGGAAAACCAGCGGCATCCTCGTGGACACAACACTACCTCGCTGGTTTAGGCATCGGCCTTGGCGTGGTGGCCGCAGTCGGCGGCGGTTACTTCTTAGTGAGGAGGATGCGCCATGCGTAAGACATCCCTTGTACTGGCGGTACTGTTGGCCGTGGCGGGCATCTGTGTGATGCTATGGCCGGTGTTCACGGGGAACAGACTCCGAAGCAGTGCCGCAACTGCTGTGCAGGAGTTCCTGGCTGACCGTAATGAGCCAGAGCAGCAGTACCCCGAACTGCTGGCGGCTCTGCAGGAGTACAACCGGCAGCTTTATGCAGAAAAGCAGTGCAACCTCACCGACCTTGAAGCCTGCGAGGAGCCCGCCGCCGACTTGACTGCCTACGGCATCGAGGATGAGATTATAGGTGTCTTAGAGATACCTGCTATGGAGCTTATCATGCCCGTCTACTTAGGCGCATCCGACGCTCACCTTGCCGCAGGTGCGGCGGTGCTAGGTAATACCTCCGCGCCCATCGGCGGCGACAACACCAACTGCGTCATTGCCGGACACCGTGGATGGCGCGGCGCGGACTACTTCCATCACATCGACCGTCTGCAGGTGGGCGATACCGTTACGCTGACAAACCTGTGGGAAACGCTGACCTATACCGTGGCCAACATTCAAATCATCCAGCCCCACGAGGTAGAGAAAATCAAAATTCAACCGAACCGCGACCTGCTGACGCTGCTGACATGTCACCCCTACGCCAGCGGGGGCAAGCAGCGATATGTGGTGGTATGCGAAAAGGAATGTCAATGATTATCAACTGCGGTTGGTTTCGCTCTGATAAATCCGCATGTATTGCTGCGAAGTTTGTCTCTTTTATAGCACATAGGCGGTTTCTGAATCAAATTGAGATTTTCCGATTTGGCTTAAACTTTCGATAGCGCCAGTTGCCCGACTTATCACCTTAAATTTTTCATCCGTAATTGTGCGGACAAGGACAGAAAACACACCCGGCCTAATCCTTTTTAAACTCACAATTTGGCAATCGTCCCTTCTAATGTGAGTCAATTGCTCAAACTTACGATAAAATCTGCCGACCATGAGGATCATTGGGCGGCTCTTTGCTTTAAGCGCGGGCTTGAATCCAAAGTGGCGGCAAACCTTTTTGGCTATCAGCTTACACATGTCCCAAAGGAATCCGCCGATAAAAATCATCGCTGCAGGATTTGAAGCCATCCAAAATGTGATAGCCTCAAAATTGTTTGCCCCGAATTCGTACTTCAAGGTTTCTCGCAAAAACGGGTGCTGGTAACCAGCTTTCTTCGCATCAGCATTATCAGATGGGAATTCTGTATCTACGCGCAGAAATAATGGGGCACGGGGAACGCGTTTTTGTTGTAATGTGTCGTGCGGGAGATCCTTCAGACGAGATATCATCTGTGACGTAAATGCATTTCCCGAATAACAGTTCATATCCCAGAACGAAAGGGTTTGCCCGATAGTCAATCTCGAATCATAGCATTCACACATTCCAACAATATCCATTATCTCGAAAGGAGATAATTCTGTTGAAATAAGCCGCGAGAAAAGTTTTGTGCATTTATCTTCATCCGGTCCACCGGAATAAATAGAAATCAAGATTCGCATTAGTATATACCCCTATGTCTTTATATCTCATGTGTTGTATGTCGTGAACATTGCCGAATCTTGCACAATTACTACAACACGTACTCTTGAAAAACAATTTGATAGCCCGGTTGGGAATCATTAAGCCAAGCTTCGTACAAAATAATATTGCCAGCTTCTGCTGCAGCTTTAATAATAGCATCTTTATCGCGGTTGGATATTTTTGCTCCCAGTATGATTGCTTTGGGCTTTATATCCAAATAGGCGGCGCTGCTTATGTGCTTAAAATCCAGTACATGCGGAATCAGTCGCACTTCCTTTTCATAGCGCCATGCTACATCTTTTGTCAACACTATATCCTCAATTACCTTGTAATCTGGGGGTGAAAGGATATCGCCAGCATGAGTTACGGGTCGCCCTCCGGTCGCTTCGCTAAGTAAGTAATCATGGATGAACACCGTTGCATCGGGGCGTTTAGTATCATACTTTATGGGATGTAATTCAAACTTCTCTTCAGGAAGAATCTTCCCGCTCGAAGTGCAACACTGTGCGTATTCAAGCTCTTTGGTGTCATAGAGAAGCGCAACACCAGTATGGTCTCTGGCATAATGTGCCCACATTAGGGTTGATAGATAATTCCGCGAAAGGCAGATCCCTTTTATGTTATCGTGGATGGAGTTCTTGATTTTTTCAATTTCACCATCTAAATATCGAACGAATTGCTGCCGCGACTGTAGCGTGTTATACATCTGTGCAAAGCATCCTGCGCAGAAATTTTTTGTTTTTTGGGATTCTATGTATGCAGGCATCTGTACTGCAAGTGCTCGCTCTATGAAATTCAAAAGTCCCTCTTTGTCAATGTACATCAACGTATCGTAAGGATCATTATATCCTAAAGCGGTTGAAAAGAACAATTGCCCTCTTTTTATTGATTCAATAACTCTTTTTCTGTTTTTGGCATTTGGATTTTCGCCATCCCAACCTCTGAACTTTACAAGGCAATTATTTGTTAGAATTTTCGCTTGAAGCTTGCGACGCATAGAATCATTGGTGGCGGTACGTAAAATCTCTGCTCGCTCGTTTTCATCGATATAATGACCGAGTGTGTAATTCACGTTGGTATCTCCTTTTCAAATAATTTGTCTGCAAAAGCATGTAGTCTTCACGCAGGTTCGGCAACTAATTTGGTTGCCGAACCTGCGTGATATGTGCATAATTTTGCTCGGCGGGGACGATAGAGCGGGGAGGTTGTTGGTGAACAATTTTCCGAATATGCTAATATGGACGCAGAAATATTGACCTGCGTCAGCGTGTCGCCAAGGTAGGAGTAGCTTGTCCGCGTAGTCTCGCCCGCGTAGACGATTTCACCGCCGGAATAGCTGGCGTGATAGACGCCGCTGTCTTTGCCGATTCGGTGCCCGCTGGAATCATAGCGGAAGCGGATCATTTCCGTGTCGCCGGAAGCATCGGGGCGGGACATCTGCTTCAGCTGGCGGCCGTGCTGCCAACTGTAGCTCCATGTGCCGTCATTGGCAAGATTGCCGATCTCGTCCGATGTCAGCAGCTGTCCGTCATAGCTGGTCAGCAGATCCTTCCAAGAGCTGTCGCCATAGCCGTAGGAGATGGTATACAGTGCCGCACCCAACGTGCCGGTGGTGCAAACGAAATCTCTCTTTGCGAGGACGCAGTTGAAGAGAATCGTATCCCTCCAACTGTTTCCTCGCTCAAGAATGAGAACACAAGCCTTAACGCCTAATATTCACAAAGAATTCGCAAGCAGTAAGCTATTGAAATTTATCAAGGCTTTGAGCAAAAAACTTAATCTCTTTCCGTATATCTCCTAATACCTCGTTTTGGAAGACTCTATATTCCCGTAGAAGCGGTATAAATGAAATAAAAGTTATGTTCTCGAAAAATGAGCATATAGCCTCATCAATCTCAATCAAATTACCGTTAGAATCCGCAAAATCTACTTGTAACGTTGCAGTATATCCATCGAATGGGCTGCTTCGCAGTTTATCTGTTGTGTCGATCCAACGATGTATACTGACAGTGTAATTCCAACCATGTGAGTTAGATACACTTAAACATAAGGAGCCAAATTCCCTTTGGAATTTTGCCAATTGCTGATTCTCATACCGTTGAATATCTGCTAATATGGATTCATCCATTTCGCAATAATAGTGATACATGAATTACCTCCATATTGTCTTTCTGAAAGACACTCCTGAACGAGTACCGGTTTTGGGATTCCATTTGTTACCTTGCAAATGAATTCCGTGATTGTTATGGTTTGGATGTAATTCAACAGATCGAACGGCTCTGCCTCGTCCTTTATTATATGAATATTTTATTCCCGGGTATCCAGCGTTGCCTATTTTTCCTACTTTTTCGATTTTTGTTGTGCTTTTCGTCAATTTCCCAACTGCTGTCCCAGCGCCGTAGCTTATAGCGGCTTTGGCAGTGCCACAAGCAAAGGATTTAGCCGCGTCAGACACACTGTGAATATTTCCGTCCAAGGCATCCATAGCGACATCATTTGCACCGGAAATTAAGCAACCTGCAATAGGTCCAACGGCCGCAGTAAGGCCACCTGATATAGCAGATACTCCTACTTTAGCCCAGTTTACTTCATTTCCAGATAACAATTGCCTAACAAGTTCTAAACCTCCGCCGGTAATGGCTCCAGCAATAATATTCCAGAATTGGCCACTCTTATCTTCTCGTGTAACTGGGTTGCTATCACAATATGAGAGCAGATTCTTGTCCCAATTCGCACTATCAGGGGATGCTGTAACCAAACTCTCCGAGTCTGCATTGATAAACCGTCCGGTTTCGGGATTATAGTACCGACTGCCGAGGTAGTACAGCCCCGTCTCCGTGTCATAGACATACCCGCGGTAGCGGAAGGGGTTGAGCTTACCCAGCGTGTCGGCCATGGTGCCGGTGGTAGTCAGCGGATTACCCCATGCGTCATAGGTGTACGCCACCACCTGCGTGCCGCTGCTGTTGACCAGTCCGGTCACGTCGCCCTGCGCGTTCTTCAGATAGAAATACTCCGCGCCATCGTAGGTGACGGACATGGGGCCGATCTCGTCGTAGGTGAAGTGCAGGGACGTGCTGCCGGTGGGCGCGTCAATGTTGACCTGCGTCAGCGTGTCACCGAGGTAGGAGTAGCTTGTCCGCGTAGTCTCGACTGCGTAGACGATTTCACCGCCGGAATAGCTGGCGTGATAGACGCCGCTGTCCTTGCTGATTCGGTGCCCGCCGGAGTCATAGCGGAAACAGATCATTTCCGTGTCGCCGGAAGCATCGGGGCGGGACATCTGCTTCAGCTGGCGTCCGTGCTGCCAACTGTAGCTCCATGTGCCGTCGTTGGTCAGGTTGCCGATGGCATCGGTGGTCAATGCCTGTCCGTCGTAGCTGGTCAGCAGATCCTTCCACGAGCTATCACCGTAACCATAGGAGATGGTATCCAGTGCTGCACCCAACGTGCCGGTGGTGTAGGCATACTCTGACTTGCTGAGGATGTTGCCGCCGTTGTCGTAGGTGTAGACCCACGTCTTGCCCGCCGCCTGATTGTTCTCGCGGGTCAGTTGGTCGAGGCTGTCGTAGACGTAGCTGGTGGTGTTGGTGCCGTCGGATATCGCTGTAATATTGCCCCGTGCATCGTAGGTGTAGGTATAGGTCGTTCCGCCGACTGTCCACTTGTAGACCTGCGTACTGGTGGTGGTCGAAGTGGGATCCTTGTACGTGATGCCGGTGCTGACAACAGTGCTGCTGCCGCTCTTGGCCGTAATGCCGGTCATGCGGCTGTAGACATCGTAGGTATAGTTGGCGCTCTTGCTGTCTGTTGTCGCCCGCTTCAGCCGGTTGTCGTTGTCGTAGGAGTAGTTGGTGGTGTAGCTGGTGCCGTTCAGCGTCTGGGTCTGCGAGGACAGGTTGTTCTTGTCGTCATAGCCCCACTGCACGGTGTTGCTGTAGTTGCTTCCTGCCTCTTCGTAGCGCATCAGGCGATCCTGGAAATCGTAGGCGTACTTGGTCTTGCGCCCGGAGATGTTGTCGGTCAGGATGCCCAGATTGCCGTTGTTGTCGTAGGTGTACTTGACAGCCCCGGCGTTGTCCTCGTAGCCGATGGCGGACGTGCGCCCGTAGCGGTCATAGCTGTAGGTGATGTAGTCACCGTTGCCGTAGTCGGAGCGTGTCAGCCAATGACTGGAGTCGTTGGAATAGGTGTGGCTGATCAGCGCGCGGCTGCCGATCTTGACGCTGTTCACAAGGTCAAATGCGCCGTAGGTGAACGTATACTCCGTGCCGGAAGCGCTGGAGATGGCGGACAGCAGGTCGCTGTTGTAGGTGTAGTTCACCGCGGAGTTGCCCTTGGCCACGCTGGTGGTGCGGTAACGGCTGTCGTGGCTGTAATTGGTGCGGGTAGCAGTCGTTTCGCCGGGGGCCTGCGTCCAATTCAGAATGCCGGTCTGCGTGTCGTAGCCATAAGCGGTGACCTGCCCCAGCGCATCCGTAACGGTAGCCAGCTGATCGCCGTTTGCGGTATATGTCGCGGAGGAGGTGATCTTTTTCGCGCTGCTGCCTCCGACAGTGACCTTCGTATTGTTGCCATAGCTGTCATAGGTGAAGTTGGACACCACACCCTCGGGGCTGGTGGCGGACAGCACGTTGTGATAGCTGTCGTAGGTGTAGGTCTGGCTGGCGCCGGACGGCAGCGTCATTTTCGTGAGATTGTTGCTGCTGTATTCGTAGGTGGTGGTCTTTTTCTGCAAGTCGGTGACGCTGGTTACATTGCCGTTGCTGTCATAGACGTAGCTGTGACCGAACTCCTCCTTGAACAGCTGGATCCCATCAAAGTATACCTCATTTACGTTGTAGCTGTAAAGTAGGGAAATGGTGATGGAGTTATAAGCTTTTTTCGCAACGATACGATCTGCCACATATTGCCAATTTACAAATCCAATGGCGTTGGGGTTAAATGCGATAAGAGTAGCATCGCTTGTGCCATTCGTGTAGTTGAATTTTGCGCTGATGGCAAAGCGGCGGTTACTGTCGTTGGCAATGGGGGCAGAGTCACCTAATGCCCAGCCTGCGACAGAAAACACATCTCCTTCGCTGCCGGAAACAGTGATGGTCTGAGAAACCTGCTTGTCCTTTTCGGCGGCACCAACAAGTTTAAGGCAAGAATCGTTGAGCGCAGGAGCGCGGTAATAGTTCGAGCTGGAGCCGTCAGCGGAAGTGCATGCGCTGTTCTTGTTCCATCCCAAGGAGGAATTGTAGCTGAAATCCCCGTTATCGACCAGATTATATCGGCTGGCGTTGGCGGAGGCCTCCAACTGCACGCAGTCAAAGTAAGCCGTGCCGGAGGTGCCATTCCGCATTCCCGCTGTAAGGTCGGAGATGTCGCTTCCGGTAGTGTTCGTGTATGTGACCTCCACGCGAGTCCAATCTGTGTTGGTCGTAATAGGTGCACTGCTGGCGATGACATTCCCAGAGGACATCAGGACAAGCTGAGCGCCCAGTCCGCCTCCGCTCATACCGGTAGTCTTCACATAAGCAGAGAGCGTGTAACTGCTGTTGGCGGGACAATAGGCCGCCTGCGTAGAATCCACGCGGATAGTGCCGCTGCTGGAGGTGCGGGAAATGGCCAGTGACTTGGAACCGATGTACCCCGTAGACGTATAGGACCACGAGCCGGTGGAGGCATTTCCGCTGCCTGCTGTCCAGAAGCCTGTCTGTTCAAAACTGCTGTTGCGAACCCAGTTGGCAACAGTATTCTGCAATTTGGAAGAAAGTGCCAGCTGGCTGGCCTTTGTCACATCATTGTTGCTCTTATATTTGTAGAACTGCGCCTTTCCTTCACCGTCTTGGATGGAGACCGTGCTGCCGTAGTTGTTGAACTGCTTGACCTCTTGGTTGTTATTGCTGTCGGTAAAGATGGTCTGCTTATGCGCATAGTAGATGTACAGAACGTCACCGTCAGTGTTCCCATCGTGTTCACTGATTTGAATAACACGATTGGGTTTAGTGCTGCTTGTGGTGTTGTAAAGGTAGGCAAGTCGATACCCGCCTGCATCTTCCGCCTGCGACAGAAGATGATTGCTGGTGTAGGAGAAGCTGGCAGAGGAAAGCAGGGTGGACGAGATGCCGGTCAATTCGTTTCCACTATAGGTATAGCTTTCTGTTGCGAGGGAAGAAGTGCCTGTTCCAAGGAAGGAAATGCTGCTGAGCATTGTCCCGCTGTAATTGAACTGATACTTCCGCCCAGCGCCATCCGTGATGCTGGCGATCTGCTTGCCAGAGGAATACGTAATAGTAATGCTGCTGACAGCGGCCTGATTATTGTTGATTTTTGTCAGACGGCCGTTGGTGTCAAAGTAGCTCTTATTTCCGTTCTTGTCAGTAATGCAGTACTTGGTCGTGCCGCTGCCGGTGGTGGTCAGGGTTAGAGTCGGATTTGTTTCATCCTCATATGTGCCGGAGGACTTGTATTTGAAGTAGTGCCGGGTGGCATCTTCGTCCTCCCAAACATAGTAAGAACTGTCCGTGGACCACTGATATACAAGCTGGTTGTAATTGCTTCGCCAGCCATAGCCCATGCCAAAATCATTGTTGGCCTTGTCGTTGGCATTGTAAACGTGGTTAATGGCGACGGGCATGCGATTGCCGGAGAAGCCAAGACCGTTGTATACCCAAACGAGATTTCCGGTATAGTCGTTGATGTATCCGGTACCGGCGGCGCCTGCGCTGTGAGAGGTATAATCCCAGATGTTCTCCAAACCGCAGTTGTTGATATAGGCGATGCTCAAGTAGGGGAGGGTGCCTGCAGAATAGTCGGAGGAGCAGAATTCACGGTACAGTCCGCGGGCAGCCGCTTCCTGAGAATCCTCCATTTTGAACATCATACCGGTATTTTCGCCGGCGTACCAGCCCTGGGCAATATCCGTTACATCCCAATAGTACCAGCCCTGCGCACCGGCAATCTGGTAGTCCTCAACAATGGGATCATAATCAGGTTTATTGCTCCAATTTATGGTGTTGGATTCCCATGTGTCATAGACGCTGTGAACATCGATTTCAGAGGTGGAACTGCTGGTCTGAATCTTGTAGAGTGCCATCTTCGCATCGACAATGACATCTGCCGATGTCAACGCGGGTAGATTCTTGTACTTCACAAAAGAACGGCCAATGCCATAAGAGCCCTGACCAATGCACAGCATCGACCATGTGTGGCTGAGCTGCGTAATAGAGAAGACTGTCTGATCTGCGATATTGGTGAAGCTAAGCTCGGCGTGTACCACAGGATCCAGGACAACAGGATAGGCGCGGTCTTCGTCTGCCATCCACTCCTGCGGAAGCAGGTACGTCAGCAGATATCCTTCGTCTGTTTCCTTCAAGATAAGTTCGATGTCATCACAATATGCCTTATCCTGATCGAACAGATACGGTGCCGGCATGAAAAAGACAGGCTCATCTCCCTCGGTATGGCCAATGGCATACGCATAAATGCTGTTGTCCTCCTGCAATTCCAGCACGAGGTTTTTGGCTTCCAGCAAATATTGATAGCCCGTCCGCCCGGTAGGAGCAGCGGCAATAATAACGGATTCTTTCAGGGAATTGGAGTTCAGATCATAGCGCACATTGACGCCGTTGAACACAGCGGTGTATTCCGCAGTGCTGCTGAGCTTTTCGGAGAAAGTTTCCTGCAGAGTTTTGTCGTTCTGAGAAAAGACGATCTCCGAATCCTTTAGCGTGAGCTGAGAGGGCTGCACCTGCGTGCGTCCAAAAATGGTATCACCCATTTTTGTGGTAGTGGCGGTCTCCCACTGGTTTTCTGCAATAATGTCGATTGTGTCATTTTTGGTAACGGGTGCCGCGGATTCATCAGCATCATCCGCAGTCCCAGAAACCGGCGACTCATTGGCCGTGTCCTCCCCGGAAGAAGGAGCCTCGGGCTGTGCGTCATTTTCGCTTTCGGGAGAAGAGGCGCCTGCTGTAGTATCCGGAGGAGTGACCGCAATATGGGACTCGGTGGGATTTGCGGTGTTCTCGTCTGCAGAGGATGCCTCTTCAGAGGCGCCGCTATTCGCATCGCTCTGCGGTTCAGACGTATCGGCCAATGTATCAGCAGGTTCCGGTTCTGCAGAGCCTTCTGTCTCTGATGTATTATTCCCACTTTCGGAGGCGGCAATATCTTCGTTCATCCGCGCCAGCTTCGCGGTCAGGACATCGTCCTGCAGCAGTTGACCGGCAAAGCGGAAACTCAGTGCACTGTCACCACGTGCGACCGTGACCGGATCGGCTCCGGAAAGGCTGGAGGGCAGAGTAACATCCCAAAGTCCTGCCGTATTCCGATAAACCCGTTTTCCGTCCATTGATGTGGCATGGAGCGTATTGTCGATCTCCTGCCATTCGCCGTTTTCGTCCGCATAATGAACAGCGGTGGGATAAACGGTCAGAAGATGCTGCCCGTTAGACAGCATGTATTCCTTTTGGTACTCATCGCGGCTGGATACGATCTCGGAAACAATGTCGGGCGAATCCACAGGATCATAATCCCGGGCGTACTCGCTTGCTGCCTCAAGCGCATTTTTCTTGACCTCGACCGCTAAAGCTTCCGTGGGGACAAGGTAAAGGCAGAATACAAGCGCCATAAGGAATGACAGGACTTTTGTCATGCGTGGTGCTTTCATATGATTTTCCTCTCTTTTTCTCGAATTAGCGAATCAAGGCTTACGGCATACACTCGGTGCAGGGTGAGCCTCCTTTCATAGATTGCCGCTGCCTGATGACGCCTTCATTGAGTTGTATTTGGCAGAAAAATAAAAGCTGACAAAAATAAGGAAAATCTTTGTCGTCTGTGCTATAATCTAATCCTGACAGGACTTATAACAGACCCTGATGGCACATTCCGCCGACCCTATTTGGGCAATATAATAAGTACCAATAGGAATTTCAAAGGATGGTATATGTGCATGGCCGTGTCGAAAAAGGATCTACAATGTACTATCGGCAAAAATATCAGGGACGCCCGTAAAACTTGCGGATATACAAAGGAAGTTTTGGCAGAAAAGGCCGAAATTTCAGTTGAGCATATTACACAGGTTGAGCGCGGCGACAAGATGATGAGCGTTCCCAGCCTTGTACGTATGGCTGAAGCTTTGCATGTCAGCGTGGATGCGTTGATATACGAACATGCTGCGAACGATGCAAGGCAGAGCATTGCGCAGCTTCTTGTATCTGTAAGTGAAGATGATTCGCGGAAGTTATTTGCGCTTCTTCAATATGTGAATGACCATTTCTTGAAATAGATAAATCGCAGATAGGACGACTTGTCATGCCGACGAGAGGCATGCGGTCGGATGAGGTCAATAAAGGTGGGGCGAGTAGCATGACATCGGAACAACGTGAGATATTCAGCGAAATCTATATAGATAATTGGCCTAAGCTGTTGCGTTACGCTAAAGCGAACAAGTGGTGTGCCGGTGTAGCAGAGGAACTTGTCCAGGATACATTCCATGATGCTTGGAGCAAGTTCGGCGAACTGAGTGACCACGAAAATATCGGCGGCTGGCTGATGCTGACATTGAAAAATAAGATGCGGAACTACATACGGTCACGGCAGCGAGATGTCAAACTATTTGCCGAATATCTCGACAGGCCGGAAGACATTGCTGCTCCCGATAATTTTGTCAATAAGATCATAACGGTCAATACTCTTTCGACTATACAAAAGTTCATTTGCGATAATTTCAAGGATGACGATGTTGTCCTGTTCCAAAGGGTAATAGTCGATGGAAAGAGTCATAAGGACGCAGCTGAAGAATTGGGAATAACGGTGTGGACGAGTCAAAAGCGGATAGAACGAATGCGAAAAAAGATAAAGGAAGAATTTCCGGACTTTTGAACTTGTTTTTGTCAGTTACTGCCCGATAGCTACATATACTAAGCGAAGGAGGTTCAGAATATGGCTGTAACGAATAGTGCTGATATGTACTCCTATCTGGACCAATTGAGTACGCAGGAATTGGAGATCCTTCTGCAAAAAGACGCGGAAGACCCAGACGGCGGAGATCTGGATATGGTTATGTACATTATGGAGGTGATTGAAAAGCGCGAGGGTGGTTCTGATAAAGAAAAAGCCGCTGCCGCTTTGGAAGATTTTTTCTCTACGTATGCAACGCCGGAGGGCGATGGTCTTCGGCTGTATTCCAGTGACAACTTGGGTGACAAAGAAGCCGAAAGTGATCCCGCTAAAGTGTTCCATAAGTCGAGACATCGCAAGTTTTCTCTCCGAGGTGCGGGACTTATCGCGGCTGTGTTGGTCTGCGTGTTTTCACTGGCGGCGTGCTCTGTCGGCGGTATTGGCAGATTTTTCCAAATGGTTGGGAAATGGACATCTGAAGTTTTTGCCTTTGAGAATACCTACGACGGAGACATACCGAAGGAAGATGGGGCTGAATTAGCTGCTCCGCTGGAGAATGCACAGTACGCCTCAATGGAAGAAGCTCTGGCAGCATATGGAATTACTGAGAAAGTTGTGCCTACAAGCTTCCCGGAAGGCTTTGAGGTTGTAACTATAGACGTGAGTGAGTCCGAACAAGGAAATTCTGTTAAGTTTTGTGCGGTATACCAAGGCGGAGATCACTACTTGACGTTGCAGGTTCGGCAGGTTTTTAACTTGAATATGGAGAGCTTTGAAAAGGATGCCGATGCGGCAACTGAGTATGTAAAAAATGGGATCAGGCACTATTTTTACACGAACATGGATTCAAACTGCGTCACATGGTTTAACGGCAATTTAGAGTGCTTTATTGACACAAATTTGCCGGAAGAAGATTTGACACTTGCTATAGATTCAATTTATGAAAGGTGAAAAAACATTGTTATGAAAGCAAGAATTGCGCTGAGAAGGATGGTTTCTTTTGCCCTTGCACTGACCCTCGCAACTTTATTGATGGCTACTGCGGCTGCTGTAGAAACGCGTGCCAGTATGCTAATCGCATCTCATTCCTGCATTGCAAGTATGGATACCGATGGAGAAATCAACGTTACGTTTTCTATTACAGGGAAAAGAATAATGTCGCGTATCGGGGCCCAAAGCATGTCTTTCTACATTAAAAACGGGACTTCGTGGAAGCTGGTTGAGTCATATACCGAATATTATTTTGGGATGAGCGCGATGAATAAGGTGACGTACGATAACACAATTACTTACCAAGGCACGGCGGGCGCAGATTATAAAGTTGTCGTGACACTGTTCGTCAAGGACTCTGATGGCGCAACAGATAGCCGCACGTATACCAAGTATGTGTAAACAGATAATTCAGTAAATACTTATATAGATGTACACTGACCCAATTGAGCAGGTTTACCGCTCAATTGGGTCAGCTTTTTTTTGCGGAGACATATAAAAATGTGTGTGCATATTGTGTTGCCGCATAGTTTTTGTTAGTATATATCAGAAGAGAAAAGCGATGGGGAATTGGAGGCCGGAACATCCATGATTATTTATCTTCAAATACTTGAGACACAGGATGACCAATCAAAATTTGAACAGATTTACTTGGAGTACCGGAATCTCATGTTCTATGTGGCTTATGGAATATTGCGCAATGAGGAAAGTGCTGAGGATGCAACGCATCAAGCTTTTGTGAGAATTGCAGAAAACATAAAAAAGATTGGTGAACCTGTATGTCCAAAAACGCATGGTTACGTCGTTACTATTGTTGAGCACGAGGCTATAGATCAATATCGCAAGGCAAAAAAGCGCCAAGCGATCCCCTTTACAGATGATATTCACGGAGTAGAAGTGGCTTATGACGGCGACGATACACTGACATCGTGCATTCTCGGACTGCCGGCAAGATACAGAGAAATGATTCTTCTACGCTATCATCAAGGATATAGTGTGCGAGAAATTGCAGCCATTATGGGGATATCGTTCCCGGCTGCAATCAAGCTGGATCAGCGCGCCAAGAACAAATTGAAAGAAATCTGTAGAAAGGAAGGAATTTTATGATTCATAAAGACAAGTTGAGTGCATCTGCAGCAAAAGCAACTATGGCAATTATAGATTCTCTTCCTGCCCCAGGAGAATGTAGTCATGAATTCACGCCACGCTTCCAAAAAAAGATGCAGCGGACAATACGTAGAGCAAAGCATCCCATTATTTATAATATTCCAAAGCGAGTTGCCTGCTTCATTATTGCTGCGATAATTATTGGTAGTACATGGTTAACTGTGGATGCCGATGCGCGAACAGAAATTTTTGCATGGATCAGGGAGAAATATGAGGAGTTTATTGAGTATCGTTTTGTAGGGAAGCCCTCATCGGAAAAGGAGAAAACGGATTACGAGTTAACGTGGCTGCCCGATGGTTATACCGAAATTGACCGCCTGATCACGGAGGACGGTTGCACGATTATTTACAGTCATGATGTCAGCTTGATCCAATTTGTTTATTCGACCGGCGCCGATGCTGATAGCCTTTTCGTTGGCGACTTCAATGGAGAAGTCCAAACGATTCAGATAGGGGAGTTTATTGCCGATTTTTATCAGGCTCAAAATAATAGCCAAAGTAGTACCGTTGTATGGATGTCAGCGCAGAAAGATACGTTGTTCTCTATTACTACATCTCTGCCAAAGGATATAATTATAGAACTATGCAAAAGCGTGCAAAAAATTTCCTAAAATTTTAAGACAGCCTGTCCAAAATAACCTCCTTCATTCGTTTACGTGTTAAACGAACGAAGGAGGTTACGGTTTTGAAAAAGAACATCATTGCGCTGATTATGCTTTTTACAATTATGGTGTCCACGATTTCAGCATATGCAGCACCGCGAACCATTTCCATTAAGCCGTCGATTTCATTTGATGGGACAACTGCAAAATGTAGCGTATCAGTGGTTGCGGATAAAATGTCAGACTCAGTTAGTGCGACCTTGGTTCTTTGGGACGGATCAAAGGTTATTGATAGTTGGACGGCCGCTGGAACCGGATATCTGTTGTTCAGTGATACAGCACAGGTGGTGGAAGGAAGACGCTATACATTGACTGTGGATGTTGTGATTGGAGGTATCACCAAACCGCAAGTTTCGGTTGAAGGTACATGTGGCTGATAGATCGTTGTGTTGAGTTGGATACAGAGAAATGCGCGCGGCTTCTCTGCATAATTGCTATGGGAGAGAGGTGGGACAGATTTAACTGAAATGCAATCGACAAAACCAAACCAAGACGACAAGACGAGGAGAGATTTACTATGAAAAAATTGATTACCCTTATCATCGCACTCGCCATGGCTTTTGTAATGGCTCTGCCGGCCTTTGCTGCAGACAATAAGACCATTTATCTTCCCGAGAAAATGAGCTGGATGACTGCCGGAACTGAAGCACGTAACTATTGTGATTTTCCGACCGTTCGTTGCCATTCTGTTTACCCCGAAAGCGGTTTGGATCTGTTCAGCACGATTCGGTGTCGCCTCAAGAGAGACTCTGCTGTGATCAGCGACATAGTCCACTTGAGCGAACTCAGCCCCGACTATACTACGATTACACTCAAGGAAGGCTATGAGCATGTAAACTCCGTAACATTCCAATTTAGCGGCAATAGTAACGCTGCAGCCTACGCCGTCGTAAGTTACCACACTTATTGAACGTAGGTGTTATCACGGAGATATTGGAATAGTATCTCTCAGAGCGGTGACAACGTTGCGGTTGTCACCGCTTTTGTGAAAGGAGTTTACATGATACAAGCCATAAAATCACAAGTCGCTTTTGCCATGAAGCAAAAGGCGGCAATTCTGACGTTTTACCTTCTTTTGACACTCGTGCTGTTAAACTTTACTACGAATGTATTTGCATTTCAAGGGTTCGACGTTATTGAGATGTATCATCCTGCCAAAATGCTTGTGCTGAGCTATAACCGAATATATTACAATGCCGATATGACGCTTTTGCTTGTGCAATTATATCCGGTCATCGTGGTTTGCCCAGCTGGCTTTACGCTCATTTCCGAAAAAAACAGGAAGACCGATACGCTGCTGATCGCCCGTATGGGAAGCAAGAAATACTATGCGAGCAAGATAGCAGCCAGCTTTATAGTAACCTCGCTCGTGTTCGTGATCCCACCGTTGATCGAATTGGTACTGAATTGCATATCATTCCCCACAGCTGCTACAGGAGATTTTATCAATTTGAATCAGTACAATCCGCGTTATGTTGAAATGGTCAGCCATTATACTTTCGCTGAATTGTTCAAAATCGATTCATATCTGTATTCTGTAATCAGCACCTTGTTTTTTGGCGTGTTCTCCGGAATTCTTGGAATGTTTACGGTTGCGTTATCCATGATTCTAAAGGTGCGGTATAAGATCTTCTTGTTCTTGCCGGTATTTGTGTTGCTCAATATATCGCTATATTTTTCGGAAATTATTAAGGGCGTTCCGTTCTCGGTCAGATGGTTTGACTATGTGTATATTTTCAACGATGTCGAGAAAAGCGGGGTGTTTTTTATCGTCGCAGTTGTTGTGCTGATGGCTGTGTCGTTTTTCTGCGTTTTTTATAAGGGGAGAAGTGACCATTTATGAGCAGCAAAAAATCTGTACCACTCGTCTCAATGGCAGTGCTCTGCGGCGCGCTGTTGTCATTGGCTTTCGTTAATCCGCATAATGGGCAAATAACTCTGGCGGAGCTGGTTTTGCAGCTCAGTGGTTCCCGGGGAGACCTTCCACTTGGAACCTCCCTTCCGGAGCTATTGTCATTCAGCATAAAAATGGCACCCTATTTTTTGTTTGAACTATACATTGGAGTATATCTATATCGACATTTTTGTACAGCGAGCGTCTATGTGTTCTCAAGAACTATTCACCGCACACGTTGGTATATCAAGGAATGTCTGAAAATTTGCGGTGCAGGCATCCTTTATCAAGTTGCTCTGCTGGGAACGGTTATTATCGTTACGCACTGTCGCTATGATGTGGTGTGGCAGGGGCTTCTGGTACTGATAACCCATTTTGTCCTTTATGGCTTATGGCTGTTCGCCATGGTGATGCTGGTCAATATTCTATCTATACTTTTGGGTAGTGAAAACTCTTTTGCTATTGTGCTGGGGGGACAGGTTGTGTTTATTACGCTTCTGGCATTACCAAAAAGTAATTATTTAATACAGTTTGTGGTGCTAAAGATCAATCCGATGGCGCGTTTAGTTTTAGGTTGGCAATCGTCAGGCATAGATGGACTAGATGTGCTAGGAGGGGTGTTGCGGCTTCAAAACTCGCTTTCCTATATAGTATTTATTGTGTCTTTGATATTGATAGGAGGGGGGATCCTGGTTAAAAGGCACGACTTTATTACCGTAGATGCCGAATTTGGAGGAACATAATATGCAATTGACAGCTACCGATGTCACAAAGGTGATAAAAGGAAAAACTGTACTTTCACATATCAACCTATCATTAAATAGCGGGTATGTCTATGGATTTATTGGACCAAATGCCTCCGGAAAGACAATGTTGTTCCGAGCGCTCTCTGGGCTGATGTCTGTGACAGCAGGTGTAGTAAGCCTTGACGGAAAAATTCTCAAAAAGGACTTCCCTGTTCTCCCTAATCTGGGGATTTTACTTGAAAATGTTTTGCTTTATCCAGAGTTGACAGGATATGAGAATCTTGAATATCTTGCGAGATTTAATCGCAAGGTGGATAAAACCGGGATTATAGATGCTTTGCGACGAGTGGGCCTTGAACCGACGGACAAGCGGAAGTATGGGAAATACTCGTTAGGTATGAAGCAACGGCTGGCCATTGCTCAGGCGGTTATGGAGAGGCCGGACATTCTCATGCTGGATGAACCGACAAACGCATTAGATCAAGATTCTGTAAAATTGATTCGAGGACTGATCAAAAGCGAAAAAGATCGAGGGGCTATAGTCCTGCTCGCAAGTCACAACAAAGAGGACATCCAACTACTCTGCGATCATACTTTTACCATGGATAGCGGAGCCATTGTGGGGAGGTGACTAAACTTGAAATTGCGTTATCACTTGGTTTTCGTTGCCCTTCTGCTGACTGCATTTGGAATACTGGGAAGAGCGCACTACGGCAGTTACACAAACTTTACCGCAGAGTCGGATTATCAATATACCTGCTATGTAGCCGAATTAATGTCGGAGATGGCGACCGCTGATTGTCAAGAGATGCGAAAAACTCTCCTTCAAGCCCCTGTCATCCTCCAAGTGACGCCTGTCGATGAGCCAATCTGTTTTTTTAAAGGCAGACAGCAGCGTGTCCGGGTAGAACAGATATTCAAAGGCGAAAAAGTGACGCAGGGAGAGGAGATTCTTATCACAGCGGATAGATGGAAAGTCTATGCCGACGATAGGAGTATGGATATGGGCTATGTCAATTTCATGAAAGTCGGCAACAAATATCTTGTTTTCCTATCGGGAATCGTAGGTAACGCAGAGGACGGCACAAACGTGCTCCGGCTGCAGAGTGGACAATTCATTGCGCCCGTATTCTCCTATAAAGAATGCGAAAACATAACATATCCTATTTCGGGTGAGTCCACTTATGTGCCATATGCTGAGGTTTCTAACAATGAGTTTTTTGCTGTTGATAATGAAGGGCTAAATGCTTTTTTGGCACTAAAAGCGGAAATGATAAACAAATACAACGGCGGAAACTAAACAAGTGACCACTGTTTTTTGAGGATTCTGAGGGGCAACCGACTTCTGCTCATATACCAAATGTGTAAAAACACAAGGTGATAGTTTCCACCTGTACGCTCTGCTTTCACCGCGGTACAATAAACCTGTACTTTAGGTGAAAGCATAAAGGACGGAGCAGAGCAGGCACGGGCGAGAAAGGAGGTAGGTTTTCCTTCTTCGTTCTGACTAAGACTTGAAGTATGTAAAAATATAGGACATCAAGAAGACCGTAATTGCCTTTTGGGGCAGTTACGGTCTTTTTTCATTGTCCGGAAGAAAGGAGATTTCAAAATGAATGGCACCTATAAGAAGTAAGCTGATGGAAATCAGCTACAGTGACCCCAAATTTCAGATCCGGCTGACCGGCTATGCGGATACCGTTATCATCGACAGCGGCGCGCAGCAGACGATCAGCGCCATTCGCTTCGGCGGTTATCCCGAAGTTGTTCGGGCTCTATCGGACGCCATATACGGCGGCGCATCGGTGGAGCTGAAACAAGATGATACGACCCTATATCTGGATTGCAGGCCCAAAGGCTACCGACGGATTCTGTCCCATGATGGGATATATGCCGTTGCGACCCTGATGGCCAACGATGACAGCCAGACGGAGGAGAATCCTGCCGACAACTGCGATGAGGACGTCCCTGAAAACCCACGCAAATGCTATATCTTTTGTCCGCCCGGAGACCGTGCGAGTCTGTTTGCTGAGGTAGACCGGAAAACTGCCGTACCGCTGATCCCTGAGTTTCAGGACTATGTGCTGGATTCACTCATTACAAGCGGTGATCTGCGGCAGATGAAAGTGCTTTCCTTCACTGAGCGCATGGAAGCCTGGTCGTTGACGCTGCTGCCAGAGGATCGAAACGTAACGGACATTCTGGAGCAGGGGCTCAAAGATGGACGTATCACCATTCCTGGTGCTATTCCAGATGCGGCAGACGGCTTTGCGGAGGTAAATAGCGTGACCAGCTATCTGAATACCTTTGGCGTTACTGTGGCTGACCGTATCCGTAGCCAGTTCGTTCCCAAGTTCGATCCAGCATCGGAGCCGCTTTCGGAAGAAATCCTGGAGGTCAACGATTACATCCACGAAAAAGCCGGCTATTCCCTCTATGACGCCCAGCTTGCAGTGGCAGAGGCTGTCAAACGGCAGCTTTGCCAACAAAAAATGGCGCTCATTGTGGCGGAATGCGGCAGCGGCAAGACCAAGCTGAGCGCTGCTGCGGCGGGAGCGTTGAACGCACTAAAAAGACTCGGAACCCGCAAATCCTTCAACCTTGTCATGTGCCCTTCTCATGTCACAGGCAAGTGGGTACGGGAGATCGCAGAAACACTGCCGGATACCTATGGCATGGTGGTCAAAAGTATCACCGATGTGGATCGGCTCTTTGACCTGTACCAGCGCGGGGATAAAAACGTATACGCCGTTTTCAGTAAAGAGCGTGCCAGAGACGGTTATATGCGTTATCCCGCCGTGTTATGGAGCCGCAGAAAGCGCGGCTTTGTCTGCCCGGACTGTCTGGAGCTCATTGAGATGGAGACCAGCGGCGACGGCACAAGATACATGGTACCCTCAGATCAGTTTTTCTTCCAGAAGGAGCATCTGGCGAACCACCTATGTCCTCATTGCGGCACACCGCTTTGGGCGCCGGTCAATGACCGGCGTCAAATGCCGTGGATAAAAATCGGCGGGTATGGCTGGGTGTTCCGGCCGCAGGCTGCCATGCACCTCAACCGCACGAAAAACGAGCACATTCTGGATCAGCTGCAGCAGCTCGTGGAGCATCCGGAACGCCCGTATTGCATCAAGGGCGCGCACCGCCGCTTTCCGCTGAGTACCTACCTCAAGAAAAAGTACCGCGGACGGATCAGCAGCTTTCTCTGTGATGAGCTGCACGAGTACAACAATGACAGCGGCCAGGGCGATGCCATGGCGGAGCTTTACGGCATCAGCCGGAAATTCATCGGCATGACCGCAACGCTAATCAACGGTTACAGCTCCGGCATTTTTCACCTTCTGTATCGGATCGTCCCCGGACTGATGCAAAAGGATGGAAAGTCCCACGATGCACCTTCCCGGTTCGATGCGGAATACGGCGTGGTGGAAAACACCTATGAGATCACCGACGCGGACTATAACTCCAACCGCCGCAGTGCCAAAAGCAAAAAACGCTCAAGGCAGCTCCCCGGTGTTTCTCCGCTGGTATTCTCCCGCTTCTTGCTGGAGTGTACGGCATTCCTGTCGCTGTCCGATATGGGTAAGGACCTTCCTGATTACGAGGAAATTCCCATACCGCTGACGATGCCGAAGCCAATCGAAGAGGCATACAAAGAAGTGGAACGGGAACTGACGTCAGTCCTGAGAAATGACCGTAAGGCGGCCAATAAGATCTTGTCCGCCTATCTCAATCTGCTGACGGTGTATCCGGATCAACCCTATGACCAGCCAGAGATCATCCACCCCATCAGCGGCTGCACCATCGTGAAGCCGGAGGACATGGCAGATTTCCAGACCGTCCTCCCGAAAGAGGAAAAGGTGCTGGAGATCGTGCGGGCCAAGATCGCCGCAGGCGAGAGGGTAATGATCTACACCAGCTGGACACGGACAGATACCCAGCGAAAGCTGCTGGGACTGCTGCGTGAGGAAGGTATCCGAACGGAGATCCTGGGCACACAGATCGTCCCGGAAAAGAGGGAGGATTGGCTCAGTAAGAGGCTGTCCGCAGGCACACAGGTCATTATCACAAACCCCAAATGTGTGGAGACCGGCCTTGACCTGAACGCCTTTACGACATTGATCTTCTACTCCATGGGCTATAACCTGTTCACCTTGCGGCAGGCGTCGCGCCGGTCATGGCGGATCAACCAGACAGCACCGAGAGTCGAGGTCTATATGCTCTACTACGCCGACACCATGCAGGCGAAGGCAATGAAGCTGATGGCCTCCAAGCTGGCTGTGGCCGGACTGATCGAGGGGACTTTCTCCGAGGAAGGACTGGCGGCCATGAGTGACGTGCAGGACATGACCTCGCAGATGGCAAAGGAGCTGATGCTGGGCATCAAGGACAATGTGGAGGATATTGCCGCCACCTTCAAGAAGATGGCCATTATCAACCCGCACCGCGCAGTAAAGCAGCTTCCGGAGCCGGTCACTGTTCAGAAAGAAAGGGTGGTCGAAGTACCGCAGGCCGAAAGTGCCCGTGCCGCAGATACCGCAGCGCGGCAGGTGCTCTATGATGGCTTGCTGCAAGCATCGAGAACCGGCAGGAAACTGAAACATACCGAACTGGAGGACCAGCTCAGCATGTTCGATACTGCCGCGTAAAGGAGGAATATTTTTGAATTTTACCATTGAAAGGGCGGCGTTTCTGACTGCCGCCAAACGTGCCGCGCAGCTGGTGCCGTCCGCATCACCGTTGGAGGCGCTGAAGTGTGCGCTGCTGGAGATCGACACGGGAACGCGCTCCCTGCACATGACCGCCACCAATATGGAGGTGACGCTGCGGCAGGACGTGCCGCTGCTGGCCTATGAGGGCGGTGATACCACATTCGCCAATGATGCCAAGCTGCTCTCCGCCATGCTCGTCAACCTTCCGGGGAATACGGTGGAGTGCTGCAAGGGAGACAAGGATACACTGGCACTATCCAGTGACCAGGCGTACTATCAGGTACCAACAGCCAGCGGCAAAGGTTTTCCACGCATGAACATCACTGCTCCTGAAAGCATGGTGAAGCTCAGCGGTGTTCCGTCCATGGTACGCCGTGCGGCGTTTGCCACAGACCCGAACAACAGTAATATGCCCATGCTGCGCTGCGTAAACCTCCGCCTGACCGCTGATGGCCTGCGCGCCGTTGGCAGCGATGGCGTCTGCATTGTTTCCGCAAAAGGAGATAAGCAATGTACTGGAGATCAGACGTTTCTTATCCCTGCTGCCAATCTGGAAAAGCTGGCCCAGCTTTGCGAGGAAAAGGATACTTTTTCCGTTGGCATGGCCGACAGGCAGCTCGTCTTTGTGAAAGAGGGCTTTCAGTTTGCCGCACGGCTCATGCACGGCAGCTATGTGGACACAGACAGTCTCATTGCGGGGACACAAAACACATTTACGGTGCTGAGCGATTCCGAGGAGCTGCGCCGCACATTGCAGACGGCCACTGCCGCCTGTATGGACAACAGGACGATCTTGCACTTTGACGGGAATCGGCTGACCCTTCGCTGCACCGGCGAGGTCGGTTCCTCCAACGCGGCACTGACGGTCATTCCTCTGACGGGACAGCCTGCCGGTGATTACTGCTTTGCGGTGGATCGGCTGGAACGCTGCCTGCGGGCACTGCGCGGAACCATTACGCTGGGTATCGCCCAGACGGGAATGCTGACGCTCTCCACGGAGGATGCGTTCTATATGCAGACACAGCTCCGCATGACCGCGTCGAAAGCAAAGCCAGTCCGCAAAAAAGCCGCAAAGGCTGCGTAAGGGGGCGTGCGGTTGGAGATACCCCATATTTGCCGATACTGCGGCGGTATTGTCCGCCTTGTGCCGGCAGAAAGCGTCTACGGCGATTCTGCCGTACGGCTGGGTCTGAAGGGCGAAAAGCTGTATCAATGTCAGAACTGCAATGCCAGGGTAGGTTGTCACAGGGGGACGATTCGTCCCTTGGGTGATCTGGCCAATGAGGTGCTGCGTCTCAAACGCATTGAAACACATCAGGTTTTCGACGCCTATTGGACAGAGCGCGGTATGAGCCGGACACAGGCGTATCGCTGGCTGGCAAAGAAAATGCACCTTCCCGAACGGAAGGCGCATATCGGCGGTTTTGAGATGCACCAGTGCCAGAAGCTTATTGATCTGTGCCGCGGAAACAATGAAACGAAGGAGGATGTTACGATAGTATGACACTGCGAGATAAAATGCTGGCCGTGATGCAGGACGTCAACAGCCAGGTGGCGGAGCGCGAAGAACTGGTTGAGTTGATCGCCGTTGCGCTGCTGACGCGAAACAACCTGTTCATTCTCGGCAAGCCCGGTCAGGCCAAGAGCCTGTCCATCAACCTGTTCCGCCAGCGGATCACCGGGGCGCGGCAGTTTGAACGGCTGCTTTCCAAGCAGACCGATGAGGATCAGCTTTTTGGCCGTATCGACCTGTCCAGTCTGATACCCGGCAGTGTGCCGGATGCTGTGCTGCAGGACGATGACGTGCATAAAAACCTGCGCTTTGATCTTCAAAGTATGGTGGATGGTCTCGGTGCGAGGAAAGATGCGCCGGACACCTTTGCCGCGCTGGAAAAAGCGACAGATAAGCTGCTCAGCTACCGAAAGGCCGTGGCCGCGCTGCATCAGAATGAACCTGTGGTACAAACCGCAGGCAAAATACCGGAGGCGGATATCGTATTTCTGGATGAGATATTCAAGGCCAATGATGGCGTGCTGAACTCCCTGCTGACAGCACTCAACGAACGAAAGTATACCAACGAGGGGCGCACCTATCCCATTCCGGCAATTTCCTTCTTTGCCGCGTCCAACGAGATACCCAACTTTGTCGATCCGCAGGAACAGATCCTCGCGCCGCTGTATGACCGTTTGCAGATCAAAGTGGTGACAGAGGATATTGCTGACCGCGATAAGCGTCTGGCCGTCCTCAAGAGCAAACAAAGCGGCGGCGATGGATCGGTAAATGCCACGATCTCGCTGTCCGAGCTGTACGCCATGCAGCAGGAGGTGGCCGCCATCCCTGTGCCGGATGCCATCAACGAGCTGGCTGACGATGTACTTTGTGAACTGCGGAACAGTGGAATCGAGGTGTCAGACCGTAAATATCTCAACTACTACCCGCTGGTGCAGGCCAAGGCATGGCTGGAAGGGCACGACAAGGTGGAGTCTCAAGACCTGCTGATCCTCAAGTGCTATCTCTGGCAGGCACCCAGTGACCGGCCCACGGTAGAAAACACGCTGACCCGTCTGTGCGTCAATCCCTTGCAGGATAAGGTAAACAGTATCCTTGCCATGGCGGTGGAGGCGCAGGAGGATTTTAACACCGTTGTTGTGGATGGCGGCAATCCCAAGGCTGGCAGCAAGGCACTGCTGAAGCTGCGCGGTGAGCTGCTCCAACTCTATAAACGGCAGCAGGAGCTATGTGCCGCCGCACAGTCTGACACTGAAAAGGACATGGTGAACAAGCTCCTGAACGATCTGGAGACCATCAGCATGGCTGCCCACAACGCGGTGAATTTCACCTATATCCCGTTGGAGCAGATGGCTGCTCTGCAATAACTACATTTTTGGAGGAACGATTTATGCTGAACAAGATTTTTGTGATGGGCCGCTTGACCCATGATCCTGAGCTGCGCCGCACCGGCAGCGGTACGCCGGTATGCAGCTTCTCTATTGCCTGTGACCGCGATTTCAAATCGCAGTCCGGAGAAAAGGAGACCGACTTCTTCGATGTGGTGGCATGGCGCGCCACCGGAGAATTTGTCAACAAGTATTTTACCAAAGGCCGCATGGTCGTGGTAGAAGGGCGGCTTCAGATCCGTGAATGGCAGGATAAGGAGGGCAACAAGCGCCGCAGCGCGGAGATCAACGCCGATAATGTCTACTTCGGCGATTCCCGCCCGGCGCAGGCCGAAGGAGCCTCCGGGACTGGCGAGGCCGATGCCTTTAAGGATTTCCCGCCGTTGGATGATTTTCCGTCCGCCGCAGGCAGTCCTGACAAAGAGCTGCCATTCTGATCCTGTAGAGTAATGAAATAGAAGGGGGGAGGCTCACGCCTCCCCCTGCGGATAGGAGATGCGATATGGACACCAACAACAGTAACAAGATATATTTCGATTACCTTGAAAATCTGCGCCAATCCGGTGAAACTAATATGTTCGGCGCTGCGCTGTATCTCCAGCGGGAATTCCCAGAGCTAAGACGGGCCGAGGCCGCCAACACTGTTCTGCTGGCGTGGTTTCGCAGCTTTGAGGAGGATTTCGCATGAGAAAATCCTTTCGGACAATAGTGGATGTACTGCATTCCTCCATTGCGGAGCTTGCGGCCCTTCGGAGAAACCCGGCACAGAAAACCGACCGGGTGATGCGCTCCAGCAAACTGGAGGACAGCATATACGCAGAGCTGCGCGAGGATGATACAGAAATGGATATGACGGAGAACGCCGCGGCGCAGAGACTCAAGTCTTTTCCCGCCCTCTCCTGCGATGTGTTTCAATCCCTGTATTCGCTGGCTCCGCGCAGAAACGACATGGATATGCTCACCGCTGCAGCGCAGAAATTCAACGCGCCCATCCTTAATCATGTTGTCCAGCAGGACGACTATCCCACGCTGAAGAATATCTGCGAGGGTCGCAGCCTACCCGCCTATGAAGCGGCGGCAGAGTTTACTGGCCGAGCCGCTGAAGAACTGAACGGCCTGTTATCCGAGTTGGGCGGTGATAAAGGTACGCTGAACACCCTCGAAAAGCTGGAAACGGCACGGGATGCCGCGGCAGAGGAGCTCGCTAAGCTGCTTGATGTCCAAGCTACAGGAGAAACGACCGAGCCGGGTAAGCAGGCACTGATAAATGCTGCCAATCGGCTGGACAGTAAGCAGCGGCAGGTGGAGGCTGTATCTCAGATGCTGGACACGACCATGCTACGTCAAATGGAAGCAGTCGATCTGGCGGTATCCGCCGCAGTGCAGGCTGCCACAGAACGGGCACAGGAGGTGCAGAGCATCATCGGCGCATGGAGCGATGAACCTATGAATATGTGCCGTACACCCGAAAATCTTGCGCTGCTGAAAAAGGTACGCCAAAGCACGGTGCTGAAGGATATTTCCAAGTATCTGGGGCGCTTCCGCGAGATCTTCGCGCAGGCCAAGAAAAACAGCTACGCCTATGGGCGGGGTGAAACCTACTCTCTGGAGTTAGGTAATAACCTGTCCCGTGCGCTGACTTCGGAGCTTGCCATGCTGGCCACGCCGGAGACTATCCCGCTATTCCTGCGGAAGTATCAGCAAAAGCAGATCAAACAGTATCGTCGGCGCGAACCTATTTATAAAGGTATGGGCGACATTATCTGCTGTCTGGATGAGTCCAGTTCCACCGAAGGCGAAGCTGCGGCCTGGGGCAAGGCGGTAGCTATGACCCTGCTGGAGATTGTCGCCGAGAGCCGAAGGCGCTTTGCACTGATCCATTTTGCCGGAAGCAGCAGTTGCCAGGTGGACATATTCCGTCCAGGCGAATACACGCTGGAGGATAAATTGTCCGCTGCGGAAACATTCCTCGGCGGCGGCACCAACTTTGAACGCCCCATCCGTGAAGCGATCCAATTGATGGAGTCAGAAGGCTTTGAAAAGGCCGATGTGGTTTTCATCACGGATGGCGAATGTGAGTTGCCCGATGCCTGCCAGCAAGAATTGCAGGCGGCACAGGCCGCGTATCATTTCACGGTAACAGGCATTTTACTGGACGAAGGGCACGCTGGCATGGGTTTCGGTCTGGAGTCCTTTTGTCAGAAGTTTTACCGAACCAGCGAGCTGACCGGTGAAGGCATAGTGAGGTCGATAGTGGGTTTACAGATATAAATGATAGTAATTGAATCCTCAATATGGCGGTAAAAGGCTGCTTCGAATTACAGAATGCCAACGAATATGAGGCGCTGTCAAGATTTGAAACTGTTGAGAAAGAGTTGTATCATATAATAGTCATGGAGAGATATGATAGGATAGCAAAGCAGGTGAATGAAAATGATTTTTGTAGATATAGAGTCATTAATCTCCGGAAAATTCCTGTTGAGAAAAATCAATCAAACGGTATCCTTTGATTTATCGTTTGCGGCGCTTTGGCATCATATTGTCCGGTAACTGGGTAACCATCTGTTGCCTATGGTAATATGTCCAAGCAATCTTGGAATCCATGTATGGCATCAAATCAGAGAGGTGGCTGGTAGGGAAAGCTCTGTTCAATATTGCCTATCGTCCTTGGATGATGAGATTTTAGATTGTTCAACAACTCAATGAAACATGAACGCGAAGCGGTAGCAGAGCAATCTCCTTTGGTAATCTTTCCGTGAAGTTGCCAAGTAGTGTATAGCAGGCATCTGGCTAAACTGCGCAATGTTTTAAGCTAACGTGACCGCTAAGGAGAGAAAATGGTGTTTTCTCTCCTTAGCAGCCGTACACCTTTTACGCGCCTCATTATTAAGTTAATAACACACTATCAATGTGCGTCGTGCATCGCAACTTCTCGCTGCGCTCTATTGACAGTTCAACAAGGCACTCGTATAATAAAAATATATCATGTTCGGAGGTGTATTATGACCTATCCTGAGTACCTTAAGCACGCATGGAGTTTATACTACAAAGCAGTCGATTCAGAAGGCGATACGAGACGGTATTATCTCCAACAAGCAATGCAAGTCCTCGAAAATGTTCCAAGCGGTTATGAGAATCGAGACGATTTAATGTCGAGAATCTATTCCATGCTGTGATTTAGTTTTCAAATTTAGCAAAGATAATTAAATATATCAAGTTTTACTCTGAATAAATATCCGCCAAACAAGTCTAATCTCAATAAGATAATCAGTCAAAGGAATCCGTCTCTGAGCGAGAAAGCCAGAGACGGATTCACCAACACATAGACACAAAAAGTGCATGGTAAAAGTGCGGAATCCCTTCTGCGAAAATCAAATGAAAAGCAGTACAAAATTGCTCTGTATTGGGAACTGGCGGGCATTTCAAGCATATATTTCTCGGCTTTTACTAGTCTGACCGGACAGGGGGCAAGAAACTCGCAATGAGCAATTTTACTCCTTCCGCAGACACAAAACCGGACAGGAACTCCTGTGTAATACGGGAGGCAAGGCAGCGTTTACACAGCAGGAATATTTGTCCTTTGGCTGCGTAAAACCGACATACGGGCGAAGCAGAGATGTAGAGTTGTAGAATTGTAGAACGTCATTCCAGCGAAGGCTTCCTGCATAATGAATGGATATTTTTTCGCGTTAGTGCGAGGGAATATTTCAGATCCCAGAAAGAAGTTTCGATACCCCGGCATTTATGGTAAAGCATTACGTAGCGGGATTCGTACTATTACAGAAAAAAGTTATAGTTGTGCTCATCAAGATGGCACTATGTCAGCGCCTACTCAGCATACCGCATTTGCAGCAGGCTTATCGGAATAGTTGGGTAGGTAATGCTTCCGAAACAATAAAAAAACCTTATAATTTGTGTCATAGAACCCTATATGTGGTACAATAGGCGCAAAGAGTACAACAAAAATTAGGCAAGGACCTTGCACGTGGAGGATAGCTATGTATTGTTACAGCAATGGAACAGATCAGCATGGTGAAATTCAAGTAGCCGGTTGATATGAATTTAATAGCAAGAAAATGTTGGGCAAAAAATCAGGCGATTTTATGTTCGGAGATTGAGAAGCAATATGCCACACTGCTTAATAACCGCGAAGAAAATGTTTTGTCATGAAAGTCCTCCAAATATATTCATCATAGCACAAGGAGTTAGTGCTATGGCCAAGGACATAGGTATACGTTAAAGGACTGTGGGATTGACTTTTTGCTGCAAAACGATTATCATTAATGGCATAATAAAGACATTTTCTGTTTATAGAATGGGGGCGATTTTGCATGGGTAACTACTCCCCGTTGCGGTATCCAGGGGGGAAAGCTGTATTATACCCGGCCATTTCGAGTGTAATAAAGTCTAACAATATGACACATTGCACATATGTGGAGCCCTTTGCAGGGGGTGCAAATATTGCGTGGAATTTACTTATCGATGACGTGGTAGATTATGTTATTATTAACGATGCAGATAAAGCTGTATATGCATTTTGGCGAGCTATTATGGAGTCTACGCAATGGTTCATTAAGAGAATTGAGGATGTGCCTGTAACAATTGATGAATGGTACCAACAGCGGGAAATATTCCGCGAAGCAAAAAAATACAGTAAAGAACTGGGATTTGCCATGTTTTTTCTGAATAGAACCAATCGCTCAGGTATTTTAGATGCGGGACCGATAGGTGGGTATGCTCAAACAGGGGCATACAAGATTGATTGTCGTTTTAACAAGGGAACATTAATTAAGAAGATTTTAAGGCTCTCCGAATATAAGGACAGAGTAAGTGTATACAATCAGGATGTTTCTGTTTTCTTGAGAAGATTTCTCCCGGAAGAAAGTTTCCAAAAAGATGTTTTCATATATTTTGATCCCCCGTATTATGACAAGGGGAGACGTCTGTATATGAGCTTTTTTTCAGCCAAGGATCATGAGCGGTTGCGGGATGAAATTTCGCTACTTAGTTGCAAGTGGATTATGACTTACGATGACAGAACTGAAATTGATGAATTATATGAAAAGTATATAAAGTGGCGGTTTTCGATTAACTATAGTTTATCTAATAAAAAGAAAGGAGGCGAACTGATGATTTTTAAAGATCCATCATGTGTTTTGCCTCCCAAGACTATCAGTGAATTGTCTAAGGCCGTCTCTTTTGATAATGTATTTCAGGAGGAAAACGGGATGGCAACCTGCAGATTTTGCGAGATAGCCGACAATGGAAGTTTGATTCAGAAGCCGGAAAACACAAAAATCATAGAAGATGAGGAGTACTTTTCAATTTCTTCAGTTGGTGCGTTGGTCGAGGGCTGGCTTCTTGTTGTACCCAAAAAGCATTGTTGCTCGATGAAAGCATTGTATTCAGAACTTCACTTTGCAAAATTTACTAGTGAGATTATTAAAATGCTAACAAAGAGTTATGGGCCTGTCGTTGCCTTTGAACACGGACCTAATAGAGAAGGTTCAGATACTTCATGTGGAACTGATCATGCCCACATTCATATTGTGCCATATCACTCTTTGTTGAAAAAACTTAATGACTCTGGACTAGATTGGAAAAAATGTAACGCTTCACAAGTCGATAAACTTGTTGGAAATAACGAGTATCTATTTTATTGTGAGCCTTGCGAAACATGGGATGATCCTGTCGGTTGGTTGCATATTTTAAAAAAGCCTATTTCTCAGTTTTTCCGACAAATTATCGCTGAAGATCAAGGGAATGTCGAAAAATATAACTACAAAACCCACCCCGATACAACACTTACACTTAGAACAGTCAGGACGCTGCAATCACTTTTTGAACAACATTGAGGGGGGCAAAAATGGCTGAAGATTATAACTGTAATAGTGCTGGGAATAAAAAAGAGAATGTGGGATCGTTCGTTCAAGAGTCGGTTGAACCTGATGTAAACACAGACGGACGAGCCCCGTATGACTGGGAATCAAAATATCCAGAAAGGGCACGTAGTGAGATAAAAAGAGAAGCAATCTATATCGGAATTGTACTATTCATTTCTTTTGCATTTGTGATTTGTATATGGTGTGGCTTGGTCGACTTTGTCGGCAACTGCCTAAAGATGGAACTGGAAAAAATAGCTTCTTTGGAGGGGATTGCCCTCTATTTTGCCTCTGGGTTACTTGGCGGAACGATTTTTGGGCTTAAATATTTCTATAGAGTAGTAGCGCGGGGGTTTTGGTCTCAGGACAGAAAGTATTGGAGAATATTCTCTCCATGGATTTCGGCATGTATTGCTTTAGTTGTAGGGTGCATGGTTATCTCGGGCTATATTAATGCGTCTCACAGCCCATCGCCTGCGGCGGGGGTCTGTGTCGGATTTATTACTGGCTATTTCGCAGATGAGGCAGTGGGGAAAATGTCCGAAGTAGCGACCGCGCTCTTTGGCTCTAATCGCCAAGTTGAGGTCAATAAACAGGTTGATTCTAATACTGATAAAAAGTGAGGTGCTTTTTCTGATGCATCATCTGCGTCCGGTAAGTTCACTTCTATGGGTAGCAAGTTCTGGCATTGAAGTTATTGGCGCTGAAGAAGTTACGCTAGACTGTGTAGGGGAAAAAGCTTTTGGGTTAGCAACATTGCCAGCAAAGTGGACATTGCCCTTTTTTGTCATATCGGATGAATTATTTGATGATTATGTCGGAAGCCGGAACACGGATTATTTGTTTCCATTAAAAAAATGGAGCGATGTAATTAGTTCTGCCGCACAACGGTGCGGAATCTCGCCTGATGATTTAATAATTGTGCGTTCAAATGCTCACTCTGAAGGGCTAGAAGATCGTGGGAGATTTGTTTCTGAATCAGGAATTTTTCAAGAATGGCCGAAGCTGGTCAAGCGTTGCTTCGATGATTTCATCGAACAAGTAGGCGCAAAAAATGCACATATGCCAGTAATCGTTCAAAAAAGAATAGTGCCTTTAGCGTGTGGACATATTTCGAACGAACGTCGTGTTGCAGAGGAGGTTCGGGATTGGCGAGGTGAAATTGAAGCGATGGTTCCGCGTGCGTTTACTGTTTCCCTCCGCAGTTGGCGCAAAAGGATTAATGTTGCAAGCTATTTCGATTCCACGCTAACTTGCCAGAATAGTAATGATATAAAGTCTGCGCTATCTATTCCTTGCACATGGGCTACAGAACAGCTTGCCCGCGTCCATTTTGAATGGCTTTATGATGGAGATTATGTTTATATAGTTCAAGCAGATGAAGAAAAGCGAAATCACGGCATAGACCCTACAAAAATCATCTCTGTTTCAGCAAATAATGACAAAAAACCGTCTGCTGATTTTCCTCGGTGTCTTCACTTGCTTAGAGCAGAAGATATGAATCTATATAAGGACTATGCAAAGATTCAAAACCCACTATTGTATCACTGCTTAGGGCTGAGCACTGCGCCGTTGTATGTTTTAGATGATGAAAGCACTCTCAAACTACTATCGGCGGGTATTGTTGCCCCTGATTTGGAGTTCGATTTGCGGGTTCTTTCGTCTTCTCTTCTGATTATTCGGACTGATATTGCCACAGGTGAAAAAGATGACCGCCAATTGCTTCCCCGTACAGATAGCATAAAGGATGTCGCTGAGGCCAAGAAGTGGTTATGCGATAATTATGTTAAAATATTAGAAGGAGGCTTTAAAAACGCCATTTTCATACTCCACAACTATATACCGGCCTTTTCTTCTGCATTCGCTTATGCAAGTCCTGGCGATAAATTGGTGAGAATAGAATCGCTTTGGGGAATGCCAGAGGGTCTATATTACTACAGCCATGACAAACACTTGATTGATACCAAAGTGCCCGATGTAGCCAAAGCAAATTGTGAAGATTTCTCTGTAAGCGCTATCAAGCATTATAAAAAGTATGTTGTTTTTCCAGAGAAAGATGGCAAATGGGATGTGCAATGCTTAAAGCCGCCATATGACTGGAAACCGGCCATTCCGCACGATGAATGGATAAGGGAAATCGCACATATTACACGCATAATTTCCGAAAAAGAAGGCAAAAGTGTCAGCGTAATGTGGTTTGTTGGTGTCGATAGAGAGCGGTATGGTTGTGATGTTTTTCCGTGGCATCATGAGCCGTTTGAGTATAATGACCATTCCGTTGCTCCGCGCAACAAATTGTCATTTGAAAAAACAATTGTAATTCATACATTACAAGACCTTGAGGAATTAGAGAACTATCCTGACAAGAATATTCGGAATATTCTAATACAGCCTACGGATGCTGCCTTTTTGCGAGACCGAAGAATCATTGCACGGCTTGGTATTTCCGCTAAAGCAATAGGAGCAAACATTTGGTTGGAAGGCGGAATTCTCTCTCATGCATACTATCAATTAGTTCGAACTGGAGCCAAAGTTGAGGTTAAATATCCTTTTGAAAGGTACCAGCAACAAGAGTTTAATAAGCTGGTGCGTGATAGGATACCAGAAAAGATACAGAGAAATGGTGAAGAAGCAATAACTGTAAATCTGGGAAAAAGAGCCTTTAGTAGCTTGCTGAAGCGGAAACTTGTAGAAGAGGCGCTAGAAGTACTTGATTCGAAAAGTGATGAGGATCTTATTATAGAACTTGCGGATGTTTTGGAGGTCATTGATGGCATTCTAAGTCAGCATCAGATTGATTTGAAGACTGTTATATCAAAAAAGGACAAGAAGCGGGAGCAGTCTGGTGGATTTGAAGAAGGTGTTTTTTTGAAGAAGACTTCAAATCAAATTGCTGATAGTATAGGAAAGGTTGTTGATACGACCCCAGTTGAGACAGCGCAGAGGATTTCAAAGTCTACGGATTTGCGTAGATATCCCAGCGCTAACGAATCTTTAACTCGAATCAAAGTACCAGTAACGTTGGATCGGTGGGAAGTACGTCCGAGCGTTAAAGCTGAGAATATTGATATCGTGTTAAAAGGAGAGCGCAAGCAGGGGGTTTGGCAGATTGATGTGTCTGTTTTTGAAGAAGCAGAGCAGCTGTCCTTTTTTGATAAGTGAGTTTTTAGCGACAATGGGAGTTCAGCAAGGGGGTGATGGCAGGTAGGTATTAGATATAAGATATCAAGAAAGCAAGCGTGGCGATATATCTTGCCAAGCAGCTTTCTTGAAGGCCACTTTATCTCCACCTGTACGCCCCGGCATCTTTCCGCTACAATGGCCTTGTACTTAAGGTCATTAGGCATTGAGGACGGAGCAGAGCAGGCACGGGCGAGAAAGGAGGTCAACCCCCTTCTTCGTTCTGACTAAGACTTGAAGTATGTAAAAAACTGGACATCAAGAAGAACGTAATTGCCTTTCGGGGCGGTTGCGTTCTTTTTTATTGTCCCAAAACACGAAAGGAGCCGTTACCATGAGTGACAGCAACAGCATGTGGCCGTTTCAGGAGATCAGCGCGGAGGAAGGTCTTGACATTAACGAGATCTTCGGCACCGGCACATCCAACGGCGCAGCAGCACCCGAAGCCAACCCATTCCAGGTACCCCAGCAGACCGTTCCCGCACCGGAGGCAGCAACGCCCCACGTGGAGCAGCCGCCTACGTCCCCCGCAGCGTCCCAAGCGGAGCAGACCCCTGCGCCGCAGCCGACGGCAGTGACTATACCTCCCGCAACGATCCCCGCCGCAGAGCCTGTACCCAGTAATCCGCTGGAAGCAGCTTTCGAGGCAAAGACCGTGGAAAACGCAAAAGCCAGCCTTTTTGAAAAGAAGCCTGTCTTTTGCCATAAGAGCGCAAAGGAGGTCATTGAAGATCCTACCATGACGTTCGAGGAGCTTCGCATCCGTAAGTCAGAGGATTTTCTTGACTTGGAGGAAGGTAAAAATGTGTCATGGTCGGTGGAGTATGGCACTATCCGCAAGGACGTCAAAGACCCCAAGGGAACAACGATCATCTCTATGAAGGAATCCATCGAACGTTCCCGTGAGTTCCTGGACGCGCTCAAAAAAGCCAAGGACAAGAATCCGGACTGCATCGTGCGTCCCAAGGTGACCATGAAGAATAAAGGCACTGCCGCTTACAAGGGAACATTTCCTACCGTGGAGGCCGCCCACAATTCGGATAAGGTCATCTGCCTGATCCCCGGCAATGACGGTCACATCTACGAGATGCACAAGACCGAGCAGGGTGAATTTATCGCCCCAAAACACAAGATCATTGATTTTCAGGCGGTTGCGGCCGGGTTTACCCCGGCCCTGCCCCTGATCCCGCTGTCGCTGATGCGTCAGATCATCGCGTTCTTCCGCTCCTTCATGGCAGAGCATGGACAGGAGTATGAGGCGCTGGTGCTGATCTATTGGGACAAGTGGAAGGAGGAATACCTTGCCTACGTCCCCAAGCAGAACGTCAGCAAAGCGGGCATCCACGCCAGTTTACAGGAAAATCCTTACGATGATGAAAGCCGCTATATCCACTATGCCGACATTCATTCCCACAATAGCATGGAGGCGTTTTTCTCCTCTATTGATGATGCGGATGAACGCGGGACCGGTATCTACATGGTGCTGGGCCATCTGGATCATTTCTATCCGGAAATCGCGGCGCGCATCTGCTGCGGCGGCTCTTTCGTGGACATCGACCCCGGCACGGTGGTAGAAGGGCTTGAGGAACCCTTTCCGCCCGAATGGTGTACTGAAGTAAGCCACGAAAAGGTGCCGGTCTCGAGGGTCTCACCTCGTAAAGCGGAGAAAACGGGTATCTGGGGATGGAAGGCTTTGGATCTTCTACTGGGGGATCTAAAATGAAGCTGCCAACAGATACACCGGTGAAAATCGTCATGCTGGGAGCAGGCGGCACAGGCGGACATATCGCGCCGCATATCTATCGGCTCCTGTACGCGTTGGATCGGCCCAGCCGCTTTATCATCTGTGATGGTGATAAGGTGGAGTTCAAAAACCTTGTGCGTCAGAACTTTTCTCCCGCTGATCTGGGCGAAAACAAGGCCAAGATCCTGGCAGAGCGATACGCCTCTGTATTCGGTATGGAGGCAGAATACCTGCCCACCTTCGTGGAGGATCTGGATACCCTCTCCGCGCTTATTCACGCAGATGGCTGGGCAAAGGAAGAATACAGCCACCGCCCCGATGTACGAGAGCAGGTCATTCTCATCGGCGCCGTAGATAACGATAAGTCCCGTCAGCTTTGCCACAAGGCATTCCTGAAAGCGGAAAACCTTATCTATATCGACAGCGGCAACGGTGAGTTTTCCGGTCAAGTGGTATGCGGCGTCCGCTTAGACAGGCATACCGTCCGTAAACCGGTGGCGAACATGTTTCCTGAGTTGCTGAAGGCACAGGATCGGTTTCCTTCGGAGCTTTCCTGTGCGGAAGCTTCTCTGGCAGATCCGCAGAGCATGGCCGCCAATATCACCGCCGCTACGATCGTGGTGGATATGGTCTACAACATTCTCGTCTGCGGAGAATGTAACGTGCGGCAAGCAGATTTTTCTGCGAAGACTGTCCGCATGAAAACCAAATTAGAGAAAAAAAGGAGTGCAGCATGAAAGCTACTGTAGATGCCGGCGCATTTTTCAAGGCGCTGAACCGCGTAATTCCACTCTTGAGAGTCAGTGCGATCCCCACACTGAGCGAAGCGAGTATTCAGTTCCACAACGGTGTTTGTACCATTACTGCCACAGATCTGGAGTTATGGGTACAGACGGATATTCCGGCAGTGGGGGACGACTTTGGCGTTGTCCTCTCCGGCACAAAGTCCATTGCGAAGGCAGGGAAGTTCTTCCATGGCCCGCTGACATTTTCCTGCGCGGACGCGGCAGTTTCATCCCCGCAGATCACCATGGCCTGTGCCGACAAAAGCGCGGAGTTTACCGGATACCCGCTGAGGGATTATCCGGAGCTGCCGCGGTTTACCTGTGAGCAGGCATACATCGCCAACGCGGCACAGCTTCTCGCCTGCATTGGCCGCATCAAGTATGCGGCCCAGCGACGGAGCGACAGCCGCCCCGTAATGAGCGGTGTACGCTTCTACCGGCAGCAGCTCTACTGTGTGGATGGCCAGCGTCTGGCGGTCTGCGCAAATGATGCCATAACCGTGGATAAGACCTTCGTTGTCCCTGCGGACGCCATGTGGATTTTGAAAGCCTTTGGCGATCAAAACGTGTCCGTTCAGGTGGGCATTCGGTATGTCCGTTTCGCGGCGGATGGGCTTTGCGCCTATGTCCGCCGTTTGGAAACCTGCGACACGCTGACGCCGGAGGTCGCCATCCCCCGCAGCGAACGTGAGAGCTATGTGGTGGACCGCAAAGAGTTTCTGCAAAGGCTGACCTATCTGAAGGAATGTGCTTCCCCTGCGAAAACCACACCTGTTGTCTATTTTGAAAACGGGTGTCTGTCGCTGCAAACGCCATCCGCACGGTATCGGGCGGCAATTGAGCTTCCCTGCCGCTGCGAGGTTGCGTTTGCCTTCAATCTTTCCTATATGTGGGACGCTTTACAGCAGTTTTCCGGCCATGAGAAGGTGCGTCTTCATGTGCTCAGCCCTGTTTCGCCTGTCACTATCACCGCAGATGGTACGAATGATGTAGCACTGGTACTGCCCGTCAGATACCGTGCCGCCGCATGAACAAATAATGAAAGGAATCGACGAACATGAAAACCATTTATATCCCCAAGGGTGAAACTGTCCACTATGAAAGCCTGTCCACAGACCATCTCATTGTAGAGGGTACGTTGGAAGTGACCTATGGCGTTGTCGCAAAGCTGATCGACGGCGATGGCGTGATCCACGCCGGAACCGTGGAGGCGGACATCATCCGTATCCGCTGCATTGAGACAGCCCGCACCGTATGCCGCCGGCTTATCGCCAAGGTGGTGGAGTCCTCCGAGGTGTTCGCCTCCGAAAGCGCGGTGGTGAGCTGCTTCTGCTCCGCGGCGTATGTGGAGACTGGCCGCCTGACCGTTACCATCAGTGAGATCGATGAAGTAAAGGCCAAGCAGATCATCAACCTGCCTACCCGCCAGCGCACCCTTCTGGGGACGCTGCTGGCGTCCATGTGGCGTGCGTTCTGGCTGTCCCTGTTCGCGTATCCTGTCCACACCAACGCGGTGGACGCATCGTATCGCCCCGATACGACGGATACCGAAGATGCACCTCCCGCACAGGAGGACAAGACTGCGGAAGCTGCCAAAGAGCCCTTCGACGAAGAACTCTCCCGCTTTGTCAATATGTTCAAGCTGGCACGGGAGAGCGGCTACACGCTGAAGCTCGTCCCCGGTACGCCGGAGGAAAACGCGCCCGTGTTTGACTTTGCGGCAGAAGCCTTTGCGTCTCAAAAGGCCGCATGAACCACTCCCCATATACCGTCACAAACATAGCGACGGGAGAAAGGCAAGGAACGTACCTGTTCCTTGCCTTTCCTGCAAATTATGCAGATAGTGAGGTGATGTGCCGTGAGTGAAGATTTGCAGAACCAGCGCTACTATGTGCTGGAGCGGATCAGTGAGCTGCGTGAACAGATCCCGCAAGCGATGCAGGCCATGGTGGTATTCCGCGCCCGTATTGAAAAGTACCGGCAAACGGATCTGTCCGCCGCCCATGATACCTACGACGCGCTCCGCCGTGTCCGTGACGATCTGACACAGGCGTTGGCCGACGTGCAGCCCCTGCTGATGGAATTGGAGAGCTATGCTCTGGCGGCCATGGCCGGACAGCTGCTGCGGGGCTTTAAGGGCTTCGACCTGATGAGTACCGGCTACCGTCCGGTATATGATGCGGTCTGCCGGTTCGCGCAGCAGCTCCCAGAGAAAAATACTGTCAACGCGGCCATCATCGGGCGGCTCATGAACAACGTGAAACTGGGGTACTATCCCACCGATCCGGATAACATCGCACTGATACTGCAAGGCGTCTCCTTTCCGGAGGGCGTGACCACCAATGTCTTTGACCCCTGCTGCGGCTGCGGAAAGGCACTGCGGCAGATCGCACAAGGCAACAACTGCTATGCCTATGGTGTGGAGTTGGATGAAAGCCGTGCGGAGGAGGCGCAGACCCGCCTGCACCGTGTGGGCTTCGGCAGCTTCTTCCATAGCGACATCAGCCGTGAGGCGTTCCACCTGCTGTTTTTGAACCCGCCGTACCTCTCCGTGCTCAACGAGAGCGGCAGCAAGGCACGGCACGAAAAGCGGTTTCTCATCGAGAGCATTCCCCATCTGCTGTACGGCGGTCTGCTGCTGTATGTGATCCCTTACTACCGTCTGACGTCGGATATTTGCCGTATCCTCTGCGATAATTTTGAGAATATCACCGTCTGGCGTTTTACAGACGGAGAGTTCAGAAAGTTCAAGCAGGTGGTGGTCATGGGCATACGAAAACGCCGTGAGACAACGCCGCAGGACACCGAGTGGCTGGAACAGTATGCCGCTTATCCTGATCGGATACCAGTGCTGACCGAGTTAAACAGCCCGCGCTATGCGCTGCCTGCCAATGAAACAGAGGTCAAGGTATTTAAAGGAGAACGGTTCAACCAGAAGGAACTGGAGCAGCAGCTGCGCCGGTGTGACAGCTTTCAGCAGCTCATGGCCCGCAGTCAACTGGACAGCGGCGTCAAGCACCCGCTTCTGCCGTTATCCATCAGCCAAATCGGACTGATCGGCGGCTCCGGCATGATAAACGGGTTGATCCAGTGTGACTCGCCTCATATCATCAAGGGCCGCATCGTCAAGGTGATCCGCAGGGAAACCGACGAAAGATTCGCTGCCAACGGTAAGCATATCGGCAGCGAGGTCAAAGAAACCATTACCAACAAAATGATCTTCAACGTCCTGACGCCCCACGGCTTCAAGGCGCTGACATGAGGAGGACTGATTATGAGCAGAACAACAACATTAGCCATCGTTCATCCTGTGGATAAATTACAGGGGAGTGATGACGCGGTACGCACACAGGTCTGGGCGGAAACGACACAGCTGCTTACCCCCATGCTGGGGAAGCTGTACGCCCGCTTTGAGCCGGCGCAAAAGGCATGGCGTCAAGCCACCTACACGCCGCTTGGCGTAGTGCTGGGACGCACAGACCCGGCACTGTTCCTGTACTTCTTCACCTACGGAAAAACTGTGCAGAAGGAATCCATGGAGTTCCATCTATCCGGCCTTATGAACAGTCTGGATGTAACACAAAAAATAGGCGATGAGGATATACGCGGCTTTGTTATGAGTCCAAAGGAGAACCGCGAAGAAGCTGTGGCTGCGCACGCCGCGTGGCATGTGGGCATGACTTGTGGGGAAATATTCCCTGATTCCGGCATTTACTTTGCCGCGGTCAAGCAGGCCACCATCTCGGACAAGCTGGCCGAGGACATCGCGAAAAATATGGAGCAATACGCCATTTCCCTGGTGCGCCTCTATGCGGGGGAGGTGGAGGATAAATGAGCGATTCATCGATCCGGTTTGTCCCGGAGCTGTTCTTCCAACGGGCCATCGCCGCCCCAGAAATTTATCCCATCTTTGAGGAGCAGGAGTTCAGTCCTTATCTGAAAGAGCAGGTGTTTGACAAGCTCTCCGAGACCGGGACTTTCAATCTGGAGCAGTTGGATCTTACCGCTTTCGAGATGAAGCACGTCCTTCCGGCCAATATGCCAAAGGCAGTGAAGCGGGTACACGCCAACTGGGCGGAAGGTTTCAACGCCAAGGTCAAAAAGATCGCCGCAGCGTCAAAATGTGTACGCACGTTTTTCTGAGGTGGCCTATGTATGATCATGAATATGAATGGCAGATCTTGGGATTTCTGCGGATACTGAAATATATTTGGCAGAGAAACAAAAGTATTCTCGCCGACCTCGTGCGTGATTATCGTTGTGGCGAGATCGACACCGAGGACATATTTGAGTTATCCGTGATACTTCTTGTGGAGTACATTTGCGTGGACTATCTGCCTGAAGACGATCCAAACGATTTCTACGGGGAGGAATATACCTGTTACCTTCTGATGGAGTCGGAGCTGGATGATTATTTGACGCTTATCGCGCAGATAGAGACCCTTCGCTTCAGAACAACCGAATGTACCGGGAGGAATAAGCTTCGTGACGCGGTGGAGATGTTTATGGGGAATGTGCTGTACGATTTCAAAATCGTGCCGTGCGAGGCCGGGTGTGTGATCTATCTTTGGCCGCCGCCTGACTACTATGACCCCATTGAGTTCGCCAATTCCATCATCGACCTGATGACCTACATTGGCGCGGAGATCGACCGCATGAAAGCAGAGCTGGCAGCGGTGACCGCTGCGGAGCAGGAAATGGAGGTGGCTGCGTAAGTATGGAAACAGCCGTAAACCGGGATCACAGCGGCGAGATCCTTTTGCGCGTCTCGCCCGAAAGCGGCAGATTTATCGTAGAGGAGCACAAGAAAAACGGTGTGGTCAGCTATAAGGAAATATCACCGCTGGATTTTTACAACACCATCTATGGCAGCTTTGACCAGGAACACTTCCTACGGAGCGGATTGCTGCCGCCAAATTGCCTTCAGGTCAGCTTCTGCGGCGAGGACAAATACTTTGTACTCTGGAATCCGGAGCTTCGAGCCGACATCTTCTATGGCGATACCGAGTATCTGGATTTTCCTATCCCGCGTATGGTGTTCGGCATACGAACCTTACGGGATGGCCGTGCGGTAGATTGCTCTATGGGCGTTGTGGCGGATGAGCCGCCAACGGGAGATACGAAAATGTATCACTATCCCTTCTCCAATGTTTATGACGATCTGCGTGTCTGCGTGGGCAACAATGTGCTGCCGCATTTCAAGAGTCAGACGCAGTTGTCGAAGTTCCCACGCTTTCTGCTGGGCATTCCCAACAACGACGATTTTTTCAAGGAAAGCCATAACAGGCTGCATATGTCTCACAGGGAACTGCTGGAGCATCTGAAGGACAAGGAACCCGCCTACTATTACACAGATGTGTTGGTAGAAAGCGGCAAAACACTTTCTGATTTCATCAATGGGAGGTAGCAAATGAACGATCCCAGAGAATTGTTGTCACGGCTGGCTGCGCCCTTTGCGGCGGAGGATCTGGAATGGCGGCTGCAAATCGCCTATGAGGATCGGATGCAGGGCATCGCCGTACCCTATGTGACCAACCGTGCGATCCAGAACCGTCTGGACGACGTTATGGGGCCTGACCGCTGGCATAACGAGTTCAAGCCGTGGCACAGCACAGGCAAACGAGAGTCACAGCTTTGCGGCATCTCCCTCTATTTCGAGGAACGCGGCTGGATCACCAAGTGGGACGGAGCTGAGGACTCGGACATCGAACCCATCAAGGGCGGATTATCTGACTCCATGAAGCGTGCCGCCAACCAGTGGGGCATCGGCCGTGTTCTCTATAGTATGGACACCGTTTGGGTCAATGTGGAGAAGAAGGGCAAGAGCTTCATCATCAAACCCACAGAGCGCGGTAAGCTGGACGCCCGGTATCTGGAGACGTTAAAAAGTCTCGGTCTGACGCCGGCGAAAGCCTGCGGCATCCAGTCCCTGCTGATTCCCGCCCTGCGTGCGGAGGAACAGACCCCTGCCCCCACAGCAAAGCCCACGGCGCAGAAAGACCCGCCAAAGCCGCAGGAGGACACGACCGTTGTTCCGTTTCCTGCCTGCGAGTACACCGTACTGGAGGCCAAGGCTGCGGGGACGACCACACAGCTTATTCTGGAAGCCCCGGAGGGCAAACGCTGCTACGCATACGCCATGGGGAATCACCCTGAGCTGCAAAAGGGCGCTAAGCTATACCATGTGGAAAAACGCATGGTAAAAAAAGACAATGTGGTTTTCTTTCTGCTGGACAGCTTTGAGGTCATTCAGCAGAAGGAAGCCGCATGAGAAAGGAGAGCTTTTGATGGAAAAACTCAAATCGTTCCGGATCACGGCACTGCACATGGAGGGCTTCAAGTCCTACAGTCAGCCCACCGACCTGACCTTTGGCGATCCCACCGTCATTACGGGCGGCAACGGACGCGGCAAGAGCAGCATCGCGGACGCCATTGCCTTTGCTGTTACCGGTCTGCCTTTCTTCGGAGAGCACCGCATTGACCGGCTCCACAGCGAGGATAATCCGGATCTGTTCATCCGCATGCGCTTTGTGGATGAAAACGGTACGCTCCATGAGCTGTCCCGCGCCCGCAAGAGCAACCGTATGACCATCACCTATGATGGCTGCGAGGTGCGGCAGGTGGATCTCACCGACCTTTTCGGAGAACGGGATGTGTTCCTGTCCATATTCAATCCGCTGTACTTTATCGAGAAACTGGGCAACGATGGCAAGAACCTTCTCCAACGGTATCTGCCTGCACTCAGTAAGGAGGACATTCTGGCGCAGATGGCAGGCCCCGCCGTGGAAGCCCTGCGGGATGAGCCGCTGCTCTCGCCGGAGGTGGAGAGCCGGAAGCTGCGGGAGACCATTCGGGAGCTGGAAAACAACATCCTGTACCTCACCGGGCAGCAGGACATGACCACCGCCCAGCAGCAAAGCAGCAAAACCGCCCTGCGGGAGCTGCGGGAAAAGGAGAATGCCCTTCAGAACGAGGAGCAGTCGCTGAAAAGTAAGCAGTTTGCCGGCGTGGATATTGCCGCGCTGAACGATGAACTGGCAGACCTCAGTGCCCGTTATAGTGATTTGGCAAATCAACGGCAAATACCTACAGCATCGGATGAATGCATCCTTGCGTTGACGCAGGAGCTGACCGCTCGAAAAGCAGCGGTCTACACGCCTAAGTATGCGGAGGCCACCGCGCAGGTCAACGCCAGGATACGTCAGTTGGGCAGCCAATATCAGCAGGAAAAGGAGCAGTGCAGCCAGCTCAAGCCCGGCTATCAATGCCCCACCTGCCGCCGCGCCGTAACGGCGGACGAACTGCCCGCGATGCAGAATGCTTTTCGGACATCTATCAAGCAGATCGTAGAGGCAGGTCAGGCAGAGCGTGCCAAGCTGGAGGAGCTGCAAGCCCTTGAGAAAAAAGCGCGGGATACGTTCCTGCAATTTCAGAAGGACGATATTGCCAAATTGGAAGAAACCTTGCAGGAGGCAAAGGAAGCCGCTGAACCGGATGCAACCCGTCCCGAGGCACAGCAGCTTCAGGAGCGAATGCAGGCACTGGCGGCAGAGCTGGAGTTCGGCGCGCTCTCCCAGGAGGAATATGACCGCATGTTTGCCTGCCGTGAGGAATTGCAGCAGGTTCGTGCGGACATTGCAGCCATTGAGAAAGCCACACCCGCAGCCGGTGATCTGGACAGCCAGTTGAAAGCGGCCCGTGCGGAGATCGAACAGTGTAAGCTGAAGCTGCAATATCTGGCGCAGTACATCAGCAAGCGGGCAGAGATGACTTTCTCCGCCTTGAAGATGAACCGTGTGGAGATCTCGCTCTACGACGTGGTGAAATCCACCGGCGAGGTCAAGGACGCCTTCAAGTTCACCTATAACGGGCGGCGCTATGACTGGCTCTCCCTCTCGGAGAAGATCCGCGCGGGCATGGAGGTGTCTGAGCTGATGAAGCGGCTCACCGGCAGGAACTATCCGCAGTTCGTGGATAACATGGAGTCGGTGGATGATCTCGCCAATGCGCGCCCCACGGGACAGGTCATCATGGCAAAATGTGTCAGCAAGGCGGAGCTGTCCGTCAGACCGGTGAAGCCGATCCTGACCGCAATGCCCACCGCCGCATAAGCGGCACGGGAAGGAGGTGCGCCCTCTGGCTCGTGCCTATGAAAAGATCCCCATCGTAGACACGGCCAGACGGTGCGGGCTTGTTCTTGACCCCTCGACGCTTCGGCGTCGGGAGGTCGAGGCAAGCTGCCCCTTCTGCGGTGACCACGGTAAGGGGAAATATCATCTGAGCCTCAATGTGGATACAGACCAATACCGCTGCAACCTGTGCGGCGCGTCCGGCAACAGTGTTTCGCTGTATGCCCGGCTGCACGGTCTGACCAACAAAGAGGCATATATGGAGCTGAGCCGGGGCGGCAACGTGTACCCCATGCCCCAACAGCCCAGCTCCCAAAATACAGAGCCGCAGCCAAAACCATTGGCACAGCGGCATGAGGTATATATGGATATGCTCTCACTTCTGACACTTTCGGCAGAACATCGGGAAAACCTGCGTGAACGCGGCCTTTCCGACGACCGCATCGACCAAAACCAATATCGCAGTATGCCGCAGACGCCGGAAGGCCGAAAGCTGCTGGCCTCGCTGCTGCGGGGTACCGGGCATGACCTGCAAGGCATTCCCGGTTTCCGCACCAGCTATGGGGAATGGACACTGTCCGGCCCCAACGGTTTCTTGATCCCCGTCCGTAACAAGGACGGTCTGATACAGGGTATGAAGATACGGCTCGACGAAGGTGAGCCGGGGCGGAAATACCGCTGGCTCTCCAGCCGCAATGCCCCCAACGGAACACGCGGCTATTCATGGACGCACGTCACCGGCAACACCGCCAGCAAACGCGCCTATATCACGGAAGGGCCGCTGAAAGGCGACGTGGCCAGCTATCTGGACAACGACACCCTGTTCGTCTGCATCGGTGGTGTCTTTGCCCTCCACGGGCTGAAAGATACGCTGATGAGTCTTGGCGTGACCGAGGTGGTGGAGGCAATGGACATGGATCAGATGACCAATCCGCAGGTGCGGCGTGCCATACAGGCCATCCGTCGGGAAGTGCAGAGCATCCGTGGCATACGCTACTCCAAATACGTCTGGAATCCGGCGTATAAGGGGATCGACGACTACTATCTCAGCCGCATCGCGGCACAATGAGGAGGACATGCTATATGACAGAACTTAAATTTGAAGACATGACGGCCGCCGCATCCGGCGATAGTCAGAATATGCTGGGAAAGCTGCTGTATTTCTCTCTGCCCAGTGTTTTAGTGGATAAGGATGATCTGCGCCAGCTTTGTGTGGACATGAACATCCCCTACGCAGGCGGCAACCGCCTGTCGGTGTCCGACGCTTTCCGCAGCGCCACCGGCGATGTACGGGACAGGATCATCAGCGAGGAATACGGTGAACGCCATATTTATCAGATCTATTGCCGGGATAACCGGCGTATCTCCGACAGCGTTATTTCCCGTGAGCTGGTAAAGGAGACCATGCACCAGGAAACCAACCAATATGAGAAGCTGGCCAACATCAGCTACGATAAGGACAGCCAGATTTTCAGCTACGACAATCTGGCCTATGACAGTCAGATCGATGCCATGGCCTATTGCCGTAGGGCGGAGGAGCTGTTTGAGCTGTACCAGCGCTGCGCCAACCGAAGGCAGGTGGAGACCATCTGTGTGAATTTCCTCCGTATGCTGGAATCCACCAAGCTCAGTGTCAACGGACATCTCTACTTTGTGCCGCGGCATAATATGGAAAAAGTAGATATTTTCGAGGACTTTGTCGCCGAGCTTAGCCGGCTCAGCCGCAATCAGACGCACCTGATGGCGAACTCCATCTACATCATCGACGACGCCAAGCAGCGTCAGAAAATGACGGAGGAGTTCTATTCCGCCGTCAAGAAGGAGATTGTGGAGTATCAGGAACGCGCCGACTATTTTATTAAGAGCGGCTGCCAGAGCCCCAGCGTCATGGACCGTTGGGTGCTGAAGATCCAGAGTTTGGAGGGAAAGAAGCAGCACTATGAAGACGTGCTGCGCCGTGAGCTGGATGGGCTGGACGATGATTTCGCCACCCTGAAGCTCTTATCGCAGGAACTGTCTTTCCGTGCTCAGGCAATTCGGGCGAAGAAGGCGGCGTGAAATAGTTGGTCATGCTATGTATTTTTAACGGTAAGTTCAAACTGAAAAACTATTCCGGCTAATCCATATAATTAATGCAAATGGGAAGACTTGCCTTTATAACTGGAGGCAAGTCTTCTCATTTATGTTTATGCATTTAAGCATATAGGTTTTTATATTCTTCCATGGCAAAATGATCGGTCATACCGGCAATATGGTCGCATATTTTTCGCATTAAGGCAATTCTATTGTTAATGGTAAATCTGCTACTGGAAAGAAATTTTTCAAATTTTACCCGTACGGCGCCTATGCCTCTATTTGTTGCGGAATTTAAGTCTTTATATTGACCAATTTCTATCATGTACTGGATAATTGCGCTATCGGGCAATTGCTGCGGATGAGAATAATATGCCTGGAATAGTTTCTTTATGATGTATTGCCCTTTTGCATTCATCCGCTCTACCTCCTGCGAATGATGAATTTTTTCGCTGATAACACTTGGATACTCCCGTTGAAATAGGTCGATTCGCTTATCCTGTTCGCCATGCTTTTTAAATCCTATGGCGGATACAATTTGCTCTTGATCCCAATTGTTGTTGGCCAAAAAATCCAAAAGTTTTTCCTCATCTCCTACCTTATCATTCCAAAGCAATCGGAGATTATAAAGTGAGCACTCAATCAGGCGATTTACTAAGGTGTTCACAACCACGCGAGAAATGTCGGCTATATCCTTTTTCCCCATGTGATGTCGCTTTTTTAGGCTATTTAGCGTTACACTGTCGTCCGCACTCATAATTGCTCCCAAATTATCCTTAATAGCTGAGCATACTTCGGAACTTGTCATTGCTTGACCGCGTAGGGCATCTTCTAAGTCATGATGCCATTGAGCAATTTCATCTGCTTGCCCGACAACAAATGCCTCAAACGACCATGCTTCTTTTCCGTTTCCAGATGGTGGTAACACTAGATGCTTTTCAAATTGTCTTCGATAAGTAGGGTCTACATGACTTGTTTTTACCGTGCCTTTTCTATAGGTTGGGGACGAGTGATGTAGAATTCCCCATAAAGCGAAGTTTGTTAGGTTCAATCCATATTTCCCGTAACTCGATTCAAGAGATGCGGCTACTCGGATGCTTTGAATATTATGCTTAAACCCGAAAAGATTTTGGCTAACCACATTTTCCGTTGTCAATCTCTTGTCATTCATCGGGGAGTCTGTTATGTGTATTGGGCTGCTTGGAACCATTATTTCATGCAGGACCTGTTCACCTGCATGTCCAAATGGAGTGTGTCCTAAATCGTGACCAAGTGCTATCGCCTCGGTCAAGTCGCAATCTAAATACAGGGCTCGAGATATGGTGCGCGCAATTTGAGAAACCTCAAGGGTATGGGTTAATCGATTTCGCTGATGATCATCTTTCCCGGTCAAGTAAATTTGCGTTTTACCGGCTAACCTTCTAAATGCACTGCAATAAAGAACTCTATCGCGGTCACGCATGAAGTCTGTCCGATATGGTTGGTTCTTGGGCTCATTTGCGCCAAATCGGGTTGCATATTCAAGAGGTGCAGCAAAACTAAATTCCGGGCATTCATAGTTAAACATGATCTTGACAACTCCTTATCTCAGGTGACATGCCTTTCTAGCGTACTCATAAACAATATGTCATTAATCACCAAAACCTGACATAATTTTAATATATTTGCTATTGAATCGGAAAAAGTGGCAGGCCGCTGTGTTGCTCATGGTGTTTTTCGTTTTTGTTCAGCCATCATTGCCGTGATCCTCCGTATGCACTGCATGTCTCTGAAAATAATACTTTTATGGAGGATATTATGAACAACTTTACAGACCACGTCACTTCTCTTCTGCAAAACTACCGCGCCACCAAGCGCAAGGTTGAGCAGCTCCGCTACGAGCTGGAACACCCGGCCAGAGTGACGCCGGATGAAATGATCGAGGCCATGAATTTCGCCAAGGGGGATGGCGAGGGGCGCCCCTCCGGCAGCGTATCCAACAAGACGCTTTACATCGCCATGAACTTCCAGAGTGCGGCGGATGAGGTAAATACCGCATTGACACATGATCTGGTCAGTCGCCTTGTGCCGCTGGAGCAGGAGATCAACCGTTTGGAGCACTATGTGGCACTTCTGGAACCGCGGCAGGCCGAGGTCATTCGACTCGCCTACTTCGAGGGGCACACATGGCATCAGATCAGCGATAAGACTCAGATCACAACAAGAACGCTGTATAAGATTCGCAATCAGGCGGTCGAAGAACTGGCGGAAATGTATGCGCTGACTGCCGATCTGCAGCGGTAAATCCTTGGTGTTCCCATCTTTTTCTGAAAGGCTTCACCTATTGTTCACCAAATCTTACCTTGAAAGGGCATCTTGAAGCTGGTATTCTTTAGAATACAGAATCATAGACAACGCTTCCCGGCATCACGCCGGGAGGCGTTGCTCTTTTATCAGCATTTTCATAAAACGCCGAGATCTGGCAATACTACCGACAACGCTATTGGAAAGGAGGAATCTTCATGGAAGCAAACCGTCCGAGCACCAGCCATACCGCCCATACAACGCCGCGGGATATCGCCTGCGTGAGTATCGACACCTCCGCCTCCTGCGCCGAACGCATCAAGCAGTATGTGGAGCAGGTCGGCGACCCGTACTGCTATACGGACAGCGGCATTGTGGTGAAGCTTGCGTATTCCAACACAGATATAAGCCTGCAAGACCGCCTGCGGGCCTATGCGTGCAGCCTGTCCTGAGTCTCCAACGTTTCCCAGTTGACAAAAGCAAAGCGGGAAAGCATAATAGACCCGTCAGTGAAAATAATGTTGCCGCCCGGCAATGACAGCCAGAAACCGCTTTCCTGAATTTTTAGGAGGTATGTTTTATGGCTGCATTTTTTTGCCCACAAACCGAAGAACTCTCCGGACAGCATTGGTATGGCATCTCCTATCTCCGCCTGTCAAAGCTGGGCAAACACTATGAGAGTGAGAGCATCGACAACCAGCGGAAGCTGATCCACGAGTTTGTACAGCGACACCCGGAGATCACGCTGGTGGGGGAGCGGGTAGACGATGGTTATACTGGCACCAACTATGACCGGCCGGGCTTTCAGGGCGTTATGGATGCCATCCGTGAAAAGAAGGCGAACTGCGTCATTGTAAAAGACCTGTCCCGCCTTGGCCGTGAATATATCGAGACCGGCAAGTATCTGGAAACCGTTTTCCCGGATATGGGCATCCGGTTTATCTCCGTCAATGATGATCTGGACAGTGAACACACGCCGCTGTGCGATGATATTTCCATCCCTATCAAGAACATCATGAACGAGGCATACTGCCGCAGCCTTTCCCAGAAGCTACGGGCGCAGTTCCGTGTCCAGCGCAAGGCGGGAGAATTTCTCGGCGCCTTTGCCTGTTATGGCTATCTGAAAGACCCTGCCGACAAGCACAAGCTTATCATCGACGAATATGCCGCTATGGTTGTCCGCACCATCTTTCAACTGAAAATGGAGGGCTACAGCCAGCAGGCCATTGCCAATTATCTCTCCTCGGAGGGTGTTCTGCCGCCGGCAGCATATAAACAACAGCAGGGCCTGAAATATCAGTCCGGATTTCAGGCGGCCGGTGATAATATCACATGGTCACCCGTTGCGGTGCGAGCCATTCTGGAAAATCCCATCTATATTGGGACGCTGGTGCAGGGCAAACGCGGAACGCCCAACTATAAGATCAAGCAGATGAAGCTGCGCAGCAAAGAGGATTGGTGCGTTGTGGAGAAGAACCACGCACCAATTATCAGCGAGGAGCTATTCACTTCGGTGCAGCATCTGCTGTCACTGGATACCCGCACATCCCCTTCCGAGGATGTGGTACAGCCATTGGCCGGAATGCTGTTCTGCGCCGATTGTGGCCGCGCCATGTGCAGGCGCAGCGTAAAGCGCGGCAATCGCACGTTTTATTACTACGTCTGCTCCACGCACAAGCGCTCCAAGCTGTGCAGCAGCCACTCCATTTCGCAGACTGCTTTAGAGGAAGTGGTGCTGCGGGCCATTCAGAAGCAAATTGAGATGGTGGTCGATATTGACCAGTTAATTCACGAGATCGGTCAAAAGAGCATCCAAGCCGTCAAGCACCGGCAGTTGGATATGTCCATTGAGGAAAAGGAAAAGCAGATCACCGAACAGAAGGAATACCGTATGCGTTTGCTGGAGGCTTTCCACGACGACCTGATCTCCCGCACGGAGTATGACATGATGCGGCAGCGCTATACGCAGCGGATCGACGCATTGCAGGTGGCCCTCGCCAGTCTGCACGAGCGGCGGCAAGCCTTGGAGGAGGGGGCGGCAGACACTCGAAACTGGGTCGCCGAATATACCAAATTCAGGAAAATTGACAAGCTTACCCGTGAAATGGTGGCCGGATTGATCCGCAGGATCACGGTATCCGAGGGCAAGCAAATTACGATACAGTTTAACTACGCCGATGAGCTGGCGTCTTATCAGCAGATGATCGCAGCAGCGGCGAAGGAGGTGGGGTAAGTATGGCACGGAAAAGCAAATATCTGTCGGCCCAACCTCTGTCGGAGACTTCAGTTCACTATCTGGCCGGACAGTATGGCCGGTTATCTGTGGAGGACGGCGACGATACCGAGAGCAATTCCATCGGCAACCAAGCAAAAATCGCCGACGCTTTCCTTGCGGAATGCCCCGACATCCAAATCGTCGATCGGTATGCTGACAACGGCTATACCGGTATGAACTACAACCGTCCGGCCTTTCATCAGATGATGGCGGATGTGCGGAGCGGCAAGATCAACTGCATCATCATCAAGGACATCTCGCGCTTGGGACGTCATTTCGTCGAGACCAGCGAACTGGTGGAGCAGATATTCCCCGCCATGAACGTGCGTCTTATCAGCGTCAATGACAACTATGACAGTCTCGTGCAGGATGCCAGCGCTGCCGCGTCCCTTACTATGCCACTGAAAATGGTCATGAACGAGAACTACGCCAAGGATATCTCCAGAAAAATCCGCAGCAGCATCCACGCGCAAATGCGCAGCGGCACATACCTGCCTTCGTCCGGCAGTATTCCTTACGGTTATCTCCGGAACGCCGCTGCCGCGTCCTATGATATTGATGAGGAAACCGCTCCGGTCGTCCGGCGCATCTTTGCCCTGCGTTCCGAGGGCGTCAGCTTCAACGCCATAGCAAAACAGCTGAATCAGGAACATATCCCATCCCCGGCTCAGCTGCGTTATCTGCGTGGAATGAACAGCTCCGCTGCGTATCGGGACGCACTGTGGAGCAGAGCGACCATCCGCAAGATCGTCGGCAGCGATGTCTATATCGGCAACCGCACCTATGGGAAAGTATCCCGAAACCATTTGAACGAAAATAAGAAGCGTCAGCCCACGGAGCAATGGACGGTCATTCCAAACGCGCATCCGCCGATCATCAGCAAGGAACTGTTTGACGCGGTACAACAGGTCAACCAAGAAGTTCTTGCGTCCCGTGCCGCCTATCGCACATGTGCTGATATTGGTGATGTGCAGGCCGATCTTTTTCGTGGTAAGCTGTTCTGTGCGGAGTGCGGCAGTCCCATGGGGGCTGGCAAGGGCTGCGCCCGGCACGGCGCACACTCCCCCAGCCGGCTGTTCTATGACTGCAACCGCTACCGCTACTCCGCGTACACCGCCTGTGCCAGTCACTACATCCGCCACGAGCAGCTGCTTGTCGCTGTCACCGATGTCTTAGACCAGCAGTTGACATTGGCCGTTGATGTAGAGCGGCTGATCCATGAGATCGACCACTCCGCCGAACTGACACAGGCAAAGCAGGAAAAGCAAAATACCGCCACAAGCCTGCGGCTCCAACGGCAGAGCCTTGACCGGAAGCTGGATATGTTGATTCATGACCTGTCCACTGGGCTGATCGGCCGCGAGGAATTTCTCTACGCAAAAGAGAAATACCGGGCAGAGCTCAACCGTATTCTCGCGGCGGAAGCCGCACAAAAGGAGCGGAGCGAGCAGATGCAGAAGGGCTTATCCACCGCACAGGCATGGGTACGCGCCATGCAGGAATATCGGCGGCTCCCGGCCATAACGAGGGAGCTTTTTGATACGCTTGTCGAGCGCATCTCCATTCACGAGGATCGCAGTATCACGATCCAGCTCAACTACGCCGACCCCTTCGCCGCCTTGCGTCCCTATCACCCACTAGCGAAGGAGGCTGGTTGCTGTGGATAAAGTGACTTCCGATCTCATGATCTGCTACTACCGCCTTTCTTCGGAGGATGGCGATGTCGCACGCGGAAATGCCACAGAGAGCTTCAGTATCTCCGCACAGCGTCTCTGTGTACAGAACTTCCTCGCGTCCCGTCCTGATCTGGAGGGAACCGTTGAGGAGATCGTAGACGATGGCTACACCGGTACCAATATGAACCGTCCCGGTATGCAGCGGCTGCTGTCGCTGGTAAAGTCTGGAAGCGTCAAGACTGTCATTGTGCGTGACCTCTCCCGTTTTTCCAGAAACTTTCTGGAGGGCGGCCACTATCTGGAGTTTGTGTTTCCGGCGTATGGCGTCCGTTTTATCTCCATCAACGACCACTTTGACAGTGCCGACTATGGCGAATCCACCGGCGGTCTGGAGCTGGGCATCACCAACCTGCTGAACCAGCTATACAGCCGCGACCTGTCCCGCAAGATCAAAAGCGTGACAGACCGCAAAAAGCTGAATGGCGAATATGCCTTTGGCGCTGTGCCTTACGGCTATCAAAAGGGTGAGCAGAAAAACACCATCGTAATTGACCCGCCTGCCGCCGATGTCGTCAGACAGATATTCCAGTGGGCCTCGCAGGGCATCAGCATCACACAGATCGCACAGCGGCTGAATGCGTCCGGTACCGAGACGCCTTCCTCCTATCTGGCGAAAGTCCGGGGCCGCTACAAGGTACGGAAGTTCTGGACATACGAATCCGCCCGGAATATTCTCCAAAACCGCATCTACACCGGCGATACGGAGGCGTTCAAATCCCATGTGGTCAAGGTCGGCAGCAACCGCACGAAGCTGCTCACCGAAGCGGAGCGCCCTATCATCCCCCATACGCACGAGCCCATCGTGTCACGGGAGCTATATTTTCTTGCCCGCAGCACCGTACAGAAAACGGCACCGAAAACGCCGACAGGAAACACGCCGAGCCTGCTGCAGCCCTATCTCGTCTGCGGCTGCTGCGGAAACCGTCTGGTGAAGGGCAAGGCCTCCAACAAGAACTGGCGCTGTGCGTCGGCGCGCTATGTACCGGAAAGCGGCTGTGCCGAGGTCTGTATCTCCGACGCCGACTTGCAAGCCATTCTGATCCGTGCGATCAATATGCAGTGCCAGCTGCGGGATGCCCGTCTTGAGACCTTCCAGCGTCAATTTGAGAGTCACGCCTCCAAGCGCCGCGCCATCAACGCGAGGATGCAGAGATTCCAAGCTGAGATTCACCGCAAGCAGGAGGAGCTTATGTCTCTTTACGAAGCGCATGTCGGCGGCCGGCTATCAAAAGAGTCTTTTACAGAAAAACGGGAAAGCCTTCTCCGCGCACAGAACGAAAAGAAGCGGCAGCTTGCCCAGTTGGAAAGCGATTGGGAACTGCTCTGCGCGGAGGAGAACGCAAAAAAAGAAGAACGGCAAACCTCCGTCCTCTCTTCGTACCATGAAATAAGCGCTTTAGACCCTGCTCTTATGCAGGAATTGGTTTGTGAAGTTTTAGTTTTCAACAGGCAAAAAATTCAAATTAACTGGAAATTTCCTGATTTTACGAGCGAATTTGTCGAATAAAGTTCTCAAAAAATTATTTGTTGTCCCATATTGACATCAACCGTGAGCGGCAGCCCCATTCTACAGAATGGACGCATCGTGGGCGCTGTGACCCATGTGCTGCTCAACGACCCCACCCGGGGGTACGGCATCTTCATCGGCAACATGCTGGACATGGCCGGATAACAGACAACGGGCGCTTGCAGAAAACCGGCACCGGAACAGGCGGTTTCAGGCAGAGCGCCCCGGACAAGCCAACGTAGGAGGAATCACACATGCAGTCCCTGCTTATCAAGGACACCACCCGCGCCCAGCGGGAGGAGATCGTCCGCCGCGCCCTCAGCGTATGCGGCAGCCCGTGCGACGGCTGCAGCGGCTGCGGCAATCTGGGCGGCGGACGGGTGGACGAGATCTACCGGCCCTATATCGACGGGGAGAAAGAGCTGGCGGAGATCAACGCCGAATACGCCGCTTCCCGCGGACTGGTCAAATAGCAAAACGAGAAGGCGGCTCGCAGAGCCGCCTTCTCCATATCTTAGTCTTACTCGCCCGCCTGCTCCTTTTTATAGGCCTCCTGCACCGCGATAGCCAGCTGGTCGGCGCAGGACGTGGGGCGCGGGCCGCAGGTGTTGCCCCGCAGCATGGTCTCGATCTGCTCCACGGTCATGCCGTCCACCAGCTTGGCCACGGCCTTCAGATTGCCGTCGCAGCCGCCCACAAAGTGTACGTTCTTCACCCTGTCGCCGTCCAGCTCAAAGGAGATCTCGCGGGAACAGGTGCCCTTTGTCCGATAGGTGTAGTCCATAGTTATGCTCCTTTATCCGATATGTATATAGCTCTCGGGCTTTCCGTCGCGGAAAGTCACCTGAAATCCGGTGCCCGGCGCCGGGGAGTAGTCGTACCGCGTGCCGCCGAACCAGTGCATCATCAGTCCGGAGGTCACGCCGCCGTGGATGACGCACACCGTGTCCTCGCCCGCGTCCAGCACCGGCTGGATGGCGCGCAGGCTCCGCTCCAGCACCTGCGGCACGCTCTCTCCGTGGGGGCAGACGTTGTGCTCTGCATCCTCGCACCACGCGCGGAAGGCCGGGTCGTTTTCCAGATCGCCGGTGTAGGCGCGCATTTCAAAATCACCGAAGTCCATCTCCCGCAGCCCCGGCAGGACGGTGTAGGGCACGTCGCCGTACAGGGCGCGGAGCGTCTGCACCGTGCGCAGCATGCCGCTGATGCAGTAGCGGCCGGCGGTGGGGTAGACGCCCGCCTTTGCCTTTTCCTCCAGCGCCTTCAGCGAATCCGGCAGCACCGGAATGTCCGCCGCGCCGTAGTAGAGATCACGGCGGCTGCCGTCGGTTTCACCGTGGCGTATAAGTGTCAGCTTCATTTTAATACCTCCGAAAGCCCGCAGAAAATGCGGGTCACATGCGCCGCATTCCGGGCGAATTTTTGCAGCAGCAGGCCGTAGCGCTCCCGCCACGCCCGCTCCTCGCCGTCCATGGGGACGATGCCGCCGTTGACCTGCCGGGCGATGACCACCGCGTTTTCAAACAGGGGCAGATACCGCTCCACATCCGGCTCCCGGCGGCTCAGAGCCTCCAGATGCCGGTAGCACCGGTACCCCGGCGCAGGGTCGCAGACCGCCAGATCGCACACATCGCTCTCCGTCAGGCCGTAAGTCTCCAGCGCGTAGGCCAGCTTGCCCTGAAACGCGCCGCCGATGACCAATTCCATGCCGTTACCTCCACAATACCAGCGCGGCTGCGCCGCCCAGCTCCGCCAGCGTCAGGGCAAAGCCCGACACGTCGCCGGACATGCCGCCCAGCTGCTTTACGCCATACCACGCCGCCAGCGCGTATACCGCCGCCGCTGCCAGCGGGGCGAAGCTGCCCCATACCAGCGCGGCGGTGATGCATGCCGCCGCCAGCACCAGGGCGGCGAATACCACCGGCGCGCCGCCGCGCTCCATGGCGCTGTACTGGCTGGTGGTCATGGGGCGCAGCGTCAGCACCGCCAGCGCCGCACAGGCGCGGGAGGCCACCGGCACCAGCGCCAGCGGCCACAGGGCGATGCCCTCCGCCGACAGAAACACCGACCACTGTCCCAGCGCCAGCAGCACCATGCAGATCACCGCGAAGGCGCCGCAGTGGGAGTCCTTCAGGATGCGCTGCCGCGTCTCCATATCCCGGCGGCTCATCACCGCGTCACACACGTCCATAAGGCCGTCCAGATGCAAAAAGCCCGTCACCAGCCACGGGGCGGCGGCGCACAGCAGCGCCCCGATGGGACGGGGCAGGAAGCCGCCCAGCCATGCACACAGCGCCCATACACCGCCGGCAATCAGCCCCACCAGCGGCAGACACGCCAGCATGCGCCGGCGGGCGCTCTCGCTCCATATCTTTTTCGGGCAGGGGATAGCCAGAAACATGCCCCACGCCATGAAAAAGCCATAGATCCAATCAGACACGGGGCAGCTCTCCCTTCCACAGGCGGGGCAGCCCCGCTGTCATTTCGCACACCGCGTCGAACTCCGACGCCAGCGCGCGGCATATCTCCGCCAGCTCCCGGACGTAGACCTCCGTCCAGTCCTGATAGTCCTCGCCGCCGTGCCACAGATCGTCGCACACGGCGATGAGGTGGCGGCAGGAGCGGCTGACGGTCAGCAGCTCGCCGGTGATCTCCCGCCCGGCGCGGGCGTTGGGCGTCCCGTCGGGGAACATGCGCTCGGAGAGACAGGCGGTGATGCTGTCGAACAGCACCGTGCCGTTCCGGTCGATCCCCCCCAGACCGCCGGGCAGGTCGAAGCTCCGCTCCACGGTGACGAAGCCCATGCCCGCCCGATCCGCCACATGGCGGCGGATACGGGCGCGATCCTCGTCGTCGTGGGGTGTCATGGTGGCCCAGTAATACCGGGGTGCGTCCCCGGACAGCGCTGCGGCCAGACGCTGTGCCAGCGTGCTCTTGCCGCTCTTGCCGCCGCCGATCAGTAATATCCTCATGGCCTGTCCACCGTAAAGCTGTCCTGCGCGCGTATCTCGTCCAGATAGCCGTCGTGAATGGCGGCCTCGGCAAAGGTGGCCATGCCGCTCATGACGCCGCAGGCGCCCTCCATGATGCGGAACAGCAGCGGGCAGCCGCTGCCCTCGCCCAGACGCATGCCCAGATGCAGGCACGGCTCCAGACCCAGCCTCTCCGCCGCCAGACGGTAGCCCACCTCGTAGGAATCGTGGGACAGGAACAGATAGTCCCGCACTGCCGGACACAGCGTCACGGCGCACAGCGCCGCCGTGACGGAGATGAACCCGTCCACCGCCGCCGGGATGCCCTCGTGGGCGCAGCCCAGAAACGCGCCGGTCATGGCGGCGATATCCAGCCCGCCCACGGCGCAGAGGACGTCCACAGCGTCGTCTCTCCGGATAGGGCGGCGTCCGATGGACGTGCGGAGCACGTCCTTTTTCCGGGCGAAGGCGCGGTCGGTCAGGCCGCCGCCGCGCCCGGTGACAGTCTCGATATCCGCACCGGTGAGCACAGCCAGCACCGCCGCGGAGGTGCTGGTGTTGCCGATGCCCATCTCCCCGATGCCCAGCGCCGTGACGCCGTCGGCTTTGGCCAGCGCCGCCTGCTCCATGCCGGCGGCTATGGCTGCCAGCGCCTGCGGACGGGTCATGGCGTCCTCGATGGCGATGTCGCCGGTGCTCCGCCGCACCCGGCGGTTCAGAATGCCCGCCGGGGTGGTGCCGCAGTCCATGCCCACGTCCACCACCGCCACATCGTCGCCGAAGGCGGCGGCCATGGCGGACATGCCGGTTTTGCGCCGGGTCATGTTGACGGCCTGCTGCACGGTCACGGAACGGGGCGCGCAGGACACGCCCTCGTCCACCACGCCGTTGTCGGCGGCGAATACCGCCACCCGGCATTTGCCCATTCGCGGGCATACCTGCCCGGTGACGCCTGCCAGACGGACGGACATATCCTCCAGCGCGCCCAGACTGCCCGGCGGCTTGGCCAGCTGCGCCTGCCGCTGCCGGGCAGCGGCCATGGCGTCCCGGTCGGCGGGGCGGATGGCGGCGATGTAGTTTTTCAGCTCTGTCTCGGTCATAGGATATCCTCAATGTACCCCTGCCGCGCCAACCAGCGCAGGGAGGAGAGTGCGTCCTGATTTTCAATGGTGAAGGTGGCGTGGGGCGCTTGCTCCAGCACAGTGCCGATGATCTCTTGCATGGGGACGGTGCCCTCATCCAGCGGGGCGTGGAGGTCATCCTGCCCCCGGTTGTTGTGCAGGTGGACGTGGCGCAGATAGGGCGCCATGGGCGCGATCCAGTCCAGCGGCGGCGTCCGGCTGACGCAGGTGTTGGCGTGCCCCACGTCCAGACAAAGCCCCAGTCGGGGGTCGTCCACGCCCGCCGCAATGGACACCAGCGTGTCCGGCGACGGCTCCATGACGTTTTCCAGCGCCAGGACGAAGTCCGGCGGCACCTCCTGCAAAAAGTCCTGCCAGAACAGGACGGACTGCTCCACATACCACTCCGGGAAGTAGACGTGGGGGATGAAGCCGCCGTGGAGCACCACCTGCCGGATGCCCAGCTTCTGTGCCGCCGCCAGCGTCTGGCGGAAGCGGTGCTGCGCCGTCTGCCGCACCAGCGGGTCGATGGCGCAGGGGATCAGCTCGGCAAAGGGCGCGTGGAGCCACAGTCGGGAAAGACCGGCGACCCTGTTTGCCGCCTGCGGCAGCGCGGCGGGGTCATCCAGCATGGGCGCGTAGGAGAAGGTGATGTCCTCACAGCCCAGCCGCCAGCGCCGCGCCAGCGAAGGGGCGCGGTCGTCCATGCCGGAGATATGCAGCTTTTCCTGAAGGGGATAGACCATGAGCGCACTCCTTTTGTCGTTCTGCGGCGTATTATACCACGGGCGGAGAAAAAAGAAAAGCCCTGCGGGGCAGTATCCCGCGGGCAAAGTCTCCGGACACCATAAAGCGGAGTGCCGTCAGGCGCTCCGCATATATGGAAGGAAGAGAAGATGAAAAAGTTTTTTGCTTCTTGCAAGTATAGAATACCCCGGAGATGTGAAAAAAATTCGGTTACAAATATTAAAATTCCGTGAAATAATCGACAATCACAGTGTGCCGATTTCATTTTCGCCGTTTTTCGACCGAATAGTTCGGAAAAACGACTGCAAAACGTCCCGGCATTCGTCAACGCATATATTGCCCACCAGCTGCGGCGGGCGGGGAAAGCCCTCCATGTATAGGTTCAGCACGCCGCCGCAGGCGCCCATCACGTCATCCCGCGCGCCGTAGAACACCCGGCGGATGCGGGCGTTGAGGATGGCGCCGGCGCACATAGGGCACGGCTCCAGCGTCACATACAGGTCGCAGTCGTCCAGCCGCCAGCTGTGCAGCACCTCGTTGGCCTGCGCCAGCGCCTCCATCTCCGCGTGGGAGGCGGCGGACTGCTTTTCCTCCCGGCGGTTGCGGCCGGAGGCGATGATCTGCCCGTCCCGGACGATGACGCAGCCCACCGGCACCTCACCGTGGGCGGCGGCCTCCCGCGCCAGCGCCAGCGCCTGCTGCATGTAGAATTCGTGATCCATGGCGTCATCCTTTCCGGGGCGTGTGTCCCCTTGCCCTTTCGTAGGGGACGGCGTCCCCGACGTCCCGTTCCGCGCGGGTCTTGTTCCGCATTGTAGGGGCGGACGACTCTGTCCGCCCGCGTGTGACCCGTAGGGCGGGGCCCGCGTGCCCCGCCGGAAGGAAATGCGTATTTTGCGGCGGGACACATGGGTCCCGCCCTACTTATCGTGCCCGCATGTTTAACCGGCGGCATAAGTGCGTAAACTGTTCATAGACTATACGGAGTGGAGGTAGCTCTATGGCAAAGAAACGCAGCAGCGACCCGGCGATGCGGGAGCTGGAGAGGGAATTACAGGCAAACACACAGGCGCTGAAGGATGCCTATCTGCGCTTTGACTATGTGTGCGACAACGATCTGGTGGAGTCGTGCATCTTCGAGATCAACGCGCTGAAGGCGCGCAGCAACTATCTGCTGCGGCAGATCAAGCAGCGCAGCGGCCAGCCGGTGCCGTCGGGTATTCCGCAGGCGGTGGCGGTGCCGGTGCAGGAGGCTCCCTGCGTGGCGGCGGGAGCCATGAAGGGGGGAGAACCATGTCCGTCGTGAAGATAGCCGCACTGTCGCTGACAGTGCTGTTCCTGCTGGTGGCGGTGGTGCGGCTGTTTCACCGGCCGCTGCGCCTGGCGCTGCGGGTGGTGTTCAACAGCGCGCTGGGTCTTCTGGCGCTGTGGATATTGGAGCGCACCGCACCGGTGACGGGGCTGACGCTGGGCGTCAACTGGTTCAATGCGCTGACGGTAGGGGTGCTGGGCGTGCCGGGGCTGGGGCTGCTGCTTCTGGTGAAGTGGGTGCTGGTGTAGGATACATAGGGGAGAGGACATTATTAAACTATTAACGCAAATTATCTTGGTCAATTACAAATTTTCTGCACTTATTACAATAAAATACTTTTACAGTCATGCCGTCACTCATTGATGTCAGTTTGATTCCTTTCACAAATGGAGTGAAATTCAATAATCCTCTATCTTTGTCGGACGGAACCCATTTTAGAGCATATCGGTCTTGAGAAATGGTTCCAACGAGCATTTCTGCATTACAAAATGGACACTTCATATAGTTGATACCTCCAGATAGAATAAATTCAAGTTTTCAGGTCTTGCGGCAAGCCGCTCACTTCTCCATCTTCTCCAAATCCCACCCATACAGCGGATAGCGCTGCATGGCGCCGAACAGCTTTTTTTTCAGATCGGGATAGCGCTGCTCCAGCTCCGCCAGTAGCTCCTTGACCTCCTGCCGGCGGCTGTGGCCGTCCATGGGACAGGTGTTCTTCACCACCGGCAGCGCCAGCTTTGAAGCCATGCGGCGGATGTCCGGCTCCTGGCAGTACAGCAGCGGGCGTATCTGGGTGATGTCCGTCCTGTCCAGATACGTCACCGGCTGGAAGCAGCCGATGCGCCCCTCGAACAGCAGGTTCATCAGCAGTGTCTCCACCGCGTCGTCGTAATGGTGCCCCAGCGCGATCTTGTGGATGCCCCGCTCCGTCAGCGCCGTATGCAGGCTGCCTCGCCGCAGCTTGGCGCACAGGGAGCAGGGGTTCTTTTCTTTCCGCTCGTTGAACACGATGTCGTATACCGGCACGGAGATACGGGTATAGGGCACGTCCAGCGCGGCGCAGTAGTCGGCCACGGGGATGAAATCCATGCCGGGCATGCCCGTCTCCAGCGTGATGGCCTCCACCTGAAAGGGCAGGGGATAGAACGCGCGCAGGCGCGCCAGCGCCGTCAGCGTCAGCAGGCTGTCCTTACCGCCGGAAACGCCCACGGCCACCGTTTCACCGGCTTCGATCATGTGATAGTCCTCCACACAGCGGCGGACAAGTCCTAATATATGCTGCACGGTCAAGCCTCCTTCATAAAAACGGGAATTGCGTTGCGAGAAAACGGGAGATACTCGGAGAAAACAAGAGATAATGTGAGATGTTTGCGCCGTAAATCAAAATGCTGTTGACATCGGCGCGGCGGTGTGGTATAAATAATCCTGCGCGCTGAGCGCGTTTTCTCTGCCCCTGCATTGTAACAAGGGCGCGTGAAAAAGTAAAGCATACATTATATAAATTGGAGGAAGATCACCATGTCCACTTTCATGGCAAATAAGGCCAACATCGAGCGCAAGTGGTACGTCGTGGATGCCGCCGGCAAGCCCCTGGGCAAGACCGCCGTCATCGTCGCCGACCTGCTGCGCGGCAAGGGCAAAGTTACCTATACCCCCCACGCCGACTGCGGTGACAACGTCATCGTCATCAACGCGGGCAAGGCTGTGCTCACCGGCAACAAGATGGAGCAGAAGTACTATCGCACCCACTCCGGTTGGGTGGGCGGCCTGAAGGAGACTAAGTACCGCATCCTGATGCAGGACAAGCCCGAGCTGGCCATGCGCGTGGCCGTCCGCGGCATGATGCCCCGCAACATCGTCACCAAGGATTCCCTGAAGCGTCTGCACATTTACGCCGGCGAGCAGCATGACCATGCGGCTCAGAAGCCCGAGCTGGTCAAGTAAGGAGGAAATAAAGAATGTATCAGTCCAAGAATCCCTACAAGTACGGCACCGGCCGCCGCAAGTCCTCCGTCGCCCGCGTGCATCTGTTTGAGAACGGCACCGGCTCCATCACCATCAACGGCCGCAGCATCGACGAGTACTTCGGTCTGGAGACTCTGAAGATGGTCGTCCGTCAGCCCCTGAACGCCACCAACACTCTGGGTAAGGTGGACATCGTGGCCACCGTCGAGGGCGGCGGCGTGTCCGGTCAGGCCGGCGCTCTGCGTCACGGCATCAGCCGCGCCCTGCTGCTGGTGAACCCCGAATACCGCGCCATCCTGAAGAAGGCCGGCTTCCTGACCCGCGATCCTCGCATGAAGGAGCGCAAGAAGTACGGTCTGAAGGCCGCCCGTCGCGCACCGCAGTTCAGCAAGCGATAATCGACTGCTCAGATTATATCAAAATGGTTCAAAAAGCCCGGAAAATCAAGGTTTTCCGGGCTTTTGCTATATCTAAACGGGCTGATATGGTTTGACCAAATTTGGCAAAACGAGAGCCGATTTCATCCAATTTTTAGTGGTCCGCAAGTGGTTAACTGGCCAAAAAGAGGGCAAAAAGAGGGGGAAGTGGTTCCCAAAGTGGTTAACCGAGAGCCGATTTTTGGGGTGCTTTTCAGCCCTCCTTCCCCTCGTTTTTTGGCTGTGGCAGTTTGGCATAGTTTGAGCTAATTTGAATAATTGAATATGAATTTGATGTAGCACACAGTATAAATGCTGGGTGCTTTTTTCATTTCAGGAACTCGTATTCCGGCGATAGAAAGAGCCGTCACTTCACTGTTAATTTTGAAGTGGCGGCTTTTTCTATTTCCAGAAGCAACAGCAATAATTAGAAATGAGGTGAAGTCAATGAACACGCAAATCATCGCCATCGCCAACCAGAAAGGCGGCGTTGGCAAAACAACAACCTGTGCGAACTTGGGAATAGGTCTGGCACAGGCCGGAAAGAAAGTGCTTCTGATCGACGGGTACCCACAAGGAAGCCTGACAATCAGCTTGGGAAATCCGCAACCGGACAAGCTGCCATTTACACTGTCGGATGCAATGGGCAAAATTCTGATGGATCAGCCTATACGCCCCGGAGAAGGTATTCTGCATCATGCAGAAGGCGTTGACCTGATGCCTGCGGATATTCAGCTTTCCGGTATGGAGGTTTCTCTGGTAAACGCCATGAGCCGTGAAACGATTTTACGGCAATACCTGGACACACTGAAGGGACAATATTCCCATATCCTGATTGACTGTCAGCCTTCGTTGGGGATGCTTACGGTCAATGCGCTGGCGGCTGCGAATAGGATCATCATTCCCGTTCAGGCAGAGTATCTGCCCGCTAAAGGGCTGGAACAGCTGCTCTCCACGGTAAACAAGGTAAAGAGGCAAATCAACCCCAAGCTCCAGATTGACGGTATCCTGCTGACGATGGTGGACAGCCGAACCAACTTTGCCAAAGAGATTTCCGCGCTCCTGCGGGAGACCTATGGCAGCAAGATCAAAGTATTCGGCACAGAGATCCCCCATTCTGTCCGTGCAAAGGAAATCAGCGCAGAGGGAAAAAGTATTTTCGCCCATGACCCTGGCGGCAAGGTGGCAGAGGGGTACCGTACCAGCGGCTGCGCGAAACAGGCCATTGTGCTGTATGAGTACCAGCCCACGAGAAAAGCGGAGCACGCCGAGCGTTTCCTGCAAGGCTTCTCAGGCTAGCTGTACGCGGACGGCTACCAGGGATACCACAGACTGCCGGGCAGCATTCGCGTGGTGGGCTGTTGGGCACATGCGCGGCGAAAATTTGACGAGGCTCTGCAAACGCTGCCCAAGGAGATGCAGAAGGACGCTCCGGCAGCGATTGGCGAATGCTATTGCTCCCGGCTTTTCAAGCTGGAGCAGGCATTGGCGGAGCTGACACCGGAGGAGCGGCATAAAAAGCGGCTGGAGCAGGAGAAACCTGTTTTAGACGAGTTGTTGTCATGGGCAAATGAGATGCAGGCGAAGACCGCGCCGAAATCCGCGCTGGGAAAGGCTATCTATTACCTGCTGGAGCAGTGGCCGTATCTGACGAGGTATCTGGAGGATGGCCGACTGGAGCTGAGCAACAACCGTGCCGAGCGCAGCATTAAGCCCTTTGTGATGGGCAGAAAGAGCTGGCTGTTTGCCAATACAACCGGTGGTGCGCAGGCCAGTGCTGTGATCTACAGCCTGATTGAAACGGCGAAGGAGAACGGCCTTGATCCGTACCGCTATCTGCTGTGGGTTCTGCATCACGCGCCGCAACTGAGCCAAACTGATGAAGCGTGGCCTGAAAGCCTGCTTCCCGCAAATGTCCCGGAAGAATGCTATATGACTCATAAATAAAAGACTGCCATCTCGGTGAGCAACAGTTCTCCTTGAGATGGCGGCCTTTTATGCGCGGTTAGGTTTGACGCTTACAATTTTTCGATATTCGGTGGCAGATATGCTGCAGAAGATTAACGGCATATCGCCAGCCCTCCGTCGACATGAAAAACTATAACTGGTAAAAACGGAAAAAATACATAAAATCAAACCGAGAGGACAACACTTTGAAAAAATTTTCCCAAAATTTCGAATTATTCCCTTGCAATTCCATTTTTAAGGTGTATAAGACGCTGTAGATATATGTAAGTACAGACTGCAGTAAAATTACCAAGCCCTATGGGGGGGCAATCTCTTTTTGCATTTAAACCGGCGTTGGATAAAGAGCGTTCAGTTTTCAAAAATGAAGCCCAATAAAAACAAAGGAGAAGAAATGATGCGAAGAAGAATGCTAACGGTTTTGCTTGCATTGTGCATGGTGGTTTCTTTGATCCCTATGCAGGTGCTGGCGGTGGATACCAAGGCGGAGGGAGGCCTTGGAACACTGGGGATTCAGCAAATATCAGAGAAAAAATATGCTGTCACACCCGATGTGACAGAGTATGAATGGATCTTAAATAATGCATCGCTGACACAGCAGATGATGGGGCATGTGATGGAGATCAAGGTCGGCAAGGACTCCACGGCCTCTGTGGCGGTGGGCTACGGCGACGATGACATTGAAACCATTAAAACCGGCAGAAACTGGGCCATGACGGAGACGACCAAGCAGGCGCAGAGCATGCAGACCCGCCGCAACACCAATGTTGTGGGCGCGATCAATGCCGGCGGCTACGACATGAGCAATGGCCGCCCCAGCGGTGCTTTCATCATGAGCGGCACCGTGATCAATGAGCCGACCGGCACTACATTCTGGATCGATAAAGACGGCAATGCGCATATCACAAGCGCGCAGGAGTGTAATGCAGCCCTTGCTGCCGGCAATGTCCGGGAGGCTGTTGCCGGCTTTGGCGATATTTTTGAAAACGGACACGCCCGCAGCGGACTGGACAACACCACCCGCGCGTCCCGCACGGCTATCGGTATCAAGGCGGACGGTACCGTGGTAATGCTGATGGTGGATGGCCGCCAGGCACCCTATTCTGTGGGTATGACTATGGCGGAGGTCGGCGCGGCCATGGAAGCGCTGGGCTGCGCACAGGCGGTCAACCTGGATGGCGGCGGCTCCTCTACCTTTGCTACCCAGCGTGAGGGTGAGTCGGAAAACAATACATCGGCTGGCCTGACCCTGCGCTGCCGCCCCTCCGACGGCTATGAGCGCAAGGTATCCAACACCATTATGGTGCTTTCCAATGCGGAGCCCACGGGCAAGTTCGACCACGCGGTGCTGACGCCCAATAACGAAGTCTACACCCCCGGCAGCGCGGTGCAGTTTAGCGCAACTGGCGTAGATGCGGCCGGCAGCAGTGCAGATGTTCCCGAGGACGCTGTCTGGACGGTTCTCTCTGGCAACGGAAGGATTGATGCCAATGGACTTTACACGGCAGCCGATACCTGTGGCGAAGTTACTGTGGGCCTGAAATCCGCTGGAAAAATTGTTGGCCAGACCAGCATTCAGGTTCAGTGGCCGGACAAGCTGGACTTTACCAACAGCAGCGTTTCCATCGATTTCGGCGAGACCAGCGACCTGACCTTCAAGCCCACATGGCAGGGCCGCGAGGTCAGGTATAAGGATGGGGATTTTGCGTGGACGCTGGCGCCAACTTATTATAAATTTGACGCACTCGTTGATCCCAAGGCGAATAATACAAAGGGCGACTTTTCCATGGCCATTACGCCAGATACTTTGGGGAAAGACATGGTTGTTGTTGAATATTATGCATGGGGTACTTCGCTGACATATACTTCAACCTATCGTGTGACTGAGTTGACCCAGTCGGAGGAGGATGGAGCGACAAAGATCACGGCAAAGGTGGAATATGTATCCTCTGGCGGTGTAATAGGCGAGAAGAAACCCGCAAATCTGGAACAGACTTTTTCTGCCTATATCGGAAAGTTCTCCGGCAACCAGTTTATCGCCGATGAAAGCAGCTCTCTGCGCGGAACGATTCAGGTAGCGCTTAAGAGCGATTCGTCCGTGAATGGGGAAGTTGATGTCGTGGTCGGCATGGAACCGTTTGTCCTGATGGACTTTGAGGATCACGGCGATGTGGCGGCGACAGAATACTGGTCCTGCCATGTGGGGCCGTCTTCTGCGGGCGGTAGCGGACAGCTCCTTCCCGAAGAAGTGAAAAGCGACCGCCTGTGGATTCGTGATACGACGGGTAAGGGCGTGATTTTCCCTGAAGGATATAATCAGGTTGTCAGCGCTGATGAAGATGAAAATGTCCGCTTTGGACAGTATGCTTTCAAGCTTGGCTACGACTTCACAAAAGTTGACCCGACAGTTGTTGCGGCGGCAGACTTCGGCTTTTCAGGCGACCTCCTTGTCAATACGGTACAGCCCACAAAAATCGGCATGTGGATCAAGGTGCCTGCTGCGTGCAAGGGTGACGACTCTGTGCTGAAAGCGGTGCTAAAAGGAGGCGCGTTTGAGGCTGACCTCGCAACTTCATATATGAAGTTCAATGAGGACGGCAACATAAGCTATGTGGACGGCAAGCAGCTTAACGGTACAGCAGCCTATGTGCAGTACTATAGTTACAATACTGATGGCACAGTGAGTGGAAGCACACTCAACGACTGGGCTGGCAAGGATTGGACTTGGGTGGAAGCAGATATTTCCGCCTTCCAGATGCCTGTTGATGTGTCCCGAGCCTACACAGTGCGTGTTACTTCGGCGCAGAACTGCACTAAGAGTGAGGGCTATCTCTATGTTGATAATCTGCAGTTTATCTACGGCACCAACACAAACGATATCACTCGTCCTGTGCTGGAGTCTGTCACGGAGACTGGCAGCGGCACGGTGCTGGCCGGGGACAGCTCTACTGTGCTGAGCAGCGGTAACCTCACCTTCTCGGCGGTGTATTCCGACAGCGAGCTGACCGACAAATATGCCACCGGTATCGATCAGAGCGGAATCCGCGTGCTTTTGGACGGCACGGACTACACCGAACAGCTGGAAATCAACGAAGGCTCGCTCTACCTTAAGGGCGTGAACCTCCGTAACGGCTCTCACACTCTCTCAATCCGGCTCAAGGACTTCTACGGCAATGTGACCGAAGAGACGCGTACCTTCCGGGTAGAGGATGCCGAGGGTCAGAGATCGGCCATCGATGTGCTGCCCCAGCCGGAAGCGCCGGAGATTGGCAAGGAATACGCCCTCTCCATCGTGAACAACACGGGAGAGCCTGTGACCAAGGCCGAGATCACCGTAGATTTCAGCACCATGGGCAACGCCGCCAAGTATCTGCAGGGCGCGACCGTGGAAAGATCCGATGATTATCAGCTGACACTTGAAAAGACAGATAAACAGGCAAAGATCACGATCACACGGAAGCCGGCACAGCGGTCACTGCTGGCACGGCTCTTTGGAGCGGAAACCGCAGCTGAATATGATTATGTGTCTGAGCTGGGATACCTTATCATCAACATCCCCGCGGACGTCGCGGAAGGGGACACGCTGCGATACACCGTCACAAAGGGCACCTATACCATTGACAACGGTACGGAGAGCGGCCAGAGCTACACCTTCTCCGGCACGGAGCAGGAGATCAAACTGACGGCCGGTTATCATCTCAGCTGCGAATGGGCTATTGTCGGTATGTCCACGGAGCTGACTGTGACAGACGCAGACGGCAATGCCGTCTCCCGCGCAAATATCTATCAGGTAAATAAAGATTCTAATGAGGCTACCAAGCTGGGCAAAACAAATATGAAGGGGAAGCTGACCCGTACCTTTGATACGGCGGGAGAGTATACCTTCTATGCGGAAAAGGCCAACAGCGGGCGTTCTTGGAATCAGCGGGTGATCGTCTGTGAGCGGACGGCGGAGAACGAGGGCAAACCCTTTGGCATCATGACCAATGGCGTATCTGAGCCAAATGTTAAGAGCATAACTTGGCTTACCCAGATTGATGGTTCTGCAGCAAAGGCTTTCGTGAAATATTCTACCGCAAATGACTTGACCACTCCTGTCACGGTGGAGGGGAACTCTACCATTCAGACCTTTGTGCAGAGCAGCCATGGTGATGCTTTGCGGAGCAATAAGGTGTCCCTTGCGGGGCTGAAGCCCGGCGAGACCTATTACTATCAGGTGGGTGACGGGGAGATATGGTCTGATACGCAGAGCTTTAAGATGCCTGCGGCAGGGGCTGAGTCGACCAACTTCTTTATCCTCGGCGATATTCAATCCTCGGATACTGCCAACCTGAGCCATGTCCTTAAGGATCTGGCAAGTGACGAAACGGTCTATGATTTTGCTATCCAGACCGGCGATGCTATTGACAATGTAACGGAGTATGTTAAAAACTGGCGCCCGTTCCTAAACACGGTCAACAGCAAGACTCTCAGCGGTGTGGACATGATCCATGTTATGGGCAACCACGAGTATTACGGCGACGCAGATGGTGAAATTAGTAACGCGATCTATGATTTGCCTGTCAGTACCCAGAATAGCTGGTACAAGATGGAGTATGGTAAGGTTTGTGTTGTTGCTATTAACAACGGAACGAAACTGGCGGAGACCCTTGCCGATATTGCCGAAAACCTGACCACTGACTGCATCTGGAAAGTTCTTGTAGCCCATGAGCCGATTTATGGCACAGAGTCCGTTTCCGCAACGCCGGAGATCCTCACCTCCATCGAAAAGGCCGGCTTCGACTTCGTATTCGGCGGCGATGATCACGCCTATGCCCGCACCTATCCCATGATCGGCGGCGTAAAGCAGGCCGAGGATAGCCGCGGCGGCGTTGTGTACTATGTCTGCGGTGACCTCAGTGGCAAGAGCAATGAGTTTCATGAGCGCGATGAGTATGTAAAAGCGATCCCGCACAACGATTATACCGGTATGTACCTGACGGTGAAGGCCACGGAGGAGACCTTCACGGTGAAGGCGGTCAAGTATGATGGCACGGAGCTGGATTCTTACACTGAGACGCGCACCGACTGCGAGCTGGGCAAGCACAAGGTGGATGCCGCCAGCAAGTACGATATGTCCAAGGGGACGATTACCTGTACGGTCTGCGGCGAGGCATTGGAGCCCACGGGCGAGTATGCATTCAGAGGCCTGTTGTCTACCACGGACGGCAAGCAGGTGATCCTTGCAGAGGGCAGCGTCAAGAAGAACGAGTTCTCCTCGGTGGGAACGGACAGATATCACTCCTGCGCGGATGGCTATGCCTATGTGACGACGGCGAGCGACAGCCGTACCTGCGTGACCGGCGGCTATATCACCTATACCTGCCCGGGTTGCAAAGCGACGGATAAATCGGATTTCCAACGGCCTGTGGATCACAAATGGGATGACAATCACATCTGCACTGTATGCCATACGAAGGGTATTGATATAAACAGTGAGGAAGTCGTCTTTATGCTGGGAACACCTGAGAACCCTCGCGACCTTACCTCGATACCCAGTTACTACTATAGTGGCAGTGGAGTTCGTCCCGGCAGCTTTGCCAAGCGCGGAGACTATGTTCTGACGCAGAATAACGACGCCAATCTTATTAATGGCAGAATCCCGGATCTCTATGTGCAATGGCCTGACAGCAAAAATGTGGGCAAGGCTGAGATTAAGTGCGAGGGCCGCGGTGATTACTACGGAAGTAAAACCTTGAGTTACATTATTGTCCCCAACGATGTAAAGAATCTCAAATGCGAGACTTCCACAGAAACAACGCTGACACTAAGTTGGTCTGCGGCCTTGGGCGCGGAGTATTACGAGGTATTCCGGTGCAGCGAGGACAACAGCAGCAGACAGTCCGTGGGAACCACTGCGGAGACGACCTTTACAGTGACCGGTCTGATTGCGGATATGGGCTACTACTTTGTGGCGGCTGGCCGCACGAAAGTTCCTACGGAAAACAACAAGGTCTACAATAGTGCTAAGTGGTCGAATGTTCTCTATGCGCGGACGGATCCCGCACCGGCAGATGTCACCTCTGTGGCGGCTACCGTAGACGGTCATCAGATCACCCTTACAGAGAAGGATGGCGCCAAGTATCTCTTCCTGCCTGCCTCTGCGGATCTGACGAAGCTCTCCCTGACCGTTACCACGACACCCGAAAGCGATAAGGTACTCCTTACTGGCGATAAGGGAACAGCTTACTTGCAAGGCACCGTGGATCTCACCGCTGTTGCGGCAGCCAATGCGGACGGCTATCGGGAGATCACCGCTTCCGTCGGCAAGGGCAAACAGCCCCTGACCTTCCGGGTGATGCAGGCCTCCGAGCTCCCCGCACTGTATCTGACCAGCAAGGATGCCGCGAATGAGGGCCTCTCCTATGTCGATGCGGACAAGAGCCATGTGGTGAAGGATGCACAGATGGAGTTGATCGCTGCAGATGGCACCAGCATCTACAATGGCGGCCTGACGCAGCTGAAGGCACGAGGCAATTCCACGTTCACCTATGCCGAGAAGAAGTCCTATCAGATCAAGCTGGCAGAACCCAGCGATCTGTTGGGGAAGCAGGAGCAGGTCAAGACGTGGGTGCTGCTGGCCAGCTACTTCGATGCGACGCAGATGCATGACAAGATGGTCAAGGATCTGGCCGCTAAGTTGGGTCTTCCCTACACCGCAAGCTGCGACTGGGTGAACCTCTATTACGACGGCGTGTATCGCGGCATCTACCTCCTCAGCGAGAAGAACTCCGTGGGAGAGACTTCTGTGGCCATCACAGACATGGAGCAGGCGTATGAACAGCTCAATGAAGGCTACGGTACCGATATGACCACCGCTCTGGCGGAGAATAGCTACGGTCAGCAGTACCAGTACACCAAGGATCTGACGGAGCCTGAGAACATCACGGGCGGCTATCTCATCGAGCTGAATCACGACAAGTGGGATGAGGCCAGTGGCTTCAAGACTCGCCAGGGTGTTGCGTTCAATGTCAAGAGCCCCGAGTGGTGCGGCGATTCCGCCATGAAGTACATCAGCGAGTACTATCAGGCTTTTGAGGACGCCGTTTACGCCACGGATGATACCGGCGCGTACACGGGCTATAATGCCTCTACCGGGAAGTATTTCTATGACTATGTGGACATGGATTCGCTGGTCAAGGTATTCCTTCTGCAGGAACTGTCGCTAAACTGTGACGGATTTATTTCCTCGGTCTACTTCTACAAGGATGCAGACGGCAAGATGTTTGCCGGTCCCATCTGGGATCAGGATATGACCTTCGGTACCGGCTGGACCAAGACAAATGCTGCCGACATTGAGGACTATCACTATCTGGCAAAGGCACTGATTCAAATTCCGGCCTTTAAGACTGCGGTAGTCGAGTATTACAGCAGCACCTTTGCCCCGGCAGTGCGGGAGTGGCTGGGTAATAATGGCACGATTGCACATCAGTATAGCCTCCTGAAGAACAGCGCCGCTATGAACTACACCCTCTGGGATTATATCCGCATCGGCAACCCGGAGAATGAAGGCCACATTTGGCAGGGCGCGAGCTATCAGGGTGTTGTGGATGAGATGACAACCTGGATCGAAAACCGCTTGGCCAACATGGACAGCCGCTTTAAGCTACAGAGCACCGTGGCTGGCGATGTTGATGGCGACGGTGAAGTCGATATTTCCGATGCGGTCGCGCTGCTTCGCTACCTTGCTGGATATGTGGATGAAGGCACGATTTCTGCAAACGGCGATTTTGATGGCGATGGCGTAGTCGACGTTTCGGATGTTGTAGCGCTCTTGCGGTATCTGGCCGGTTATACCGACTGATTTATCCCTCTTCTGCCAGGGGATGCCGGAAAAAGGCGTCCCCTGACAGAACATCCCTTACTTGTGTATCATGTGATACAACACATTTTTATAATGAAAGGAACGACAGATATGAAGAACAGAAAAAGATGGCTGTCTGTGATTCTGACCTTGGCCATGGTGTTCACCCTGTGTATCACCCCGGCCGCCGCAGTTGGGGCTGACAACGAAAACGGCGCAACGATCACCGTTGAGAAGGTTACAGGTGAGTACACTATAGGCAGCGAGGTCACGCTGGAGGTTTCCATTGCCGGCAATCCCGGCTTTGCGGGCTTCACATTTGAGGTCATCTACGATGCTGGCAAGTTGACCCTGAAGGAGATCACCCAAGGGACAGTTACGGGCGGTATGTTTATGCCGAATCCGGGGAAGAACAAGGTTGTTCTTGCTAACTCTGAAAATCTGGAGGGCGATGGGACTCTGTTCACCCTGAAGTTCACGGTGAACGAGGCCGGTGTTGACGGAGCTGCTGTGACCGTTAAAGCTGACAAGCTTAGAAATGTCGCAAAGGAAGATGTTGCCGTGACCATCTTGGCTGGCGGCATCAATGACACCACCGGCGGTAGCACCACTGGCGGCAGCACCACCGGCGGCAGCACCACCGGCGGCAGCACCACCGGCGGCAGCACCACCGGCGGCAGCACCACTGGCGGCAGCACCACTGGCGGCAGCACCACCGGCGGCAGCACCACCGGCGGCAGCACCACTGGCGGCAGCACCACTGGCGGCAGCACCACTGGCGGCAGCACCACTGGCGGCAGCACCACTGGCGGCAGCACCACTGGCGGCAGCACCACCGGCGGCAGCACCACCGGCGGCAGCACCACTGGCGGCGGCACCACTGGTGGCGGCACCACCGGCGGCGGCTCCACTGGCGGCGGCTCCACTGGCGGCGGCTCCAGCTCCGGCTCCGGCAGCTCCTACACCTCCGGGATGTCCTTCACCACCGACCTGCCCGCCGACAGCATCACCAGGGTGACTGTTAACGGCAAGAAGCTGGACAGCAAGTACTACACCGTCAGCAGCAATGGCAGCGGCAGCATCGTGACGCTGACCGATGCGTATCTGGCCACCCTGAAAGCCGGTACGTATACAATTAAGATCGAGAATGCCACCCATGTGAGCACGGGCACGTTCACCATCAAGGCGGATGGCACCCCCAAGACGGCGGACGCCGGTATCGCGCTGTATGCGGTGATGGCCGTCAGCTCCCTGATGGGTACCGCTGTGGTCAGCAAGAAGTGCCGCAAGGCATAAGGCAATAACGCGCAATACCAAACCTTGAGTAGAGGGACGGTTCGGGTCAGTCCCGGACCGTCCCCTCTTTGACAATTTACGGACTCTGCCGGATTTCCGCCCTCCGGGGCGCTAAACGGCGAAGCGACATAACCGTCAAAGATAAGAGCGACTGGACACACAAGAGACAATAGTGGTGGGGAGCTGTGAAGCTTCCCACCACTATAACATTCAAGGTGTGAAGCAGATGACGAGCAATGAGCTGAAACACGAAGCCAAGAAACAGAAATGGAGCATGTATATACGCTGAAGTCCGCAGATGGCGGATGTTGCAGCGAAAACCGCAAAAAGCGATATAACGAAAAGAAGCGATGCACTACGCTTTGCCGGAAACCTGCTTTCTGTGTTTTTTGCCGTTGCTTTGCGCCGTGCTGCCTACCCGTGCAACGGGTGAAGAGCCGGCGCTTTTTCGCGCCGCCCTGATGTATAACGATACCACCAACGCGGCGGGCAGCACGATCCTGTCCACCGACTGCGGCGACCCGGCGGATCCGCCGTGGGAATATGCAATGGCGCAATATCTTCACGAGATGGAGGAGCACGGCGTGAGCCGCGATGCACTGCGCAGCATGACGCAGACCCTGCCCGCACAGCTGCTGGGCCTTGAGGATGCGGCGGAGTAGGGGGGCGTTCACCGAGGGTGCTGCGATCTTCCAGATAGAAGATGACGCATCGGTTTGCATATTCAGCCCAAGACCCTGCACAGCGGGCCAAGAACGATTCCTGCCGTCTAAAACGGAAAGCTTAACAAAACCTACATAGACACAATACAAAAACCGTGCTATACTGTGTGGAAAAATCGGGGCGATCGTCGGTTCGAGGAGGTGCATACCGTGACAGAAACCGGTTTCCATTTGAAACGCCGCCTGACGTCCTTTCAGATCATGATCCTGGGCTTTGCGGGCGTCATCCTGCTGGGCGCGCTGGTGCTGATGCTGCCCATCGCCGCCGCAAGCCGCACATGGACGCCGTTTCACGAGGCGCTGTTTACCTCCACCTCCGCCGTCTGCGTGACGGGACTGGTGGTACAGGACACCGGCAGCTACTGGTCCGGCTTCGGTCAGACGGTGATCCTGCTGCTGATCCAGGTCGGCGGGCTGGGCGTCATCACTGCGGCTGTAACGTTTCTGATGCTCTCCGGCAGAAACATCTCACTGAAGGAGCGCAGCGCCATGCAGGATGCCATTTCCGCTCCGGCGGTGGGCGGCATCGTGCGCCTGACGCGGTTCATCCTCAAGGGAACGTTCCTTGTGGAGTTGGTCGGGGCTCTCGCGCTGCTGCCGGCGTTCTGCCGGGACTATGGTCTGCGGGGCGTGTGGATGGCAATATTTCACTCCGTTTCCGCCTTCTGCAACGCGGGCTTTGATATTCTCGGACGGGCGGATGCCCTCTACCCGTCCCTGACGGCGTACATGGCCGACCCGCTGGTCAACATCGTCATTATGCTGCTGATCATCGTGGGCGGCATCGGCTTTCTGACGTGGGACGACGTCTGCACCCACCGGCTGCACCTGCGGCGGTACCGGATGCAGAGCAAGGTCATCCTGAGCGCGACGGCGCTGCTGATCGTGCTTCCGGCGATTCTGTTCTTCCTGACGGATTTTGCCGCCCTGCCCACAGGGGAAAGGGTGCTGGCGTCTCTCTTTCAGGCGGTCACGCCACGGACAGCCGGCTACAACACCGCGGATCTGACGAAGATGGGCGATACCTCGCAGGCGGTGATCATCCTGCTGATGCTTACCGGCGGCGCACCCGGCTCCACGGCGGGCGGCATAAAGGTCACGACGCTGGCGGTGCTGGCTGCCAACGCCGCCGCCGTTTTTCACCGGCGGGAAGAGCCGCAGCTTTTTGGCCGCCGGCTGGAGAATTCCGCGGTCAAAAACGCCGCCGCCATCCTGCTGCTGTATCTGGGACTGACCTTCGCGGGTGCGGCGGTCATCAGCGCAGCGGAGGGACTGCCGCTTGGCGTCTGCCTCTATGAAACGGCTTCCGCCGCCGGAACGGTAGGGCTGACACTGGGACTGACGCCGCAGCTTGGCACGCTGTCACAGGCAGTGCTGATCCTGCTGATGTTTTTCGGACGCGTGGGTGGACTGACGCTGATCTACGCCGCGTTTTCCGGGCACGATCTGACCTATGCCCGGTACCCGAAGGAAATGATCACCGTAGGCTGAAAGGAGCGCACGATGAAAAACGTATTATTGATCGGACTCGGCCGCTTCGGGCGGCACCTTGCCATGCAGCTGAGCGAGCTGGGGCATCAGGTCATGGCGGTGGACAGAGACGAGGAGCGCGTCAACGAGTGTATGCCCTTCGTCACCAACGCGCAGATCGGCGACAGTACCCGCGTGGATTTCCTGCGCTCACTGGGCGTCAGCAACTACGATGTCTGCTACGTCACCATCAGCGGAAATTTCCAGAACTCGCTGGAAACGACGTCCCTGCTCAAGGAGCTGGGGGCAAAGTATGTGGTGTCCCGCGCCGAGCGTGACGTGCAGGCGAAGTTCCTGCTGCGCAACGGCGCGGACGCGGTGACATACCCGGAAAAACAGCTGGCGAAGTGGGCGGCCATCCGCTACACCGCCAACCACATCTTCAGCTACATAGAGCTGGACGAGAAGCACGCCATCATCGAGGTCGCTGTGCCGGACAGCTGGCAGGGGCACAGCATCGGCGAACTGGATATCCGCAAAAGGTACGGCGTCAACATCCTCGGCGTGAAGGGAAGCGGCAAAACCAACGTGACCATCTCGCCGGAAACGGTGCTGGACGGCAGTCTGACGCTGCTGGTGCTGGGCGAGTATACGGCACTGAAAAAGTGCTTCCGTCTGTAGACTTCGGCGAAATTCACCGGCCTTTCTTTACCGTGCAAAAAAAGGACTGGCACAGCGCGTGCCAGTCCTTTTTTTCGTACAGCCGCCACTGTCTGCGCTGACGGTCATCCGATCTCGCCCTTTGTGCGCTTCTTAGCGCGGCACACCGCTGCCGCAGCCAACAGCAGTCCGGACGCTGCCGCCAGCATCACCATAAAGGCGATATTGCCGCTATCCCCGGTGGCCGGTGAGCTGATCGCGGCGCTCGGATAGTAGTAATGCGTGCCGTTGCTCGCCGTATAGCTGCAGCGTATGGAGCCGATGGTCAGCGCGCCGCTGGTCACACCGTCACAGAAGCGGTACACGGGACGCTGCCCGTTCACGGTATATTCCGCGCCTGCGATGGCAAAGCCCTCGTTGTTTGCGGCGGTATTCACACCGGCGGCGGGCTGAACATGGACGATCTCCGGGGCTGCTGTGCCGTTCAGGGTAATTTTCGCCATGCGGTTGCCGTAGCCGTCATCCGCCGCAACCCAGAGCTTCTTTTCGTAGGTGTCATAGTCCAGCGCCATGGCGCCGCCCAGCTTGGTGTCAATGTCCGCGATCTGCACCACAGTCTCATCCTTGTTGAGGACATAGGCGTACACATGGCCGTTGTCCTCCAGCGCCACAAAGAACACACCGCCGGCAACGGCGTTGGGATAATTGACCGCGTCAAACGGTTTGCCGGTGTTTTTATCGATCAGTTTGCCGTTGACATCGGTGTTTGCGACCCATTCCACCGCCTCAATGCCCATGTTGGCGGAGACCTGCGGCAGAGACGCGGTCAGATCCCACTGCTTCTGCGCCACCAGACGCGTACCGACTTTGTTGGGATCGACCATCAGGATCGTGTTATAGTTCACGCCCTTGGCGCTGTTGTCGCGCTCGGAGGCAAGGTAAACCATGCCGCTGCCGTCCACCGTGATGCCCTCGGCATCGGGACCTTTGGCCTTTTCGCTGTCGGCGTCCTTTTGGAAGCAGACACGCTTGCCCTGCTCAAAGCCGCTGGCAAAGGTCAGCGTGCCATCCTTGGCCACATTCATGACCCAGAAGGTGGCGGTGCCGTTGTCCACGGCATAGAGCCTGCCACCCGCAAAGTCTAGGCCGGAGGAGTCCTCCAGGAAGGTGGGCGTTGTGTCAAATGTATGCACCTTGTCGCTGCCGGGCCATGCGATAACATCCGGGATACCGGCAAATTTGTTTGCCGCGCCGGGGGTAGCCTCCAGCGTGTTCTGATAGCTGCTGCCGTTGACATCCGGATACAGTCCCCAGGTGGGGTTGGTATGGCTTCCGTCAGGCCAGGTCGCTGCGGCGATCTGCTCTCCGCCCTCAAACAGGCGGACGGAGTCCCCCTTGCCCAGACCGAACGCAAAGCCCTTTGCACCGCTGTCGTCCTGATAGATCACCAGAAATCCGTTTGCCGGAATAGTCGTTCCGTCAGGAATGGTATAGGGATCCTTGCCCTTGCTGTCCTTCAGCACAAGGCCGGAGATGTCCAGCACTTCGCCTGTAGGGTTGGCCAGCTCCACCCAGTCCGCAACGCCGTTGGGGTCGTTGGACTGCACTTCGTTGATGACCACGGGGTTGACGACTTTGTTCTTTTTGCCCTTGGTGGCGGTGGCAAAATCCTGAAATTCACCGGTGCCGTCCGGGATGCGGGCATAGACGCCGTTTGCGTGGACAGCCCATTCATATTCGGCAATGAGATCACCGCCGGCATCGTAGATCGCGGCCTTGTCCGCCTTGCCCAAACCGAAGGTAAAAGCTTTATTCTGCTCCAACACATAGAGTGCGCCGGGAGCCAGTGTCGTTCCGGCCGCCACCGGCGTGACATCCGCCTTGTGTCCCACCGGATCGTTATCCAGCAGATACCAGCCGGAAATGTCAACAGGCTGCATGCCGGTGTTCATGATCTCCACCCAATCGGTTGCGTCGCCGTTGGACTCTACCTCGTTGATCACGATGGTGGGCGCATAGTATTCATTGGCGGTGCCCTTTGTCTCCTTAGTCAAGCGGAATGCACCCGTGCCATCGGGATAGCGCCCGTAGGAAGCCTTCGCCGCGTCGCCGTCATAGGAGGCATGCGCTGTCCAGCTATACTCATCCAGCAAATTGCTGTCTTTGTCGTACAAGCGGATGGAATCGCCGGAGCCAATGCCGATGGCCGCTTCAAACGTGCCTTCTGCAAAGGTTTTTGTCTGATCGTCATAGATCAGACCGCTGCTCTTGGCATCCACCACCAGCAGTGCTCCCGCGGCGATCGTGCTCCCATCCGGGAAACGCCAGCGGTGATCGTCGGAATTGTCCCGCAGCTCGAAGCCGGAGATGTCCAGCGTCTCCGCGCCGGTATTCATCAGCTCCACCCAGTCGTCCGGGCTGGAGTTGATCTCGTTGAGCACCAGAGCGGGTTTTGCGGAAGGCTCTGGCTGGGTCGGTTCCGGCGCGGCAGGCGCTGCATTGACCGCACCGGGGGTGGCATCCGCATCGGCAAAGCTGCCATCGCTCTGCCGGGACCATGTGCCGACCGCCACGCTGGTATAGGCATAGCTGTCGATCTGTGCTCCGCCGGCGTCATACAGAATGGCGGTATCCGCTTTGCCCAATCCGAAGTCGAAATTGACCGTTTCTTCAAGAACCAGGAATGCGCCGGGTGCCAGAACGGTGCCCTCCGCCAGCGGCGTGGTTTTTCCCTCCGTTTTTCGTTCCTCGCCTTTATCATCGGTCAGATACCAGCCGGAGATATCCACCGTCTCTGTGCCGGTGTTGGTGATCTCCACCCAGTCATTGCCTTTATTCGGCGCATCCGATTCCACCTCGTTGATGACGACGGATGGCTGCTGCGTCTGCGTTTCCGGCGCAGCGCCTGTCGCCAGTGCCTGTGCTGGCAGCAGCATAGCCGCCGACAGCAGGATACTGAGAATTTTGGCTGTTCGTTTCATAGGAAGCCTCCTGCGTAAGAATCTGGAATATCTGTCATCCCGATCCTTAGTGTAGGCGGCCAACGTAAAATCCACAACGTGAGCACTGTAAAATCGCAGAGAGTGTAACGAGTCGTTCCGACAATCACAAACGCCGGAAACCGTAGCGGTTTCCGGCGTTTTTATGTGCTTCCACCTGTACGGGGGCGGAAAAGGGCTTACTGCTTCAGCTCCAGCGTCCGCCGGTAGGCGGCGATGACGGCGTTCATGGCGGCGGCGCGCAGGCCGCCCTCCTCCAGCGCCCGTACACCGGCGATGGTGGTGCCGCCGGGGGAGCATATCTCGTCCTTCATCAGGCCGAAGGGCTTGCCGCTCTCCAGCGCCAGCTGCGCCGCGCCCAGCAGCATCTGGGCGGCGAAGGTGTTGGCCTTGGCGCGGGGCAGACCGCAGGTCACGGCGCCGTCCGCCAGCGCCTCCATGAACAGGCATGCGAACGCGCCGCCGCATCCGGCCACCGCGCTGCCGGCGTCGATCAGCTCCTCCGGCAGGGCTTCCAGCCGCCCGGAGGCGGTCATGTCGCGCAAAAGCGCGTCAAGCTGCTGCTGCGTCACGGCGCTGTTTGTGTCGTACAGCGTCAAGCCCGCGCCCACCGCGCAGGCGGTGTTGGGCATGATCCGCACCACGGCGCTGCCGGGCACGGCCTGCTCGATGGCCGCGATGGTCACGCCCGCCGCCATGGACACCAGCAGGGGCTTGTCCTCCCGCGCCGTCAGGGTCGGACGCAGCTGCGCCAGCACGCCCGGCAGCAGATGGGGCTTTACGCCAAGAAAAATGCAGCCGCAGGAGGAAGCGATGGTCTCCGCGTCCGCGCAGTGGGCGCCCAGCTCCGCGGCCAGCGCCTCCGCCCTGGCCATCGTGCGGTTGTTGAGGAAGATGTCGGTGGGGGACACCGTTTTGACCAGCGCCCGCGCCAGCGCGCCGCCCATGTTGCCTGTGCCGATAAATCCGTATGTCATGGTATGCACCTCGTTTCCGTTTTCCCTATTATAATCCACCCGCCGCCGGAGCGCAACAGAAAGAAAGCCGCGTATCGGGCGGACTCAGCCCGCCTGTTCGCCGGTGGACTGCGCCGCCAGAGCGATGGCGTCCTGGATGTGGCGGCAGAAGTTCTCGCGCCCCACCTTGTCCACAAAGCCGGCGTGCTCCATCACATGCATGGGCTGCTCGTTGACGTGGGAGAAGATCACGCGGATGCCCTTTTTGGCGCACTCGTCATACAGGTCCTCCAGCGCGTTGAAGGCCGTGACGTCCAGCGCGTTGACCATGTGCATGCGGATGACCAGACAGCGGGTGAACTCCTTGACGGTGATCTCGCCGATGCGCTCGGCCATGCCGAAGAACAGGGGGCCGCGGATCTCGTACACCCGCACGTGGAGGGGCACCTCCGTCAGCTGATCCTCCGGCATGTCCTTGTACTTCCAGCCCCGGATCTCCGTCTCGTCGCTCATGCGCTTCATGAACAGCAGGGCGGCCAGCAGCATGCCCACCTCGATGGCCACCACCAGATCGAAGATCACCGTCAGCAGGAAGGTCAGCACCAGCACCAGCAGGTCGCTGCGGGGCGCGCACCGGCAGAGCCGGACGAAGGCGCGCCACTGGCTCATGTTATAGGCGACGCTGAACAGGATGGCGGCGATGCAGGGCATGGGGATCAGCGCGGCGTAGGGCATCAGCACCACCAGCACCAGCACAAGCACCAGCGCGTGTACCATGCCGGCCACCGGCGTGCGGCCGCCGGACTTGATGTTGGCGGCGGTGCGGGCGATAGCGCCGGTGGCGGGGATGCCGCCGAACAGCGCGGAGCCGATGTTGCCGATGCCCTGTGCGATCAGCTCCGTGTTGGAGTTGTGGTGGGTGGCCACCATGCCGTCTGCCACCACGCAGGACAGAAGACTCTCAATGGCCGCCAGGATCGCGATGGTGAACGCGCTGGAGATCATGCTCTCCATGGTGGAGAAGGAGAAGTCCGGCAGCGTGAAGCTGGGCAGCCTGTTGGAGATGGTATAGAGGTCGCCGATGGTGTTCACCGGCAGCTCCAGCAGCTGCACCATGGCGATACCCACCAGCACGGCGATAAGGCTGCCGGGAATCAGGCGGTTGACCTTCGGCCAGAGGATCAGAATGGCCAGACAGACGGCGCCCACCAGCACTGCCCAGACATTGACGGTGCCCAGATTCCGGAAAAAGCAGGCGGCCTTTTCCATCGTCTCGATGGGCTTGTCCGCGTACGTCACGCCGAAAAAGTCCTTCCACTGGCCGATGAAGATGGTCACGGCGATACCGGCGGTAAAGCCGGTGGTGATGGTGTAGGGGATGAAGCGGATCAGGCTGCCCAGCCTCAGCACGCCCATTAGGATCAGAATGACGCCGGCCATGACGGTGGCCAGAGCCAGCCCGCCCATGCCGTGCTGCGCCACGATGCCAGCCACGATGGTGGCGAAGGCGGCGGTGGGGCCGGCGATCTGCACGCAGCTTCCCCCAAAGAAGGAGATCAGGAAGCCGGCGATGATGGCGGTGTAGATGCCCTGCTCAGGGCTGACGCCGCTGGCCAGAGCCAGAGCGATGGAAAGGGGCAGCGCGATGATGGCCACGATCACACCGGATACCAGATCCTTTGTGAACTGGCGGCCGGAGTAGTGCTTGAGACAGTCAACCAGCGCGGGGGTAAACACTTTCTTTTTCATATTCTCTATCTCTCTCCTTTTGCCGCAGAGCGGCCTGTATATCATACCGCGTTTGCCCGTCCCGCCGCAATCCGAAAAACGGCGAAAATACCCGCTTTTCTTCCGATGCTTTGTGGATATGCAACAAAACCGGGCATTGGCACCCCGGACGGGCGTGCTGCGTAGGATAGACCGTACGGAGCCGCCCGGCTCCGGATGTGCGCCGATACTGACTGAGGAAAGTGTGATGGTTACGGAAGTGCTGTGGGGGGTACTGCTCCCGTTTTTCGGCACGTCGCTGGGCGCGGCGTGCGTCTTTTTCCTGCACAAGCTGCCGGGCGACGGCCTGCAGCGGGTGCTGCTGGGCTTCGCCGCCGGGGTCATGGCCGCGGCGTCGGTGTGGAGCCTGCTGATCCCGGCCATCGACCGCGCCGCGCCGCTGGGCACATGGGCGTTTCTCCCGGCGGCGGTGGGGCTGTGGCTGGGCGTGCTGCTGCTGTACCGGATGGACAAAAAAGCGCCGGAGAGCAGCCATACCCATACGCTGACGCTGGCCGTCACGCTGCACAACGTGCCGGAGGGCATGGCGGTGGGCGCGGCCTACGCCGGGTGCCTGGCCGCGGGAGGCGATCTGGCGCCGGCGCTGACGCTGGCGCTGGCCATCGGCATCCAGAACGTGCCGGAGGGCGCGGTGATCTCCCTGCCCCTGCGGGCGGAGGGCAGGCCGAAGCCCCGCGCCTTTGCGGCCGGGGTGCTGTCCGGCGCGGTAGAGCCGCTGGGCGCGGCGCTGACCATCGCGGCGGCGCAGCTGATCGTCCCGGCGCTGCCGTATCTGCTGGGCTTCGCCGCAGGCGCCATGCTGTATGTGGTGGCGGTGGAGCTGCTGCCCACTGCGGCGCGGGGCGGCGCACTGAGCGCGGCGGTGGGCTTCACGGTGATGATGGTGCTGGACGTGGCTCTGGGATGATGCGGGGTTGACATCCGGCGAGCATTGCTTTATAATAAGTAAAAATTAAATATCAGTCCGTCGATCCAATGTAGCCGATGCACGCAAAGCCCGGTCGGGCAGACGTCGGCATAAAAGGAAACGGGGTAGCCAAACCCCACGCGACCGGCACTGTGAGCGCAAGAATGCACCGAAGCGGCGCGAGCCGCCGGGACGAAAGTCCGCCATTGTGGGCAAGCCCATGAGAAGGTAGGCTGCAAACGGGGAGGAAGACCCTCCGGGGCGCGAGTCAGGAGAATTGCATTGAGTAGGACGAATGATGCAGCGGGCGTGTTCTCCGTGTGTGAAGGCTGTGCAAAGACGTACCGGGCGGTTTTGTGACCGGCGGCACTCTTTCCGCGGTACTGCACCCATATCGCCCGGCGTTCCGCCGGGCTTTTTTGCGCCCGCACCGGCCCTGTCAAGCCAAGGGTGCTGCGCACCTGCTTTCCATAAGGGGCGGAGGCTTTGCCGAGCCTCCGCCCCTCCTCTTATCTCTTGCTGACTTTACCATATTGCTCTGAAAGGAGGCGATGACCGTGGACAGACTGCTGCGCGGCTGCCATCCGGCGGTGAGCTTCAGCTATTTCGCGCTGGTCATCGCCTGCGCCATGTTTTTCATGCACCCGTTGTGCCTTGCACTGTCGCTGCTGGGCGCGGGCTGCTGCGCCGCGCAGCTGGTGGGCGGGCGCGGCCTGCGGCAGCGGATCGCCTGGCTGCTGCCCATGGCGCTGCTGGCGGCGTTGGTGAACCCGGCCTTTGTCCATCAGGGTGCCACCATCCTGACGTATTTTCCCTCCGGCAATCCGCTGACGCTGGAGAGTATCCTTTACGGCTGTGCCTCCGGCGTGCTGCTGGCCGCCGTGGTGCTGTGGTTCGTGTGCGTCACGGACGTGATCACCTCCGACAAGGTGGTGTATCTGTTCGGGCGGATCATCCCGGCGCTGTCGCTGCTGCTGAGCATGACGCTGCGGTTTGTGCCGCAGTTTACCCGGCGGCTGCGGACGGTGGCGCAGGCGCAGCGCCGGCTGGGGCGGGATGCCGGGCGCGGCTCTGTGCGCCGGCGGCTGCGGGAGGCCATGCGGGTGTTCTCCATCGTGGTCACATGGAGCCTGGAAAGCGGCCTGATCGCCGCCGACAGTATGCGCGGCCGGGGCTACGGACTGCCGGGGCGCACCGCCTTCGCCCTGTACCGCCTTGACCGGCGGGACGCGGCCATGCTGCTGTGGCTGGGGTTCTGCGGGCTGTATCTGCTGGGCGGCGGGCTGGCCGGGGGACTGGCCTTTCAGTACTATCCGCTGCTGTTCGCCGGGGCGGTGACGCCGCTGACCGTCAGCTTTTTCGCGGTATACGGATTACTATGCTTCACGCCGGCGCTGGTGGACGCTGCGTCCCGCCGGCTGTATCTCACACGGAAGGGAGGGGATCATCATGCCTGAGCTGGTGCGGTTGGAGCACTATGGTTTTACCTATCCGCAGCAGACGCGCCCGGCGCTGTCGGACGTGGAGCTGACCATCCGGGACGGGGAGTTCTGGGTGCTGTGCGGCACCTCCGGTTGCGGCAAGACCACCCTCCTGCGGCAGCTGAAGCCGTCCCTGCGCCCCCACGGGACAGTGCAGGGCTGCGTGTGGTTCGATGGGCAGCCGCTGGAGCAGCTGCCGCCCCGCCGCCAGGCGGCGGACATTGGCTTCGTGCTGCAATCTCCGGAGGAGCAGACCGTCACCGACAAGGTGTGGCACGAGCTGGCCTTCGGGCTGGAAAGTCTGGGCTATGACACGCCCGCCATCCGCCGCCGGGTGGCGGAGATGGCGTCGTTCTTCGGCATACAGGACTGGTTCCACCGGCGGGTGGACGAGCTGTCCGGCGGGCAGAAGCAGCTGCTGGCGCTGGCCTCCGTGATGGTGATGCAGCCGCGGCTGCTGATACTGGACGAGCCCACCAGCCAGCTGGATCCCATCGCCGCCGCCGACTTTTTGCAGACGGTGGGGCGGCTGAACCGGGAGCTGGGCGTTACCGTGCTGCTGACGGAGCACCGGCTGGAGGAGGCGCTGCCTCTGGCCACCCACGCCGCCGTGCTGGACGGCGGGCGGCTGCTGTGCGCCGGCGCGCCGGAGGAGGTGTGCCGTGCTCTGCGCGGGCAGGGACACGACATGTTTCTGGCCATGCCCGCCGCCGTGCGCATCTGGGCATCCGTGGACGCGGACGCGTCCTGCCCCATCACCGTGCGGGAGGGGCGGGACTTTCTGACGGACTGGTGCGGGTCGCATCCGCTGCGCCCGCTGCCGCCGGAGCCGGCCTATCCCGCCGGGGAGCCGGTGCTCACCGGCGAGGGACTGTGGTTCCGGTACGACGGCCAAACGGAGGACGTGGTGCGGGGACTGGATATCCAATTGCGCCGGGGCGAGCTGCTGGCGCTGCTGGGCGGCAACGGCGCGGGCAAATCCACCACGCTGGGGCTGCTGTCCGGAGCGCTGACGCCCCAACGGGGCGCCGTGTCCCACACCGGGCGGCTGGGCGTGCTGCCGCAGGATCCCCGGTGCCTGTTCGTGAAAAACACCGTCCGGCAGGATCTGTACGAATCCTTTGACGGCACGGCTGTGGCCCCGGAGGAGCGGCAGCGCCGCATGGAGCAGGCGGTGGCGCTGTGCCGCCTGACGGAGCTGCTGGATCACCACCCCTACGACCTGTCCGGCGGCGAGCAGCAGCGGGCGGCGCTGGCCAAGGTGCTGCTGCACCGGCCGGATATCCTGCTGCTGGACGAGCCTACCAAGGGGCTGGACGCCGCCTTCAAGCAGAGCTTTGCCGCCATCCTGTCGGCGCTGACGGCGAGCGGCGTGTCCGTGCTGATGGTCAGCCACGACGTGGCTTTCTGCGCCCAATACGCCCACCGCTGCGCCCTGTTCTTCGACGGCAGCATCGTCACCTCCGGCGCGCCGCGTGCGTTCTTCTCCGGCAATAGCTTTTACACCACCTCCGCCAACCGCATGGCGCGGACGCTGTGCCCGCAGGCGGTGACGCCGGAGGACGTGATGACCGTTATCGGCGGTACGGTACCGCCCCAGCCGGAGCCGGAGACGGCCTATCAGCCTTTGCCGCCAGCGGCGGAGGAGTCCGCCGCGTGGAAGCCGAAAAAGCTCCCGTGGTGGCGGAAGGCGGCCGCCGTCCTGTGCGGCGGCGGGGCGCTGGCCATCTTCTGGCATGCCGCCAGGAACACCGACCTGACCCGGCTGGTGGGCGGCGGCGCTCTTTCGCAGGAGGGCTGGCGGACGCTGGCACTGTACGGGCTGTTCATCGCCCTGCTGTTCGGCTGCATCGCCGCCGTGGGGCGGCGTTCCCGGCCTTTGACCATGCTTCCCACGCCGATGCAGAGGCGGCGGCTGTCCAAGCGTACCCGTGCGGCGGCGCTGCTGATCCTGCTGTGTATCCCGGCCACGCTGTATCTGGGCTTCCGCTGGTTGGGGAACACGGGCTACTACCCGGTGGCCTTTGCGGTGCTGCTGGAATGTATGGCGCCCTTCTTCCTTGTGTTCGAGGGACGCCGTCCCCAGGCGCGGGAGCTGGTGCTGGTGGCCACCCTGTGCGCGCTGGGCGTGGCGGGCCGGGCGGCGTTCTTCATGCTGCCCCAGTTCAAGCCGGTGCTGGCGCTGACCATCATCTCCGGCGTGGCGCTGGGCGGCGAGACGGGCTTCCTGGTGGGCGCTGTGACCATGCTGGCCAGCAACGTGCTGTTCTCCCAGGGGCCGTGGACGCCGTTCCAGATGTTTGCCATGGGCATCATCGGCTTTCTGGCGGGCGTGCTGTTCCGCCGGGGCTGGCTGCGGCGCAGCCGCGCCGCCCTGTGCGTATTCGGCGCCATCGCCGCCGTGGTGATCTACGGCGGCATCATGAACCCGGTGTCGGCGCTGCTCTACGCCCGGACGCTGGAGTGGAAGGTCATCGCCGCCTATTACGTCACCGGCTTCCCGATGGACTGTGTCCATGCGGCGGCCACGGTGTTCTTCCTGTGGGTGCTGGCGGAGCCGATGCTGGAGAAGCTGGACAGGATCAAGGTCAAGTACGGCCTTGTGGAATAAGCGAACGCCCGTATGCCGGCTGGCATACGGGCGTTTTTGCGGCGCAACCTGAAGTTCCCGTGGTTTTTTGCCGCCGCAACCGGAAGTTGATGGACAATTCGCGCCGCGTCCTGTATAATGGCGGCAAGGACACCGGAAGGGAGGAGTGCGTATGGCATCCATCCGCTGCAAGGCCTGCGGCAAAACATACGACTATCGCAAGGAGGGCTTCTGCCCCAAGTGCGGCGCCTATAACCGTCCGCCCCGGCAGGAATGGGTGGACGCGGAGGGCACTGTCCACTACGCCGGGCAGGAGAAGGAGTGCTACGAGCGCAAGGAGTGCCACGAGGAGAAGGTCTGCTACGAGGAGCAGACCCGCCGCCCCAAGCCCTACATCCGGCAGCATGTGCCGAAAAAGGGGATAATAGGCGCGGTGATCGCCGTGGTCATCGTCATCATGGCCATCAACCTGCCGCGGTACACTTTTGGCAGCCTCTTCGGCGGCAAGGAGGAGCTGACGCCCGACTATCCCGACTACGGCTGGGAGCAGGAAGCACCCGCCGAGGAGATCGAGTCCACAGCGCGGGAGTATGCGGAGATAGGGGAGAGCTTCTATCTGGAGGATTCTGCCTTCGCTGTGGCGAGTCTCAAAGCGGACTGGGAGGAGGATATCCTCACTGTCTATGTGGTAGAGGGTGACACGTATCAAACGTTCCCTTACCTGGTAATAGTGGGAGATGACGGATCTGAGGACTGGTACTACCCCTATGATGTCAGCGCTGCCGTCGATGAGCATGTATTCGTGTGCACCTATGACCTGTCGGTGCTGGAGGATCTCACGGGGGACACCTCTCTGATATTCTCTGGATTTGATAAAGAGGTCGCCGTTCCCGTTGACCTTGCGCAATGGTGATGCAAAAAGCCTCCCCCGTCCGGGGGAGGCTTTTGCATCTCAGAACTTATCCTTATTGAATATCCGCAGGATCTCGTCGAAGGACTTGTCCATCTCATCCTGCCCCTGCTCGCCCTTGACCTCGTCCAGCGGCTGGGGTGCGCCGTTGGCGGCGGCCTGCGCCGGCTGGGTCGCGGCGGCGGCGTTGGCCGCCTGCTGCGCCTCATCGAAGCCCGTGGCGATGACGGTGACGCGGATCTCGTCGTCCAGCGTCTCGTCGAAGGCGGCGCCGAAAATGGTCAGCGCATCGGGATGCACCGCCTGCTGCACCAGCGTGGCGGCCTGCTCCACCTCCTCCAGACCGATGTCCATGGAGCCGGTGACGTTGATCAGCACGCCCCGGGCGCCGTTGATGGACGTTTCCAGCAGGGGGGAGGAGATGGCCATGCGCGCCGCTTCCTCGGCCTTGCCCTTGCCGGCGGCGCGGCCGACGCCCATGTGGGCAAGACCGGCGTCCTTCATGATGGCCGTCACGTCCGCAAAGTCCAGGTTGATGAACCCGGTGTCGCGGATCAGGTCGGAGATGGACTGCACCGCCTGACGCAGCACGTCGTCCGCGATCTCGAAGGCGTTGGCAAAGGTGATCTTCTGGTCGGTGGCGTATTTCAGACGCTCGTTGGGGATGATGACAAGGGAATCCACCTTGCTGCGCAGCTCCTCAATGCCCTGCTCCGCCTGGGTCATGCGGCGGCGGCCTTCAAAGCCGAAGGGCTTCGTCACCACGCCCACGGTGAGGATACCGGCCTCCCGCGCGATCTCCGCCACCACAGGGGCTGCGCCGGTGCCGGTGCCGCCGCCCATGCCCGCGGTGATGAACACCATGTCGGTGTTCTCCAGCGCCTTGGCCATCTGGTTGCGGCTCTCCTCGGCCGCCTTGCGTCCCACGTCGGGGTTGGAGCCTGCGCCCTTGCCGCCGGTGAGCTTCTCGCCGATCTGAATTTTATAGGTAGCGCTGGAAGCATTCAGCGCCTGCTTGTCCGTATTCACAGCCACAAAATCCACGCCCTGCGCGCCGCTGCGTACCATGCGGTTGACCACATTGTTGCCGCCGCCGCCTACGCCCACGACCTTGATGCTGACAACATTTTCCGGGCCTGTCTCCAATCCAAAAGCCATGTCTGCTCCTCCTGCCATAATTTGTATGAAAATGGGGAATAATCCCCGCCAAAGTGCCATATATTGTATTGTATTACGAATCAGCGCAAGCGTCAAGTGAAAGCACTTAATTTGCGAAAAAACTTTTCGACTCCGTCATTCCGGGATGAACCGCGCCTTGCCCTCCTGCATCATGTTGATGACGCCCTTTTCGTTGGCCTCCAGCTTTTCCACCACCGCCAGCAGATAGTCCAGCTTGTAGCCGTAGTCCGCGTTCCAGGGGAAATACACGTTGAACCGCCCCAGATAGCCCAGCGTCAGCTGCGCCGGGTCGCTCATGTCGATCAGCGTCACGTCGCCGCCCATGCCGCGCTCGTCCAGCGCCTGCATCAGCGCCAGCAGCTGCGTCAGCGCCAGCTCCTGTCCCTCCGCCGCCTGTGCGGGCTGTCCCACCACCGGCTCCACCAGCGTAAGACCCTTGACCTGTATCCGCTTTTTGGCTGCGCTGGCCGCCACGTCGTCCACGATGGTTCCCGTGTCGCACAGCAGATAGGCCTTGCCGTCCTGCACGATGGCCGCCGGGTCGGTACACTCGGTGACGATGATGCGCAGACCGTCCGGCATATCCCGGCGGAACTGCACCGTCTCGATATAGGGCAGCGCGGCGCGGATGCGCTCCGCTGCCCGGTACTTGTTCATCAGGAACATGTTGTCCCCCACCTGCACCTCCGCCGCGTCGATGATCTCCTGGGCGGAGTAGCGCTGGCTGCCGCTGACGTCGATGGTGCGTATACGGAAAAACAGCGTCAGAGCCAGAGCGATGGCGGTGCAGATCAGCACAAAGGCCAGCAGCTTGTAGAGGAAGCTCAGGCTCCCTCTCCGCCGCTTGTGGTTGTACCGTTTACGCCTTGCCATCGTTCCGACTCCTCCGCTGCTTTCCTGTCAGTTTTCCTCTGTAATGTGTGCGCCCAGCGCCCGCAGGTGGGCGGGCAGCTCCTCATAGCCCCGGTGGATGTGCCCCACGCCCTGCACGGTGGTGATGCCCTCTGCGGCCAGCCCCGCCGTTACCAGCGCGGCTCCGCCCCGCAGGTCGGTGGCCACCACCTCCGCGCCGTGGATACGCTCCACGCCGCACACCACCGCCACGCGCCCCTCCGTGCGGATATCCGCGCCCATGCGGATCAGCTCCGGTACATGGCGGTAGCGGCTCTGAAAAATATTCTCCACGAACACGGTGGTGCCCCGGCTTTGCAGCAGGGCGGCCATGAAGATGGCCTGACAGTCCGTGGGAAAGCCCGGATAGGGCGTGGTCTGCACCGGCGGCACCGCCCGCAGCGGCTCTGTCCGCGTCAGGCGTATGTAGTCCGCGCCGCAGTCCACCCGGCACCCGGCCTGCCGCAGCGCCGTTGTCACCGCCGCCAGCTGCCGGTGCTCCGTGTTCCGCAGGGTGATATCGCCGCCTGCGGCCGCCGCCGCGCAGAGATAGGTGGCCGTCACGATCCGGTCGGGTATCACCCGGTGGGCGCAGCCGTGGAGCGCGCGCCCCGGCGATACGGTGATGACCGAGCCGCCTGCGCCCCGCACCTGCGCGCCCATGGCGCACAGAAACTCCTGCAGGTCGGCGATCTCCGGCTCCCGCGCCGCGTTGCAGATCACCGTGTCGCCCTCTGCGCCGCAGGCGGCCAGCATGGCGTTCTCCGTAGCGCCCACGCTGGGCGTGGCCAGCACGATCTGGCAGCCCCGCAGGTGCGCCGCCCGGCACCGCAGGGTGCCTCCGGCGTCGGATATATCCGCGCCCAGCGCCCGCAGCGCCGACAGGTGCAGGTCGATGGGGCGGGGCCCCAGCTCACAGCCGCCGGGATAGCTCAGCTCCGCCCAGCTGCACCGCGCCAGTATCGCCCCTAAAAAGATCACCGATGAGCGCATCCGCCGCATCAGCGACTGGGGAATGTCGCACCGCGTCAGGGTGCGGCTGTCCACCAGCAGGTCGTCGTCCTCCCAGACCACGGTGCAGCCCAGATACCGCAGGATGTCCGCCGCCGAGTCCACATCGCTCAGGTGCGGACAGCCCTCGATGCGGCACACGTCCCCGCTCAGCAGCGACGCGGCCAGAATGGGCAGCGCACTGTTCTTCGCGCCCTGTATGACCGTTTCGCCCCGCAGCGGCGTGCCGCCCTGTATGGTGATGATACCCATATATGCCCTCCCTTTCCCGTATCCAACAGCTATGCCATTGTATGTGGGAACAGGGGAGGGAGGTGCCTGCCCTACTCCACCAGCGCCATGACCGTGTCATAGATGCGCTCCGTGGCGTCGGGGATACCCAGCTCCTTCATGGCTCGCGCCATGGAGGAGCGCTTTTCGCTGTCGGAGAGAATGGCGCTCACGGCGTCGTACAGCCCGCCGCCGGTGGCCTCCGGCTCCGTGATGACCACGGCGCCGCCGTGAGTCTCCAGCAGCCGTGCGTTCTTCTCCTGATGGTTGTTGGTCACATAGGGGGACGGCACCATCACCGTGGGCTTGCCCAGCGCCGTCAGCTCGCTGATGGTAGAGGCCCCGGCGCGGCACAGCACCACGTCCGCCGCCGCCATCACCACGTCCATGTCGTAGATGTACTGCCGCACGTCCAGACGCGGGGAGCGGGGCAGACCCAGCTCCCGCAGCTTCTGCTCCATGACCGGCCAGCTGCCCTTGCCCGCCGCGTGGATGTGACGGAAGGGATAGCCCTCCGCGTCCTCCCGGCGGAAGAAGTCCACCATGGCCTCGTTCATGTGGCTGGCGCCCAGACTTCCCCAAAAGGATACCACAAGGGGCGCGTCGTCGTCAAAGCCCAGCTTTTTCCGCGCCTCCTCCCGGCTCAGCCGGAAGAAATCGCCCCGCACCGGCGTACCTGTGACGGCGATGCGCTCCGGGTGCCGGTAGTGCTGGCGGCAGTCCTCGAAGCCCACCATGATGACGCCGGCGTACTCCTCCAGCATCTTCGTGGTCAGACCGGGCACCATGTTGCTCTCGTGTACGGCGGTGGGGATGTGCGCCTTAGCCGCCGCCTTCACCATGGGATAGCTGGCGTAGCCGCCGGTGCCCACCACCAGGTCAGGCTTGAAATCCCGCAGGATGGCGCGTGCCTGCCGCCCGGAGGAGGCCAGCACCCGCAGGGTGTGCAGGTTGTGGCGGATGCCCTCGGCGTTCAGCTTCCGCTGGAAGCTGCTGACCTCCACGGCGGCGTAGTTGTACCCCGCCTTGGACACCAGCTCCCGCTCCATGCCCGTGGGCGTGCCCACGAACAGCACGGCGGTGTCCGGCTCCTTTTCCCGCATATAGCCCGCCAGCGCCAGCGCCGGATTCACATGTCCTGCGGTGCCGCCGCAGGTAAATATCACTCTCATACGGTTGCTCCTGCCAGCCGCCTTGGGCGGCTTATACCTAAAAATTCGATACGTTCTGTATTTTAACTGTCAAATATTACGATTTGTTGTCGGATTCTGCGCTTTTATCCCGCCCGTGCCGCGGGCATCTGCCGCGATACGCTCAGCACGATGCCCATCTCCACCAGCTGCAGGCACAGTGCCGTGCCGCCGTAGCTGAAGAAGGGGAGGGAGATGCCCGTGGTGGGCACGAAGCCGGACACCACGGCGATGTTCAGGAACGTCTGCAAGGCCAGATGGGTCATCACGCCCACCACCAGCAGCGCGCCGAAGCGGTCGCGGGCATGGAGGGCGATCCAGAAGCCCCGGAGGATCAGCATGGAGAAGATCAGCATGATAACGCACGCGCCGATCAGCCCCAGCTCCTCGCACACCACGGAAAAAATAAAGTCGTTGTACTGCTCCGGCAGGTACAGGAACTTCTGCCGTCCCCGACCCAGTCCCACGCCCAGCAGGCCGCCGGAGCCGATGGTGATCAGGCTCTGCGCCAGCTGGTAGCCGTCGCCGTAATAGTCCTCCCACGGGTTGTGCCACATCTCGATGCGGGCCGCGCCGTATCTGATGACGCCGGCCTCCGCCAGCTTCACGAACAGGAAGGCCAGTGCGCTGACGCCGGTGACGCCCGCTGCCACCAGCCAGCCCTGTATGCCGCCCACGATCATCAGCACCGCGCCGGTGGCGAAGATCAGAACGGTGCCCGACAGGTGCGGCTCCAGCATCATCAGCACGCCGATGACCGCCAGCAGCGCCACATAGGGCAGTATGCCCTGCCGCCACGTCAGCATCTTCTCCCGCTTTTTCGAAATGGTGTCGGAGAAGTAGACGATGACCGCTAACTTGGCGATCTCCGACGGCTGGAACTGGAACACGCCCCGGATGCCCAGCCACCGGGTGGCGTTGTTGGAGGTGATGGCCAGCGGGTTGTGGGGGATGATGACCAGTATCAGCAGAAACAGCGCCAGCCCCACCAGCAGCCGTCCCGCGCCGCGCCAGCGCTGGTAGTTGATCTTGCTGACCACGAACATGGCCACAAGACCGATGACCGCGAAGATGGCCTGCCGCTTGAAGTAGTAGGTGCCGTCGCCGGTGTCGTAATAGGCGCGGGGAAAGCTGGCGGAGAACAGCATGATAAGGCCGATAGCCGTCAGCAGCAGCGTCAGGATCAGGAAGGGGAGATCCATCTGCCCGCGGGCGGCTTCCTTATGCCTGCGCTCCACCTGGCGCATCCGTTCCTGCTGCGCCTTGCGCGCCTGCTGTTCCGCTCGGGTCATGGTATCCCTCCTTTCCTGAGAGTGCCGGAGAAATGTTAGAAGGTAAAGCGGTACCGCACCGCAAAGAAGGCGATGACGCAGAACGCGGTGCTGACGGCGGTGAACACCGCCACCACCTTCGTCTCCTTCCAGCCGCACATCTCAAAGTGATGGTGCAGCGGCGCCATCTTGAAGATGCGCTTGCCGTGGGTCAGCTTGAAATAGCCCACCTGGATGATGTCGCTGAGCGTCTCGCAGATATACACGATGCCCACCAGTATCAGCACCAGCGGCATGTCGTAGGCGAAGGCCAGCGCCGCCACCGCGCCGCCCAGAAACAGGGAGCCGGTGTCGCCCATGAACACCTTGGCGGGGTAGTGGTTGTACAGCAGGAATCCGCACAGGCCGCCCACCAGCGCCGCGGAGAAGGTACCCAGCTGGGCATAGCCTGCCCAGATCACTGCCACGGCGGTGAAGAACACGGCCACCGGCAGCGTTACGCTGCTGCTCAGTCCGTCCAGCCCGTCGGTGATGTTCACCGCGTTGACAGTGCCCACGATGACGAAGGCCGCGAAGATCAGATACACGATCCACGGCAGCACGATGTGGGTGTTCCAGAAGGGGATATACAGGTTGGGGCTCAGCATGCCCTCGTACCGCATCAGGCACAGGAACGCCACCGCCGCCGCCAGCTGCAAAATGAACTTCTGCGGCGCGGTCAGGCCGGTGTTCCGGTGGTGCTTCACCTTCTGATAGTCGTCGATAAACCCGATGGCGCCGAACACCAGCGAGAAAACGTACACATACAGGTGGCTGAAGTCACCGGCCAGCATGTTCCTCCACCCCAGCACCAGAATGGTGATGCCGATGCCGATGATGAACATCAGGCCGCCCATGGTGGGGGTGCCCTGCTTGGTCATGTGCCACGAGGGGCCGATCTCCTTGATGGCCTGCCCCGCCTTCAGCCGCCGCAGTGCCGGTATCAGCAGCCTGCCCACCACGGCAGTGATGGCAAAGCATACCACGGCGGGCAGCACGATCTCCATAATTCCCATAACAGCTTGCTCCTTCCCTCCGCCCGGGCGGAGGTCTTTTCTTTATTTCCGCATATCCCTCAGATGCTCGGCCACGATGACCCGCTCATCCATGGGGTAGTGCTTGTGGTCGATCTCCTGATAATCCTCGTGCCCCTTGCCCGCCAGCACGATCACGTCGCCGCTCTGGGCGTTGTCCATGGCGTAGTGGATGGCGGCCACCCGGTCGGGGATGGTCACATGGGGCGTGTCGCAGCCGCGCAGCCCCACCAGAATGTCGTCGATGATGGCCTCCGGCTTCTCCGTGCGGGGGTTGTCGCTGGTGACGATGACGAAGTCCGCCAGCCGCCCGGCGATCTCGCCCATCACGGGGCGTTTCGTCTTATCCCGGTCGCCGCCGCAGCCGAACAGCACCACCACCCGCCCCTTGGCGAATTCCTTGGCGGAGCGGAGCACCTTTTCCAGCGCGTCGGGCTTGTGGGCGTAGTCGTTGAGCACCGTGAAGTCCATGCCGGGGGTGGGAATGATCTCCATCCGCCCCTTCACGCCGTGGTTCTTAGCCAGCGCGTCGGCGCACTCGGTCAGGGGCACGCCCAGATTCCAGCAGCAGGCCATGGCGTCCAGCGTATTATAAACGGTGAACAGCGCCGGTATGCCCACATGGACGTGGCTCCACTCCGTGTCGGCCTCCGCGTCAAAGTCCACGCTTCCGGCGTGCAGCGCCACGTTTTTGGCAACCAGATCGGCCTTGGCGTTCACGGCGTAGGAGAATCGGCGGGGGCAGGTGGCGTGCTCCATCAGCCGCGCCGCCCACCGGTCGTCGGCGTTGTAGATGCCCACGTCGCACTGGCGCATCAGCAGCGCCTTGGCGTCGCAGTATTCCTCCATGGTCTTGTGAAAGTCCAGATGATCCTGACTGAGGTTGGTGAAGATGCCCACGGCGAACCGGATGCCGTATACCCGATCCAGCACCAGCGCGTGGGAGGATACCTCCATCACCACATGGGTGCAGCCTGCGTCGGACATCTCCCGCAGCAGCTTTTGCAGCTCAAAGGATTCCGGCGTGGTGCGCTCCGTGTGGAGCGCCCGGTCGCCGATCATATTCTGGATGGTGCCGATCAGCCCCACCTTGGCTCCGGCCTTCTGCTCCAGAATGCTCTTGATGAGGTAGGTGCTGGTGGTCTTGCCGCTGGTGCCGGTGATGCCGATCATGGTCAGCTCTCTGGCGGGATGGTCAAAGCGGTTGCCGCCCACCACCGCCAGCGCCCGGCGGGTGTCGGCCACCTGCACGAAGGGGACGTCCCCCTCCGGTATCTTTTCGCACAGCACGCAGGCGGCGCCCTTTTCCCGCGCCATGGGGATGAATTTGTGGCCGTCCGCCGCCGCGCCGGGCACGGCGATGAACAGGTCGCCCGGCTCCACCAGCCGGGAGTCGTACTGCACCTCGTGTATGTCTGTATTCAGGTCGGCGCTGGAGGACAGAATGTCCAGCCCGGCCAGCAGCTCCTTCAATGTCATGGGGGATGCACTCCTTTACAGTCGATTTCGGCTATCTATTGTACCACAGAAAAACCGCGCAGAAAAGGGAACCGTGTGCCCTTTGTCGAGCAAAACGTGTGGTTTGTCAGTCTGTCACGGACGTATCGCCCAGCTGCACGGTGATGACCGTACCGGCGTCCACCTCCGTGCCCTCGTCGATAGACTGGCTCAGCACGCGGATGGCGCTGGACTCGCTGCCGGTGGTGCCGGAGAACCGGATCAGCAATCCGGCGGCGGTGGCGGCGGTGTTGGCCTCCGAGGGTGTCTTGCCCAGCAGATGGGGCACCACGCACTTGTCCGTGGGCTTGGCGGCGGAGGCGTACAGGATCACCGTGGACTTGCCGGGGATGATCGCGCCGCCGGCGGGGGTCTGGTCAGTGATGGTATCGCCGTCGCCCACGATCTTATAGCTCAGCGCCCGCTCCTTCAGCTTCTCCTTGGCCTGCTCCACGGTGCTGCCGATGACGTTGGGCACCGTGGTGTCCATGCCCAGCAGCTCCTCGGCGGAGTAGCTTGGCTCTATGCCCAGATAGGGCAGGATCTCCGCCATAACGGTGCTGGCGGTGGGCGCCACCATGTTGCCGCCGGACACATAGGTGCCGGTGGCGCGGGAGGGGGTATCCATGGTGATGAGCATGATGACCTGCGGGTCGTCCGCCGGCGCAAAGCACAGGAAGGACACCACCACGTCGCCGGTCTGCCCCTTATCGGCCGTGCCGGTCTTGCCGCCGATGCGATAGCCGGCCACCTGCCCGTTCTTGCCGGTGCCGCTGGCTACCACGTATTCCAGACATTCCCGCACGGTGGCGGAGGTCTGCTCGCTGATGACCTGCCGCACCGGGGTGCTGTCGTGGCGATAGGTCACGTTGCCGTCGCTGTCGGTGATGCGTTCCACCAGATACGGCGTGTGCAGATACCCGCCGTTGACGCAGGCCGCCTGTGCCGAGATCAGCGTCAGCGGCGTCACGGTGAAGTTCTGGCCGAAGGCGTAGCAGGCCAGATCCAGCTGGGTGAAGCTGCTGTCCGCGGCGAACACGCCCACGGCCTCGCCGCCCAGATCGATGCCCGTGGTGTTCATCAGCCCGAAGGAGCGCATGTATTCATAGAACTTTTCGTTGCCGATGCGCAGCCCGTAGTTGATGAACGCCGGGTTGCAGGAATTCCCCACCGACTGCACCAGCGTCTGTAAGCCGTGGCCGTTCTTGTTGGAGCAGTGGATGGTGTAGCCGGAGATATTCACGCTGCCGCCGCAGTTGACGGTGGTGGTCTTATCCACCACGCCCTCCTCCAGCGCCGCCGACAGCGTCAGGATCTTGAAGGTGGAGCCCGGCTCGTAGGTATCGTTCAGCGCCTTGTTGCGCCACTGCAGCAGCTGCATCTCCGCCAGCGTGTTCTCACCGCGCTCGATGCGCTCCTGCAGCGTCTGGTCGCTGACCGTCAGAAAGTCGTTCAGGTCGTAGTTGGGATAGGAGGCCATAGCCATGATGCCGCCGGTCTTGGCGTTCATAACGATGCCGCTGGCGCCGTTGGCTGCGGAAAACTTATCCGTCATGGCCTCCAGCCCCTTTTCCAGATAGTACTGGATGGTGGTGTCCAGCGTCAGCGTCAGGTCGCTGCCATTCTTGGCGGCGAAATACTGCTCGTAGGTGTACAGCATGTCGTTCTCCGCCTGATCCTTGGCGGAGATCACCAGACCGCTCTGCCCCTCCAGCTCCTCCTCGTAATAGGCCTCCAGCCCGTACAGGCCGGTGTTGTCGTCACCCACAAAGCCGATGACCTGTGCCGCCAGCGAGCCGTAGGGATAGTACCGCTTGGTGTCCGCCACCAGATGCACGCCGCTGATCTTGTTCTCCTCCACATAGGCGCGTACCTTGGCGGCCACCTCCTCGTCCGCCCGCAGCTGGATCAGCTCATACTGGGATTTCACGTTGTCCATCCGCTTGCGGATGGACGCGGCGTCCTTGCCCAGTATCTCCGCCAGTCCCGCCGCCAGCGAGTCCTTCGTCCACGTCACGGGATTCTCGGTGTCGTTCAGCGCGTTGTCGATCTCCAGCGGGGACAGGATGATCGTCTCCGCGCTGGAGGATATAGCCAGAATGTTGCCTGCGGTGTCGTAGATGGTGCCCCGCGAGGCCGTGACCACCGTCCGCCGCGTCTGCTGGTTCACCGCCTTGCTCTGCAGCTCCTCGTGCCGGGTGATCTGCAGGTCGAACAGCCGGAAGAACAGCAGCACGAACATCACCACGCCCATCAGGATCATCAGCACGAACGAGCGCGTCTGGATGATCCGGTTGGCACGCCGGATGCTCTCGCTTTTTCGGTTGGGGTTCTGGTTTGCTGCCATGGGGCGCCTCCTCGTTATAGACCAAGCAAGGAGCAAGAAGTCGCCTTCTTACTCCCCGCGTTACTACTATACTTTCCCTCAGCGGAAATATTCCAGTATGTACGCCCAGATGTCCTCCACCCTTGCCGTGAAGCCGTTCAGCGCCGCTGCGCCGCCTGCGGCGTACACCTCCACGCTGTCGGCGCCCGACAGGTCGATATACTGGATCTGCCCGCTGCTGGGCTTGCTCATGCCCGCCGCCTCTGCCGCCGCCTTCACCGCAGCCAGATCGAACGTGCGCTCGTATTCCGTCAGCAAAGCGATGTGCTGCTCCTCCAGCGCGGAGATCTCCCGCTTGATGGACGACACATTGTCGGAAATGCCCGTCAGCTTCACATAGCACAGCATCAGCGCGATCACCATGCCCACGATCACCAGCGTCCCCAGCACCACCACCGGCGACGGACGCACCGCGGCCTGCGCCGCCGGCCTGCGCCGCTGCGCCGTCTGTATCTCCGGCTGTGCCGGCCGCTGTTTTCTTTCCGGAAGTCTCCCGGCGTCATCCAACTGCCGTTCCCGCGCCAGAGCGTCCAGATCATAGGCCAGCGAGCCGTAGGTACTGCTGCGGCGGTAGTGCTTGCTATTATCAGCCATGGCGCGTTCACTTCCTTCCTCCGGCGGTTCTTTTCCGCCGATACTTTGTTGCAGCCGCTTGCCATACACAAAGTATGGCTGCGCGCCTGCGCCGCGTCTCGACGAAAAATAACTCGCCGGATGCGGTTCTATTCCGCGGATACTTTGTTGCAGCCGCTTGCGGTTTTGTAGGGCGGGGCCCGCGTGCCCCGCCGTTGAATGTACGTCAGGCGGCGGGACACATGGGTCCCGCCCTACAGGACTATTTGCAGAGGGATACGGCGTCCCGCATGCCCTTATACCTTCTCCGCCACGCGCAGCTTGGCGCTGCGGGCGCGGGGGTTGTGCGCCAGCTCCTCCTCGCCGGAGACGATGGGCTTGCGGCTCACCAGCCGCAGCTTGGGCTTCTTGCCGCACACGCATACCGGGAATTCCGGCGGGCAGGTGCAGCCGGTGGCCAGCTCCTGCATGGTTTTCTTGATGATGCGATCCTCCAGCGAGTGGAAGGAGATCACCGCCAGCCGTCCGCCGGGGTTCAGGTGCTCCGTGGCGGCCTCCAGCATGGGCGGCAGCGCGTCCAGCTCGCCGTTGACGGCGATGCGTATGGCCTGAAAGCTCCGCTTGGCCGGGTGCTGCTTTTCCCGCAGCGCTGCCGGGGGCATGGCGGACTTGATGACCTCCACCAGCTCCAGCGTCGTCTCGATGGGGCGCTGCTCCCGCGTCTGCACGATGCGTCTTGCGATGGCGGGGGCGTAGCGCTCCTCGCCGTACTCAAACAGAATGCGCCGCAGCTCCTCGTAGCTCCAGCCGTTCACCACCTCGCGGGCGGTGAGGTACGCGGAGCGATCCATCCGCATGTCCAGCGGCGCGTCGTGCATATAGCTGAAGCCCCGCTCCGCATCGTCCAGCTGCGGGGACGACACACCCAGGTCGAACAGCATGCCGTCCGCCCCGTCTATGTGCAATTCGGCGAGAATGTCGCCGATGCGGTCGAAATTGCTGTGGACAAGCGTGACCCTGTCCGCGTAGTCCGCCAGCCGCTCCTGCGCGGCGGAGATGGCCGTCTCGTCCCGGTCGATGCCGATGAGCCGCCCGGTGGTCAGCCGCTTTACGATCTCCAGCGAGTGACCGGCGCGTCCCAGCGTGCCGTCCACATAGATACCCTCCGGCCGGATGGCCAGCGCGTCCAGGCACTCGTGCAGCAGCACCGGCACATGGCCGTAGTCCTTTTCACACATACGGCTCACAGCCCCATTTCCGCCATGGCGCTCTCCAGCTCGCCGGAGTCAAAGGCCTCGCTCTCCAGCGCTGCCCAGCGCCCGGCATCCCAGATCTCCGCCCGGTCGAAGCTGCCGATGACCACCACGTCCCGTGTCAGCCCCGCATACTCCCGCAGCTTGGCGGGCAGCAGGATGCGCCCCTGGGCGTCCGGCTCGCAGTCCGCGGCGTAGGCAAACAGCGCGCGGAGCTTCTTCACCTCGTTGTAGGACAGCGCCTTCAGCTTGTCCATAAAGGCCGCCCAGCTCTCGTCGGAGTAGACGGACAGACAGTGATCCTGTCCCATGGTCACATGGAACGTCTGCCCCAGCTCCCGGCGCAGGGCGGCGGGGATAAAGAGGCGCCCCTTGGCGTCGATGCTGTGTGCATATTGACCGGTCATGGAGCCGCCTCCTTCCGAAAAAAATAGTCCCCCGGCGGAAAACCGTGGGCTGCTTCACCACAAATGTGGATATTGCCCCCACAATTCACCACTAATGAGGTTAGTATACATAATCCATAATGGAAATGCAAGCGCAAATTATGTCTACCAACCGCCGCAAAGCCGGAGTTTTCCACAGGCTTCGCCGGTTTTTCCACCGGATTTGAAACACCTGTTCCAGAGCAAAAGGCGCAAAAAACCGGCAGACACAAGATTTTGTGTCTGCCGGTCTGCAACTGTACAATATAATGCTGCATTGTGGAAATCGGAGAAAAATTTACATAGTTTTTATAGATTTTCCACAAAGTATACAGCCCGCGCCGCCCTTCCGGTGGAAAAGCGCCGCCGGTTTACTGCTGGCTGTCGCCGCCTTTTTCCACAGCAGAGCTGTTCAGCTGCTGGCGCTGTGCCTGCATCTGCTCCTTGCTGGCGGCGCGGAACCGGGCGCGGGACTCCTGCACCTCGGTCAGCGCGGCCTGGATGGCCTCCTCCGTGCGGCGCAGCGCGTCCTCGGTGTAGGTGTTGGCCACGTGATACAGCTCCTTGCTGCGATCCTCGGCGCGGCGGATGATCTCGCTGCTCTTCTGGCGCGCCAGCTGCAGCGTCTCGCTCTCGGATACGATGGTGCGGGCGTCCAGCTCCGCCTGACGGAGCATGCTCTCCGCCTCTTTTTTTGCGCCGGCCACATATTCGCTGCGGGCGGCGATCAGCTCCTGCGCCTTCTTCAGCTCCAGGGGCAGCTTGGCGCGGATCTCGTCCAGCAGATCCAGTGCCTCGTCCCGGACGATGATACATTTGTCAGAGCTGAAGGCCACGCTTTTTGCCTCGTCGATCATGCCATAGAGCATATCCAGAAGGCGCTGTACATCTTTCTCTTCCATGGTGCAGTCCGTTCCTTTCTTTTTGTCGGCGGCGGGAGGCTCATCCCTGCTGCCGCGTCAATTCCTCGGCGACCGGCGCCGGTACATACTTTTCCAGTGGCTGATGGTAGCGGATCATCTCCCGCACCATGGTGGAGCTGAAGTGCTCGTACTCCGCGCTGGCGGGCAGCAGCACCGTCTCCAGTCCGGGGCAGATGCCGGCGTTGATGCGCGCCATCTGGTTTTCCAGCTCCCAGTCGGCGCAGTTGCGCACGCCCTTTACCAGAATGTGTGCGCCCTTTTCGCGGGCGAAGTCCGCCAGCAGGCCGCTCCAGTTCTCCACCTCCACGTTGGGCACATCCGCCACGGACTGGCGGATCAGCTCCAGCCGCCGCTCCGGCGTGAACATGGGCTGCTTCTTCTGGCAGTTGACCATCACGCACACGCACACCTTGTCGAAGCACCGCGCCGCGCGGCGGATGATATCCAGATGCCCCAGCGTGATGGGGTCAAAGCTGCCGGGATAGATGGCGATATTCATTCTGCATCCTCGTTTCCGCCGCGATGATACACCGTCAGCTTGATCTTGCCGTATTTGTACTCCCGATAGAGGGAATAGGGCGCGGGCATGTCCGGCAGAACGGTGTCCGCCGCGCTCTCCGCCACAATTATACCATGTGGACGGCAAATGTCAAACGCTGCGATATCCGCCAGCGCCTGCTGCAAAAGTCCGCTGGCGTAGGGCGGATCCAGAAACACGATGTCAAACTTCTCCCCGCTGCGCAGATAGGGCAGCGCGTCGCCCTGCCGCACTCTGGCTCTGTCCGCCAGACGGCACAGCGCCAGATTTTCCTGGATCAGCTTCACCGCGTCGGCGCGCCGGTCGATGAACACGCACTCCGCCGCGCCGCGGCTCAGCGCCTCGATGCCCAGCTGCCCGGTGCCGGCGAACAGATCCAGCACCCGCCGTCCCTCGATGTCAAACTGGATAATGGAGAACAGGCTCTCCTTTACCTTGCCGGTGGTGGGGCGCGTCTCCAGCCCCTCCAGCTCCTTCAGAACTCTGCCTCTGGCAGTCCCTGTGATGACTCGCATAGTCCGTTACCCCCTGGGGTCGAAATTTTCAAAGATGACAAGGCTGCCGGCCGCCTCCGCCGCGTCCATGTCCGCCTTGCTGCGGATGGTCCAGCTGGCCTCCTGTACGCCGTACAGGCTCCGGCACAGCCGCAGGGACAGATTGTCCCTGTCGGAGAAGCGGTAGGCGATGAAATCCGGCCTTGTCCGCACGTTCAGCAGCAGATTGGTCAGTATCCACCGGACGCCGCCGGGCAGATGCTGCGCGTCGCCGTGGGCGGTAAAATTCTCGCTCAGCTGTCCGCGTATCACGTCCGGCCTGTTCTGCCACAGCCACATCAGACACCGGGGGTCAAAGGACTCCACGCAGCAGTCCACCTTGTACTTGTCCAGCACCGCGCAGGTGGCTGCCGCCAGCGCCTCGGCGTTGCCCCGCTCGGCCTTCAGCTCCACGATCAGCGGCGCGCGCCCCACGAACAGCGGCAGCACCTCCTCCAGCAGCGGGATGCGCTGCTCGGTGCCCTCCAGCCGGTAGCTCTCCAGCTCCCCGGCGGTGAGATCCTCAATATACACGTCCGCGCCCGCCGTCCGCAGCAGGGAAGCGTCGTGGATGACCGCCAGCTTCCCGTCCTTCATCAGATGCACGTCCAGCTCCGCGCCGAAGCCGTTGGACGCCGCCCGCTTGAAGGCGGCCAGAGAGTTCTCCGGTATGCCCTTCTCCCTGTCGTGGAAGCCCCGGTGGGCGTACCGCCATTTCCGGAAGTGCGCCCAGTCCGCCTTACCCCGGCGGCACCGCAGGCATAGGATATACAGCAAAAACAGCACCAGAAGTACGATCAGAATGATAATAACAGCTTTCATCAGTCGTTTGTCAGCTCCTCCACAGTCATATCGGTATCCCCGGCCTTCTCCGCCGGGATGTCCCTGCTGTCGCCGTGCTTGACGAACAGCATGGTCACAAAGGCCAGCCCGGTGAACACGGCGGCGTAGGGGAACAGCACGTGCATGCCGAACTTATCCATCAGCAGGCCGGACACCATGGGCGTGGCCACCTGCGCCGCCATGGACGCGGTGTAATAGAATCCGGTGTACTTGCCCACATCGCCGCCGGAGGCCAGCTCCACCACCATGGGGAAGGAGTTGACGTTGATGGTGGCCCAGGCGATGCCCGCCAGCGCGAACATGGCGTTCATCAGCGCGGAGGGGCTGTCTGCCGTCAGGAACCCGGCCACGCCGAAGGCCACGGTCAGCATCACCACACCGGCCAGTATGGTCTTTTTCCGCCCGATCCTCCCGGCCACGAAGCCCACCGGCAGATAGGCGACGATGGCGGCGGCCTGGGCGATGATCAGCGTCAGGTTGTAGTCCTTGTGCAGGATGTTGCTGGCGTACACGGAGTACTTGCTGGTGACGGCGTTGTAGCCGAAGAACCACAGCACGATGCTCAGCAGGATCAGCAGCAGGCTTTTCACCTCATCGGCGGAGAGCTTCCGGCTCTCGGTGGGGTGGGCGGCCTCCTCCGCGTCCTCCAGCCCGGCGGCCACGGACTGCTCCTGCATCTCCTTGGCCCAGCGCGGCTCCTGCACCGTCAGCATGAACACCACCAGCGCCGCCAGCATCAGCGCCGCGATCACGCCGAAATAGCCGGTGTAGCTCATCAGGCTGTTCTGCACCGACGCGGTGGCGAACAGCATGCCCAGCGCCAGCACGATAATACCTCCGGCACTGCCCATCAGGTTGATGACGGCGTTGGCCTTCGACCGCAGGGGCTTGGGCGTCACGTCCGGCATCAGCGCCACCGCCGGCGAGCGGAACGTGGCCATGGACAGCAGGATGATCAGCAGCAGCGCCACGAACAGGATCACCGTGGCCGGGTGCGCGCGGGTGACAGCCTCTGCACAGGCCTGCCGCGCCGGAACGACATAGTTGGTATACGCCGGGTCGGTGACGGGCTTGCCGTCCTCCGTCACCGTCTGGCTGCGGATGGCGGTGAATTCTTCCTCCGTGAACTTCTGCCCCAGAATGAAGCTCTCACCGCCGGGGGACAGCAGCGTGGCGTCCTTCTGCCGCTCATAGATCACGGACAGCGCCGCCGGGTCGTCGATGGCGGACACGTCCCTCAGGTGCCGCAGCTGGGCGTTGTCCACGAAGGACAGCGCCACCAGCGCACAGGCGGCCACCAGCGTGCCTATCACGATAAAGGGCGTCCGCCGCCCCTTGGGGTTGGTACACTTGTCGGACAGATGACCGAACAGGGGCAGCATGAACAGCGCCAGCACATTGTCCAGCGCCATGATCACGCCCGACCACGTCTGGCTCATGCCGAACTTGTTGGTGAGGATCAGGGGCACGGTGTTGTCGTAGGCCTGCCAGAAGGCGCAGATCAGAAAAAAGGCAAAGCCGACCAGAATGGTGCGCTTGTAGTTGAGCTTCATGGCGTTTCCTCCCATGCGCGGAGCACCGCGCCGATATCGTCATACACCCATGTAGGGTGGATGCTGTCTCTCTCTATGTCCTCCCGCTTTCCCTCGCCGGACAGGACGAATATGCTGTCGATGCCCGCATTGACCGCGCAGGCGATGTCGGTGTACAGCCGGTCGCCGATGAGCACCGCCTGCTCCGGCGGGAAGCCCGTCTCCGCCAGCGCCAGCTGCACCATGGCCGGGCGGGGCTTGCCCAGAAATTCCGGCCGCCGCCCCGTGGCGCGTGTCAGCATCTCGCACACGCTGCCGCAGTCCGGCACGGAGCCGTACCACGTGGGGCACACCCAGTCCGGATTGGTGGCCAGCCACACAGCGCCCCGCTCCAGCAGGATGCAGGCGTCCTCCAGCTTCTGAAACGTCAGCTCCCGGTCAAAGCCGCTGAGCAGGATGTCCACCCCGTCCTCCCGGTCGCAGGTGACGGGTATGCCCGCCGCCGCCAGCTGGCCGTAAAACGATCGCGTGCCCTGCACATAGCAGCGCTTGCCCGGATACCGCCGCCGCAGGCAGTCAATGGCCGCGTCCACGGAGGTCAGGTAGTCCCGCCGCTCCGTCCGTATGCCCATGCCGCCCAGCTTCTCCATATAGCTCTCCACCCCGCGGGAGGAGTTGTTGGTCAGGAACAGATACCGCCCGCCCTTTTCCCGTATGCGGGCGAGAAATTCCTTCACGCCGTCAAACAGCCGGTCATCCAGATAGAGGGTGCCGTCCATGTCCAGCAGAAACAGCCGCTTGTCTTGTAATGTGCGCAGAGAGCATCCCTCCTTTCCTTGTCATTTCGTAGGGGACGGCGTCCCCGACGTCCCGTTGTAGGGGCGGACGACCCTGTCCGCCCTGGATGACCGCCGCACCCCGTAGGGCGGGACCCATGTGTCCCGCCGTTCCCAGCGCGCCGCGTTGTCATTCCGAGCCAGTGACCGTGTCACTGGCGTGGGAATCCGTCCCCCGCGCCCGCAGGCGCGGCCTTTTGACAGGCGGCTATACCACCTGAAAAATGAAAAACTTCAGGTAATTCGTCTCCTCCACGCCCCACAGGATGGGGTGGTCGGCGCACTGCTGCCGCGCCTCGATCTGCCGCAGCTGCACGCCCGCGTCCCGGGCGGCGTCCCGCAGCATCTTCACGAACAGCTCCTCCGATGCGAAGTGGCTGCACGAGCAGGTGGCCAGATACCCGCCCCGGGGCAGCAGCTTCATGGCGCGGTAGTTGATCTCCTTATACCCCGTCATGGCGTTGTGTATGGTTTTGCGGCTCTTGGTGAACGCCGGGGGGTCGAGGATGATGAAGTCATACGTCCGGGGCTGCTCCGCCAGCTGCGGCAGCAGGTCGAACACGTTGGCGCACACGCAGTCCATCACGCCGTCCAGCCCGTTCCGCCGGGCGTTCTCCGCCGCGCACTGCACCGCGAATTCCGACACGTCCACCGCCGTCACGCGCTTCGCGCCGCCCTTGGCGGCATTCAGGGCGAAGGAGCCGGTGTGGGTAAAGCAGTCCAGCACCGTTCGTCCCCGCGCCAGCTTTGCCACCGCCAGCCGGTTGTACTTCTGGTCGAGGAAGAACCCGGTCTTCTGCCCGTTTTCAAAGTCCACCGTGTACACGATGCCGTTTTCCGTGATGTCCACGTCCGTGCGCTCCGGCGGCGTCTCGCCCGGCAGAGGGAACCAGCCCTTGCTCTGGGTCATGCCCTCCCGCTCCCGCAGCGCCGCGTCGTTCCGCTCATAGATGCCCCGTATGTCCTGCCCGCCCTGCCGCAGCATGTCCGCCAGCAGGGGGAACAGCCGCGCCTTCAGCCTCTCCATGCCCAGGCTCAGCACCTGCGCCACCAGCACGGACTCGAACCGATCCACCGTCAGGCCGGGGAAGCCGTCCGCCTCCCCGAAGATGATGCGGCAGCAGCGGCTGTCCGTCTCGCCCATCACCGCTTTGCGGTAGTCCCACGCGTAGCGCAGCCGCCGCGCCCAGAATGCGTCTCCGGCGGGGTCGTCGTTGGCGTTCCGCGTCACCACCCGCACCCGTATTTTCGACGCGCTGTTGTAAAAGCCGCAGCCCAGCCAGCTGCCCTTCCGGGACACCACATCCACCAGCGCGCCGTCCTCCACCGGGTCGGACAACTCCAGCACCTCGCCCTCATAGACCCACGGGTGCCCGCCGGTCAGGGCGCGCTCTCCCTTGGGCGTGATGGTGATCTGGGGGTACGGTCGTGCAGCTTTCATGGCGTTTCTCACCTTTCGACGGAATTATAACTCACCAAGTATAACACATATATCCGCAGTTTTCCATATAATAAATTGAGAAATTATCAGGAGGGGAATACCATGCCGCGTATTTTTTTAAGTCCGTCCACCCAGGAGTATAACCCGTATATCACCGGCCACGGCTCCGAGGAGTATTTCATGAACCTCATCGCCGACGCCATGGAGCCGTACCTGCTGGCCAACACCATCCGCTTCACCCGCAACACCCCCGATATGACCGCCGCCAGCTCCATCCGCCTGGCCAACTCCGGCAGCTACGATTTCTATTTGGCGCTCCACTCCAACGGCAGCACCAACGGCAGCGGGGAGGGCACGGTGCGGGGCGTCATCGCCTTCTACTATCCCACCAGCGCCAACGGCCGCCGTGCCGCCGACATCTTCGTGCAGGGGCTCAAGGAGATCTACCCTCTGCCCGACAAGGTCTATGCCATGGCCACCACCACCCTGGGCGAGGTGCGCCAGCCCTACATGCCCTCCGTGCTGCTGGAGCTGGGCTACCACGACAACACCGCCGACGCCCTCTGGGTGGAGAACAACATACAAGCCATCGCCGCGAATCTGGTGCAGTCCCTTACCACCTACTTCGGCCTGCCCTTCGTCACGCCCCTGACCCCCTGGCAGGGCACCGTCCGGACGCCCCAGGGCGGCTCCCTGAACCTCCGCGCCGCCCCCGGCACCCGCGCCGATGTGGTGGCGCTCCTGCCCAACGGCGCCAAGGTCACCGTCTACGGCCGCTATCAGGAGTGGTACACGGTGGGATATAACGGCAAGCTGGGCTATGCCTATGCGGACTTCATCACATAACGCCGGGGCGGGCGCTTTTCCGCCCTGCCATCGTCAGATCTCCTCGACGTACACCCGGTACGCCGTCGTCGCTCTGCCATCGGCAGGACGAAAAATCTCACCGCCGGGGCGGGCGCTTTTCCGCCCTGCCATCGTCAGACGCGAAACCCCGCCCAGACAATTTCCACGTCCTGTCCAAAAACGACAAAAGAAAATTTTCCTTTTCCCTTGACAGTTGACCACAATATGCTTAATATAGTAAAGGATCATCATCGGGGCACAGGAGCCTTTTTTGCCCCGGTTATCATCTGGCACAATATTTTGTGCTGCACACCCGAAAACCATCACAACATAGGAGGAATGAACGTTGACCACAACAGGTTGGATCGTAGCCATCGCTGCGTTCGCTGTTGCGGCGGTGGTCTTTTTCCTCCTCGGCATTCGCTACCGCAAGAGCGTAGCGGAAAAAGAAATCTCCAGCGCGGAGGACGAAGCCACGCGCATCATCAACGAGGCCATCAAGAGTTCTGAAAACAAAAAGAGAGAGGCACTTCTTGAAGCAAAAGAAGAGATTTTGAAAAACCGCAGCGAATACGAGAAGGAAGTGAAGGAGCGCCGCGCCGAGCAGCAGAAGCAGGAGCGCCGTTTGCAGCAGAAGGAAGAGAATCTCGATCACAAGACCGAGATGATCGAAAAGAAGGAAGAAGCCCTTGCCCAGAAGCACGCCGCCATGGACAAGGAGCAGGAGGAGATCAAACTCATCAAGCGCAGCCAGACCGAGATGCTCGAGCGCATCTCCGGCTTCACCGCGGAGCAGGCCAAGGATTACCTGATCGCGCAGGTGGAGTCCGAGGTCACGCACGAGACGGCGCTGAAGATCAAGGAGATCGAGGCGCGCGCCAAGGACGAGGCCGACCAGCGCGCCCGCGAGATCGTGGCCACCGCTATCCAGCGGTGCGCCGCCGACCATGTGGCGGAGATCACCGTCAGCGTGGTGCCCCTGCCCAACGATGAGATGAAGGGCCGCATCATCGGCCGCGAGGGTCGCAACATCCGCACGCTGGAGACGCTGACCGGCGCCGATCTCATCATCGACGACACGCCGGAGGCCATCACCGTCTCCTGCTTCGAGCCTGTCCGCCGCGAGGTGGCGCGTCTGGCTCTGGAGAAGCTCATTGCCGACGGCCGCATCCACCCCACCCATATCGAGGAGATGGTGGAGAAGGCGCGCCGCGAGGTGGACGCCGTTATCCGCTCCGAGGGCGAGCGCGCCGTGCTGGAAACGGGCGTGCGCGGTCTGCATCCGGAGCTGCAGAAGCTGCTGGGCAAGCTGCACTACCGTACCAGCTACGGTCAGAACGTGCTGCAGCACTCCATCGAGGTCAGCCATATCGCCGGCATGATGGCGGCGGAGCTGGGCGCCGACGTACAGGCGGCCAAGCGCGCCGGTCTGCTGCACGACATCGGCAAGGCGCTGGATCACGAGTTCGAGGGCACCCATGTGGCGCTGGGCGTGGAATACGCCCGCAAGTACCGCGAAAAAGAGGACATCATCCACGCGATCCAGGCGCACCACGGCGACGTGGAGTGCAAAACGCTGGTGGCCTGTCTGGTGCAGGCGGCGGACGCCATTTCCGCGGCCCGTCCCGGCGCGCGGCGCGAGAATCTGGAGAACTACATCAAGCGTCTGGAAAAGCTGGAGGAGATCACCAGCAGCTATCCCGGCGTGGAGAAGAGCTACGCGATCCAGGCCGGCCGCGAGGTGCGCGTCATGGTCAAGCCCGAGCAGGTCAGCGAGGACGAGATGGTCATCCTGGCGCGGGAGCTGGCCAAGCGTATCGAGAGCGAGCTGGAATACCCCGGCCAGATCAAGGTACACGTCCTGCGCGAGACGAAGGTCGTGGAGTACGCGAAATAAAAATTTAATATCCACCCGGAGCAGGTGTGCGTTGCACACCTGCTCCGCTTTTGTTATAATGAGCGGTACAGAGACAGAGACAACGTCGTACCCCGTGGAGGATGGAAAGCATGAAACGTTTTGTACTGTTGATCCTGCTGCTGGCCATGGCATTGAGCATGACCGGCTGCCTGACCGTTACCGGCGACAATGACCAGCCGGACGAGCTCCCGCCGGAGGAGCAGCACCTGACCGCCGACGTGGACGAGACGGAGGTCTGGCACCGCCGTCATGACGATGTGTGGAGCGGGCAGGACGAGCCGGAGCTTGTCAGCCGGGACTTTGAGCGCATCAGCGGCGCGGCGGCCAACGGCATGACCGTGGGGCAGGAGCTGCTGCTGCTGGATTTCATGGACTGCTACTACCAGTCCATCAGTCAGCTGCGGGTCATCGACCCCGCCGACCTGTTCGCGGAGCCGAAGGAGGTGGCCTATCACAAGACCATCTGGCACGATCTGTGCGTCATCCGCAAGCTGTCGCCCATCGACCTGACCATGACCTCGTACAGCTACGCCCTGCGCTGCGAGTCCATTACCCCGTCGGAGGAGACGGAGGGCGACGTGGACATGGTGCTGCGGGAGAGCAACGTGACGTACTTCGCCGGGCTGAACGGCATCCCCTCGGAGCAGTTCGGCATCAAGCACACCTTCACCCTGCGGGGCGTGGGCGACCGCTGGCTCATCGTCAAGCACTGGTCGGACGACAACGCCTATTACAGCGCCGACTACGACGAGGAGACGCAGCAGGACAGGAACTTCCCCGCCATCACCGACTACATCGAGGCGCGGCGGGAGATGTCCCGCGACGACCAGACGGTGTCCGTCACCGCCGCCCATCCCTACGACCGCGCCGCCGCCCGGCAGTATATGCTCTCCTATGTGGGCAAGCGGAACGGGGACTTCAAGGCCTATGACGACTACGGCGGCAACTGCATGAACTTCGGCTCCCAGGTGCTGCTGTCCGGCGGCATCCCCATGGACACCTCCGGCGGCTACGAGACGGGCTGGTACTGGTACAGCGCCAGCCAGACCACGCTGCCCTGGGTCAATGTGGGCTGGTTCCTGGAGTACGCCGCGGCGGAGCGGGAGCACGGCCTTGTGGCTGTGGTGAACGCCCCCTATTTCACCGGCGAGACAGGCGACATCATCACCATGGGCGTGGAGGAGCCGGCCAACCACACCACCGTCATCCTGGACACGATCAAGGACGAGAACGGCGCGGTGGTGGACTACCTGCTGTGCTCCAACACGGCGGATCTGCGGAATTTCCCCGCGTCCGCGTATTACTATACCAACCGCCAGCTGACGAAGATCATCGGCTGGAACGACTGAGCAAGGAGGCGTATTCCGTGGAATACAACATTCTGGCGCTGGGCGATGTGGCCAGCGAGACAGGCTTACAGCTGCTGGAGAAGAAGCTGCGGGCGTTCAAAAAAGAGCATAATGTGCGCTTCACCGTGGTCAACGGGGAGAACATCTCCGGCAGCGGCCTGACCCGCCCGCAGGCGGAATCGCTGTTCGCCGCCGGCGCGGACGTGGTGACGCTGGGCAACCACACCTTCGGCAAGCCCCAGATCGCCACATATCTGGACGAGGAGCGCTATATCCTGCGCCCGGCCAACTTCACCGGTCGCGCGCCGGGACACGGCTACCAGCTCATCGACTGCGGCGCGTTCACCGTGGCGGTGCTGGTGCTGATCGGCCGCTGCGACCTGGATTTCAACGCGGAGAACCCCTTCACCACGGCGGACAAGCTGCTGCGCGCCCAGACGGACAAGCCCACCTTTACGCTGGTGGAGTTCCACGCGGGCGCCACCAGCGAAAAGCTGGCGCTGGCCTACTATCTGGATGGCCGCGTGTCCGCCCTGTGGGGCACCCACACCCATGTGCCCACCGCCGACATGCAGGTGTTCCCCAAGGGCACCGGCTACGTCACCGATCTGGGCATGACGGGGCCCATCCGCTCCGTGCTGGGCATCCGGCCTGAGCAGTCGGTGGAGTTCTTCCTGGGCGGGCTGCCGGGGCGGTATCAGGCGGCGGAGGGTCCCTGCTCCGCGCAGGGCTGCCTGTTCACACTGGACAGCGCCACCGGCCTGTGCACCGCCGTGGAGCGGATCGAGATCAGATAAAATTACACATGCGCGCCACCGGCGCGCGGAAAGAAGGAGCCATCATGTCTGTTGAAAAAGTGAGAGAATACCTGACGCCCTACGGCGTAGCCGACCGTATGCGTGAGTTCGAGGTGTCCAGCGCCACGGTGGAGCTGGCGGCTCTGGCCGTGGGCGTGGAGGGCGCGCGGATCGCCAAGACCCTGAGCTTCAAGGTGGGGGAGGAGCCCATCCTCATCGTGGCCGCCGGCGACGCCAAGGTGGACAACAGCAAGTATAAGCATTTCTTCGGCGCCAAGGCCAAGATGCTCACCGCCGAGGAGGCGGTGGAGCGCATCGGCCACGCCGTGGGCGGTGTGTGCCCCTTTGCCCTGCCCGACGATGTCAAGACGTATCTGGACGTGTCCCTGAAGCGGTTCGACACCGTGTTCCCCGCCGTGGGCAGCGCCGCCAGCGCCATCGAGCTGACCTGCGACGAGCTGGAGCGCTGCTGCGGCAAGAACTTCGTCCAGTGGGTGGACGTGTGCAAGGGCTGGCAGCCGGAGGAGGCGTAAATGGTGCGCATACTGCACGCGGGCGACTTCCATCTGGACAGCGCCTTCGGCGCACTGACGCCGGAGCAGTCGCGGCAGCGCCGCATGGAGAGCCGCCGCAGCCCGGAGCGTCTGGTGGACTGGGCCAACGACCACGGCGTGCAGCTTCTGCTGCTGGCGGGCGACCTGTTTGACGGCGGGGATCTCTGCGGCGACACCGCGCCCCTGTTGGCACAGGCGCTGGCGCAGTTCCGGGGACAGGCGGTCATCGCGCCGGGCAACCACGACCCCTACACGCCGGAAAGTCCCTACGCCCGCACCCCGTGGAGCGACAACGTCCACATCTTCACCGAGGATCGAATGCAGACCTTCTCCTTCCCGGAGCTGGGCTGCGCCGTCCACGGCGCGGCCTTCACCGCGCCGGAGTGCCCGGCGGATCGCGTGCTGTCCGGCTTCCGCGCCCCGGAGGACGGCCTGATACACATCGGCCTGCTTCACGGCGATGTCACCGGCTCCGCCAGCCGCTACCGCCCTCTGCGCACGGCGGATATCGCCGCCAGTGCCCTGGACTATCTGGCGCTGGGACACGTCCACGCCGCGGCGCTGAGCGCCGCCGGAGACGTGTCCTACGGCTACTGCGGCTGCCCGGAGGGACGCGGCTTCGACGAGCTGGGCGACAAGGGCTTCCTGACCGGTCAGGTGGAGCGCGGCCATGCGGAGCTGCGGTTCGTGCCCTTCGCCCGGCGGCGCTACTGCATCGTGCAGGCGGATGTCACCGACGGCGACCCGCTGGCGGCGCTGGAGCGCACCCTGCCCCACGACACGGAAAGCGACATCTACCGCATCCGGCTCACCGGCACCCCGGAGGAGCCGCCCCGCCTGCCTCTTCTGCAGGAGGCGCTGGCGGAGCGCTTCTTCGCCCTGCAATTGCGGGACGAGACCTCCGTGCGCCGCGAGGTATGGGACAGATGCGGCGAGGACACCCTGCGCGGCCTGTTCTTAGAGGAGCTGCGCCGCCAGTATGACGCTGCCCCGGACGACGACGCCCGCCGCCGCATCGAGCAGGCGGCGCGCTTCGGCGCAGCGGCCATGGACAACCGGGAGGTATGAGTATGAAGACCATTCTGATGATCGGCACCGGCGGCACCATCGCCAGCGAGATGACGCCCTCTGGCCTGACGCCGGAGCTGAACAGCAAGCAGCTGCTGTCCTTCGTGCCCCGCATCGGGGAGCTGTGCCATGTGGACTGCATCCAGCTGTACAGCCTGGACAGCACCAACATCCGCCCCGCCCACTGGCTGGGCGTGGCAAGGATCATTCAGGAGAACTACGACCGCTACGACGGCTTCGTCATCTCCCACGGCACCGACACCATGGCCTATACCGCCGCCGCCCTGAGCTATCTGGTGCAGGGCAGCCCCAAGCCCATCGTTCTCACCGGCGCCCAGAAGCCCATCTGGTTCGACGGCACGGACTCCAAGCGCAACCTGACCGACGCCTTTCTCTACGCCTGCCGGGGCTGCGGCGGCGTGCAGATCGTCTTCAACGGCAAGGTCATTCTGGGCACCCGCGCCCGCAAGACCTGCTCCAAAAGCTTTCAGGCCTTCTCCAGCGTCAACTACCCCGATCTGGCGGTGCTGCAGGACGAGCACCTGCTGCAATACATGCGCTGCGCCTGCTACCCCCGGCCTGTGTTCTACGACATGCTGGACGACAGCGTGGGGCTGCTGAAGCTGATCCCCGGCACGCCGGCGGCGGTGCTGGAGTTCATGCTGGAGCGGTTCGACGGACTGGTGATCGAGTCCTTCGGCGTGGGCGGCCTGCCGGAATACGAGGGCGACGCCAGCTATTACGACATCATCCGCCGCGGCGTGGAGCGGGGCAAGCTGGTGGTCATGACCACCCAGGTGCCCAACGAGGGCAGCAATTTGGCGGTGTACCATGTGGGCGGGCGGCTGAAAAGCACCCTGCGGCTGCTGGAGGCCTTCGACATGACCACGGAGGCGGCGGTGGCCAAGCTCATGTGGATCTTAGGCCAGACCCGCGACTTCGACGAGGCGGAGAAGCTGTTCTACCAGCCCGTGGCGCGGGATATCCTCTACGAAAACTGAACTCTCCCGGCGTCCCGCATGAAAATGCGTAGGGGACGGCGTCCCTGATGTCCACATAAAATGCGTAGGGGACGGCGTCCTCGACGTCCCATCAGCGCGGCGGTGCCGCGCTGCCATCCCGCTTGTAGGGGCGGATGCCCACATCCGCCCCGCATGACTGTTTCCCCCGGCTCCGCCGGGGGATTTTTGCATTTCAGGGCGGTCAGAGTGCATTTTGCGGCATCCGTCCCCCCCTGCGCGGAAAAGACTGCTATACTGCCATTATGTCAGACCGCGCCGGCGAGGGTACAGCGCGGAACAGAGAGAAAAGGATGGATGGCCGATATGAAGAAGCGCATTCTGTCACTGATACTGGCTTTGCAGATGGCGGCGACCCTGCTTCCCACCAGCGTATGGGCGGAAGGGGAGGACACCGCTGCGGCGGAGCCTGCCATAAGCGCAGAGGAGCCGGTGGAGATGCCGGAGCCTGCGGACACCGAGGAATCCGCGGTCACAGAGGAACCTGCGCAGCCCACCGAAACGGAGGACACCGAAGACGCGGCGGATACCGCCCAGATACCGGAGTCCGTAACGGTGACGGAGACGGTGGAGCTGGAGCCGGTCACGGCCGCGGCCATGAACACAGCGGAGGAGAACGTCAAGTTCCTTGACCGGTTTATCCCCGTCAGACAGGTGTACGCCGCAACGCCCAACAGCAACTACCATGTGCCCACGGACGGCTCGTCGCTCCCCTTCAGCATCGGCACCAACTATATCCACGACAACTATTCGTCCTTCAGCACCAAGTGGGAGCGCAAGGACTTCATAGACTGCTACTTCAAGGCCACCTATCTGGGCACCTACGGTACGCTGGATAAGGAAATCATGAAGGACTATTTCTGCTACGGCGACGAGGTGTCCTACAAGATCGCCATGAACGAAATGGATATCCCGGAGGGCTCCAACTACAGCAAGTGGATCGATAAGGATACCATCATCGTCCAGATCGACCTGTACGACGAGAATAAGCAGTTTATAAAAACCGTCAACAAATACAGCGCTATCATGGCGGTGGCGGAGGACGGCACCTTCCTGACGTTCTCCATGCCGGATTACAAGGACTGCTCCCTCTTCTTCTCCCGGCAGGACGACCTTTTCAAGGCGACAGACACATGGAATCAGCTGCAAAATCCCAGTAAAGCCCTGAGCATCCAGCCGGTGGACAGCTGGATCACAGACATCGATGTGGTGAACAACCTGCTGGGCGACATCCCGGAGTTCGAGTATGAGTTCATCCAGCACGGGGAGATCACCGGCAAAGAGCAGTACATGACCAACAACATCATCAGCGCCAACGAGTTCATCGACCCTTACGACACCTACTACATGGTGGGGCGCGATGGAACCAACATCGACCCGGTGGTGAAGGTGAAGATCGAGAACGTAAAGGACTACGCGGAATATCTGTATGCACGCGGCGGTGATACGTGGCGGCACCTCCTGCTGAAGGACGGTAGGTTTATCGCTGTGGGCAGCGGCGGCAAGACGATGGAGGTGGCCACCGGCGTCACGCAGATATCCCGGTCGCACTACCTGAAGAATGGCGCGCTGCACTACTTGGGAACGGTCAGCGGCAAGATGATAGACGAGGAGCTGGTGTACAGCGGCGTCAAATCCTATGCCGAGCATATCTACGGCGCTGTTGTGGGCTACATCAAGAATGACGGCAGCTGCTACCTGCAATATTCCTACTCCGCCTGTGAAGAGGCCTACGGAAAAGGAGCCTTCAAGGTGATGGATAAGGGGCAGGCGAAGATGATCGTGCCCGGCGGCATCATTGATAAGAACAACACCTTCTACCGCTGGACGGAGAAGGTGACCGGCCTGGGCTATGACGAGGCGGCGTGGAGCCGCGGCGAGTTTATTGAATACAACGATTATGAACTCGGCAAAGAATATATGACGGACAACGCTGTGCGCGTGTTCTCCTATGAAAAGTTCCTGGGGCAGTATGACCCTGACACCACCATCAAGACCGGCTTCGTGCAGAACGCAAGGGGCGAGATGTGGGCGTTCGGCCTACAGGCAAGGGTCGATATGGGCATTATGGAGGAGAGCGGTCAGAAGGAACTGATCAAGCACATCTTCCCCGTATTCGAGAGCCAGCAGCCCGCATGGAAGGACAACGGCCACTTTGTGGGCTTTGTGCCGGAGGAGAACGGCAACCCCTACGCCATGGTGGCCAACCACTGCTCCAACAACGTACCGAAGGTGGGCAAGATGGCGGCAGACTATCTCAGCGATGTGCCCGGCGGCTACAAGGCCACGGATCGCTATACCTACGCCTTTGACAACAACGCCGACGACGGCACCTCTGTCAGACAGTTCCGGATGGTGCCCACGGAATTCCACTACCTGAACGACAGCAGCGAGGTGTTCATGGCGCTGAATACCTCCACCAACCCCGTGGGCAATCTGTATCTGCTGCCCAACGTGGCGCGCAGCTCCTATCACCTGAACAACAGCCGCTGCAATACCGTGCTGCTGGAGCGCACGGACGGCTCCATGTGGATGACGCAGCTTTATCCCAGATCCTCCGCCTCCATCACCGTGTCCAAGCTGGGCGGCTGGGAGTGCTCCAACGCCATCCAGATCACCCCGCCCACCAACACCACCGGCACCCGCACCCGCTTCGTGGACTACATCGATCTGGTGGACAGAGCCGCGTTGGAGAGCAGCTTCCCCGGCATCAAGGAGACGAAATACCCCGAGGATGACGGACCGGCAGCCTTCATGGAGTCCGACTACTACACCCAGATCACCCCCGGCAAGGCGGATAAGCTGTACCGGAGCAGCGGCGATCCTTTCCTGCTGCTGGTGACAAAGACCACCTGCGGCAACTGCCAGACCCTGCAGAGGAGCGGCGCGGCCAAGCGCATCATCGAGGAGTACGGCGTACCTATCTATGGCGCCGTGATCGATCAGGGCAATGTTTCGTTCCCCTTTGCTTACCAGAAGTACCTCACCACACCCTACTTCGCACTGGTGTATCCCGACAGCGGCGCGCTGGACGGAAGCAGCGGCGTGGCGAAGAGAACGGTGGAGATCATCTGCCCGGTGACCTCCAATCAGATCAACGAGAGCCAGATCATCGACATGGTCAAAAAGGCCAAGGAGCTGGGGGTCAAGACCGACAAATCGCTGGGGCAGCCCGCGAATGTGAACGGTAAGGTGCCCACCGACAAGCTCTCTGTCAGCCAGCAGGAGTGGGACGTGCTGAAGCTGGTAAACCGCGCCCGGTACCTGAACGGCAAGCCGCTGCTGGCTATGCCCAACGAGCTGCAAAGAGCCTGCAACATCCGCGAAAACGAGCTGACGGAGCTTTACGAGCACAAGCGCCCCAACGGCAAGAGCGTCTATACCACCATACCCGCGCCTCTGAACAAGGGCGCGGCGGCGGAGAACATCGCCTGCAACCAGTACACGGCGGCGCAGGTGGTGGACGACTGGATGCACTCCCCCGGCCACTGCGCCAACATTCTGGACGCCGGAAACTACGGCCTTGCCTACATGGGCGTGGGCTTCATCAACAGCAGCCCCCGCTACTGGGTGCAGCTGTTCACCACCAGCCAGGGCTTCACCAGCGTGACCTCCAGCAGCGGGTCACTGACCTTCCCCAGCGTGGAGGCCATGCAGAAGGAGTACCTCATCTGCACCGATAAGGAGGGCGTGGTGTCCTACCTGCCCATCGATGTCAGCGCCATGACCCAAAACGGCGACAGCTTCACACTGGAGCTGGTGGGTCGCACCGTCACCCTGACCATCTCCGGCAAGCAGGATCCCACCATCGATATGAACGGCGACGGACAGGCCAGCGTGTCCGACATGCAGTGCCTCTTTGAGTATCTGGCCACAGGCAAGGCGCCCGCCAACGCCAGCTTCATGAAGCTGGCCGATGTCAACGGCGACAATGAGATCAACATTCTCGATTATCAGGCAATGTATCAGCGTTTGAAGAGCTGAACAGACCGTGAGGAGGGAAAGACGCCCATCCCGTCAGGGGGTGGGCGTCTCAGCTTGTCAAAAAAGTCCGTTCGGACTTTTTTGACAAGCTGCCTGCAAAATCGCAAAATAAAAAACAGTATTTTATTTTACGATTTTGGTCGCTGCGGCGGGTGATTGAACGCGAAAGGGAACCCTGACGGTTCCCTTTCACACTATCCTTCCCTCCGATACCTGTGACCGGGCAGGTTCTTTGACAGGCTGGTCTTCGTATGCCCATGTTCCACCCGTAGGGGACGGCGTCCTCAACGTCCTTGCTTCCCACCCGTAGGGGGGCGGACGACTCTGTCCGCCCTTTTGCGTGTCACTGGCGTGGGAATCTGTTTTGTTTGTTGACGTTTTCTTTCTTTTCGGGTAAAATATAATAGGAATTAAACTTTAATTAAAGTGGATAAGTAGGCGAGTTTTCGCACATAGAGAGGTAATTTTCATGGCAAACGGATTCATTGACAAGGCACGCATCACCGTCCGCGCCGGCAACGGCGGCAACGGTGCAGTGGCGTTCCACCGGGAAAAATATATTGCCGCCGGCGGCCCCGACGGAGGCGACGGCGGAAACGGCGGCTCCATCATCCTGCGGGTGGACGACAACATGTCCACCCTGATGGACTTCCGCTACAAGCGCAAATATGTGGCCGGCAACGGCGTGGACGGACAGGGCGGCCGCAAGACCGGTAAGGACGGCGAGAGCCTGACCATCAAGGTACCACGGGGCACACTGGTGCGGGATGCCGAAAGCGGCGAGATCATCAAGGACATGTCCGACGACGCGCCCTTCGTGCTGTGCAAGGGCGGGCGCGGCGGCTGGGGCAACCAGCATTTTGCCACCCCCACCCGTCAGGTGCCGCGCTTCGCCAAGGCCGGTCTGCCCGGCGAGAGCCACGACGTCATTCTGGAGCTGAAGCTGCTGGCGGACGTGGGATTGGTGGGCTTCCCCAACGTGGGCAAGTCCACGCTGCTCAGCGTGGTCAGCAAGGCGCACCCCAAGATCGCCAACTACCACTTCACCACTCTGTACCCCAATCTGGGCGTGGTGTACGTGGACGAGGGCGTCAGCTTCGTCATGGCCGACATTCCCGGCATCATCGAGGGCGCCAGCGAGGGTGCGGGCCTGGGTCACGACTTCCTGCGGCATATCGACCGCTGCCGCCTGCTGGTGCATCTGGTGGACGTGTCCGGCAGCGAGGGGCGCGACCCCGTGGCGGATTTCGACGCCATCAACGGCGAGCTGAAGGAATACAGCCCGGAGCTGGCCACCCGCCCGCAGATCGTGGTGGGCAACAAGACCGATCTGGTGACCGACCCGGAGCAGATCGACGCCCTGCGGCAGCACGTGGAGGCGCTGGGCTACGAGTTTTTCGCCATGTCCGCCGCCACCCATCAGGGCACCCGGGAGCTGGTGCAGCACATCGCCCAGCGGCTCAGTGAGCTGCCCCCGGTGACAGTGTACGAGCCGGAGTATGTGCCCAAGCCGCCGGTGATCGACACCAGCGAGCCGCTGCATATCGAGCGGGAGGACAACACCTGGCTGGTGGAGGGGCCGTGGCTCCAGCGGCTCATGGGGAACATCAACTTCTCTGATTACGAGAGCCGCATGTACTTCGACAAGATGCTGCGGCAGAGCGGCCTGTTCGACACGCTGGAGCAGATGGGCATTCAGGACGGCGACATCGTCAGCATGTACGACCTGGAATTCGAGTATCAGAGATAAGCAAAAAGACCGCCGGCGGCGGTCTTTTTACGCGTTGGCAGGGGAGGGGCGGACAGAGTCGTTCGACCCTACGGGGTGGGACGTCGAGGACGCCGTCCCCTACAGCGCGAAGCGCTGTCATTGCGAACCAGTGACCGTGTCACTGGTGTGGCAATCCGTTTTCCTGTAGCCGCATTGGTCATACAGGGCGGACAGAGTCGTCCGCCCCTACAAAGAGACGGATTCCCACGCCAGTCTGCGGACTGGCTCGGAATGACAGGGAACGGGACGTCGGGAACGCCGCCCCCTACGAAATGACAGGCGGTCGTGTCCATATAACGGACGGCGGGGACGACCTGCGCTTTTGCCCCCGCGTCGGTTCGTGTCGCTTCTTGACAAATTGACCCTCGCAGCGTACAATTTACGCGGGGTGCCACCATTACTACGGTAAAAAGTGAGCGGTCGGCCACACCACCGAGAGGGGGTGGGGCACATGTTCTGGCAGTTTACATTTCACATCGGACGGTATTCCGTTTCGATCCGTGTCATGAAGCTGAAAAGCAGAAACCGCCACTCGGCCAAGTGACGGTTTCTTAGTACATAATCTAAGCGAATCGATTCAGGGCTGACCGCTTACGGCGGCACCCTTCCTCGTTCTCATTATAGCGGGAGCATCCGCTCCTGTCAAGAAAAAACAAGACCTGCCGGGGCAGGTCTTGTTTTGTTTCGCAATTACTCGGTCACGAAGGGCAGCAGAGCGATCTGACGGGCGCGCTTGATGGCCTCGGTCAGCTGACGCTGATGCATGGCGCAGGTGCCGGTGGTGCGGCGGGGCAGGATCTTGGAGCGCTCGGAGATGAAGCGGCGCAGCTTGGCAGCGTCCTTGTAATCGATGCACTCGCACTTGTCCACACAGAACTGGCAAACCTTCTTGCGGCGCTTGCCACCGCCGCGGACGGGTCTATTTTCGCGTTCCATAGCCATGGAAGTTTCCTCCTTTATAAAATGTCATGTGCTTTGCACATCAGAACGGCAGGTCGCCGTCCTCCTCATCGATCTCGGCAAAGCCGGAAGCGCCGCCCACGGGCGCGGCATAGCCGCCGGCCGGTGCGGAATAACCGCTGTTGCCGCCGGTGTAGCTGCCGCCCTCGCCGCCGTTGTCGCGGCGGGAATCGCCGAAGTAGAGGTTATCCGCTACCACCTCGGCGCTGCGGCGCTTGTTGCCGTCCTTGTCCGTCCAGTCGCGCATCTGCAGGCGACCTTCCACCACGGCCATACGACCCTTGGTGAAATACTTCGCCACAAACTCCGCGGTGGAACGCCAGGCGACCACATCGATGAAATCCGTCTCCTTCTCGCCGGACTGGGACTTGAAATCACGATCCACAGCCAGAGAGAAGCTGGTGACGGGGGTACCGGACTGCGTGCGGCGCAGCTCCGGATCACGGGTCAGGCGACCCATGATGAAAATTTTGTTCAGCATTGCTGTACTCCCTTACTCGCCCTTGCAGACGATCATGGAACGCATGATACCCTCGGTAATGCCCAGGATACGATCCAGCTCCTTGGGGAAATCGGGGCCGCTGGTGAAGCTCATGAGCACATAGTAGCCCTCGGTCTTGTAGTCGATCGCGTAAGCAAGACGACGCTTGCCCCACTCATCGACCACCACGTCGGTCGCGTTCTGCTCTGCCAGAGCCTGGAACTTTGCCACGGTAGCGGCAACAGCCTCCTCACCCTGTGCAGGGTCGATGATGTAGACGACCTCGTAGTTGGCGGAAATCTTAGCCATACTTTTGCACCTCCTTTTGGACAAATGGCCCTCATTCTTCGATGAGAGCAAGGATATGCTTGCAGACGCAAGCCATATTATTATATCGGATATGCGGCAAAAGTCAAGATATTTTTCCCCTTTCCCCGGAATTTTGTTCCGCAAAACGCGAAGCGGGCACCGTTCGGCTTACGGCGCCCGCGTTCAGAGGTGTATTTCACACACAGCATTCCCCATTCCTCCCGCCAGAGAGGCGCCGACAGCCGCACGGCTGTGCGGCTGCCCGACGATTTGAGGATAGAAAGGAAAAGCAATTCATGTATCAGAATCACTATGGGTACAATACAACAGGACACGGTCGTTTGTAAAGCGACAATGTGTCATGCATGTATTAGAAAATGTCATATATAGATGGTTCCGCGCCCTCTGCCTCGAAAAATTCGGAGAAAACGCCGAAAACAGGCTCTTGCCGCGGCGGGGTATCAGGGAGTATAATCTTACTATGAAATAGTATCATGATACAGGAGACAGCATGGATACCAGGAAATTAGAGGCGCTTTTGACCGCGGTGGAGCTGGGCAGCTTTACCCGCGCCGCGGAGGTGCTGGGCTACACCCAGTCCGGCCTGACCCACATGATGAACAGTCTGGAAAAGGACATCGGCTTCACGGTGCTGGTGCGGGGGCGCAGCGGCGTCCAGCTGACGCCCGCCGGTCAGCGGCTGCTGCCGCTGGTGCGGGACTGTCTGGCCTCCACCTCGGCGCTGGAGCGGGAGATCACCCTCATCAACACCCACAAGGAGGACAGCGTCCGCGTGGCGGCCTATGAGTCCATCGCCCGGCACTGGCTGCCGGAGATCATCCAGCAGTTCCGCCGGGAGCATCCGGATGTGACGGTGGATATCCAGATGGGCAGCGTGGAGGAGGTCTATCGCTGGGTGACGGAGGACCGGGTGGACATGTGCTTCGCCAGCCGTCAGGAGTCCCCGGCGCTGGAGTGGACGTTCCTGCGGGACGACGAGCTGCTGGCCATCCTGCCGCCGGATTACGACAGCGCAGAAGACACGTTCCCCATCCAGTTCTTCACCGGGCAGGAATTCCTGATGCCCTCCATGGGCTTCGACCGGGACATCCTGCGGGTGCTGAACGAGCACGGCGTCACGCCGCTGATCCGCACCACACAGGTGTCCGACAGCGCGGTGATCTCCATGGTGGAGCACGGGCTGGGCGTCAGCGTTCTGTCCCGGCTGGTGCTGCGGGGACGGCAGAACAGCGTCCGCGCCCTGCCGCTGGCGCCCCGCGCCGTGCGGGAGCTGGGCATCGCCGCCCGGCCGAAGAAGGAGCTGCGCCCCATCGTCCGGCGCTTTATCCAGCAGTCCTGCGAAATGATAGAAAAAATGTAAAGGAAACGTTATGCTGCAATTTCAAGAACTGACCGCCGCGCAGGGCGACTGCCTGCGGCGCTATTACGAAGCCTGCGACTACCGGCTGTGCGAATACTCTCTGGGCGTGAAGCTCATGTGGCGCGGACACCTGAACCCCTTCTTTGCGGAGAAGGCGGGGTGCCTGATCGTCCGCAACCGCATCGAGGGGGAGTACGTGTTTGACTTCCCCATCGTGGGCGAGGGCGGCGACCTGGAGGGCGCGCTGTGCGCCATCGAAGCGTGGTGCGCCGAGACGGGCACGCCGCTGGTGCTGTCCGTGGTGCCGGAGGACAAGCTGCCCCTGCTGGCGCTGCGCTATCCCCGGTTCCGGGTCATCAACGAGCGGCCGTGGAAGGACTATCTCTACCGCACGGAGGAGCTGGCGGCCTTTGCCGGACGCCGGTACAGCGGTCAGCGCAACCACATCAACAAATTCCGCCGGGACTTCCCGGACGCGGAGTTCACGCCCCTCACCGACCCGCAGGATCCCCGGCTGGCGGCTTTCTGGCGCGACTATGAGGCGGAGTTCCACAAGACGGGGCCGCTGGCGGTGCAGGAGCTGGCGCTGGCGCAGGAGATGTTCTCCCGCATCGGCACCGGCTGGTTCTGCGCCGGGGGCATGATGGCCGAGGGACGGCTGGTGGCGGTGTGCCTGGCGGAAAAGTGCGGCGGCACGCTGGTAAACCACATCGAGAAGGCGCTGTACTCCCACGCGGGCGCATACCCGGCGCTGGTACAGGCATTCGCCGACCATTACGGCGGGGACTGCCAGTGGTGCAACCGGGAGGATGACGCCCGTGACAAGGGGCTGCGCACCTCCAAGCTGCAATATCTGCCGGAAGCGCTGGCCGGTAAGGTGCGCATGGAGGTGGGCACGGAGCTGGACGCGCTGAAGGCCGTCCCCACCCTTAAGACGGAGCGGCTGACCCTGACGCCCCTGCGCAAGGCCGATATTCCCGCCTACAGCGCCCTGTGTCTGGACGACGAGCGCAACCGCTGGTGGGGCTACGACTACCGCACCGATCTGGGGGACAAGCCCCTGACCGACACCTATTTCTATGACGACGCCCGCGCCGATTTCGCCGCCCGCCGCGCTCTGAATTTCGCCGTCCGGCTGAAGGGCAAGCTCATCGGCGAGGTGGTGCTCTACCGTCCGGACTTCCGGGGCGGCTTCGAGCAGGGCTGCCGCATTGCGCCGGAATACGCCGGTCACGGCTACGGCACGGAGGCCTTCGCCGCCGCCGCGGACTGGGCGCTGTACCATCTGGGGCTTGCCCGGGTGGTGGCTAAGTGCTTCAAGGAGAACGAGCCGTCCCGGAGGATGCTGGCCTCCTGCATGCGCCCCAGCGGGGAGGACGAGACGTATTTCCACTTTGAAAAAACCGTATAATAAAAGCACCTCCGCGCACACTACGCGCGGAGGTGTTTTTTTATGCAGTATGAAACGTTGACCGATCTGTTGAACAACGAGGCCGCCGCCTATGAGTATTTCTACGCCCTGTCACCGGACATGCAGACCCGGCTCCAGCAGAAACGCAATATCCGCGACCTGCGCCAACTGAAGCAGGCTGCCGCGGACATGGCCGCCCACGACCGCCCCGCGGCGTTCTGACGGACGGTTCGCTGTACCCATCCGTAGGGCGGGGTGCCCTCACCCCGCCGCATGGGGGGATGGATTTCCACGCCGGTGACACAGGCGGACAGAGTCGCCCGCCCCTACGGAACGGAGCGGCGGGGACGCCGTCCCCTACAAGATCGCGGGGAGTACGTGTGAAGGGCGGGCAGAGTCGTCCGCCCCTACGGAACGGGACGGCGGGGACGGCGTGCCCTGCGGTGCCGTTACTCCGTCATGATCTTCAGGATCACGCGGTCTGTCTCACGCATGCCCTGCGCGGCCAGAACGCCTACGTTCCGGATGGTGTCCTCCACGTCGTCGCCCAGAATACCGTCGCCGGGGCGGAAGTTGTTGCCGCCGGCGTACATGTCGTAGCCCAGAATGCCGCAGCTCACGCCCATGGCGATCTTGCTGGCGCAGCTGGCCTTGGCGCCGTCGCAGATGCAGCCGGAGATCATGGCCACCGCGTTTTCCAGCGTGTGGCTGATGCCCTCGTAGTCCGCGCCCCGCAGCCAAGCGATGCCGCAGCCCGCGCCCACACCGGCGCTGACCGCGCCGCAGTAGGCGCTCAGCCGCCCGATGCCGGTCTTCTGGTGTATGGTGATCAGGTCGCTGAGACACACCGCCCGCAGGATGGTGTCGTCATCCGCGCCCATGAGCTTGCCGTATTTCCAGACGGGCACCGAGGCGGTGATGCCCTGATTGCCGGAGCCGGACACGATGACCACCGGCATTTCACAGCCGTTCATCCGTGCGTCCGAGCCGGCGGCCGCCCACGCCCGAGCCTGTGTCGCCCAGTCCTGACTGCTCTTCAGCAGGGTGGAGCCGATGTTGGCGCCCCAGCTGTTTTGCAGCCCCTCGGCGGCGATGGCGGTGTTCTTCTCGATCTGCCGCCCCACGGTGGGGCGTATGTTGTCCAAAGGTACTGTTTCTGCGAATGTGATGATGTCCTGTACGTTGAGGACGGATTTGTCCTGCAGGTTGTCCTCGGCGTTGCCGGTGACGGGCAGCTCCCGCAGGATATTTCCATCCTTTTCCATATAGATGATGTTCGTGTGGTTGTTGGCCACCCGCACGCAGGCGTGGTGCCCCTCCCGCCAGCCGGTGAGCTTGATGTCCAGCAGACACGGCGTTTCGGGACAGGTCACGCGGATGTCGGTGCTGTCCAGATACGTCTGGATGGCAGCCACATCCGCCTCCGTCACGTTGGCGATGACCTGAAGCTCTGCGTCGGCGTCGCCGGCCACTATGCCCACGGCGATGGCGGCGTCGATGCCCCGGCGTCCTCCTGTGTTGGGGACGACCACGGACTTCACATTCTTCAGGATGTTCCCGCTGATCTCAGCCAGGATCTTTTCCGGTTTTCCGCCCAACACCTCGCGCAGCTTTGCGGCACAGTACGCGACGGCGATGGGCTCTGTACACCCTGTGGCCAGCAGGAGCTCCTCCTGCAGTATCGCCGTGTACGCGGCGATCTTAGAGTCGTTCAACATCACACATTCTCCTTTGTTCAGTTGTTGTATTCTATCAGCCCTTGAGCCGGATAGTCTTTACAGTGCGGGCACGTCATCCTCCTGCTGCACCCAGTCCTGCACGTCCACCACGTCAAATTCTGTTTTCGTTTTCCGGATGACCACCTTGCTGATGCCGGCGTTGATAACCTGCCGGCGGCACATGGCGCAGCTGGTGGCGTCGCCCAGCAGCGCGCCGGTCTGTGCGTCTTTGCCCACCAGATACAGGGTGCTGCCTACCATGTCCCGGCGGCTGGCGGAGATGATGGCATTGGCCTCGGCGTGCACGCTGCGGCACAGCTCGTACCGCTGTCCCCGGGGCACCTGCATGGCCTCCCTGGTGCAGAAGCCCATGTCCACGCAGTTTTTCCGGCCGCGGGGCGCGCCGTTATAGCCGGTGGAGATGATCTCGTCGTTTTTCACGATGATGGCACCGTACACCCGGCGCAGACAGGTGGCGCGCTCCAGCACCGTCTCCGCAATATCCAGATAGTAGTTTTCCTTGCTGATGCGCTCCATGACCGCGCCTCCCTGTTTTGTATTTCACAAACTATTATAGTACACAAAGCTGCCGCTGACAAGGAGAGCTTCTTCCTGCGGCACTTGGCGTTTTGCTGAATTTTCTCCGAAAAAACTATACAAAAAGACGGACGCGGGGCGTCCGTCTTTTTGTATGTATCCGCTTCAGGCCAGCGTCTCCATCTCCCTGTTGACGCTTTCCTCGCAGCTGCGCATGGCCAGAATGGTCTTTTCCATCAGCTCCTCGACCGTCCAGCCCAGACGCTCCGCGCCGGTGTTGATAACATCGCGGGAGCAGCCGGCGGCGAACTTCTTGTCCTTGTACTTCTTCTTCAGGCTGCTGACCTCCATGTCCATGACGCTCTTGCTGGGGCGCATCCGGGCGGCTGCGCCGATCAGCCCCGTCAGCTCGTCGGCGGCGAACAGCACCTTCTCCATCTGGTGGGTGGGCTCCACGTCGCAGCACAGGCCGTAGCCGTGGCTGCACACCGCGTGGATGAACTCCGGGGAGCAGCCCGCCTTTTGCAGCAGCTCCGGCGCCTTGAGACAGTGCTGCTCCGGCCACATCTCGAAGTCGATGTCGTGCAGAAGGCCGACCGTTGCCCAGAAGTCCGCCTCGTCGCCGTAGCCCAGCTCGTTGGCGTACCAGCGCATGACGCCCTCCACCGTAAGACCGTGCAGAATGTGGAACGGCTCCTTGTTGTATTCCTTCAGAGCGGCCAGCGCCGCTTCGCGGGAGATGCATTCTTTCATGGGGTAGACCCTCCTTTGTAGATCGTTCCTGGAATTTGCCTACCATTTTAGCAGGTTATTGGCCGTTGTCAAGCTGTTTTCCAGCAATGCGGCCAAACTTTTTCCCCGCGCCGCCGCACGCTCCGCTTCCGCCGCCAGCAGCTGCCGCAGGCAGCCGTTTTCCATCTGCTCCGCCAGCGCCGCGCAGTCCCGCTGCAAGACCGATTCCGCCAGAAACACACGCCGCAGCGCCGTCAGCCACGGCTCCTGCAAGCCCGATGCCGGTACCGGCGGCTGCCGCCACCGGCCGGTGAGCAGGAAATACGCCGCCAGCAGCGAGCGCACCGTCCGCTGCTGCTCCCGCGCCAGCTGCTCCAGCACACGCCGCGCGCCATGCGGCGAGCGGGCGGCGCACCGGCGGCAGGCGGCGTACAGCGCCGCGCCGTCCGCGATCAGACTGCCCAGCGCCGCCTCGCCGTCCGTCTCCCGCCGGGGCAGGGGGCAGGTCGCCCCTGCGGGGCACACGCCCGCGCCGTAGGCGGGGATGGCCGGCGCCACCCGCCGCCAGACCTCCACCGCCGCAGCCGTATCATACACCAATGCCGATGGCTCCATGTTGAAACCCCTCCTTCTCGGGTTATACTATGAAAAACGGAAGCTGCCCGTGCGGAAAGGAAAGCGTTGCATTTTCCGACAGAATCTGCTATGCTTATTAGGTTATATCCCCTGCCTGCGGGCAGCAGGAACAGGAAAGCTCAAGAAGGGAGAACTATCCCATGCTGGAATTGCAGAATATATGCTACCGGGTGTCTACCCCTGAGGGGGAGCAGACCATCCTGGACAACATTTCCATCACCATCCCCGACCATACGCTCGTGGTCTTTACGGGGCCCAACGGCGGCGGCAAGACCACGCTGGCCAAGGTCATCATGGGTCTGGTGCAGCCCACCTCCGGCCGCGTGCTCTACAACGGCGAGGACGTCACCGACCTGTCCATCACCGAGCGCGCCAAGCGCGGCATCAGCTACGGCTTCCAGCAGCCGCCGCGCTTCAAGGGCATCACCGTCCACGACCTGCTGCTTCTGGCGGCGGGGGAGGAGAAGCTCAGCAAGGACAAGTGCTGCGCCTATCTGACCAAGGTGGGGCTGTGCGCCAACGACTATCTGGACCGTGAGGTGGACGTGTCCCTGTCCGGCGGCGAGGTCAAGCGCATCGAGATCGCCACCATTCTGGCGCGGCGCGGACAGCTGATGATCTTCGACGAGCCGGAGGCCGGCATCGACCTGTGGAGCTTCGCCCGCCTCACCGAGACGTTCGAGCAGATCCACCGGGAGGGCGAGGCCACCATGATCATCATCTCCCACCAGGAGCGCATTATCCGTCTGGCGGACGAGATCGTGGTCATCGCGGGCGGAAAGATCGCCCACCGCGGCAGCACCGAGGAGATATTCCCGCTGATCCTGGCCGACACGCTGGGCAGCTGTCCCGTACTGGACAGAAAGGAGGGCGCACAATGATCACCGATATCGACGCCGGCCTGCTGGAAAAGATCGCAGACCTGACGGGCAAGCCCGTGGGCGCCTTCAACATCCGCAAGGACTCCGGCTGTGAAGCCCGCCAGTCCACCGAGCATATCGCCATCGACGCCCGCGCCGACGGCAAGCCCGGCATCGACATCCGCATCAAAGCCGGGACGAAGGGGGAGAAGTGCTACATCCCCGTCATCATCAGCAAGACCGGCCTGAGCGAGATGGTCTATAACGACTTCTATGTGGCCGACGACTGCGACGTGGACATCATCGCCGGCTGCGGCATTCACAACTCCGGCTGCGACGAGAGCCGTCACGACGGCATCCACACCTTCCATATCGGCAAGAATTCCCGCGTTCGCTACGTGGAGAAGCACTTCGGCGAAAAAGATCCCGGTCAGACCGGCGGCAACATCATGAACCCCAAGACCGTGGTCTATCTGGGCGAGAACGCCACCATGCAGATGGAGACGATCCAGATCCGGGGTATTGACTCCACCAAGCGCGAGACGGACTTCTTCTGCGAGGCCGGCAGCGAGGTGGTGGTCACCGAGCGTCTGCTGACCCACGGCGCGCAGGAGGCGGAGAGCGACATGCGCATTGAGCTGAACGGCCACGACGCCAGAGGGCGCGTGATCTCCCGCTCCGTGGCGCAGGACAAGTCCCATCAGGTGTTCCACCCCGTCATGGTGGGCAACGCCCAGTGCTTCGGTCACGTCCAGTGCGACTCCATCATCATGGGCGATGCCCGCATCGAGTCCGTTCCCGCCATCACCGCCAACTGTCCCGACGCCCAGCTGATCCACGAGGCCGCCATCGGCAAGATCGCCGGCGACCAGCTGCTGAAGCTGGAGACGCTGGGCCTGACGCCGGAGGAGGCGGAGGAGACGATCCTCAAGGGCTTCCTGGCATGATACACGGCGAAAAAGACCGCTTCGGCGGTCTTTTTGCGTATACGGGGATGAGGGGTGCAGTGCAGAAGCGTAAATTGACATTTACGGACGTTCGCTTGAAAAACGGAGAGATAGCTGCAGCAATGTGGCGAATTTTAAAATTTATCAGTTATAACTTATAAATGCGCATTTTCACCGTTGAATTTTGGCTGTAAATGTGCTATACTGCGATTGGCTATGGAAAGGGGGCTAAGAGTTATGATCAAACGCGAACTGTATATGAGCCGCATCCGACCATTTATCGGAACGGAGCTTGTCAAGGTCATGACCGGTATCCGCCGCTGCGGAAAGTCGGTCATGTTGGAGCTGATCCAGCAGGAACTCACGGAATCCGGCGTCAACCCTGCGCAGTTTATCTCCATCAATTTTGAAGATATGGGCTATTCCCACCTGCAAACCGCGCAGGCTCTGCATGACGAGATCACCGCAAGAGCCGCAGAAATAGAGGGTAAGGTCTATTTGTTCTTTGACGAAATACAGGAGGTCAAGGACTGGGAGAAGTGCATCAACTCTCTCCGTGTTTCGCTGGATTGCGACATCTACATCACCGGCTCCAATGCAAAGCTGCTGTCCGGTGAGCTTGCGACCTATTTGGGTGGACGGTATGTGGAGTTTGTGATCTATCCGTTCTCATTCGGGGAGTTCATGGATCTGTACCGTTCAATTGCACCTGATACGTCCATCCAGCAGTGTTTCCAAAAGTACCTGCTTGCCGGAGGTATGCCATACCTCGCAAACCTCCGCTATGCAGATGCTCCGTCCAAGCAGTATCTTCATGATCTGTTCAACTCTGTCCAGCTCAAGGACATTGTGAAGCGGAATAAAATCCGGGATGTTGACCTGCTGGAACGGATCATCGCCTATGTGATTGCAAATGTGGGTACGACCTTCTCTGCGACCTCTCTTGCGAAGTTTTTGAAAAATGAACAGCGCACCGTTGCCCCGGAAACGATCCTGAACTATATCAAATACTGCTGCGAGGCGTACCTTTTCTATCAGGTGAAGCGGGAGGATTTGCAGGGCAAACAGATCCTTGCCTCCAATGAGAAGTACTATATTGCCGATCACGGTATCCGCGAGGCTGTTTTCGGCGGCAATATGCGGGACATCAATCTCATCTTGGAGAATATCGTGTATCTGGAATTGCTGCGCCGGGGCTATGAAGTGACTGTCGGCAGAACAGGCGATAAGGAAATTGATTTTGTATGCGACAAGCGCGGCGAAAAGCTGTATGTTCAGGTCACTTATCTGCTGGCATCGGAAGAAACGGTCAACCGTGAGTTTGGTGCGTATGACAGCATCCGCGACAACTTCCCTAAATACGTTGTTTCCCTCGATGAGCTCGATATGAGCCGAAACGGGATCAAGCACCGGAATATTCGCGATTTCCTCTTAGCTGAGGAATGGAACTGAAAGTAATGCCCGGTCTTGCGTTTTGGCACAGGAAATGGTATGATATGTAGCTGAGAAATACAAAGGAGGCTCACCTCATGAAGCTGGGCATAGTCGGATTACCAAATGTTGGCAAGAGCACCCTGTTCAACGCCATTACCAACGCCGGGGCAGAGAGCGCCAACTACCCCTTCTGCACCATCGAGCCCAACGTGGGCGTGGTGGCCGTGCCGGATGCGCGGCTGGACAAGCTGGCGGAGATGTATCAGCCGGACAAGAAAACGCCCGCCGTCATCGAGTTCGTGGACATTGCCGGTCTGGTGAAGGGCGCCAGCCAGGGCGCGGGACTGGGCAACAAGTTCCTGGAGAACATCCGCCGCACGGACGCCATCGTCCATGTGGTGCGCTGCTTCGACGATGAAAACATCATGCACGTGGTGGCCGATGCCAGCCAGAACGTCCCCGTGGATCCGCTGGGCGACATCGGCACCATCGATCTGGAGCTGATCATGGCCGATCTGGAGATGGTGAACCGCCGGGTGGAGAAGGCGACGAAGGCCGCCAAGGGCGACAAGAAGTTCCTCCACGAGGCCGAGGTGTTCAAGGCGCTGGCCGCCCATCTGGACGGCGGCAAGTCCGCCCGCACCTTTGCGTGCGACAAGGACGACCGCGCCATCGTGGAGACGGCCGATCTGCTGAGCCTGAAGCCCATCATCTACGCCGCCAACATGGACGAGGACGGCTTCGCCCACTACGAGGACAACGCCTATTTCCGCTCCGTCCGCGATCTGGCGGCGCAGGAGGGCGCGCAGGTGCTGCCCATCTGCGCCAAGCTGGAGCAGGACATCGCCGAGCTGGACGACCCCGAGGAGCGCGCCATGTTCCTGCAGGATCTGGGCATCGAGAAGTCCGGCCTTGACCGGCTGATCCAGTGCTCCTACGACCTGCTGGGGCTGATCTCCTTCCTGACCTACGGCAAGGACGAGTGCCGCGCCTGGACCATCAAAAAGGGCACCAAGGCGCCCCAGGCTGCCGGGAAGATCCACTCCGACATCGAGCGGGGCTTCATCCGCGCCGAGACCATCAACTTCGACGAGATGATGGCCTGCGGCGGCAGCGTGGCCGCCGCCAAGGAGAAGGGGCTTCTGCGCAGCGAGGGCAAGGAGTATGTGGTCAAGGACGGCGACATGATCTACTTCCGCTTCAACGTGTAAGCGCAATTGCATACGCCCTCAGCTTGTCGATAAACCCTCTCTATACGACAAGCGGTTCATGTACACAGGGGGAGCTCGAGGGGGCAAAGCCCGCCTCGAATAAGATCAAATGTCGCGCAAAGCCTTGCATTGCAAGGCGTGCGTGGAGCGAAGCGACTATTTTCGTGCTGCAAGGCGGCACAAAAATAACGACATTATTGAAGGCTGTCGAAAAAGCCAAAGGCTTTTTCGACAGCCTCAGGGCGGCGCGGGATATCCGTGCCGCCCTTTGTGCCGTTGCTGTGAAAAACCCGTTAAGCACATTTTTTGTCGAGAATTGCGGTGAATGTAGCGGTGTAAAGCGCGAATTGGCGATTTACCCAAATGCATTGTGATTTTTTCTACAAAAAGCAGAACAAAAAAGACTTGTGAATAAATCGTGTACGCGCTATAATGGGGTTGGTGATTGTGAAAACCCTCACAATCAATCAAGAGGAGAGATAAGAAAGGAATTCAGTTATGGAAAAACGGTATACCCTGCCCGTAGCCATCGCGCTGGTGGTGGGCACTGTCATCGGTTCCGGCGTGTTCTTCAAGGCCGAGGCCGTTCTGACAAAGACCGGCGGTAATTTGTCTGTCGGTATTCTGGCATTCATCATCATGGGCGTTGTCATGATCATCAGCGCCTGCACCTTCGGCGTCGTGGCACAGAGTCACGAGGGCGTGGAGGGTCTGGTGGGCTACGCCAGTGCCTCCTGCGGCAAGGGGTACGGCTACTATGTGGGCTGGTTCATGGCCGTCATCTATTACCCCTCGCTGGTGTCCGTGCTGAGCTGGCTGCCCGCCCGCTACTTCGGCGTGCTCATGGGCTGGGACGACGCTGTGGTCGGCGGCCGAACCATGATGCTGGCCGGTGTTTTCATGGTCGTTACCTACACCATGAACGCTCTGGCTCCCAAGCTGGCCGGTAAGTTCCAAATCGCCACCACCATCATCAAGCTGATCCCCCTGCTGCTGATGGCCGTTGTCGGCACCATCGTGGGTCTGACCAGCGGCATGACCGAGTTCAACTTCTCCAATGTCGTTACCGAGATGCCCTTCACCGAGGGCCTGTTCGGCGCTATCGTCTCCCTGGCCTTCGCCTTTGAGGGCTGGATCTGCGCCACCTCCATCGGCACCGAGCTGAAGGATTCCAAGAAGAACATGCCCCGCGCGCTGCTGATCGGCACCGTGATCGTGGCTATCGTGTACGTGATCTATTACGTCGGTCTGGCCGGCGCGGTGGAGTCCGAGGTCATGATGGCCGGCGGCGAGGCCGGCGCCAAGATCGCCTTCCAGAACATCTTCGGTCAGGTGGGCGGCGCTGCCATCTTCGTGTTCGTTGTGATCTCCTGCTGGGGCACCTGCAACGGCCTGACCATGGCTGTTACCCGCGGCATGTTCGATCTGGCCGTTGAGAGCGGCAGCCCCAAGCTGGCCATGTTCAAGAACGTGGACGCCAACACCAACATGGCCAACAACTCCGCCGTGTTCGGTCTGCTGGTCAGCTCCCTGTGGCTGCTGTACTTCTACGGCGGCACTATCATGGAGGGCTTCGGCCCCTTCAAGTTCGACTCCTCCGAGCTGCCCATCATCACCCTGTACGCCATCTACATCCCCATCTACATCGCCCTGCTCAAGCGCAAGGATCTGTCCGGCTTCCGCGGCAAGGTCATGCCCGTGCTGGCCATCCTGTGCTCCCTGTTCATGGTGTTCGCCGCTATCTACTCCCACAAGATAAACGTGGTGTATTACCTGATCGTCTTCGTGGTCATCGAGATCATCGGCTCCTTCTTCAAGGGCGGCAAGAAGGCGTAACACAATCGCATAACGCACGTCCATGTGTGTTCCCCTTTTTCTTTGGGACGGGCGCCGGTTCATCCGGCGTCCGTTCCGCCTTTTCCGGGGTATACCGCATCTTGGAAAATATAGCCAACAGCCTATATTTTATCCGCGATAAAAACGACTTTACGCCGGGCGAAAAATGAGGTATACTCCGATGGTACCGGAGAAGGAGGAATACCATGTCGGAAAAGCGTGCGGAGCTGCTGCTGGCCTGTGTGATCATCGCCCGCAGCACGTCCTTCGTGTTCAACAAGCTGGGACTGGGCACCATGACGGCGTTCAATCTGCTGGCGGTGCGGTTTTTGCTGGCCTTTGCGCTGCTGGCGCTGGTGTTTTACAGAAAGCTGCGCTATGTGGGGCGGCGGACGCTCCTGCGGGGTGCGCTGCTGGGCGGCCTGTTCTTCCTCATTATGTCCGGCGAGATGTTCTCCCTGCGCACCGTGGATTCCGGCACCGTGTCCCTGCTGGAGAACATGGCCATCCTGTTCGTGCCTCTGCTGGAGAGCGCCATCAGCCGCCGCCTGCCCCGTCCGGCGACGCTGCTCAGCGCGGCGGTGGCGCTGGTGGGCGTGGCGCTGCTGACCTCCGCCGGGGGCGCCTTCCGCATCGGCGTCGGCGAGTGCATCGCCCTGTGTACCGCGTTGGTGTATGCCTGCGCCATTATCACCACGGATCGGCTCTCCCACCGGGACGACGCCTTTGTTCTGGGGATATTGCAGGTGGGCTTTCTGGGCTTTTACGCACTGATCGGCGCGCTGCTGTTCGAGTCGCCGCGGCTGCCGCAGACCGGCTCGGAGTGGGGCATCGTGCTGATGCTGGCCATCGTCTGCACCGGGTTCGGCTATACGCTGCAGCCGGTGGCGCAGAGCCACACCAGCGCCCAGCGGGTGAGCCTGTTCTGCGCGCTCAGCCCCATGTTTGCGGCGATCTTCGGGGCGCTCCTGCTGAAGGAGAAGATCACGGTCTGGAGCGGGCTGGGGATGCTGCTCATACTGGGGAGCATATTGCTGCCGCATTTTTTGAAAGGAGACAAACGACATGACATACAAGACGGTTCTGTTTGACATGGACGGCACACTGCTGGATAGTCTGTCGGATATGCACGACGCCGTGAATCATATACTGGCTGAAAACGGCTGGGCAGCCCGAAGCCGGGAGGAGATCCGGGCGTTTGTGGGCAACGGGGCGCGGAAGCTCATGGAGCGGGCGATCCCGGAGACACTTGCGCCGCAGCGGTTTGAGAAGGTTCTGGCGGATTACAAGGACTGGTATCAGGCGCACAACTGCGTCAAAACGCAGCCCTATCCCGGCATCAGCCACGTTCTGGCGGAGCTGGAAGCACGGGGCGTGAAAACGGCGGTGGTATCCAACAAGCCGGACGCCACCACCAAGGCGCTGGCGGCGCGGTTCTTCCCCGGCATGCTGGCGCTGGGACAGCGGGAGGGCGTGGAGCCGAAGCCGTCGCCCGCCCTTGTGATACAGGCGCTGGCGGAGCTGGGCGCTGATGCGGCGGAGGCGGTCTATGTGGGCGACAGCGAGGTGGACGTGGCCACGGCGCGGAACGCGGGGCTGCCGATGATCGGCGTGAGCTGGGGCTTCCGCGGACGCGAAGGACTGGCGGAGGCCGGGGCGGAGGTCATCGTGGAAACCGCCGGAGAGCTGCTGGAAAGGCTGCTGGAGGCGTGACCCGTGCATTCCGCCCGCATAGCGCTGCCGAAAAACGTGTGCAGGGGACGGCGTCCCCCTCCCGCAAATTCCCCGTCAAAATCACAACAATTCGCGCCAAATTTTGTGCACCTATCCAAAATGTGAAAATTTTGCCGGAAACGGTTGCGGATGGTCTTCGAAGGTGCTATATTCGACCCATACATCGTAAATATACTATATACAGACACCCATGGGTGTCTCGCGTTGCCGCCGAAGGCGGCAACGCGAATGGTATATTGACGAAATTTTATTTACACAGGAGGGTTCTTAAATGAACAACAAAAGAGCAACAAAGCGCGCACTGCTGACCAGCATTATGGCACTGGTCATGTGTGTGGTCATGCTGGTCGGGACAACGTTTGCCTGGTTTACAGACACGGCAAGCACAGCGGTGAACAAGATCCAGGCGGGCAATCTGGATGTGGAGCTGGAGTACAGCAAGGATTTCACCGAATGGAAAAAGGTGAACGACACAACTAAGGTGTTCGAGGACAGCACCCTGTGGGAGCCCGGTCGTACAGAGGTTGTATATCTTCGTGTTACGAACGCAGGAACGCTTGCACTGAAGTATACGCTCGGCATTTATAACCTTTACAATAGCACCGGCAAAAATGTTTTGGGCAACAAATATAGTCTCAGCGACTATGTGAAGCTGGGCGCGGTGGAAGCCGATGCTGCGTATGCCGACCGTGCGGCGGCTATCAGTGCTGTGCAAGACAGCGCCAAAACGCTTAATAGTATTGGAGACACCGGTGTTGTCGGTGCAGATCTTGCTACCAACACTACAAAGGTCTATGCAGTGGTGCTTTATATGCCTACGGAAGTCGGAAACGAAGCTAACCCGAAAAATAATGATCCGTATTGGGCGGCAAAGGTTTCCTTCGGTATCAGTGTAAGCGCTACACAGGCAATGTCTGAATCGGATTCGTTTGACAATACATACGATGAAGATGCTGCCGCCATTCTGTCTGCAATCAGCTTTTCTTCCGGAAAGCACGAAATCACCCAGAATATGCAGGCAAACGGACGCTTTGGCGCAGTACAGGCGGAAAAAAGAGCTCAGTTTACGATCAATGCCGATGTATATGCCGTGTACACTAAGGATGCAAGCGGCACTACCGGCGGAGCCATGGCTGTTTCTGCTGATGGAGACAGTAAGGTCATCATCAACGGCGGTGATTTCCGTCAGGTCGGTGTGCCTGCCGATGACCCTGTATGCGACCTGATTTATGCGCTTGGCAATGCTCAGATAGAAATTAACGGCGGTACCTTCAAGGCTACTGATCCAACCAGAACTCTGAACTGCAAGGATGGCTCCAATGCGAAGATCACCGTTAAGGGCGGTAGCTTCTATAAGTATGACCCGTCTAACCCGACCCTTGGAGACAACGAAGTTGTCGTTCCTACAGGCTACCATGTAGTACAGAACGGCGACTGGTTCAATGTTGTTGCCGATTAAATATTCCCCCGCGGTTCCCGCTTGTAAAAGCGGCGAATATAACCCTCCTCCGTCTGTGCCACACATGGACGGAAAACGCGCGGCGCCCCGCAAGGGGCGCCGCGTTGTTTTTTTGGGGGGGGTATGCACATGTAGGGCGGGACCCATGTGTCCCGCCGCAGGGTACGCATTTTTCGGCGGGGCACGCGGGCCCCGCCCTACGGGACGGTATGTTGAACCGCGTGTCGGGGACGGCGTCCCCTACGATTTTTGCACGGGAAAACGGGAACGCTTATGCGTCGGGATAGGCGGACAGGGCGGCCTGACAGTGGCGGGCGAAATCCCGGCGGACGGCGTCGGGGGAGACGATCTCCGCCTGCGCGCCGAACTGGAACAGCCAGCCGTAGAAGGTGGGACCCACCTCCACCGGCGCGGTGACGGCAATACGCTCCCCGTCGGGGTGGATGTGGCCGTCCGCGCCGAAGCGATCCATTACCACGTTGATCAGCGCCCGGTCGAACCGCAGGCGCACCGTCTCCGTGCGGCCGTTGTACATGTCGAAAATGCGCCGGACGTACTTGCCCAGATCGAAGTCCGCCGGCAGGGGGTCGCGCGGCCTGTCGGAGACGGTCAGCTCCTCCATGCGATCCACCCGGTAGTGGCGGTAGTCCTGAATGGCGGGGTCGTAGGCCACCAGATAGTAGTGCCTGTCCACGCACAGCGCCACCGGGTTCGTCTCGTACAGGGCGCCGTTCCGCCGGTAGGATTTGCCGCCGGAGGCCGTCCAGTCGAAGTAGCGGAACGTGACCTTCCGGTCGTCGTTGATGGCGGTGTGCAGCCCGTCCACGGCGTAGTACAGCCGCTCGTTGTGGGTGCGCACCCGATCCATTACATATACCTGCCGCCGCAGCTGCCGGGCGTTGGGGCGGCTGGTGAGCTTTTCCAGCTTGGCGATCAGCTCCATGGACTTGCCCTGGGTCAGGAAGGGAGACGCCTGCACCACGTCGATGAGCAGCTTCAGCTCCGGCAGCTGGAATTCCCGGTCGCCCAGAAAATAGCCGTAGCTCTTGCCGCGGACGGACTGGACGTCCATGCCGTACAGACGCAGCAGCTCCAGATCGTCGTACAGGCTCTTGCGCTCGGCGGAGATGCCGCAGCGCTCCAGATATGCGATCATGTCCTGCAGGGTCCTGGGGTGGCGCTCGTCCGTCTCCTCCTGCAAATACTGCGCCAGATACAGCAGCTTCAGCTTTTTGTTGGCCATGGGAAGCCCTCCCTTCATGTGATACCTGTACACCATTGTAGCAGATACGGCGGCGAAAGAAAACCACTTTTTGGCTGTGTGCGGCTTTACATCACAGGCCTTTTAGGATATAATAAAGTGTCATATTGTCAAGTGAGAGAGGAAGTGCGGCGTTGCAAGTGAATCAGATCCGGGCGGGCGCCGCGCTGAGCTATGTGTCCATGGCGCTGAGCACCATCATCTCGCTGGTATACACGCCCATCATGCTCCAGCAGCTGGGCGACAGCGAGTTTGGCGTGTATCAGGCGGTGCTGCCCATCATATCCTATCTGAACCTGCTGAGCTTCGGCCTTGGCAGCGCCTATGTGCGGTATTACTCCCGGTTCCGGGCGGCGGGCGACAGGGAGGGCTGCGCCAAGCTCAACGGCATGTTCCTGATAACGTATCTGATCCTGGGCGCGGCGGTGCTGGCCATCGGCTTCGGCCTGTCCTACTGCGATGTGGTGTTCGGCAAGAAGCTGACGGCGGAGGAGATCAGCCTGGCACAGCGGCTGCTGCGCATTCTGACGGTGAACGCCGCGCTGACGTTCCCCATCAGCGTGTTCGAGAGCCATGTGACCATCAACGAGCGGTATCTGTTCCAGAAGATCGTGGCCATGGGCAAGCAGGTGCTGAACCCGCTGATCATGATCCCCCTGCTGCTGATGGGCTACCGCTCCGTGACGCTGACCATCGTCTCGTTGATCTTTACCGTCCTCAGCGGCGTTATCAATATCTTCTACTGCGCGACGAGGCTGAAAATGCCCTTTGCGTTCCATCGGTACGACTTCGCCCTGCTGCGGGAGATGTTCGGCTTCACGGTGTATGTGTTCATCGGCATCGTGGTGGACAATGTCAACTGGTCCATCGACCGGACGCTGCTGACGTGGTTCCACGGCTCCGCCGCCGTGACGGTCTATGTGATCGCCTCCCAGCTGAACAACTACTTCCTGCTGTTCGGCAACGCCATCTCCAACGTGATGACGCCCCGCGTCCACCGGCTGGTGGCGGAGAACGCCCCCATGCGGACGCTGGACGCCCTGTTCACCAAGGTGGGGCGGATACAGTTCATCCTGCTGGGCGGCATATTCCTGGGCTTTGTGGCCATCGGCCAGTCCTTCGTGGTGCTGTGGGGCGGCGGCGAGCAGTTCCGCATCGACTACTGGACGGCGCTGCTGCTGTTCTTTGCCTGCCTGTGGACGAATATCCAGACGGTGGGCATCGAGATCCAGCGCGCCAAGAACATGCACAAGTACCGCTCGCTGGTCTATCTGGGGGTGCTGGTGGGCAACATCATTATTTCCATCCCGCTGTGCATGAAATGGGAGGGCTTCGGCGCGGCCATCGGCACGGCTGTGGCCACGCTGGTGGGCAACGTGTTCCTGATGAACCGGTACTATTACAAGCACATCGGGCTGAACATCCCCGCCTTCTGGCGGCACATTTTCCACCTGCTGCCGGCTATGCTGCCGCCGGCGGTGACGGCGGTGCTGCTGGCGGTGTTCGTCCATCCGGTCAGCTACTGGCAGCTGATCCCGCCGGGGCTGCTGTTCGTGGCGGTGTACGCCGCCAGCATGTGGCTGTTCGGCATGAACCGCTATGAGCGGGGGCTGATTGCCGCCCCGCTGCGGCGGATACTGCATCGTTGAAAAAGGAGGAATTCTTATGGGCAGAAAGCTTGCTACATTTTTCCGGCAGCTGAAGCATCTGAGCTTTGCGCGGATGAAGCTGCACATCAACGCCGTCCACGAGGAGAGCGGCAAGAGCCGACTGGTCATCTTCTGCGACATGGTGTGGTGCGAGGTGCGCTACGGCATCGGCTATCTGGACTACCACGTGTTCGGCTTTGCCGACCGGCACGGCGCGGTGCGCAAGACCTATATGACCGCCGTGCAGAACCAGGCGCTGACCCGTCAGATGAACGACCCGGCGTATTTCTATCAGCTCAACGACAAGATCGAGTTCGACACCATCTTCTCCGACCTGCTGAAGCGCCGGTTCCTTGACCTGCGCAAGACGGATGCCGCCGGGCTGCGGGAATTCTGTGCCGGGACGGACGCCATCTTCTGCAAGCCCGCCGGACTGTGCGGCGGCGAGGGCATCCAGCGCCTTGTGACGGCGGACATCGACGACTATGACGCCCTGTACGACCGGCTGGTCAAGGGCGGACAGCTGCTGATCGAGGAGCCCATCCGCCAGCACCCGGATATGAACCGCCTGTGCCCCGACTCCGTGAACACGGTGCGTATCGTCACGCTGGTGACGGAGCAGGGTGCGCAGATGGTCTATGCGCTGGTGCGCATGGGCATGGGCGGCGTGTGCGTGGACAACGTGTCCTCCGGCGGCATGTACGCCCCGGTGAACGAGCACGGTCAGCTGTACCGTCCGGCCTTCTGCGACAAGACCGGCAAATACTACGAGCGCCATCCCGTCACAGGAACGGAGATCACCGGCTTCCGGATCCCCCTGTTCGATCAGGCGCTGGAGCTGTGCCGCACGGCGTCCAAGCGGGTGGAGGCGCACCTGAAGTATATCGGCTGGGACGTGGCCATCACCCCGGACGGCCCCGTGCTGGTGGAGGGCAACAACCTGCCCGGCTACGACATGTGCCAGAACGCCGGGCATGTGGACGAGGGCATGCTGCCCCGGTTCGAGAAGCTGCTGGGCAGACCCATCATGTAAGGAGGTATCCCCATGCGCAGAAAAGATAAGGAACGGGACGCGGCCTTCGCGTGGCAGGTGCTGCGGGACGCAGCGTATTCCGTGCTGGCCATGACCGATGCGGACGGCACGCCCTACTGCGTGCCGGTGAACCATATCGCCGACCCGGAGCACAACGCGGTGTATTTCCACTGCGCCGGCGCCGGGCGGAAGTGGACGATACTGGAGAAGGAGCCGCCGGTGTGCCTGACCGCTGTCTCCCGGGCGGAGCTGGTGCCCGGCGAGCTGACCACCGCCTACGACTCCGCGGTTGTTCACGGGCAGGCGACGGTGGTGCGGGACAGCGCCGAGAAGCTGTACGCGCTGAAGCTGCTGGTGCAGGCGCTGGATCCCGTCAGCATGGAAAGAGCCGTCATGTGCGCCGACAAGACCATGGAGCGCACCATGATCGTGAAGATCACGCCCCGGGAAGTGACCGGCAAGCAGTCCCACGGAGATTAAGCAAAAAAGCAAACCCTGTTGGGGTTTGCTTTTTTGCTTATTTCACGTCCGGCAGGATGCCCAGCAGCACCAGCGGCTCCGCGCCGGTGTTGTCGATGCCGTGGGTGTGCCCCTCCGGGCAGTAGTGGGTCATCCCGGCGGTCAGGGGCACGTCCGTGCCGTCGTCGTGGCACACGCCGCTGCCGGACAGCACGTGGATGATCTCGCAGTTGCCGGTGTGGGTGTGCAGGCCGATGGACGAGCCCGCCGGCAGCGTCAGCGTCAGGACGCGCCCCATGCCGTCACTGACGGCGGTGCGCACCTGCGCTTCGCCCTCGCCGCCCTTGAAGTGGGGGACGACGGCGGGGGAGAGGGAATGGAAATCAAGAATCATAGGCCACCTCCGGTGATTTTCTCATGTGCTCCTGAATGGCTGTGCCGGTGGGTGTCACGGCCAGGCCGCCCAGCGCCGTCTCGCGGAATTCCACGGGCATGCGCCGCCCCACCTCGCCCATGGCGTCGATGACCTCGTCCACGGGTATGCGGCTGGTGATGCCAGCCATGGCCATGTCCGCCACGCTGACGGCGTTCACCGCGCCGATGACGTTCCGCTTGACGCAGGGTACCTCCACCAGTCCGGCTACGGGGTCGCAGATGAGCCCCATCAGGTTTTTCAGCGCCATGGCCACCGCGTGACCGATCTGCTCGCCGGTGCCGCCCCGCAGCGCCACCAGCGCGCCCGCCGCCATAGCCGACGCCGTGCCGATCTCCGCCTGACAGCCGCCGGACGCGCCCGCGATGCAGGCACGATAGGCGATCACCGCGCCGATGCCGCTGGCAACGTACAGCGCCTCCAGCAGCTGGTGCTGGCTCAGCTCCTCGTACTTGCACAGGGGCAGCAGCACCGCCGGCAGCACGCCGCAGGCGCCCGCCGTGGGCGCCGCTACGATGCGGCACATGCAGGCGTTGGACTCCGCCATGCTCAGCGCCTCGGCGATGACCTCGCTGATATAGCCGCCGGACATGGCCTCGCCCCGCAGACAGTACTGCCGCATTTTCATGCCGTCGCCGCCCACCAGACCGCTGACGCTGCGCCGCTGCCCGGTGTAGCTGTCCGCCGCGTCGGACATGGCCTGCCATGTGATGAGCATCTTGGCCATGGACTGGTTGCGCGTCACCTGGCGCTCGTCCATATCCGTCTCCAGCACGATCTCCCAGAAGGGCTTGCCCTCCTGCTCCATGCGGTCAAATATTTCCTTCATCGAATCCAGAGCCATCGTCATCCTCCTCCTTGTCGTAGTAGGTCATGGACAGCACGCCCGGCAGCTCCGACAAAAACGCCACCTGACTGGGCTTGAGATGCTGATCCACCTCGATGACCATCAGCGCATCACCGCCCCGCTTGTGGCGGTACAGGCTCATGTTGGCCACGTTGATGCGCAGCTGGCTGAGTATGCTGGTGACGGCGGCCACCGTGCCGCTGGCGTCCTCGTTGCGGATCACCAGCGTGTTGAACATGCCGTTGAAATTCACGTCGATGCCGTCCAGCTTGTTGACCATGATGCGCCCACCGCCGATGGACGAGGCCTGCATGGTCAGCGTCTTGCCGTCGGCGCTCTCCGCATCGATAACGGCGGTGTTGGGGTGGGCGTCCCGCAGCTTGATCTCGTCAATGGTGTAGGTAAGCCCGGCCTTTTTCGCCTCCTCAAAGGCGTTGGGCAGCCGGGGATCATCGGGCTTCATGCCCAGCAGACCGCCCACCAGAGCCCGGTCGGTACCGTGGCCGGAGCCTGTCTCGGCAAAGGAACCGTACAGGTGGATGGCGGCCTTTACCGGCGGCGCGCCCAGCAGCGTCCGCGCCATGGCGCCGATCCGCGCGGCGCCGGCGGTGTGGGAGCTGGAGGGGCCGATCATCACGGGCCCCAGTATGTCAAAGATGTCCAGCATGGCAGGAACTCCTTTCAGAGTGTCGTCGCGGCTATTGTACCACATAACGCGGCGGGGAACAATGGTTTTGTGGGTGGTTGTCGGCACGTCAGATTGACAAAAACCGACAAACGGCTTATAATACATCTCAAGGACGCTGCAATAAACGGCAGGCGGTTAGTCACAGCCCCGAGAGGGGGTGACATATATGTTTTGGACGCTTACATTCCATATCGCAGGCTATTCAGTCTCGATCAGAATTCAGAAGCTGAAAAGACGAAACCGCCACTCTGCCAAGTGACGGTTTCTTTGAGTTGCTAAAACTCAGATAAACATTTCATTTGAGTGGGGCTGACCGCTTGTCGCAGCGTCCCCTTCTGTTTATTATTATACCCATCCCGGCGGATTTGTCAAGGGGACGAGCGCTGGGATCGGATTGCCGCGCCAGTCTGCGGACTGGCGCGCAATGACAAGGTGTGTAGGGGCGGACGACTCTGTCCGCCCAAATGCAGCGCCGTGCTGACGGGACGTCGGGACGCCGTCCCCTACGCTCGGTTTACCGCACCTGTCTGTAGGGCGGGACCCATGTGTCCCGCCGCAGAACACCGCATTTGTCCCGGCGGGGCACACGGGCTCCGCCCTACAAGGCGGCAGCACAGATTCTCGGCGCAAAAAAAGAAAGCCCTTGCGGGCTTTCTTTTTTTGCATTTAGAGTGAAGCTCTAATTAGAACTCCTTCTTCTTGCCGATGACCACAGCGGAACCAGCAACGGAGGTCAGAGCCATGCCAACGTACATAGCGATACCAGCGTCGAAGGTCTTGGGGGAAGTGTTGGTGTTGGTCTTGCCGCCCTCGGGAGTAGCAGTGGCAGTGCCGGTCAGAACGTACATATCAGTAGTCTCACCATTGAAGCGAACAGTCTCGACGGAACCGGTGTAGGTCTTGTCAACAGTCTTGACAACGTTGAAGAACTTGCCGCAGGTCTCGCACTTAACAGTGTTCACAACGCCCTTGGTGTCGGTGGTGAAATAGCCGGGACGCTTCTCCAGAGCCTTGATGAAGTCGTGAGGAACAGTCTTAGTCTCGCCAGCAGCATTGTAGGTAACGAACTTGCCGTTCAGGACAGCCAGATCGGTGCCCTTGGCGGGATAGTTCTTGCCCTCGATGGTGTAGGAATCTTCAGTGACATCGCCGCACTTCTGATCGGCAGCATCCTTAGCCGCAACGAAAGCGGAAGCGACCTTATCAGTGCCCTTGGACAGGTCAACGCTCTTCTCAAGATAGACAACAGTGCTGCCCTTGACCAGCTTGTACTCAGCGATAGCTGCATCGCAAGCATAGAAGGTGTTTTCCGCACCATTAACAGTAATGACGTACTTGTCAGCAAAGTAGGTGGTGGTGGTCTTGGAGCCAGACGTCACGACCTCTTTGTCAGTGACGGTCTTGGTGAACTCATTGCCATCGATGGTGATGGTAGAGTTGTCCTTGACATCCAGCAGGGAATAGCCGGTCTTGTCAATCTTGGTCTCGGTCTTGGTCGCCGCAAACGCGGTGGTGCACAGTGCCAGAGCCATGACCATGGCCAGCACAGTTGCAATGATCTTCTTCATGTTTGTTTCCTCCATAAAAATTTTGTTTGTGTCCGGCGCGACCTCCCCGCCCACGCCCACGGTTTACAACGTAATACATCATTATGTTGTAGACCGCAGACTTGAACAGATCGGCTTTGCCTTTCACGGTTGTAAGTATACCACATTCCGCGGATAAATCAAGGCATTCCGCGCGCAGATTTGCAAAAAAACTCGTAAAAAATTATTAAAAAAGGATTAAATTTTCGAATTAGTTGCAAATCAGTGTCAAATATGACAATTTAGAGAACTTTATGCGCCTTTTGAGTTCCGGCGCGCGATGTGAAAGAAGCGCCGGTACACGCGATTTATAAACGATACGACGTATTTATTGTAATTTACATAGCGCGCAGCCGTGTATTTGCTGGAATGAAATGGAAATTCTTTTGGGTGCGAAAGTGCCGCGAGCGGACATTTATTCACAATTTGTGTCCGCTTTGCGGACGACGGCGGGGTGCGGCAAGCGCAGATCGCGTAGGGCGGGACCCATGTGTCCCGCCGCGAAGTACGCATTGCTCCCGGCGGGGCACGCGGGCCCCGCCCTACAGGGTGCGGCGGTCGCATGGGGCGGACAGGGTCGTTCGCCCCTACACACCTTGTCATTGCGAGCCAGTCCGCGCCGCGAAGCAAGTGCCCTTGGGGTACAGACTGGCGCGGCAATCCGTTTTCCCAGCGCTCGCCCCCTTGACAAACCCGCCGGGATGGGTATAATAATAAATACAAGGGGACGCTGCGACAAGCGGTCAGCCCCGTTGCGTGAGAGTTTTAATGAACCTTATGGTTCGCAAAAACCGTCACTTGTCGGAGTGGCGGTTTTTGTCTTTCAACTTCATAACACGAATCGAAACGGAATACCGCCCGATGTGGAAAGTAAGTATCCAGTACATGTATGTCACCCCCTCTCGGGGCTGTGACTAACCGCCTGCCGTTTATTGCAGCGTCCTTGGGGTGTATTATAAGCCGTTCGCCGGTTTTTGTCAATTCGCACCGCTTGACAAACCGGTTGGGATGGGTATAATAGTAGATGTAAGGGGACGCTGCGACAAGCGGTCAGCCCCCTGAAGTAGAGATTCGAATCAGGTGCTCAGCACCAAATAGAAACCGTCACTTGTGGGAGTGGCGGTTTCGTCTTTTCAGCTTTTGAATTCTGATCGAGACTGAATAGCCTGCGATGTGGAATGTAAGCGTCCAAAACATGTATGTCACCCCCTCTCGGGGCTGTGACTAACCGCCTGCCGTTTATTGCAGCGTCCTTGGGACGAGTATACACCGCAGGCGGTTTTTTGTCAAATAGTGGCGGGCGGACGTGGGCATCCGCCCCTGCGAAGAGACGGATTCCCACGCCAGTGACACGGTCACCGGCTCGGAATGACAGCGCGGCAGCGCCGCGCTGATGGGACGTCGTACCCCAAGGGCATTTGTTCCGCTGCGCTCCACTGCAGGACGCCGTCCCCTACGAGTTAAGGACGGACGCCGTCCACTACGATATGGCGCGGTGTGTGGGCACGGCGCTGCGGCGCTCACAGCACAAGATGCATCCGCTCCAGAAATCGGCGGTGCTCGGCGCCGGTGGAGCGGATGTAGATGCGCGTGGTGTTGATGCTGCTGTGTCCCAGCAGGTCGGCCAGCTTCGCCAGATCCTTGTCCAGCCGGTAGAACGTCCGGGCGAACAGGTGGCGGAAGTTATGGGGAAACACCTTCTTGTCGGAGACACCGGCGGCGCGGCACAGCGCCTTCATCTCCCGCCAGATGTTGCTGCGATCCAGCGGTGTGCCGGTGCGGGTGACAAACACGGAGCCGTAGGCGATGCGGCGCTGCTTGATGTAGCGCAGCAGCTTATTTTGCAGGCGGGAAGGCAGGATCACCCGGCGGGACTTGCCCTTGCAGCGGACGACGGCCACGCCCCGGCGGGCGGCCTCGGCGGTGATGGCGGGCAGCTCGCTGATGCGGATACCGGTGGCGCAGATCGTCTCCAGCACCAGCGCCAGACGGGTGCGGCCTGTCTCCCGGGCGGTGCGGACAAGGGCGGCGTACTCCTGCGCGGTGATCTCCCGCTCCTCCGGCGCGTAGGCCTGGTACTGGACGCGCAGACGGCGCACACGGCAGTCCTCCCGGTCGAGCAGGCTCAAAAAGCGGTTCAGCGCGGCCAGGATGGAGTTGACACTGTCGGCGGCGTAGTGCTGTGTCAGGTGGGCCTTGTAGTTCAGCACAGCGTCGTGGGTCAGGGGCGCGTCACCCAGCCACTGGGCGAAGCAGCGGATGTCGCGCCCGTAGCGCTCCAGTGTGGCGGCGGACTTTTCCTCGTCCCGCAGAGTGGAGAGGAAGTTGTCGAGCTGTGCGGCTGTAATGGTCATGGCGGGGCCTCCCTGTATATAAAATAAGGTATATTATACGACTTTCCCGCGGATTTGGGGAGGTCGTTTTTTTACAACATAATGATGTATTACGTTGTAAACCGTGGGCGTGGCGGGGAGGTCGTGCCGGACACAAACAAAATTTTTATGGAGGAAACAAACATGAAGAAGATTGTTGCCGTCGTGCTGGCCATGGTCATGGCTCTGGCACTGTGCACCACCGCTTTTGCGGCGACCACCGAGACTAAGGTCGACAAGACCGGTTACTCCCTGCTGAAGGTCGAGGACAACTCCACCGTTACCATCGAGGGCGATGAGTTCTCTAAGACTGTCACCGACGCTAAGGTTGTGACTTCCGGCTCCAAGACCACCACTACCTACTATGCTGACAAGTACGTCATCACTGTTGGTAATGTGGCTACCCCCTTCTATGCTTGCGATGCCGCTATCGCCACTCACAAGCTGGTGAAGGGCACCACCGTGGTGTTCCTGACCACCGCTGACCTGTCCGCTGGCACTGAGAAGGTCGCTACCGCTTTTGTTGAGGCTAAGAAGGCCGCCGATCAGAAGTGCGGCGATGTCACTGCTGACGCTTACACCATCGAGGGCAAGAACTATGTTGCTGGCGGCACCAACTTTGCTGTCCTGAACGGCAAGTTCGTCACCTACGGTGCTGAGTCCACCACCGTTGATCACAAGTTTACCAAGGCCGAGGCCAAGACTTCCGGTTACTTCACCACCGACACCAAGGGCGTTGTGAACACCGTCAAGTGCGAGACCTGCGAGAAGTCCTTCAATGTTGTTGACAAGGTTGACAAGACCTATACCGGTTCCGTTGTTACTACTACTGCTTTCGGTGGCACCCAGTATATCCTGACCGGCACTGCTACTGCTACTCCCGCTGGTTCCACCACTACCACTTCCCCCAAGACCTTCGACGCTGGTATCGCTATGTACGTTGGCATGGCTCTGACCTCCGTTGCTGGTTCCGCTGTGGTCATCGGCAAGAAGAAGGAGTTCTAATTAGAGCTTCACTCTAAATGCAAAAAAAGAAAGCCCGCAAGGGCTTTCTTTTTTTGCGCGAGAATCTGTGCTGCCGCCTTGTAGGGCGGGGCCCGTGTGCCCCGCCGGGACAAATGCGGTGTTCTGCGGCGGGACACATGGGTCCCGCCCTACAGGGTGCGGCGGTCATACGGGGCGGACAGAGTCGTCCGCCCCTACACACCTTGTCATTGCGAGCCAGTCCGCGCCGCGAAGCAAGTGCCCTTGGGGTACAGACTGGCGCGGCAATCCGTTTTCCCACAAAGGAAAGGGCGGATTCCCACGCCAGTGACACGGTCACTGGCTCGGAATGACAGCGCGGCAACGCCCCCTTGACAAATCCGGCGGGATGGGTATAATAATAAATATAAGGGGACGCTGCGACAAGCGGTCAGCCCCGTGCAAGATTGGGAATCTAAGAATTAGAAACCGTCACTTGGCAGAGTGGCGGTTTCGTCTTTTCAGCTTCTGTATCCTGATCGAGACTGAATAGCCTGCGATGTGGAATGTAAGCGTCCAAAACATGTATGTCACCCCCTTTCGGGGCTGTGACTAACCACCTGCCGTTTATTGCAGCGTCCTTGGGGTGTATTATAAGCCGTTTGCCGGTTTTTGTCAATTCGCGGCGAATGGCTCTGTCCTACCCTTGACAAACCCGCCGGGATGGGTATAATAATAAATACAAGGGGACGCTGCATACGGCGGTCAGCCCCGGCGTATTACGGAAATTTAGTAGGTCTTATGACCCGCAAAAACCGTCACTTGGCCGAGTGGCGGTTTTTGCTTTTCAGTCGTTGGACTCGTATCGAGATCGAATGTCCCAGAATATGAATCGTAAACACGAAAAACATACTGTCACCCCCCTTCAAAAGGAGGTAACCGACCGCCTTGCTATGTATACAGCGTCCTTGGCGTATATTATAAGCCGTTCGCCGGTTTTTGTCAATTCGCACCGCTTGACAAACCCGGCAGGATGGATATAATAGTAAGTGTAGGGGGACGCTGCGACAAGCGGTCAGCCCCGTGCAAGATTGGGAATCTAAGAATTAGAAACCGTCACTTGGCAGAGTGGCGGTTTCGTCTTTTCAGCTTCTGAATTCTGATCAAGACTGAATAGCCTGCGATGTGGAATGTAAGCGTCCAAAACATATATGTCACCCCCTTTCGGGGCTGTGACTAACCGCCTGCCGTTCATTGCAGCGTCCTTGAGACGAGTATACACCGCAGGCGTTTTTTTGTCAAATAATGGCGGGCGGATGTGGGCATCGCCCCTACGAGGAGACGGATTCCCACGCCAGTGTGAGCACTGGCTCGGAATGACAGCGCGGCGCTGCCGCGCTGATGGGACGTCGTACCCCAAGGGCATTTGTTCCGTTGCGCTCCACTGCAGGACGCCGTCCTCTACAAAATCGCAAGGAGGGCGCCGAATGGGACGTCGGGGACGCCGTCCCCTACGAAATCGCAACGGGGCGCTGCAAAAAAGGGCGGACAGGTGTCCGCCCTTTACATTCCATATTATATATGACAGCGCTCAGCGCCACGATGCGCTGTAAAAATACAGCGCCAGCATGCCCGGCCCCACATGGGCACCGGTGACAGGCTCGTGACAGACAGAGAGTATCTCGCCGGTGCAGCCTGCCTGACGCAGCTCGGTGGCCAGATGCAGCGCCTCGGCGGGGGCGGCGGCGTGGGAAATGCCCACCGGCCTGGACTTGTCCTCCACTAGCTCCTGATACAGCCGGATCAGCTGCTCCATGGCCTTTTTGCGCCCGCGCTCCTTGCTGTGCACCACGATCTTGCCCTCCGGATCGCCCTCCAGAATGGGCTTGATCTGCAAAAGCGTGCCGGCCAGCGCCGCCGCGCCGGACAGACGGCCACCCCTGCGCAGGAACTTCAGGTCGTCTACCACGAACAGCTGCCGCATCTTGCCGCAGAGCTCCGACGCGCGGGCGGTGATCGTATCCATATCGGCGCCCTGCTGCGCCAGATGCGCCGCCTCCAGCACCACCAGACCCTCGCCCAGCGAAGCGCCCCGGCTGTCCAGCACCCGGATGTCCCGGTGGGGATAGCGCTCCCGCAGCTCCTGCGCCACCACGCTCACGCCCCAGCAGGTGCCGCTGACGCCGCCGGACAGCCCGATATACAGCACGTCATCGCCCTGCTCCAGCACGGGCTCCATGGCTTCGCGGGCGGTCAGGGGGCTGATCATGGAGGTCTTGACCTCCGCGCCCTTGCGCATGGCTTCATAATAGGCGTAGCCGTCAAAAGGGGCGGACATGTCCGCCGGTACGCCGTTGACGGTATAGGTCAGGCACAGCTCCCGGATGCCGTACTGCTCCCGCAGCTCCGGCGGCAGGTTGGCCGCATTGTCTGTCATCACTCGAATCATGATATGTCTCCTTTTGTCATGGGAATTACGTATTACAGCCGCTCCCGTATCCAACCGGCCAGCGTGTCGAACAGGCAGCGATAGCCGGTCATGGTCAGGTGGATGCCGTCGGCGGCGATATAGCGGGGCAGGTCACGCATGGGCAGGAACTGCCGCCGCACATCGATGAGGGGCAGCCCCTCCGTCATGGCCAGCGCCGCCACCGCATCGGAGTACAGCTCCTGATGGCGGTAGATGCGCCCCACGTCCCCCAGCCAGCGCAGGATGCTGCCGCCGTCCGCGCGCCGGGAGATGAACTGGAAATACCGCTGGCCGTCGATGGGCGGCAGCGTCATCAGCACCGGCTGCACACCGGCGGACGCCAGCTCCTGCACCGCGCAGCGCAGCTTTTCAATGAACTCCGGCAGCACCGTGTGGGGCAGGTGCTCCTGCTCCGGGGCGGCGGCGATGGCCTCCCAGTCGAAGTCGCTGTCGTTGCCGCCGTAGGCCACCAGCGCCCAGCGGGCGTTCATGCCGCGCTGCACGTCGTGCTCCACCAGCGACAGCCCCTTTGTCACCGTGGCGCCCATTTTGGCGCGGTTCACCACCTCCAGCCGGTCGGTGGGGTACTGCGCCATCACCTCCGGCAGGTGGAACCGGTAATGCATGTTCTCGTCCGGCACCGTGGCCTTCAGCAGGGAATCTCCGTAAATAAACGCACGCTCCATAACGAACGCCTCCTTGCGTCTTTTTACCTAATATACCATATTAGGACACGCGCGTCAATATATTTCCTTGCGCTGTTTGTTGCATTATGTGCTGATTTGTGATATACTGTATGGCGAATCTGATATGGGGAGCGTCATTATGGAATACGACAGAGAGCTTATCGCCCACAAGCTGCAGCGGTGGGACAAGTTTATCACGGATTATCATCTGCCGGACTGGGATTCCATCCCGGATTTCGGCCTGTACATGGATCAGGTCATCGTGCTGCTGGAGCAGTATCTGAGCTTTATCCCTGCACCGGTGGGCGGCAAGGAGCGGTTCGTTACGTCCTCCACCATCAACAACTATGTGCGGCTGAAGATCATGCCCGCACCGGAGAAGCGGAAGTACCACCGCATCCACATCGCGTATCTCATCATGATTCTGACCATGAAGCAGAGTCTCAGCATCAGCGATGTGCAGAAGATCCTGCCGGCGGACAGCAACGAGACGGACGTGCGCGCCGTGTATGAGGACTATTCTCTGAAGTTCCGGCGGGTGGGACTGTTCTTCAACCAGCAGGTGCAGTCCGGGGCGGAGGGCATCCACAGCGCCACCGAGTCGAACTGCGGCAACGCCGTGGAGCTGCTGGTCATCGAAAGCGCGCTGATCGCCGGGTTCTCCAAGATCCTGGCGGAGAAGCTCATCCGCCTGTGCGGGGCGGATACCGAGGACGTGCTGGCGGCGGAGAACACCCCGCCACAGCCGTAAGGGTATTGTATATCATTTCCAGCGGAAATATGTGAACAAACGGAAAAGATGCAGCGCAGGCCATAGTCCTGCGCTACGTCTTTTTCTAATGTCTGCCATCTGCGCATAGGATACAGCGAGGTGATGGACGATGAAAAACCGAGTGGTGCCCTGCCTGCTGGCGGCAGCGGCGGCCTGCGCCGCGGCGCTGCTGCTGTGGGCGCTGGCGGTCAGATTCCCCGGACCGCTGACCCGCGCGCTCAGCCCGGTGCAGGTCAGTCCGTGGGAGATGGGGAAGGCTGCGTTTTTCCCGCTGCTGGCCGCTTCGCCGCTGCTGTGGCGGTTGGAAAGGGGTGGGAGCCGGGGTGGACTGTGCCTGATGGCGCTTGCCGGCGCGGTGCTGGCGCTGGCGCTGACATACGCGCCGGTGCCGCCCGCGGCGGTGGCGGCGATGGCCATCGGCGGCGCGGCGGCGCTGTATGGGCTTGCTCTGCGGCGGGTGAGCGGCGACGGCCTGCCGTGGTATGTGCTGACTGTGGCGCTGGCCGTGGCGTATATCCTGCTGACCATCCTGCCGCCCGGCGGCGGCATCTTTCTGGCGCGGGGCGATGTGGCGGCGCTGGCGGCCATACCGTTCTGAGAGGAAAGCCGCCCTTGCGGGCGGCTCAGCTTGTCAAAAAAGTCCGAACGGACTTTTTTGACAAGCTGAGGCAAAATCGCAAAATAAAAAACAGTATTTTATTTTGCGATTTTGGTCGCTGCGGCGGGTGATTGAACGCGAAAGGGAACCCTGACGGTTCCCTTTCACACTATCCTTCCCTCCGATACTTGTAACCGGGCAGGTTTTTTGACAGTCTGAGCCGCCCTTGCGGGCGGCTTTCGTTTACCGTAATAGGTGTTATTGTAAACTGATTTTCTCCGGCTGCTCGGCCTGTGCTTCGGGCGCAGGGGCTTCCGCGGGAGGCTCCGGCATGGGCGCAGCGGCGGCAGGGATATCCGCTGGGGCGGGAGCCGGCTCCTCGGCGGCCCTGGCCGCCTCCGCCTCCTGCGCCAGCCGCTCGTTCTCGGCGCGGTTGGCCTCCTTCTGGGCGCGGCGGGCATCGGCGGCGGCAAAGAACGCCCGCACCAGCGCCAGCAGCACGAAGAACGCCGCGATCGCCAGCCCGATCCAACCGGCGGCGCGTATCACGAAGAAATCGCGGATGGTGAAGTATTCCTTATAGATACCCAGGAAGTACAGCGCCACGGCGCCCGCCGCGCACAGAATGCACAGCAGCAGCCGGAAAAACGCCTTTACCCGGTGCTTGCGTCCGGCCAGATATGCCACCAGCAGCGCCAGCGCCGCCAGAAACAGCGCCGGGGACTGGCAGCAGAGGATATAGCCCAACGTCTTGTCCAGCATGGTGCGTCCTCCTTACAGCTGGCACTTGCCCCGGGGCAGGTACTTGCCCACAGAGCCGGGCAGCACCTTGCCGGAGGACACCACGGGTTTGCCCCGCAGCCACACCTGACGGATGGAGCCCTTGGTCACAAAGCCCTCGTAGGGGTTGTAGTCCGCCGCGCCCACCATGTCCTCGGCGCGGATGACATGGTCGGCCTTCGGGTCGTACACCACGATGTCCGCGTCGGAGCCGGGTGCCAGCACGCCTTTGCGGGGATACAGACCGTACAGCTTGGCGGGATTCTCCGCCAGCACGCGGCACATGGCACCCAGACCGATCTTCTTTTTGGCCACGCCGAAGGTGTAGATCAGCTCGCCCCGCGTCTCCACGCCGGGGATACCGCCGGGAATGGCGGTGAAGTCGTCTCGCCCGGCCAGCTTCTGCGCCGTGGTGAAGGAGCAGTGGTCGGTGGACACGGTCTGCACCTCGCCCCGGCGGATGGCGCGCCACAGGGCGTTGCAGTCCGCCTTCTTGCGGATGGGGGGAGAGCAGACGTACTTGGCCGCCTGAAGCCAGTCCTCGTTGTAGTACACGCTGTCGTCCAGCACCAGATACTGGGGGCACGTCTCCACGAACACCTTCTGGCCGCGCCAGCGGGCGTTGGCGATCTCGTCCAGCGCCTCGATGTTGGTGGTGTGGACGATGACCACGGGGATGTCCACCTGCTCGGCGATGCGCAGCAGGCGTCCCACGGCCTCGGCCTCCATGATGTCAGGCCGCGTCTCCGGATGGCAGTACACGCCGTTCTCGCCCGCGGCCTTCTTCTCCGCGATCAGCGCGTCGATGACACCGGCATTCTCGCAGTGTACGCCGCAGATGCCGCCCTTTTCCTTCAGCTTCTTCAGCGCCTTGTACATGGCCTCGTCGCCGATCATCATGGCCGGGTAGGTCATGTACATCTTGAAGGAGGAGATGCCCTCGGCGTACATGTCGTCTATCTCACTTTCGATCGTCTCGTTCCAGTCGTCGATGGTCATGTGGAAGCCGTAGTCACAGGCGCACTTGCCGTCCGCCTTCTCGTGCCACAGGCGCAGACCGTCGTGGAGCGTCTCGCCCTTGTTGGGGCAGGCAAAGTCAATGATGGTGGTGGTGCCGCCGTGGAGCGCGGCGCGGGAGCCGCTGGCGAAATCATCCGCCGTGGTGGTGTTGCACACGTCCAGATCAAAGTGGGTGTGCGCGTCGATAAAGCCGGGGAACAGCAGCATCCCGGACACATCCACCACCTGCGCACCGATGGCCGGAATGTCGCGGCAGACGTCCAGTATCTTCTCGCCCTCCACCAGAATATCCGCCCGGCGGGGCCCCTTGCCGGTGATAACGGTACCGCCCTTGAACAGCAATCTCATCACAAGACCTCCTCATTTGAGTAGATTTCTTGGGGATATTGTACCACACTTCCCTGCGGGGTACAATGGTTTTGTGGAGGCCTCCCTATGTGCGGAAGAAAACTTTCGGGGAAAAAGAGGATTTCAGCAAGTTTTTTGGTATAGTATATTGTACGAAAATCGGCCTGCCGGAGCGCGGCGGGGGAAGGGAGGCGCCTCATGCGGTTCAGCGAAGCGTTTTTGGATGAGCTGGCGGCGCGCAATGACATTGTGGACGTGGTGTCGAGCTATGTGGAGCTGAAGCGCAAGGGCGCCAACTATTTCGGCCTGTGCCCCTTCCACAGCGAGAAAACGCCCTCCTTTTCCGTGGCGCCGGACAAGCAGATGTACCACTGCTTCGGCTGCAAAAAGGGCGGCGGCGTGTTCAACTTCATCATGGAGATCGAGAACCTCACCTTTCCGGAGGCGGTGGAGTTTCTGGCCAGACGTGCCGGTATGTCCCTGCCGCAGGAGGGGGAAATGCAGAACGACGGCGACCGTCTGCGCAGACGGGTGCTGGAGCTGAACCGCACGGCGGCGCGGTGGTTCTACGACCAATTGCAGCAGCCCCAGGGCGCGGCGGTGCAGGCCTATCTGGACAAGCGGCAGATACGCAGGAGCGTGGCGGTGCGGTTCGGCATGGGCGCGTCGCTGGATCAGTGGGACGCGCTGCTGCGCGCCATGAGCGAAAAGGGCTTCACCAAAAAGGAGCTGATGGCCGCGGGACTGGCGGTGGCAGGCAGGGGAGGACGGATCTACGACAAGTTCCGCAACCGGCTGATGCTGCCGGTCATCGATGTGCGGGGCGACGTGGTGGGCTTCGGCAGCCGGGTCATCGACAACTCCGAGCCGAAATACATGAACACCACCGACACGCCCACCTACAGCAAGCGCCGGGTGCTCTACGGCCTGAATCTGGCCAAAAAGACCAAGCGCCCCAACATCATCCTGTGCGAGGGCAATCTGGACGTGGTGACGCTGCATCAGGCGGGCTTTGACAACGCGGTGGCCTGCATGGGCACGGCGCTGACACAGGAGCAGATCCATCTCCTCAGCCGGTTCACCAAGGAGCTGGTGCTGTGCTACGACAACGACAAGGCCGGTCAGATGGCCACCGACCGGGCGCTGGAGCTGCTGGAGAACACGGAGTTCAAGGTGAAGGTGCTGCGGCTGCCCCAGCGGTTGGTGGACGGTCAGTACGTCAAGCAGGACGCGGACGACTTCATCAAGTATCAGGGGCGCGACGCATTTGAAAAGCTGCTCAGCGGCAGCGCCAACGGCATGGAGTTCACCCTGTCGCAGGTGGCGGACAAATACGACCTGAAGGAAGACAAGGATCGCATCGCCTATGCCGCCGAGATCGCGGAGACACTGGCCAGACTGGGCGACCCGGTGGAGCGGGAGGTCTATACCACCCGCGCGGCGGAGGCCGCCGGCCTGCCGGCGGAGGCCATGCGCATGGAGGTGGAGCGCGCTCGGAAGCGCAGCTATGCCAAGGAAAAGAAGCAGCAGGAGCGCCGGGAGATGAATCCCGTCAGTGATCGCCAGCCCATCGAACGGGGCATGCGCTACGCCAACATGCGCAGCGCCATGGCGGAGGAGGGCGTCATCCGTCTGCTGCTGCAGGACGACAGCCTGTTCCCGGAGCAGATGCCTGTGCTGCCGGAGGACTTTTCCTCTCCGGCGCTGGCGCATATCTACGACGAGATGTGGAAACGCCGGGGACGGGGCGGTGTGGCATCGCTGGCTGCCGTACTGGGGCCGGAGGAGATGGATCACCTGACGGTGATCCTGCAAAAGCCGGAATCCGCCGCCAACGCGCCTCAGGCGCTGGCGGATTACATACGCATCATACAGGAGGAATACAACAAGCGCGCCGGCGATCTGGATCCGTTGGCTGCCGCGTGCAAGACGTATAAAGACAAAAAAGGTTACGGAGGAAAGCGAACATGACGGACAAAAAGTACACCCCGGAGGAGCTGGAAAAAATGGCGGATTCCATGCTGAAGGAATCCGCGTCCGGTAAGCCCGGCAAGGGCACGCTGGACGAAAAGGCCATCGCCTCCCTGCCGGCAGCGGCGCTGCTGACCAGCCACGAAAAGCTGAAGGAGCTGTTTGTCAAGGGCAAAAAGAAGGGTAAGCTGGACGCGGGCGAGCTGTCCGAGGTGCTGGACGAGATGGATCTGGAGAGCGATCAGATGGACTCCATCTACGACTCGCTGGAGCAGCTGGGCATCGAGGTGGGCACGGAGGACTTCCTGACCGATCTGCCCGACGATGACGAGCCGGCCATGGAGGAGATCGCGGAGATCGAGGAAGAGGAGCTGGTGGATCCCAACACGCTGGTGGACAGCTTCAACATCGACGATCCCGTGCGCATGTACCTGAAGGAGATCGGCAAGGTGCCCCTGCTGACCGCCGATCAGGAGGTGGAGCTGGCTACCGTCATGTCCACCGGCCGCGAGGCCGAGGCGCGTCTGGCGCAGGCGGAGGCCGACGGCGAGACGATCCCCGACGAGGAGCTGGCACAGCTGAAAAAGCAGGTCAAGGCCGGCGAGAAGGCCAAGCAGAGTCTGGCGGAGGCCAACCTGCGTCTGGTGGTGTCCATCGCCAAGCGCTATGTGGGGCGCGGCATGCTGTTCCTGGATCTGATCCAGGAGGGCAATCTGGGTCTTATCAAGGCCGTGGAGAAGTTCGACTACACCAAGGGATACAAGTTCTCCACCTACGCCACATGGTGGATCCGTCAGGCCATTACCCGCGCCATCGCGGATCAGGCGCGCACCATCCGTATCCCCGTCCACATGGTGGAGACCATCAACAAGGTCATCCGCGTCTCCCGCCAGCTGCTGCAGGAGCTGGGTCACGACCCCAGCCCCGAGGAGATCAGCGAGGAGATGAACATGCCCGTGGACAAGGTGCGGGAGATTCTGAAGATCGCCCAGGAGCCTGTGTCGCTGGAGACGCCCATCGGCGAGGAGGAGGACAGCCATCTGGGTGACTTCATCCCCGACGAGGCCGCGTCCGAGCCCAGCGAGGCCGCCAGCTTCACCCTGCTGAAGGAGCAGCTGGTGGACGTGCTGAGCACCCTGACGCCCAGGGAGGAGAAGGTGCTGAAGCTGCGCTTCGGCATCGAGGACGGCCGCACCCGCACCCTGGAGGAGGTGGGCAAGGAGTTCAACGTCACCCGTGAGCGCATCCGCCAGATCGAGGCCAAGGCGCTGCGCAAGCTGCGCCACCCCTCCCGCAGCAAGAAGCTGAAGGACTTCCTGAACTGACGATACCCATGAAAACGCTTCGCTGTGTGATGCTTCTGCTGGCGGCGCTGCTGCTCCTGCCCGCCGCCGTCAGCGCCGACGAACCGGAATACACCTTCGTGCTGACGGCAGACGGCGCGGACAGCTGCCGTGCCGCCGCCGGGGACATGGTAACGGTCACGCTGGCGGTGCGCTGCGATTCCGGCACGGACGCCGTATACGCCGCGCAGGATGAGATCGTGTTCGACCCGGCGTTCTTCGCCTTCGAGCCGGACAGCGTCTTGACCCGCAGCGGCGTGAAAACCTCCACCCTGCACCTGCGTGACGGGCGGCAGGCGGTGTACATGAGCTTCATCTCCTACGGCAGTGCCGCTGATTGGGCGGGGGAGACGGTTCTCGGCTCCTTCCGCCTGCGGGTGCTGGCGGAGGACGGCACAGGCGCTCTGTGCAGCAGCAACTACCTGGTGTCGTCACAGGACGGGATGACCCACTTTCCCGCCGGGGCGGAGGACGCCGCCGTGGTGGTGTCGGAGCTGTGCCGGGTGACGTTCCAGACCAACGGCGGCGGCGATATACCGCCCCAGATGGTCTACCGGGGCAACGCGTTGACGCTGCCGGAGATGCCCGCGCGGGCGGGCTATACGTTCGCCGGATGGTACAGCGACATAGATCTGACCATGCCGTGGCTGGAGACGACCCCGGTGACGGCGGACATGACGCTGTATGCCGCGTGGACGGGCGCGGAGACGGCATCGGCGCAGGGCACATGGCTGCCGGCCGCGGCCATATTGCTGCTGGCGGCGGTGCTGGCGTGGTACAACAGACGAAAGCATGAATAAAGCGCAAAAGCCGCCTGCGGGCGGCTTTTGTCCAAAGGAGGACAGACTATGCGTGATCCCATCAGCCCATTTTCCATCAACTGCCACAGCAGCATCCGCTGGGGCGGCGCGGTGACGGTGTGGTTCGACCCCTTCCGGGTGGAAAAGACCACCGGAGACGGCGACGTGATCTTCATCACCCACGACCACTACGACCACTTCTCCCCGGAGGACATCCGCCGGGTGATGAAGCCGGACGCGGTGCTGGTGCTGCCGGAGAGCTGCCGGGCGGCGGCGCTGGCGGCAGGCTTCTCCGCTTCACAGCTGCTGCCGGTGCGGGCGGGGGAGCATTACACCGTCAAGGGCATCCCCTTTACTGCCGTGCCCGCCTACAACATCGGCAAGCCCTTCCACCCGCGAAGCAACGGCTGGGCGGGCTATGTGGCGGAGTTGGACGGCCTGCGGGTCTATGTGTCCGGCGACACTGACGACACACCGGAGGCGCGGGCGGTGTCCTGCGACGCGGCCTTCCTGCCGGTGGGCGGCACCTACACCATGACGGCGGCGGAGGCGGCAGCGCTGGCCAACGCCCTGCACCCGCAGATCGCGGTGCCCACCCACTACGGCAGCATCGTGGGCGCCATGACCGACGGCGACGATTTCGCCGCGCAGCTGGCGCCCGGCATCCGCTGCGTAAAGCTCATATAAGACGGGACCCCCGGCCACAGGCCGGGGGTTCCGCTTTATATCGGATCACTCAGTTGTACAGATAGCCGTACTTGTCGCGCAGGGTGACGATCAGCTTCTCCAGATCGGCGGGCAGATCGTTCTTGCCGCTCAGGTCGTACACCTTCGGCTCACCGAAGGTGCGCACGCGCACCTTGTCGCCGTCCAGGAACAGCACACCGGCGTTCTTGGAGTCCGCCATGTCCTTCGCCGTCTGGAACAGCGTGAACTTGTCGTGGCAGGGCTCGGAGGAGTAGGGGCAGAACTGGGTGCAGTTGCCGCACTCGTTGCACATCTTGTCCACATGGACGATCTGGTGGCTGCCGTCGGCCATGCGGATGGTGACATTGGCGCGGTTGGGGCAGGAGTCCACGCAGTTTTCACACACGGTGGCGCACTGCAGGCAGCGCTCGCCTTCGCAGCAGATGCACTCGCTCATCTTCAGCGTACCCTTCTTGGCCTCGGCGTCGGACTTAGTGACGTAGGCCTGCTCGGGGATATCGTAGGTGTACGCCTTGCCGATCACGGCCTCGGCAAAGGCCGCGGCGTCCGCGATGCCCTCCACCACGGTGGCGGGGCCGCGCTTGGCGTCACCGGCGGCGTACACGCCCTCGACGTTGGTCTGGAACGCGGGACGACCCTTCTTGTCCAGCTCGATGCCGTTGGCGGCCATCAGCGCGTCGTCCACCTGCTCGCCCACGGCGGAGATCACCAGGTCGCAGGGAACGGTGAAGAACTCGCCGCTGCCCACGGGGCTGCGGCGGCCGGAGGCGTCGGCCTCGCCCAGCACCATCTTCTCGCAGGTCAGCGTGCCATCCGCCTGCTTGACGGGAGCGGCCAGCTCCGCAAACTCCACGCCGTCCTGCAGCGCCAGCGCCAGCTCGTGCTCGTCGGCGGGCATATACTTGCGTGTGCGGCGGTATACCAGCGTCACGTGCTCGGCGCCGCTGCGCTTGGCCAGCCGCGCCGCGTCCATAGCGGTGTTGCCGCCGCCGATGACGGCGATATTGCCCGCCACGGCGATGTTGCCGGCCTTCACGCCCTTCATCCACTGGATGGCGCCTGCCACATCGCCGGCGATGTCCAGCTTGCCGGGCTTCCATGCGCCCACGGCCAGCAGAATGTGGGTGTAGCCCATCTTCTTCAGCTCGTCCACGGAGGGGGCGGGCGCACCGCACTTGACATCCACGCCGTACTTCTCCATCAGGGCGATATCCTTCTCAATGGCTTCGTTGGCGATACGGAAGCTGGGGATCACATGCCGGGGCACGCCGCCCAGGCAGCTCTCGCGCTCGAAGATGGTGGTCTCGATACCGGCGCGGCCGCAGAAATAGGCGGCAGCGATACCGGTGGGGCCGCCGCCGATGATGGCGACCTTCTTGCCGGTCACGCGCTCCGGACGCTTGATGGAGGCCATCAGCGCGTTGTAGCCCTTCTGGGCGGCCAGCAGCTTGGTGTCGCGGATGCGCACGGACTCATCATAGAAGTTGCGGCTGCACTTGGTCTGACAGCGGTGGGCGCAGATGGTGCCGGTCAGGAACGGCAGGGGGTTCTTCTCGGTGATGAGCTTCAGCGCCGGGGCGTACAGACCCTTATTGCACAGCTCCATATACTCCGGGATATCCTGCGCGATGGGGCAGCCGCCCTTGCAGGGTGCGGAGAAGCAGTCGATCCACGGCACCTGCTTGTCGCTCTTGCGGCTGGGCAGGGGCTTGATGGGCTTGACGTGATGCACGTCGGTGTGGCTGGCGGCGGACATCTCGCAGATGGCCTGGGTGTCGGTGCCGCCGAAGGGCTTGTAGACCATGGGCTCCACCTTCTCCACCATCTGATAGAGACGGTTGTAGCCGCCGGGCTTGAGGATGGTGGTGGCCACGGTGATGGGCCAGATACCGGCTGCGAACAGCTTGTCGCAGTTGAAGTACTCCGCGCCGCCGGCGAAGGAGATGCGCATCTTGCCCTTGAACTGGCGGGAGATACGGTGGCACATCTCGATGGTCAGGGGGAACAGGCTGCGGCCGGACATGTACATCTCATTGTTGGGCAGCTCGCCGCGGGTGGTGTCCACCGGGAAGGTGTTGCTGAGCTTCAGACCGAATTCCAGACCCTTGCTGTCGGCCAGCGCCTGCAGACGCTCGAACATGGGCACCGCGTCCACCCACTGCAGATCCTCGCGGAAGTGGTGGTCGTCGAACACGATGTAGTCGTAGCCCATGCCGTCGAGAATGCGGCGCGCCGTCTCGTAGCCCAGAATGGTGGGGTTGCACTTCACGAAGGTGTGTAGGTGCTTTTCGGTGATGAGATAGCTGGCAATGCGCTCGATCTCATCCGGGGGACAGCCGTGCAGGGTGGATACGGTCACGCTGCGGCTGACGCGGGGGTCGATGGCGTCGATATAGTCGCTCTCCTCCGGGAACAGCTCCTTCAGAACGGCCTTGCACTCGCCGAAGATGGCGGTCTTGGTGGCATCCTTCATGCCCTCGATGTAGGTGTTGACCTTCTCGCCCTTGATGCCTTCCAGGTCGTAGCCCACAGACATGTTGAACACGAAGCCGTTGGGATCGCCGAAGCCGTATGCCTTGCTGAGCACCTTCAGGGCGCACCACGCCTTGATGTACTCGTCCATGGCCTGGGGCACGGTCAGCTCGGTGGACCACTCCTGGTTGTAGCCCTCGTCGTTGGCCAGAATGCAGGGGCGGGGCACACAGGCGGCCAGCTCCTCGCCGTCCATCTTCTGCACGGTCTTGACCTCGAAGAAGCGGGCGCCCGCCATGTACGCGGCGATGATGTTCTGCGCCAGCTGGCTGTTGGGACCGGCGGCGGGGCCGAAGGGCGTTTCGATGCGCTCGCCGAAGATGGGCAGACTCTTGCCCGTGGCGTGATACGCCTTGCGGACGCCGAAGATTTCGCCGGAATTGGCGTACTCGGTGACCACCCAGTTCATCAGGGACTTAAAGGGAATGGGATACATTTTTTCAGACATGGGTATTCCTCCTTTTATCAATACACCCGGTGGTTCAGGTCGCCCCACAGCTTCTTGGCGGCCTCGAGAATGTGGGCGTTTTCGGCTTCCTCGTCGATGTTCACCAGCACGCGATCCTTCATCAGGAGCTTGCCGGCGGCGATGGTGGTCTGGCACTGGCGGCCGGTCATGCCGAAGATCATGTGGCCGTCGATATTCTCGTCGGAGAAGGGGGTGAAGGGCTTATAATCCATCACGATGATATCCGCCGCAGCGCCGGCCTTCAGCACGCCCAGCTGATCGGGGAAGTACCGCGCGCCGATCTTGGCGTTGTTCTTGAACAGCATGTCCGTGACCTCGCACCAGCCCACGTTGGGCAGGCAGTTCTGGCTCCGCTGGGAGCACAGCGCCACCTTCAGGGACTCCAGCATGTCGTTGGTATAGGCGTCGGTGCCCATGCCCAGCAGGATGCCCCGCTTGTACAGCTGCAATACCGGGCAGATGCCAATGGCGTTGCCCATGTTGGACTCGGGGTTGTTCACCACCATGGTGCCCGTCTCCTTGATGATGTCCATCTCGGCGGTGTTCACATGGATGCAGTGCCCCAGAATGGTCTTTTCGCCCAGAATACCGTGATCCTGCAGGCGCTGCACCGGGCGGCGGCCGTAGTTCTGCAGGGAGTCGTACACGTCGTTCATGCCCTCGGACACGTGGATGTGATAACCGGTGCGGCCGTTGTTGGCCTCCACCATGCGGTCAAAGGTCTTGTCGCTGATGGTGAACAGCGCGTGGCCGCCGAACATGGCCGCCAGCATGGGGTCGTTCTGCTTCTGGCAGTAGGTGATGAAGTCTGCGTTTTCCTTGATGGCCTGCAGGCACTTCTCCTCGCCGTCGCGGTCACTGACCTCGTAGCACAGGCAGGAGCGCAGGCCCAGACGGCGGCTCTCCTCACTGATGGTGAACAGCGTGCCGGGGATCTCGCCGTAGCTGGCGTGGTGGTCGAAAATAGTGGTGACGCCCTGCTTGATGCTGTCCATGTACAGCGCCGTGGCGGAGGCACGGGTGCCGTCCATCATCAGGTGGCGGTCGATGGCCCACCATGTGCCGTCCAGCACCTCGTAGAAGTTGGTGGGGTTGTTGCCCACGATGCTCAGGCCGCGCGCCAGAGCGGAATAGATGTGGGTGTGGGCGTTGATGAAGGCGGGCATGATGACGCCGCCCTTGGCGTCGATGATCTCGGCGTCAGCGTACTTGGCGCGCAGCGCGGCCTCCTCGCCCACCTCCACGATCTTGGCGCCCTCATAGGCCACCGCGCCGTGCTCATAGTAGCCCTTGCCCTCGCTGTCGCGGGTGATGAGCCGTCCGTTTGTTACCAGAACCATAGTTTTCCTCCTTTTTTCTCCTGCTGAAAGCGTTTGTGCGTAAACAAAAAGTGCCCCAAACCCTGTTTTCGAGGGTTTGAAACACTCAAGCGTCCGCCGAGTGATAGTTTCAGCCCGTGCGCGAAGCACTTCCTTACAGCTACCAATCTTGGATTGTCACTTGCATTTTACTATAATTTTACCTGAAAAGCAATAGCTTTTTACAAGTCTTTCGTGCGTTTTCACATAGGCCGGAGGTGCCCGGCGGAAAACACCGGAGCCTCCCGCGGGAGGCTCCGGTGTTTTCGCGGTTTACTCCGTCAGGGTCTTGACCCAGGCGGAATATTTTTCAATGTTGGCGTCGCGGTCGGCGGCATCCGCGCCCTTGGTCAGGATATAGACCTTGATCTTCGGCTCGGTGCCGGAGGGACGCACCAGAATGGTGGTGCCGTCCGCCAGCTCGTAGCGCAGCACGTTGCTGCCCTTCAGCTCCATGGCGGTCACGCGGCCGGTGGCGCAGTCCGTGGCGGTGCCGTCCTGATAGTCCTTGCGGGTGACAACGGTCACGCCGGCGATGTCCGCGGGGGGCGCGGTGCGCAGGCGCTTCATCAGCGCCGCCATCTTCTCCAGACCGTCCAGACCGGGCATCACCAGATTGTGGGTCTTTTCGCCGTACCAGCCGTACTTTTCATACAGCGCCTGAATAGCATCGTAGAGGGTCATGCCCTTGGCGGCGTACCATGCGGCCATCTCCGTGATCAGCAGGGAGGCGGTGACGGCGTCCTTGTCACGGACGTAGTCGCCCAGCATGTAGCCGTAGCTCTCCTCGTAGGACATGATGACGTGCCCCTCGCCGGCGGCCTCCAGTGCGTTCTTCTTCTCCGCCATGAACTTGAAGCCGGTGAAAGTGTCGCAGCAGGTGACGCCGTTGCTCTCGGCCACCTTCCGCGCCATCTCCGTGGTGACGATGGTCTTGAGGAAATAGGGCTTGGCCGGCATTTTCCCCGCCCGGCGCATGGCGCCGATCAGGTAGTCCAGCAGCAGCACGCCGGTCTGGTTGCCGGTGACAGGGATGAACTTCCCATCCGCGCCCCGCACCATGATGCCCACGCGGTCACTGTCGGGGTCGGTGCCCAGGATGAAGTCCGCGCCCACCTTGTCCGCCAGCTCAATGGCCAGATAGAAGCCCTCCGGGTTCTCCGGATTGGGGGAGGCCACCGTGGGGAACGTGCCGTCCAGCACCATCTGCTGCTCCACGCAGTACAGGTTCTTCACGCCCAGACCCCGCAGAGCCTCCGGCACCAGCTTCCAGCCGCAGCCGTGGAAGGGGGTGTAGACCATTTTGAAGGTGTTGGCCACCTGCGCGATGGAGCTGCGGTCGTTGACCATAGCCATGACGTTGGCCATGAACATCTTGTCCGTCTCCTCGCCCAGAAGCGTGATAAGCCCGGCCTTCACCGCATCGTCAAAGGCCATGCGCTTCACGCCGGTGAAGATGTCGATCTTCTCCAGCCGCTGGGCGATGGCGGCGGCGTGCTGGGGCGGCAGCTGCGCACCGTCCGCCCAGTAGACCTTGTAGCCGTTGTATTCCTTGGGATTGTGGCTGGCGGTGACGTTGATGCCCGCCTGACAGCCGTAGTACCGCACGGCGAAGCTCAGCTCCGGCGTGGGGCGCAGGGACTCGAACATGCGAACCCGGATGCCGTTGGCGGCGCAGACCTCCGCCGCGGCGCGGGCGAAGTCCATGCTGTGAACGCGGCAGTCCATGCAGATGGCCACGCCCTTTTTCTTAGCCTCGTCGCCCTCGGCGGCGATTACGTCCGCGAAGCCCTGGGTCGCCCAGCGGATCACGTGGACGTTCATCTGGTGCAGACCCACCTTCATGGTGCCCCGCAGTCCGGCGGTGCCGAACTCCAGCGGGCCGTAGAACCGGCTCTCGATCTCTATTTCATCCCCGGCGATGGACTTCAGCTCCGCCTTCTCGTCGGCGCTCAGGGCGTCGCTGGCCAGCCAGCGCTCGTATTCCTTCTTGTAATCCAGCATAGTGATAAACTCCTTTCAGGCGTGTTGTTCCGTTTCCTCGTCCTCCACCGGCTGAGCCTGCAGCAGCTCCTGCGCCTCCTCCAGCCGGGACTGGGGCACATACAGGCTGGCGCCGTAGCCGGAGAAGCCGTTGATGACCTTTCCTGCGCCGCCCTCCCTGTCGTAATACTTGAAGCAGGGGATGCCGTAGGCCGACAGCAGCGAGATGACCGTATCCGTGTCGGCGGGGGAGTCGAAGGTCTGCATCAGCAGGACGGCCCTCTCTTTCTGCCCCTGTTCATCCTGCGGCCACGCCGGGATATCCGGCCTGCCGGTGAAATTCCAGTTGTCCATGGTCTGCCTCCTATTTGTGATATTTTGTGCCGGCGGCGATCTGGTAGGCGCGGTAGATCTGCTCCAAAAGCATGATCCGCGCCATGTGGTGGGGGAACGTCATGGGGGACATGCTCAGCAGCCAGTCCGCCTGCTTTTTGATGCTCTCGTCCAGCCCCACGCTGCCGCCGATGAGGAAGGTGATCTGCGTTTTGCCCTGTACGCCGAAGTCGATGATCCGGCGGCTCAGCTCCTCGCTGGAGCAGGGCTTGCCCTCAATGCACAGCGCGACCGTCGCGCCGCCCTTGGGCAGGCGCTCCCGGATGGCTGCGCCCTCGGTCTGGAGGGCCTTCTGTATCTCCGCCGGGGAGGGCTCCTCCGGCAGGCGGTATTCCGGCAGCTCGACGATGTCCAGCTTGCAGTATCTTTGCAGGCGCTTGACGTACTCCGCCGCCGCGTCCGTGTAGAATTTTTCCTTCAGCTTTCCCACGCACAGGACGGTCACTCGCTGCATATAAACACCTCCGCCCCGTAGGGGCCGCTGAGCTGACCGCGGGGCGCTACGGTCACGGATGCGTCCAGTCCACTGAGCGCCAGCGACACGGTCTGCCGGGCGCGCTCCGGCGTGTTGTTCTCCCGGCTCAGGTGCGCCAGTACGAATTGCCGCGTTCCGGAGGCCGCCAGACGCTGCGCCAGAAAAGCGGCGTCGTTGTTGGACAGGTGCCCGCAGGCACCGAGAATGCGCTGCTTGAGATAGTAGGGGTAGGGGCCGGACAGGAGCCACTCCACATCGTGGTTGCTCTCCAGAACCATCAGCCCCACGCCCCGGAGGATGTTCTCCGCCGCCGGAGGGACGCAGCCGGTGTCCGTCAGCACGCCCACGGCGCTGCCACCGCAGTCGAAGCGGTAGTCCACGCTCTCCGCCGCGTCGTGGCTGGTGGGGAAAACGGTGACGCGGATATCGCCTACGTCGAACGTCCCCTGCCGGGGGATGGCGCGCAGCACATCGGCGGCAGCCGGTACGCGGCGGCACACGGCGCGCGCCGTCCCGACCGTGGCGTACAGCGGCGGGCGGTACTGCTTGACCAGTGTAGCCAGCCCGGAGACGTGGTCGGAGTGCTCGTGGGTCAGCAGGACGCCGGACAGGTCGCGGGGGGACAGCCCCAGCTCCCGGAGAGCGGCGGTGATGCGGCGGGCGGAGATGCCCGCGTCCAGCAGAACGTGGGTGCCCTCGCCGCTGACCAGCAGGCTGTTGCCCTCAGAGCCGCTGGCGAGTATATGTACGGTCAACAATGGTCATAACCTCACAGGTGAAGAAGAGTCGCCGCCACGCGGCGCGGGAAAGGAAAAGCACCCGCCGCGGCAAGCCGCAGATCGTGCTGCGGCCTCTCGCAGCGGGCGCTGGATGGCGGATGTTCAATTCAGCCCACGTGCGTCTCGGCGTCGCTGTCGTCAGGCACGTCCACAAGGGAGATGTCCGCGCCCACGGCGCGGAGCTTGCCCACCAGATCCTCGTAGCCGCGCTCGATATAGTTGATGTGGCTCAGCTCGGTGGTGCCTTGCGCCGCAAGACCGGCGATGACCAGCGCGGCGCCTGCCCGCAGGTCGCAGGCCTGGATGGGGGCGCCTACCAGCTGGGGCACGCCCTCTACCACGGCTACCTTGCCGTCCACCTGAATGTGAGCGCCCATACGCTTCAGCTCGTCCACGTACTTGAAGCGGTTGGCGCCGTACACGCCCTCGGTGACGAGGCTGGTGCCCTGCGCCAGCGCCAGCACCGCGGTGATCTGGGGCTGCATGTCGGTGGGAAAGCCGGGATAGGGCAGGGTCTTGACATTGGTCTTCAGCAGGGGGGAGGTGCGGCGCACCAGCAGGGAGTCGTCGTCCTCCACCACGGAGACGCCCATCTCCATCAGCTTGGCGCTGATGCACTCCATGTGCTTGGGGATGACGTTCTTCAGCAGCAGCTGACCGCCGGTGGCGGCCACGGCCGCCATATACGTTCCGGCCTCGATCTGGTCGGGGATGATGCAGTAGGTGCCGCCGGTGAGCCGCTCCACGCCGCGGATCTTGATGGAGTCGGTGCCGGCACCCTTGATGTCCGCGCCCATGGAGTTGAGGAAGTTGGCCAGATCCACGATGTGGGGCTCCTTGGCCGCGTTTTCGATGGTGGTGGTGCCCTGTGCCAGAACGGCGGCCATCATGATGTTCATGGTGGCGCCCACGGAGACAACGTCCAGATAGACGGGCGCACCCGTCAGACGGCCGCCCCTGGCGGCGGTGTGGATGAAGCCGCCCTCCACGGACACGTCAGCGCCCATGGTGGTGAAGCCCTTGATGTGCTGGTCGATGGGGCGGACGCCGAAGTTGCAGCCGCCGGGCATGGCCACGGTAGCCTGACCGAAGCGGCCCAGCAGCGCGCCCAGCAGATAGTAGCTGGCGCGGATGCGCCGCGCCAGATCATAGGACGGGCGGGTGGAATGGATGGAGCGGCAGTCGATCTCGATGGCGTGGCGGTTCAGCACGCGTACCCTGGCGCCCAGCTCCTCCAGAATGGAGAAGAACAGCGTCACGTCGCTGATCTGGGGGATGTTTTCGATGCGGCAGACACCGTCTACCAGCAGGGCGGCAGGGATAATGGCAACGGCGGCGTTTTTGGCGCCGCTGACGGTGATCTCGCCGTAAAGCTCCCGTCCGCCGCGGATCATGTATTTATTCAAGGCAGATTCCCTCTTTTCAAGTGGTCGGTGCCATAATGACGGCAGCTGAAAAACGCGGTCGGATGCACCGCATATAGCTTGCCCGCGCCGCGCGCAGTTCATACGGGCGCAGCATGAGACATTATGAGCACTAACAGTATACCATACTTTTTTCCAAAAGCAAGAAAAGTGCGGGATTTTTTTAAGAGAGATGACCTTTATAAGAAAAAACGGCGGAGGTTGTCCGCAAATGGGCAACGGAAGGAGAGGGTGACGGCGTGGACAGGGACAGCATAGACTGTCATAAGGAAAAACATGGTATGGGAGGATACAAAGGATGAAAAACGAAAACTCTGTGATGGCGATACTGGCGGCGGCGGTGGGAGCGCTGTGCAGCTATGCGGCGGCGCTGGTGGTGCCGCTGGCGGTGCTGCTGGCGGTGATGGTCGGCGACTACGTCAGCGGCATGGCCAAGGCGTGGAGCACGGGGAAGCTGTGCTCGAAAACCGGGCTGCGGGGCATATTGAAAAAGCTGGGATATCTGGCGCTGGTGGGCGTGGCCGGGGTGGTGGACTGGCTGGTGCGCTACGGGCTGACGCAGGTAGGCGTGGAGGTATCGTTCCGGTTTCTGATGGCGGCCATGGTGATCGTGTGGCTCATCATCAACGAGCTGATCTCCATTCTGGAGAACGTGGCGGCGCTGGGCGGGCCCGTGCCGGGCTTTTTGCAGAAGCTGCTGGGACGGCTGAAGGACACGGTGGAAAAGAAAGCGGAGGGAGAAAGCGATGCAGATCATCGAGACAACGTATAAATGGGCGGGGACGCTGGCGCGCCGCAGCGCCACCCGGCGCATCATCCTGCACCACGCGGCGGCGGTGACGTGTACGCCCCAGCAGGTACACCAGTGGCATCTGGCCAACGGATGGAGCGGCATCGGGTACCACTTCTTTGTGCGGAAGGACGGCAGCGTGTACCGGGGCAGACCGGAGGACACGGTGGGCGCTCACGCGGGGAACAACAACTATGACAGCATCGGCGTATGCTTCGAGGGCAGCTTCGACCGGGAGGAGATGCCGGCGGCGCAGAAGCAGGCGGGCATGGAGCTGGTGGCGTACCTCAAGCAGAAGTACGGTATCTCCACGGTGCAGCGCCACAGCGACGTGAACGCTACCGGGTGTCCCGGCGGGCATTTCCCCTTTGAGGAGCTGGCGGGAGCGCAGGCGTCGGCTCCGGCAGCACCGGCGGCAAGAGCCGGCGGGACGGCGGTGACGCTGCCGCTGTTGGCGCAGGGGAGCCGCAGCGAGACGGTGCGGCTGGCGCAGGCGGCGCTGACGGGGCTGGGCTATGATGCCGGCGGCGCGGACGGTATATTCGGCGCCAACACCGCCGCAGCGGTGAAGCGGTTTCAGGCGGCGCACGGCCTGGCGGCGGACGGCATTGTAGGGCGCGACACATGGCACGCCCTGCTGGGGGTGTAACAGAGGGGCGTTTCCCTACGAGAAGACGTGTCCTGCCCGTGTGCCCCGCCGGGACAAATGCGGTATCCTGCGGCGGGACACATAGGCCCCGCCCCACAGAAAGAGGGACGTCGAGGACGCCGCCCCCTACAATGGGACGGGGGTTGTACAGGAAAATACTGGAATCGGGGCGGCGGAAGCCGCCCCTTTTTGCATTTCAGGGCGGGCGGGACGCATTTGGCGGCGATGGCTGCCGAAAAATGGAAGAAGCTGGTATACTGCGCGATGACGAACGGCGGCGGGACGCGCCGCAAAACGCAGAAAGAGAGCAACACAACGAGGAGGGCAATATTATGTGGAAAAAGCGACTGGTCAGCATGGCCATGGCGCTGGTGCTGGCGGTGAGCTTACTGCCGACAACGGCGTGGGCATGGAGTGTTGACACCTTTGACGAGCTGAAAAGGGAGCTCGGCTATGGTGGAACACGGACGATCCCGGTGACGGGCACCATCGAGGTCACGGAAACGCTGGTGATCCCCGCGGAAGCCAAGATCACCATTACGGGCGGCGGTACCCTGAAGCGCGCCGCCAGCTTTACCAGCGGCAGAATGTTTCGCTTTGACAGCTCGGTAGGCATCTATGAGAGGAACAAGGCCAGACTGACACTGGAGAACATCACGGTGGACGGCAACAAAGTGGAGGCCAGCGATCCGGCTTTTTCGCTGTCCATGAACGCGTTCCTTACGTTGAAGGCTGGCGCTGTCATCCAGAACCATGTGAATACCGGCACATACGAGGGTACGGTGTATGTGGCAGGCGGCGTGCTGACCATGGAGGCGGGCAGCGTTATCCGGAATAACACCACCGCCGGTTACGGCGGCGGCGTATACTGCGATGCCGGCAGCTTTATTATGCATGGCGGCACCATCACCGGCAACACGGCGGCCAGGGGCGGCGGCGGTGTGTATAACAAAAGCTATCCCTATATCCAGCAGGATGAAGCACAGGGCAGTAATTATGGTTTCGTCATCGGCGACCGCACGGCGAGCGACAGAAGCGGCGTCATCCGTATCGAGAACAACAAGCTGTCCGACGGTACGACCAACAATGTGAGCGTGGCTCTTTTCGACAGCCGGTATAGCAGCCGGACGACCGACACCAGCGCGAACCCCTGCGCCGTGCAGTACGGTACCTTTGACGCCGCCAAGAGCTACATCGGCGTCAGCGCGGAGATCGTCCCCAGCCTTGTGGTGAAGCATACCTATCCCACTATGCAGGCGGCTTTCCACAGCGACAACGCGGCGTATGCGCTGACATCCGGCAGCGGCGGCCTGTGGATGAAGGGCGCGGAGGACGGCGCCCACACCCACTGCGTGTGCGTGGGTCACTATGCAGCCGACAGCAGCCACTTTACCCACAACGATAAGACGGCATGGACGGGCGTCAGCAGCTTGAAGGCCATCACCGAAGCGGGCAACTACTACCTGCTGAACGATGTGGAGGTGGAATTTAATAATTCCATCAGCGACTACGTCTGGCAGCCTGTGAGCGGCGTGAAGCTGTGCCTGAACGGACACAGCATCATCGGCAAAAACAGCAACGAGCGCAGCATGATCGAGGTGAACAGCGGCGTTACCTTCGACCTGACGGACTGCAAGACCACCGGCAAGGTGACCCACGGCGAGGATAGATTGGGCAGGCAGACTACGGGCAGAGCCGTGGATATCGGCTACGGAAGCTACAGCACCACCGCTACCTTCAACCTGTGGGGCGGCAGCATCACCGGCAATTTCTGCAACGACAGCGCCGGCGGTGTAGCTATTACCAGCGGAACGTTCAACATGTACGGCGGCACGATCACCGGCAACACCGCTGGACTCAAGAAGGAAAGCGGCTACGGCGCCGGCGGCGGTGTGTTTGTGGACATGAGGGGCACATTCAACCTGTACCGGGGCGAGATCAGCGATAATACCGCGGTCTTTCAGGGCGGCGGCGGTGTGTATGTATACACCACGGGTAAGTTCACCATGTACGATGGCACCATCACCCGCAACACCGTGACGCTTCTGGGCGAATCCACCTACAGTAACAGCACCGACTACGGCGGCGGTGGTGTGCTCAACAAGGGCACGTTCATCATGGAGAACGGAACTATCAGCGACAACACGGTGATCCCCTTCAGCGACAACGGCACCCAGGGCGGCGGCGGTGTATACAACACCGGAACCTTCACCATGGAGAACGGTACCCTCACCCGCAACAAGGCGCTGAACTATAAAGACCGGACGGATGGACTGGGCGACAAGGATGCCTGCGGCAACGGCGGCGGCCTGTACAACGCCAGCGGCGCTACGGCGAAGATAGAGAACGCTGTCATTACGGAAAATATCAGCTCGGCGCGCAGTAACGGGTACGATGGCGAAGGCGCCGGTATCTTTACCAAGGGTACGCTGTCTATCGGCACCACCAGCAGCAGCAAAGTCGAGATCATTGACAACGAGGCGAGGCTCGGCAGCGATGAGCTTTCCGGCGGCGGCGGTGTGTGCGTCCGCAGCAATAACGTGAAGCTGACCGGTCAGGTGAAGATCTACGACAACACCAGCACCGCCAGCAGCCATCCCGATAAGGACGACAACCTGTATGTGGGCGATGGCTTTACCTTCTACGCTACCGGCCTGAATACAGAGCGTCAGGACATCGGCGTTACTACGAAGAATTATCCCTATTCCAAGATTCGAATCACAAATGACAATGCCAAAGCCGGACTTTTCTTCTCGGACAAGGACGGTCTTGAGGTCGTGTCCGACAACGGCTACCTGTACGTGAGGGAAGCCCAGTACAAAGCGACCATCCATCTGGGCGAGGGCATGAAGGTCAGCGTGAACAAATACGGCGGCGTGCTGTCGGATGGCGGCAAGACGCTGACGTTCGAGAGCGTGACGAATATCCCATATTTCGAGATAGCGCCGGATGGCGACCACTACCTCCCGAAGAGCTACAAGGACGCGATAAAGGACATGAACAGCCCGCTGAGCGCAAGCTGGTACAGCAACACGAGGGTGCAGCTCTCCGGCTATGACAGCAAGCTGACGAAGGAACTGGAGCTGTGGCTGCCCGATGCCACGGCGAAGGACGCGCCGGAGGCGCCTACGGGTCTGGCGGGCACGATGCCCTACGAGAGCGACACCGCCTACGGCTTCATCACCGGCACCAGCAGCTTGATGGAGTACAGCAAGGACGGGAAAACGTGGACGCAGTGCAGCTACGGCACTACCCGCGTGCCGCTGGACAAAAAATCGGCGAACAGCCCCATTTACAAGGACACGGTGTACTATGTGCGGTACAGAGACACGGAGACACAGAAGGTGTCCGAAGCCGCTACGGTGACGGTGCCCCGGTACACGGGCGTTGTGGCGGTTCCCGTGCCCAGAACGGACATGGTATATAGAAACCGTTACTACTTCATCTTTGAAGGGGATATTGATTACTATGATGCCCACTATAAGACCGTTCAGGGCAGCGGGACGTACTGCGATCCCGGCACCTACACGGTGAAGGTCAAGCCGGAGGACGGCTATACATGGAAGGACGGCACCACCGAGCCTGTGACCCTGACGGTCACCATCGCCAGGAGAACGGCAACGGCCAGCGATTTTGAGGTCATTTCCTGCCCGCCCTACGAGACGGACTATACCGGCAAGGCGCAGACCTATGAGATAAGGTTTGCGTGGCCGGAATCTCCTTGGGGACACCGGTTGGCATTCGCCAATTCCAACAATAAGCTCACGCTGAAATATAAGGTGGGAGACACCAACACCTTCGTGACGGAGCCTGTGGACGTGGGTACCTACACGCTGTATATCGATGTGCCGGATGACCCCAACTTCAACGCCACCACGGTGACGGACAAGGACGGGGGATGGACGTTCACCATCACCCCGGCGGATATGAAAGCGCCCACCGGCGTGACCGGCGTGGCGGCGACGAAGGAGCATCCGACCAAGGGTCAGCTGACCGGTCTGGGCACCGACATGGAGTACCGGGTGAAGGGCAGCGAGACGTGGACAGCGGCCACCGGCAACAATACGGTGGACGTGACGCTGAACACGGAGAACGGCTACCCTGTGGACACCGTGTTTGAGGTGCGCTACAAGGCGGATAAGAACCATGATACCAGCAGCCCTGCGCAGGTGACGGTGAAGGCTTATCAATGCGTTGAGCACGTGTACGGCGAGACGCTTGTCAGCGACGAGACGAATCACTGGTACCAGTGCACGGTGTGCGGCGCCAAGACGGGTATAGAGGCGCACAGCTATACGGACAAGAAATTTGACGACAACGGGCATTGGGCGGTCTGCGCCTGCGGCGCGGAGACGCACCACGACAAGCACAGTCTGACGGCGAAGCACAACGAGAGCCAGCACTGGCAGGAGTGCGTCTGCGGCTATAAGATCGGCGAGACGGCGCATGAGCTGACGAGCAAGTACGACACGGCGGGGCACTGGCAGGAGTGTGAGTGCGGCTATGCTACCGATAAGACCGACCACAGCATGGAGCGTAAGAGCAGCGCGGACGGTCACTGGGACGCGTGCGCCTGCGGCTATAAGACAGACGTGGCGGCGCATGCGTGGACGGATAAGTTCGACACGCAGAACCACTGGCAGGAGTGCAGCGGCTGCGGCTATCAGAAGGACGTGACGGCGCACAGCCTGACAAAGAACGTCAACGAGACGCAGCATCAGGTGAAGTGCGAGAGCTGCGGCTATAAGACGGAGTGGGAGAACCACACCGGCGGCACAGCTACCTGCACGGCGAAGGCGGTGTGCAGCGTGTGCGGCGAAGCCTACGGCGAGCTGGCGGCACATGTGGCCGACAGCAACTATAAGTACAACGGCGAGGGTCACTGGACGGCCTGCGCCACCTGCGGCACGCCCATGAGCAACCAGGAAGCCCACACCGGCGGCACGGCGGACTGCCAGCATAAGGCGGTGTGCGACGTGTGCGGGCAGCCCTACGGCGAGCTTGATGCCAGCAACCACACCGGCGGCATCCGCTGGGTGCAGACCGCGGAGACGCATCAGGCATTCTATCTGTGCTGCGGCGCGGCGGCCGGTGCCGAGGCGAACCACAGCTGGAATGACGAGAGCGTGTGCACCGAGTGCGGCTACGGCTGCGCCCATACCGGCGGCACGGCCACCTGCACGGCGCTGGCGGTGTGCGATATCTGCGGCCACACCTATGGCGACCTGCTGCCCCACGATTACCGGTGGGTCATCGACCAGGAGGCCACCACCGAGGCCACCGGCCTGAAGCACGAGGAGTGCACCGCCTGCGGCGACAAGCGCAGCGAGGGCACGGTGATCCCCAAGCTGCCGCGGCACTCGTCTTCCGTCAGTACCCCGGACATCCAGCCCATCCTGACGGCGGACGAGGCCAAGAGCGCCACGGATTACAGCGGCGGCATCTACGGCCTGACGTTCCGCGCCAGCACCGGCTACGGCAGCTTCAAGGGCGTGAAGGTGAACGGCAAGACCATCGGCGCCGGGAACTATATCGCGGAGGAGAACGGCGGAACGGAGATCTATCTGAAGGCCGCGTATCTGCAGACGCTGGCACCGGGCAAGTACACCATGACCGTGATGACGGAGAGCGGCGAGGTGACGACGGAGTTCACCGTCGGCGGCGTGATGACCGCGCCCAAGACGGCGGACGCCGGAGCGCTGGTGTATCTGGCCATGGCACTGAGCAGCTATACCGGCACCGCACTGGTGGCACGGAAGCGCCGGAAAGAGTTCTGAGAACTGAAAAATAAGAGCACAGGGCGCGGCTTATGCCGCGCCCTGTCAGCCTGTCGATAAACCTGCACGGTCACGCATATCGGAGGGAAGGATAGTGTGAAAGGGAACCGTCAGGGTTCCCTTTTGCGTTCAATCACCCGCCGCAGCGACCAAAATCGCGAAATAAAATGCAGTTTTTTATTTTGCGATTTTGCAGGCAGCTTGTCGAAAAAGTCCGGATGGACTTTTTCGACAAGCTGACAGGGCGCGGCTTATGCCGCGCCCTGTGCTTTTGCTGTATCGGGAACGGGATGGATCAGGAGTCAAAGACGGCGCCATGCGCCGCGCGCCAGCGAGCCGTATACCACCGGGCAGGGCAGGACGTCGGCAAAGGGACGCAGCTGCGCGGCGGCACCGTTCAGCACGTCCGCCTGATTGATGAACAGCACGTCGAAGCCGCCCTCTGCGGCCAGCACGCGGGCGGCCATGACTGGGGTGATGACCGCGTCCGGGGAGGCTGCCGCCAGCGGCGCGTACAGCTCAGGGCGGTGGGCGGCGTCCCGGATGGGCTTTCCCAGCGCGGAAGTGCCGAACACACAGACGGTGCGGCGGCGCTCCGGCGGAAGCACCGGTTCCCACGGGGCGTGTGCCTTGGCGGGCAGCCGCCGGGAGCCGTCGGCCTCCACCAGTACGAAATCGGCGGCGGTCTGCCAGCCGGGGAAGTCCGGCGCGGTGAGCTTGCCCTCCGGGGTAAAGGCGCCGGCGCAGGCGATGGGGCTGCGGGCAAAGGCCGCGCGCAGCGCCGCTTCCGTTTCGGCAAAGGGACACCAGTCCGGGCGCATGATGTGGGTGGTGGTGGCCAGCAGCACCGAGCCGCGGCGGGACAGCTCCTGCGCCAGAACGCGCAGGAGGGAGGTCTTGCCGCCGCTGCCGATCACCGCCGTCAGGCCGGGGCGGATATCCAGTAATTTCCATAATTCCATAGTGCATACCTCGCTTTGCGTCCATTGTATCACAGAAAAGCGGGATTGTCCCGCTGTTTTTCGGCGATGTATATTCCTCCCATGGGAGGCGAACACTATCCGTACAAAAATTGCATGAACTGGAGGACATTCATATATGAAGGCAACTGGCATTGTGCGCCGTATCGACGACCTCGGCCGCGTGGTGATCCCCAAGGAGATACGAAGGACCATGCGTATCCGTGAGGGCGACCCGTTGGAGATCTACACCACACGGGACGGCGAGGTCATTTTTAAAAAATACTCCCTGATCGGCGGGCTGGAGGAGTTCGCGGCGCAGTTCTGCGATACCCTCAGCCGCAGCACCGATTTTTCCGCCGCCGTCACCGACCGGGATGCGGTGATCGCCATGGCCGGGGCGGGGAAGAAGGAGCTGCTGGGCAAGCCTCTTTCCCCGGAGCTGGAGCGCATCATGGCCGGGCGCGGGCTGTACTGCGGCGATGGCGTGGCCGTCAGCGAGGAGGACAACGGCTACCGGGCGGCGGTGGCGGCGCCCATCCTGTGCGAAGGCGACGTGCTGGGCGCGGTGCTGTTCCTGTCGCCGGACGGCAGGACGGCGGGTGAGACGGAGTGCAAGCTGGCGCAGACCGTGGCGGCGTTTCTGGGAAAGAATATGGAGAGCTGATAAAACGACCCTGTGGCTTCGCCACAGGGTCGTTTTCAGTCTGTCAAAGAACCCCAGCTTTCGCTATTGCCTTCTCCGGTCGCTTTACACCTACACCGCACTACGTGCGATGCGCTCGGCTTGCACTTCCTTTTCCGCCATGCGACGTCGATTGTAAAGCAGCAGGTCTCGCGTATTCTCATATACGTCCATTGTATTTTTCATTGGAAATCATCTTATCGATTGTTTCCCGCAAAACACTGTCTCCACCAAATTAGGTGGCGACGGTGCTTTTTGCGGGAACGCTCAGACCGTTCCTATGCGGTTGGTATAGTTCACCGAGAAGCTGTTTTGCCTGCGATAGGTCTTGAAGTCCTCCCTGTCAAAAATCAGCAGCTTCTTCAGCCGCTCTTCGTCCCGGATGGGCTCTCTGGACAAAATCGCCTTGGTGGCCAGAGGAAAATGGGGACCGATGGAAAAGGTACAGAAAAAGCCGGGGACTTCCGTCTGGTTATTGAGCGGGAGCTGGAAGTCCAGGATCACCAGGTCATTTTCATGAGTCAGATTGCGGAGAAACACCCGGTAGGACAAATCGGAGCGGCGCCCCTCACCCGCGAAGCAGTATTTGCAGGTGCAGTAATTCTCCTCGCTCTCCACCTCGCCGAACAGGGTCGCGGTGTGAGCACTCAGGAATAAAACCTGCCTGTTCAAATAGGCTTTGGGGCGGCCGCTCCACATATAGACGTACAGGCGCTGCTGGGGTCCGTCCTCCTCCGAAGTGGGCAGATGAAACAGGGAGGACACCTGGCCGGCCGCCTGCTCATCAAGCAGGAGGGCGGAGAGGGGTATATCCAGGAGCCTGGCCATCTCGTTCAGGGTACGCAAATCAATGGAGACCTCGCCCCGCTCATATTTGGAGATGGCGGATTTGCTGCGGTGTAGCATCGCGGAAAATTCTATCAGGGAATAACCCCGGAGCCTGCGGTACTGGCGGAGCCGGCTTCCTACGAGATAGTCGATGGATCCTTGCATAATAAACCCCTCCCTAAAACGCAAATTTTTGTGAAATTTTACAATATGGTTTTACCATTTTGTAACAACTGATTTTAAGGCCATTATATTATCATCAAAATTCCCTGTCAAGTGGAAATTACGCTCATTTTTCCTCTGTGAGTGGAAAAAACTGATTTGACAAACGAGGCCGCTTTGCATATACTGCACATAATATAATTTCAACAGATTAAAATGCGAAAGAGAGGTCTTAGTTATGACAACGAATCGAAAAAAATATGTGATGATTTTTTTCCTGACCCTGACCACCCTGTGTTACAGCCTACCTTACCTGAGCTCATCGTTCTATACACAGTTTCTGGAGGCATTTTCCCTCAGCAACACTCAGGCCGGGTTCCTCATGAGCATGTTCTCCCTGACGGCGACACCCGGCTACCTCTTTGGCGGTATCATAGCGGACAAATTCTCACCGAAAAAAGTGATCATGCTCTCCCAGCTCCTGACTGCCGCGCTGGGCTATGCCATGTGCCTCATTCAGGGCTACAGCATCCTACTGGTCTGTTATCTGGGCTTTGGCATCTCCACTACCTTCCTGCATTGGAGTGCATACCTGAAACTGGTCCGCGCCCAGGCAAATGAAAATGAAGAGGGGAAGATATTTGGCTTCTTTGAGACCTGCGCCGCCGTGGTTGGAGCCGTTACCAGCTATGGTATTTTGGGCTTGTTGGGACATATCAGCAGTTTTCGCGTTGTCACCGCCATATATGCCTCTATCCTCGTCGTTGTAACCATCATCATCGGTCTGACCCTGGAAGATCCAAAGAATGAACAGGCCAGCAATGAATTCAATGTAAGAATGGTGGGCAAAGCTCTGGCCCACCCCGTGACCTGGATTAACGGATTCATCGTCATGGGCCTCTTCATCTTGGCTACCGGCACCAGCTATCTGAATCCCTACCTGTGCAGCGTGTTTGGCACTTCGGTAGAGTTCGGAACCGCCCTCGCCATTGCCAACCGCACTGTCATCCGCATTTTTGTGGTGGGCATCGGCGGCCTGCTGCTGGACCGCTGGAAGACGCCCAAGTTCCTGATTGTCTGCTCCCTCAGCCTGGCGGTAATAACCGTAGCGCTGTTCCTTCTGCCTCAAAATCCCTCCATGATGGTTGTCGCCGCTGTTTTGGCCATCCTGCTGATCTGCATTGCCATTATCGCCCGCCCCGGCATGTATACCCCCATTCCCGAAGCCAAGGTCCCCATGGAGATCACAGGCACCGCCATGGGCATCACCTCCGCCGTGGGCTATTCCACCGACCTGTGGCTGTACACCTTGTGCGGCAACTGGCTGGACGCTTACGGCAACGCGGGTTACCGGAACATCCTTCTTCTCTATCTGGCGGGCCTGGCTATGGTCGTGGTTTGCGCCTTCCTGCTGCACCGCTATGAGAAGAGTCATAATCTCATCTCCTCCGCCTCCGGGTCCATAGAGAGCTGACATGAACTGACATGAACATTTTAGACTGCATCGTTTTAGCCCTGTCCATTTTGGCGGTCTTTGCCGTTGGAGTGCTTTCCGGGCGGCGCTCCCGGGCGAGCGCCAGCGAGGGAGAGTTCCTGATGGCTAATAAGAGCCTCAACAAACTCCAGACTGGCTTTTCCACCGCCGCCACCGACTTCGGCGGCAGCGGTATGGTGGGAGCCATCGGCTACTGCTATCTCGTGGGCATGAGTGGTATCTGGTGGAACCTGACGGCGGCCCCCGCCTTTCTCATTGTCGGATTTCTGTTCGCCAAGGCGTTCAACCGCATGGACAGCGCGACTCTGCCGGACTATCTGGGAAAGCGGTATTCTCCCGCCGTAAAATTGCTGGCCAGCGTTATGCACATCTGTTCAAATGTGGCGTTGCTGTCCTCTCAGTTTACCATTGCCTGCGCCGTCCTGTACACCATCACCGGATTCAGCATGACTCTCTGTCTGATCATCTGCCTACTGCTGGTCATCTGCCTCACCAGCGGTGGACTGCGGTCGGTGGTCAACACGGACGCGGTGCTCTTCGTGATTATTGTGACCTCCCTGGTGGTGGCGGTCCCCATCGTCCTCCACGCTGGCGGCGGCCTGGGGAGCATCGCCGCCCGGCTGCCCGACGGTTTTCTGCGGGTAACGGAGCTGGGATTCTGGACGCCCTTCTCCTGGTTCCTGCTGTGCTTCATAGGCTACTCCACCAATCAGAACTATGTGCAACGGATGGCCGCCGCCGAAACGGAGGACACTGCGCGGTTCGGCGCGATTTTCTCCGGCTGCTTCTATCTGATTATCTCGGTGATTCTGGGGATTATCGGCGTTTCCGCTTCCGTATTGATGCCGGGGATAGAGGACAGCAACGCCGTGTTCCCGGAGCTGCTGCTGCGGTTTTTCCCGCACGGCCTGATTGGGCTGGGGGTGGCCGGCGTGTTTGCGGCCACTATCTCCACAGCTACCTCGATCCTGCACGCCACGACTACCCTTATTGTCAATGACATCTGGGTCCCGTTACGGAGGGAAAAAGCAGCCGGCGTGGTACGGGTATCCCGCGCTATGGTTTGGGTCGTGGCCCTGCTCAGCATCGGCATCTCCATGGTCTCCCAGAATATCATCAACGTCATATACATTTCCGGTCTCTTTTACGGCGCCTGCGTCTTTATGCCCATGGTCTTCGGCATGAAGAGTTCCTTTGCCAAGGCCAACGGCGCTCTTGCCAGTATGCTTGCCGCCCTGGCGGTCAGCCTTGCCTGGGAGTATCTGCCCCGGTTCCGCCCGGCGGTTCTGGAAGCACTGCCCTCCAACGTGGTAGGCATCCTGATAGGCGCCATCGTATTGACTGTCGTTTCCAAGTTAGGAGCCTCCGGATCCCCGAGAAAAACCAACCATACACAAATTAAGGAGTGAATCGTATGATTACATTGAAAAACTGCCGTTTGATTCCCGAGCTGACAGAAGACTACGATGATGTTATGGCGGACATTCTGCTGGACGGCAAGGTCATCCGGGAGATTAATGCCCCTGGAACCGGCACTAAAGGCGAGACCGTGATGGATTTGGAGGGCAAAACAGTCATGCCGGGCCTCTTTGACCTGCACATGCACTTCAATTTTGACACCGTAAATGTCTATGAACTCCGGGCTCGGGGGGAGAGTCAGGCTCTGCTGAACGGCATTTCTTATGGATATCAGTATCTGCGCAACGGCTACACCACCGTCCGGGACTGCGGGTGCATGTACTATCTGGGCGTCTATCTGCGGGACGCCTATGCCAGCGGATTGCTGATGGGTCCCCGGGTCATCACAGCCGGCGCCTGCAACAGCCCGTCCGCAATGGGCAACAGCGCCTTCGGCCCCGTCTACAAGGAGTTCAACGGCCCTCATGAGGCGTGGGAGGTTGCCCGGACCGACATTGCGGCGGGAGCCGACTTTGTCAAGTATATGGTTACCGGCGCAGTGATGAACAAGGGTGGCGACCCCGGAGCCATGATCTGCACCCGGGAGGAGCTGCATGTACTCTCCGACGTGGCCAAGAGCCTCAACACCTATGTGGCCGCCCACTGCCATGGCAAGGAAGGTATCATGGCCTGCGCCGAGGAGGAGATCGGCACTATTGAGCACGCCTCTTACATCGACGACGAGTGCATTGAAGCTCTGCTGGCTCACGGCAATGTGACTGCCGTGATCCCGACACTCTCGGTTGCCTATTCCATGGCCAGAAACATCACCGGAAACACTCCTGACTTCATGCGGGAGCGGTCTTTGGACGTGATGGAAAACATACGTCAGAACATGGCCAAGGCATACCGGGCGGGCGTCCGCATGGGCTGGGGCTCGGATGCTGACCGGGACACCTTCAGTCTCCAGCCCGGACTGGAATTCAAGGCCCGCAGGGAATTTATGGATTTGTCCAACGTGGAGCTGTTGCGCCAGGCCACCATCGACAGCGCCCGGATTGTCCATCTGGACAGCCAGGTGGGTACGGTCAAGGTTGGAAAGCTGGCCGATTTGATTTGCGTCGACGGCAACCCGGACCAGGATATTTCCGCCATGTATCGGCTCCCCGCTTACGTCTGGAAGGAAGGAAAGCTCTTCGTGTAATTGTCCCCGATGGATAACCGAAAAGAATGTATCGCGGTCTGCGCCTAAACGCAGACCGCGATATGATTATTGGGCAAGCCGCTGCCCAGTGCCGCAAGCATTCGACAGTGATTGATAGCAAGCAGAGCGATTAGGCAATACAGATTATTTTAGTTCTTTGACAGGCTGAAAACGGCCCTGTGGCTTCGCCACAGGGTCGTTTTGTATATCTCTCTCAGGACTGCCAGTCCTTTACCTGCCGGCGCAGCCAGTCGCACCAGGCGTCCATGCCCTCGCCGGTCTTGGCGGAGACGGGGAATATCTCCAGCTTGGGATTGCGCCGGTGGGCGTACTCCACCACCTTGCCCATGTCGAAGTCGAAGTAGGGCAGCACGTCAGTCTTGTTGATGAGCAGCGCATCGCAGACGGTGAAGATCAGCGGGTACTTCAGGGGCTTGTCGTGCCCCTCCGGCACCGACAGGATCATGGCGTTCTTCACCGCGCCGGTATCGAACTCCGCCGGGCATACCAGATTGCCCACATTTTCCAGCACCACCAGATCCAGGCCGTCCGTGCCGATCTCCCGCAGCCCCTGCTCTGTCATACCGGCGTCCAGATGGCACATGCCGCCGGTGTGCAGCTGGATGGACTTCACGCCCGCTTCCGCTATCCTTCTGGCGTCCACGTCCGAGTCGATGTCCGCCTCCATGACGCCCATGCGCAGCTCATCCTTCAGCGTCTCGATGGTGCGCAGCAGCGTGGTGGTCTTGCCGCTGCCGGGGGAGGACATCAGGTTCAGCAGGAATGTGCCGCTCTGCTTCAGCTCCTGCCGCAGCCGCGCGGCCTCCCGGTCGTTGTCGGCAAACACGCTCTCCTTGACTTCGATGATCTTGTATGTATCCATGCTATGCGCCCTCTATCTCCTTAATGCTGATCTCGCTGCCCCGCAGCAGCCATGTGTCCTCGCTGCCGCAGCGGGGGCATGTCCGCCCGTGGGCGACGGTGGGGTATTCCCGGCCGCAGCCGCCGCACTGTGTCACGGCGGGCAGCGTTTCGATATGCAGCTGTGCGCCCCGCAGCAGGTCGGACTTCTGCACCGCCCAGTCCCAGCAGCTGACCAGCTCCTTGGGAATGGCGCCGCACACCTCGCCCAGCTCCAGCGTTACGCCCGCCACACGGGTGAGATTGTTTTCCGCACCCACCCGCTCCACGGTCTTGATGACGTGAAATACGATGCCTAATTCGTGCATATCACTCGGCCTTCTTCGCCCGGCGCTCGGCCTTTTTGATCTTGATGCTCCGCTTGATCATGTAGGGCAGGATGGCCTTCATCTTGTCCTCGCAGGCGTACATGGTGCTGCACTCCGGGTGCTCCCGGTGCAGGTGGATGGCGTCAAAGGCGCACTTGGTGGTGCAGACGCCGCAGCCGATGCACTTGTTGGGATCCACGATGCTGGCGCCGCAGCCCAAGCAGCGCGCTGTCTCCGCCCTGACCTGCTGGGCGGTGAAGGCCACGCGCTCGTCCCGGAAGGTATTGCGCAGCGCCTCGTTGTAGCCCACGCGCTGGCGCGGCGTGTTGTCGTAGCTGTCCACGGCGATCAGGGCGCTTTTCTTGTCCAGCTCGATGAACTGGCGGCGGTCGCGGCCGATGGTCAGGGTAGCGCCCTGCACGAAGCGGTGCAGGCTCACCGCGCCCTGCTTGCCGGCGGCGATGGCGTCAATGGCGAACTTCTGACCGGTAAAGGCGTCACCGCCCACGAAGATGTCCGCCTCCGCCGTCTGATAGGTGACGGGGTCGGCCTTGGCAGTGCCGTTGGGGTCAAACTCCACGGCGGTGCCGGACAGCAGCTCCCGCCACTCCGCCTTCTGGCCGATGCAGAACAGCACCGTGGTGCAGGGAGCCACCTGTACCGTGTTCTCGTCGTATACCGGGGCGAAGCGGCCGTTCTCATCCTTGACCTTCAGGCACTTGACGAAGGACACGCCGGCGGCCTTGCCGCCCTCGACGCTGACCTCCCTGGGACCCCAGCCGGCGTAGACGGCGACGCCGTCCCGCTCGCACTCGCTGCGATCCTCCTCGCCCATGGGCATCTCGTCATAGCCCTCCAGACAGTACAGGCTCACGTTCTCCGCGCCGCAGCGCACCGCCGTGCGCGCCACGTCCGCGGCGATGTTGCCGCCGCCGATGACCACCACGCGGCCGGAGAGGGACTTCTTGTCCCGCAGGTTCACGTCCCGCATGAAGTCCACGCCGGAGATCACGTTCTCCGCGTCGCCGCCGGGGACGGGCAGTCTGCCGCCGCTTTGCAGGCCAACGGCCACATAGAAGCCCTTGTAGCCCTCCTGACGGAGCTGGGCGATGGTCACGTCCTTGCCCACCTCCACGCCGCAGCGGAACTCCACGCCCAGCTGCCGCAGCACGTCGATCTCCGCCTCCACCACGTCCTTTTCCAGACGGAAGGAGGGGATGGCGTTCATCAGCATGCCGCCGGGGCGGGCTTCCTTTTCAAACACGGTGGGGCGATAGCCCTTCTCTGCCAGATAGTAGGCGCAGCTCATGCCCGCGGGGCCTGCGCCGATGACGGCGATCTTCTCGGCGAACTCGCCGTCCACCTTGGGGATGACCTTCTCCGGCACGAACCGCGTCTCCGCGTCCAGATCCTGCTGGGCGATGAAGCGCTTCACCTCGTCGATGGCCACGGCCTGATCCACGGTGCCGCGGGTGCAGGCGTCCTCGCACCGGCGGTTGCAGATGCGGCCGCACACGGCGGGGAAGGGATTCTCCCGCTTGATAAGCTGCAGCGCCTCCCGGTACTTGCCCTGCGCCGCCAGCTTCAGGTAGCCCTGCACGGCGATGTGGGCGGGACAGGCGGTCTTGCAGGGGGCGGTGCCGGTGTCGTAGCAGTTGATGCGGTTCTTATCCCGGTAGTCGATGCTCCACTTTTCGGGACCCCACTTCACCTCGTCGGGCAGCTCCTGCCGGGGATACTGGATGAAGCCGTCCTTGGTGCACAGCTTCTGCCCCAGCTTTACCGCGCCGGCGGGACAGTTCTCCACGCAGCGGCCGCAGGCCACGCATTTCTCCGTCTCCACGGCGGCCACGTAGGCGCTGCGGGACATGTTGGGGGTGTTGAACAGCTGGCTGGTGCGCAGGGCGTTGCACACGTTCACGTTGCAGTTGCAGATGCCGAAGATCTTCTGCTCGCCGTCGATGTTGGTGATCTGGTGGACGAAGCCGTTGTCCTCGGCCTTTTTGAATATCTCCATGGCCTCGTCATAGGTGATGTATTCGCCCCGCTGGGTCTGCACCACATAATCGGCCATGTCGCCCACGGCGATGCACCAGTTCTCCACGTCGTCGCCGCAGCCCTCGCCCAGCTTGTCGCGGCTGGCACGGCAGGAGCACATGCTCTTGGCGTATTTGCCCTCGTACTTGTGCAGCCAGTAGGAGATCTTTTCCAGCCCGATGGCCTCCTGCTCCGTCTCGATGGCCTTCTCCACCGGGATGACGTGCATGCCGATGCCGGCGCCTCCGGGAGGCACCATGGGGGTGATCTTCTCCAGCGGCAGCATGGTCATGCGCTCAAAGAACGCCGCCACCTCCGGGTGCTCGTCGATCTGGCTTCTGCGCATGTTCAGGAACTCGGCGCTGCCGGGCACGAACAGAGGCAGGATATAGCGCTTCTCGTGGGCGGGGTTCTTGCCGTCCAGATTTTCCCAATTGTACTCGATGATGCCCAGCCAGGACATGTCGTCCAGCAGCTTTTGCAGCGGCTGGCGCTCCATCTTCGTCAGCTTCATCAGCTGCTCGATGGTCTTGGGCTTGCGGACGCCCATTTTCAGCGCCACGTCCACCATCTCGTCGGTCATCACACCGTCCAGACCCCAGTACTCCGGGTCGTCCACGGTGGTCTTCAGGCCGATGCGGTTGGTGATCATGCTGCCCAGCTTCAGCAGGTTCTCCCGGGGCGGCCGGTCGGGACGGGGGATATGGAAGGATAGCTTGCTCTCGTCCAGAGGGAAATTGGTAGGCTTGCTGCCGTTGATGTCGCGCATAGTCTCTCCTCCGTTTTCTCTGCTCCGACCAGCGGCGCGTATGGCGGCAGGCGGGAGCAATGTTGAATTTAAACTTGATTTATACCTTTTGACCGGTGGGTTGCTTACTTCTCGTTGACCCGCAGCTCCAGCACGTCCGGGCGGGCGTAATGTCCCACACAGTCCAGCTCCATGCGGCTGGCGGGCACCTTCTGCATGTCCAGATCGGCGTAGATGACGGCCTCCTTGTCCCACACGGTGACGGAGGCCTCGTGGCCGAAGGGGTCGATGACGCAGCTTCCGCCCCGGCAGGCGATGTCCGGCAGGGCGGCGATCTCCGCCGTGCCGCTGACCGTCTGGGGATAGTCCTCCCGGCGGAAGATCAGGTCGGCGTTGATGAAGTAGCAGTGCCCCTCGATGGCGATGTGGCGGATGGTGTCCTGCCACTCCGGATTGTCGTTGGTGTTGGGCGAGATGTACAGGGAGATGCCCTTCTGATACAGCGCCACCCGCGCCAGCGGCATATAGCTCTCCCAGCAGATCAGGTTCCCCATGGGGCCCCAGGGCGTGTCCATCACCGGGAAGTAGTCCCGTTCCGCGTCGCCCCATACCACCCGCTCGCTGCCGGTGGGCTTCAGCTTCCGGTGGTTCATGGCCGTGCCGTCCGGCGCGATCATCATGTTGGAGTTGTACAGCGTGCCGGTGACGGCGTCCCGCTCGGAGTAGCCCATGCTGAGGTACACGCCCCGCTCCTTCGCCCGGCGGATGAGCCTGCGCATCTCCGTGCCGTCGGCCAGCAGGGAGTTGTCGTAGTACATCTTCCAGTCCTCACGGCCGGTGGCCTTGCGGCTGCCCACGGTGAAGCCGAAGGTCATGCCGAAGGGATAGCCGGGGATGAACAGCTCGGGAAAGACGATCAGCTCCGCGCCGTTGTCGGCGCACTCGTCAATGAGCCGCAGCGCCTTTTCCAGACATTTGCTCTTGTCGAACATCACGGGCGTGGCCTGTACCACCGCCACGCGGCAGGTGCTTTTTAATTCTCGCATGACGTGACCTCCTTGTGGAATGTGGCTTGATTATACCAGATGGTACCGCCGATTGACAAGGATAAATCGGCGGTTGTGTTATGGAGAAAAACGGCGTATAATACAACGGATATGATATGGACAAGGAGAGACATGCATGAAACTCATGGTGCTCGACGGCAACAGCCTTGTGAACCGCGCCTTCTACGGCGTGGGAAAAAACCAGCTTCTGACCACGCGGCAGGGGCTGCACACCAATGCCATTTACGGCTTTGTCACCATGCTGCAGAAGCTGCTGGACGACGAAAAGCCCGACGCGGTATGCGTGACCTTCGACCGGCGGGAGCCTACGTTCCGGCACAAGGCCGATGCCGCGTACAAGGCCACCCGCAAGGGGATGCCCGACGAGCTGGCCGAGCAGATGCTGCCGCTCAAGCAGGTGCTGGCCGCCATGTCCATTCCCTGCTATGAGCTGGCGGGCTACGAGGCCGACGACCTGCTCGGCACCATCAGCCGCCGGTGCGAGGCGGAGGGCTGGGACTGCGTGATCGCCACCGGCGACCGGGACAGCCTGCAGCTCATCACCGACCGCACCCGCGTGCTCCTGCTGCCCGGCGGACGGAATGACGGCGCGCGGAATATGACGCAGAAAACGTTCCGGGCGGAGTACGGCTTCGACCCCATTCACATGATCGACCTGAAGGCGCTGGCGGGAGACAGCAGCGACAACATCTCCGGCGTGCCCGGTATCGGAGAAAAGACCGCCATGACGCTGGTACAGACCTATGGCGGCATTGACGACATCTATGCGGAGCTGGACAGCCTGCCGGTGAAGCCGGCGGTGCTGCGCAGACTGAAGGAGGGCGAGACGGCGGCGCGGCACAGCCATTGGCTGGCTACCATCGTCACGGACGCGCCGCTGGACTTCGTGCCGGAGGCCAACCTGCGCCAGCCCTTCCGCCCGGAGCTGTACGAGCTGTTTCTGCGGCTGGAATTCCAGAAGCTCATCGACAAGTACCGTCTGGCGCCGGAGCGTGAGCCGGAGGAGCTGCCCGACCACGCCGCCTCGGCGGAGATACTGGAGACGCCGGAGCAGGCGGAGGAGTATCTGACCCTGTGGCGCGGGGCGGAGTATGTGACGGTATACGGCACGCCCGATCTGCGGGCGCTGGCGGTGGAGTGCGCCGACGGCACAGACAGCAGCCGGACGGCGGAGCTGTATGCAAACCGCTATACCGGCAACTGGCACCGGCTGCTGACGGCGCTGTTTTCCGATGATATCCGCAAGGTGGGGCACGACGTCAAGGACATGATGCGCGCCCTGCTGGAGCGGGAGCTGCCCGCCGGGGGCTTTGTGTTCGATACGGCGCTGGCGGCCTATCTGGTGGACGCCACCGCCGGGAAGTACGACCTGCCCCGGCTGTTCGTGTCCTATTACAACGAGGAGCTGCCCAAGCCCGCCCACTTGCAGCCGGATGCCTTTTCTCCGCTGGCGGGGGACGTGGTCCCGGCGCAGACGGCGCTGCTGTGCTATACCGCCGCCGTGTCCGCTCTGTATGAAACGCTGCTGCCCAAGCTGCGGGACATGCAGCTGGAGGAGCTGTACTATCAGGTGGAGCTGCCCCTGTGCCGGGTGCTGGCGGACATGGAGATCGCCGGCTTCCCGGTGGACAGAAAGGAGCTGGCGGCCTTCGGCACGGTTTTGCAGGAGGCCACCGACCGGACGGAGCAGGCCATCTATCAGGCGGCGGGGGAGAAGTTCAACATCAATTCGCCCCGGCAGCTGGGGCGGGTGCTCTTTGAAAAGCTGCAGCTGCCCCACGGGAAAAAGACGAAAACCGGGTGGTCCACCAACGCGGACGTGCTGGAAAAGCTGCGGTACGACAGCCCTATCGTGGAGGACGTGCTGCAATACCGGCAGTATACCAAGCTGAAGTCCACCTATGTGGACGGGCTGATGAAGGTCATCGACCCGGACGGGCGGGTGCGCACCAGCTTCCAGATGACCGCCACCGCCACGGGGCGGCTCAGCTCCACCGAGCCGAATTTGCAGAATATCCCCACCCGCACGGAGCTGGGCAGCCAGCTGCGGCGCATGTTCACGGCGGGGGAGGGCTGCGTGCTGGTGGACGCCGACTATTCCCAGATCGAGCTGCGCCTGCTGGCGCATATCTCCGGCGATGAGGCCATGCGGGAGTCGTTCCTGTCCGGGACGGACTTTCACACCGCCACCGCCGCCAGGGTGTTCCATGTGGCGGAGGACGAGGTGACGCCGGAGCTGCGCCGCCGCGCCAAGGCGGTGAACTTCGGTGTGGTGTACGGCATTTCCGCCTTCTCGCTGTCGCAGGATATCGGCGTGTCCGTGGCGGAGGCCAGGGAGTATATGGAGCGCTATTTTGAAACGTACAGCACCCTGCGGCAGTACATGACCGACGTGGTGGTGCAGGCGGAGCAGGGCGGCTATGTGCAGACCATGATGCACCGCCGCCGCGCCCTGCCGGAGCTGAAAAGCAGCAACCACAACCTGCGGGAGTTCGGCAAGCGCGTGGCACTGAATATGCCGGTGCAGGGCACCGCCGCCGACATCATGAAGCTGGCCATGGTGCGCGTCCACGATCGGTTGCGCCGGGAGGGACTGCGGGGGCGGCTGCTGATGCAGGTACACGACGAGCTGATCGTGGAGTGCCCGGAGGAGGAGCGGGAGCAGGTGGAGCGTGTCCTCGCCGAGGAGATGGAGCACGCCGCCGAGCTGTCCGTGCCCCTGACAACGGACGTCCACTGGGGCAGAAACTGGCTGGAAGCGAAGGGATGAGAATATGAAAAAAGTACGCATCGTACCTATGGCTGCCGAGCATCTCAACGAAGTGGCGGCGCTGGAGCTGGCCTGCTTCTCCCGCCCGTGGTCGCGGCAGATGCTGGCCGAGGAGCTGGACAACCAGTGCGCCGCCTTCCTGGTGGCGCTGGAGCCGGAGACGGACAAGGTCATCGGCTATGCCGGGCTGCTGGTGGCGGCTGACGAGGGGTATATCACCAACGTGGCGGTGGATCCCTCCCGCCGCAGACAGGGCGTGGCGGCACAGCTTTTGCAGGTGTTTGACGATTTTGCCAAGGGCAACCGGCTGGCGTTCCTGACGCTGGAGGTGCGGCCGTCCAACGCGGCGGCCATAGCCCTGTACCGGGGCTTCGGCTTCCGGGAGGTGGGGCGGCGGCGCAACTACTACGATCTGCCCAAGGAGGACGCCCTGATCCTGACGAAATATTATACAGAGGAGGCGCAGGCGTGAACATACTGGCTTTTGAATCCTCCTGCGACGAAACGGCTGTGGCGGTGGTGCGGGACGGACGGCAGGTGCTGTCCGACGCCATACTGTCTCAGGCGGATATGCATGCCCTGTACGGCGGCGTGGTGCCGGAGATCGCCTCCCGCAAGCATGTGCAGGCCATCACCGCCCTGACGGACAAGGCACTCTCCGACGCGGGGCTGACGAAACAGGACATCGACGCTGTGGCTGTGACTTACGCGCCGGGGCTGATCGGCGCGGTGCTGGTGGGCGTCAGCTTTGCCAAGTCCGCCGCCTATGCGCTGGGCGTGCCGCTGATCCCCGTCCACCATGTGCGGGGGCACATCGCCGCCAACTATCTGGCCTTCCCGGAGCTGGAGCCGCCCTTCACGGCGCTGGCTATCTCCGGGGGCAATACGCTGATCGTGGACGTGGCCGACTACACGGACATGACCGTGCTGGGCGCTACCAGGGACGACGCCGCCGGGGAGTGCTTCGACAAGGCGGCGCGGGTGCTGGGACTGCCCTATCCCGGCGGCAAGCCCATGGACGAGCTGGCGCAGCAGTCGCAGGGCGGCAAATACGTCCTGCCCAGCGCCCATGTGTCCGGCGCGGAGCTGGATATGAGCTTTTCCGGGCTGAAAACCGCCGTGGTGAATCTGGCGCACAACGCCCAGCAGAAGGGCGAGCCGCTGGACGCGCCGGCGCTGGCGCGGGATTTTGCCCGGGCGGTGTCCGGCGAGCTGGTGCCCCGCGCCATGCGCGCGCTGGAGCTGACGGGGCGCACCGTACTGGTGGCCGCCGGCGGCGTGGCGGCCAATTCCGTGATCCGCGCCGACCTGCAGGCCGCCTGCGACAAGGCGGGGGTGAAGCTGTATCTGCCGCCGCTGAAATGGTGCGGCGACAACGGCGCTATGATCGGCGCGCAGGGATACTATGAGTATCTGGCCGGGCACACCGCCGGTACGACGCTGAACGCCTACGCCACCATGGATCTGGGCGACCCGGTGTATTGAGCGCGGGCGTGTTCGCCGCTGAAGGACAACCAACAGGAAAATTGTTGCATAATTTCATTGTGCAGAATGACATGCGCTCCCGCGGAGCGCCTGCGCGGAATGGCGCGAATAGCAGGAAAAAGTACAAAAAAGAAATTTGCCGCATTTTGCGGCAAATTTTTTTGTTTAGGCGAGAAAAAGTTGCGTAAAAAAATTTTCAAAACGAAAAACGCCGCATATATGAAGCGAAAAAATACATACAGAATGTATGGTACCTTTCGGCACCACTGGGGAAAACCGGGAAAAAGCACAAAAAAATCGAAACTTTTTGAGCAAAAAAGTTTCGGGCGAAATGACGAACGAATTCCAACACTTTTTCAGCTTGTGCCAAAAAAAGTGTGAAAATTTGACGGGAAGTGCTTCTTTTTTTATAATACTCGCGGAACAAAAAGCAAGATCCCCGCACAGGGAAGCGGGGAGGAAAGAGGAAAACAATGGAAAAATATCTTGTCCTGGCGACCTTTGTAGGGTCTGTCATCGCGCTGCTGTTCGCGTTCTTTACGGGTAAGCGGGTACTGAGCTTCGACGAGGGCACACCTCTGATGAGCAAGATCTCCCGCTCCATCCGCGAGGGCGCGAATGCTTATTTGCGGCGGCAGTACACGGTGGTGGGCATTTTCTTCGCCTGCATGATCGTGGTGCTGTGCGTCATGGCGGCCTGCGGCCTGCTGACGTGGTTCGTGCCCTTCGCGTTCCTGACCGGCGGATTCTTCTCCGGCCTGTCCGGCTTCGTGGGCATGCGCATCGCCACCAAAGCCAACTGCCGCACGGCCAACGCCTGCCGCGAGGGTCTGAACCGCGGCCTGCGGGTGGCCTTCTCCGCCGGCAGCGTCATGGGCTTCACGGTGGTGGGTCTGGGTCTGCTGGACATCAGCGTGTGGTTCATGCTGCTGCGCTTCGTGTTCAAGCTGGAGGCCGCTGACATCACCAGCGCCATGCTGACCTTCGGCATGGGCGCCAGCTCCATGGCTCTGTTCGCCCGCGTGGGCGGCGGCATCTTCACCAAGGCGGCCGACGTGGGCGCCGATCTGGTGGGTAAGGTGGAAGCGGGCATCCCGGAGGACGACCCCCGGAACCCCGCCGTTATCGCCGACAACGTGGGCGACAACGTGGGCGACGTGGCCGGTATGGGCGCTGACCTGTACGAGTCCTACGTCGGCTCCATCATCTCCGCCTCTGCGCTGGGCGTGGCCGCGTTCAGCGATCAGGCGTTCAAGGCCATGGCCATCCCCATGGTCATGGCGGCGGTGGGCATTATCTGCTCCATCATCGGCTCCTTCTTCGTCAAGACCGAGGAGAACGCCGACCAGCGCACGCTGCTGAAGGCACTGTCCCGCGGCACCAATCTGGCCGCGATCCTGATCGCCATCGTCTCTTTCTTCCTGGTGTGGAAGCTGCTGGGCATCGAGCACTGGGGACTGTATGTGGCCATTCTGTCCGGTCTGGTGGCCGGCGTGCTCATCGGCAAGGCCACGGAGTACTATACCTCCGACACCTATAAGCCCACCCAGGAGCTGAGCAGCAAGAGCCAGACCGGCTCCGCTACCATCATCATCGGCGGTCTGGGTCTGGGCATGCTGTCCACGGCGGTGCCCATCATCATCGTGGCGGTGTGCATCCTGCTGGCGTTCTTCCTGTCCGGCGGCGCAGCCAGCACGGGCATGGGTCTGTACGGCATCGCGCTGGCGGCGGTGGGCATGCTGTCCACGCTGGGCATCACCCTGGCCACCGACGCCTACGGCCCTGTGGCCGACAACGCCGGCGGTATCGCGGAGATGGCCGGTCTGGAGCCGGAGGTGCGCAAGCGCACAGACGCGCTGGACTCCCTGGGCAACACCACCGCGGCCACCGGCAAGGGCTTTGCCATCGGCTCCGCCGCGCTGACGGCGCTGGCGCTGATGGCCTCCTACATCGAGAAGGTCAAGGAGGTAGGCGCGGACGTGACGTTCGAGGACTTCTCCCTGATGAATCCCGTGGTGCTGGTGGGTCTGTTCATCGGCGCGTGCCTGCCCTTCGTGTTCGCGGCGCTGACCATGAACTCCGTGGGTCGCGCGGCACAGAGCGTGGTACTGGAGGTGCGCCGCCAGTTCCGGGAGATCACCGGACTGATGGAGGGCAAGGCCGATCCCGATTACGCGCGCTGCGTGGATCTGTGCACCAAGGCCAGCCTGAAGGAGATGGTGCTGCCCACGGTCATCGCCGTGGTAACGCCCATCGTGGTGGGTATGATCCTGGGCTTCAAGGGCGTGGTCGGCCTGTTGGCCGGCGCCACCGTCACCGGCTTCCTGATGGCCATCTACATGGCCAACGCCGGCGGTGCGTGGGATAACGCCAAGAAGTACATCGAGGCGGGTAACTTCGGCGGCAAGGGCAGCGACTGCCACAAGGCCGGCGTGGTGGGCGACACCGTGGGCGATCCCTTCAAGGATACGGCGGGCCCCGCTATCAACATCCTCATCAAGCTGCTGAGCATGGTGTCCATCGTGTTCGCGGGTCTGATCGTGAATTACGCGCTGCTGTAAGCGCGGTATACTGTACAGCAAAACGCCGGTCGAAAGACCGGCGTTTTGGCGTGCAGGGGGAAAACCACCCGTAGGGGATGTCGCTCCCTACATCCGCTTATCGGAAATATCCTACGTCGTGAGGTTGTTATCAGGCTTCGCGTAGGGCAGCCTGCCCTCAGGCCGCCGCCGTTTATGGTGGGCGAATTCGTTTGCTGTGCGGCGGGGTGAGGGCACCCCGCCCTACGGCATGTACGGTGCTGCGCTTTGCGAGGGGCATCGTCCGCCTCTACACTCTTTACGGGGAGAAACAAATGGTATATGATAGAAAAAAGCGCGAAGGGAGGTGGAGCCATGGCGGAGACAAAGCGGTGTATACAGTGCGGCGCGGTGTTGCCGGAGGACGCCGCCTTATGCCCCCACTGCACCGCCACGCAGGTGGCGCGGCAGGCGCAGACCGTCCCCCGGCGGCGGAGCTGGCGGAAAATGGCGCTGCTGGGCGTGGGTGCGCTGGCGGCGCTGGCCGTGGGCGGCTGGGCGCTGTGGGGACGGGAAAAGCCCGCCGCGCAGGAGAGGGTGCTGCCCACGGTGACGGCAGCCAATGCCTATGACCGGCAGTGCCAGACCTATTACGAGGGCGCGGACGGGGCGCTGTACTGGGTGTTTGCCGCCTTCAGTCCGGCGGGCAGCGATGGGGAAAACCGTCCAAACGGATACCGCAGCAAGCTGATTGCCGCCGGTGAGGAGAGCTGGGGGCCGCTGACGCTGTACGCCTACGACGCGGTGACGGGCAAAAACGCCCGGGAGGCCTTTGTCCCGCTGGTGGAGGACTGGCAGGTGACGGCATCGGCGCAGGAGGGCGACGCCTGCCGCATCGTGATGGAGGACGCCGATTACAGCGCCGGCGGCGCCATGTATGCCCGGGAGCATATCGCCACCAGCCTGTGCGGGTACAATGAGATCACCTGGACGCTGCACATGCGCAATGGCGACACCGTCACGCTGACGCAGGTGGAGGAGTACGGGGAACGACCGGCGGTGGACTACCGCTGGGAGAACGAGGACATGACCACCCCGACGGCGCTGCAGGCGCTGCTGGATCGGGCGGCGGAGGAGACGGAGCCGGAGGATGTGGTGACGGTGTATCTGCCCGCCGCGACCTACGACCAGCCGCTGCATGTGCGCCGGGATATGAACCTGATCGGGGACGGCACCGTTATAGCCGGCGGGCTGGTGGTGGAGCCGCTGGCCTATGGGGAGGACAAAGAGGTCTGCGTCAACGTGAGGGACGTGACATTCGCCGGCGCCGGCGGCGTGGGCTTGCAGGTCATGGGCCCCACATGGGTGCGGGGCTGCCGCTTTACCGGCTGGGACGTGGCAGCGCAGGCGCTGGACGGCGGGTGGATCTGCTCGCAGGAGAACACCTACGACAGCAACGGCGTGGCGCTGGAGCTGGACAGCGGCTCGGCCATGCTGTGCGGCAGCAACATGAACAACAGCCGGTTCCTGCGGAACGGCGTGGCCATCCGCGTGAAGCGGCTGCCGGTGGAGTGGATGACGCTGGATCTGTACGATTGCAGCTTTTACGGCAACACCGTGGATCTGGACGACCCGCAGGGACTGGTCGTCCGGAGGTAGGAGAAAAACGCCGCGGCGCAGGTGACGGCAGAGACAAAGCAGGCGACGCTGGCCTTCGCAGATTATCTGCGGATGAATGAGCACGCTGAACACGCGGGAGCTGGTGCCCTTCAGCCGCGAGCTGGATCACATCAAAACGTATCTGTTTTTGGAGTAGCTGCGCTTTGGCGCGGAGCTGCAGGTGGTGATGGACATTGGCACGACAGAGTTTATGCTGCCGGCATTGACGGTGCAGCCACTGGTGGAGAATGCCGTCAAGTGGGGCATCGGAAAGCGGGAGGATGGCGGTACGGTGCGGCTGACCACCCGCATGACGCCGCTGGGCGTGGAGATCGTCGTGTCGGATGACGGCTTTGGCTTTGATACGAAAAAAGCGCCGCCGGAGGACGGAGCCATTTGGGCATACAGCTGGTGCGCCAGCGGCTGAGGGATGCCTGCGGCGCGAAGCTGGAGCTCAGCAGCCGCGTGGGAGAAGGAACAGTGGCGCGGATCGTACTGCCGAAGGGAGCGTGAATGACGGAGATCGGTGTGCGGTATAGCGGAGGCGTTACGGTGATCGTGCCGCAGGGCAGCATCACGACGTCCGGCGTGGAGGGACTGCGGGCGGCGCTGTCCGGAGAGCCGAAGGGCCACGGGATCGTCATTGACGCGCGGGGGCTGGAATACCTGTGCCCGGCGGCGGCAGAGGTGTTTGTTCTGGCGCTGTCGCTCCCGGATCTGTTCGCGCCGGAGAGCGTGGCAGCCGCCGGAGGATCGATGGAAGTGCTGAAGATCGTCGCGTATAGGGACAGCCATCACATTCCAACTTGGGCTTTGGTGGCAAAGAGATTAAGTAGTAGCGATTATTTCTACCCAGATGGTAGCCCTTTCTGCTATTTGTCCAGAAGTAGCAGTAATGGCAATCGCTCGGCTTGTCTGCGGCATAAACAGGCTTGCTCAAATAAAACACCTCCTCTTGTATTTGCCCATGGCTTTGGGCATAAAAAAGAGCGCCTATCCATCCCCAATGCGGGGCAAATAGACGCTCTATGTACATAACGATATTTAATTTTATCTGCTATAACTGCATGGTACTCAAAACGTCCGCCTTTTTTGATTAGCAGGTTTTTTAGCACGATTTTTAGTCTGATTAGCAGGAGAGGCATTTTCATTAGCAAGAACGCCCTTTTTTCTGCTAAAAATTAGCTGGCGATTTTGTCTTATAACAGCAGTTCGATTGTAAGCGCACAATAATCACCCGGCCCGAACAAAGTTACGGCAGAGTCCCGTTCGCGGGACTCTGCCGTTTGTTCATTTCCGTATATGTTCCCGGTGCCGGACTGCCGGGTGCCAGTGCATCAGCTTTTCCAGCTCCTCATGGGTCGGAGATTTGCCCAGATAGGGCGGCATGCGTTACACACACCACCGAGGTCTGACCCGGGTTTCTGCTTGGGTGAGGCTTAAATATGCTGCCATGAATCTGAAAAAGCTGGCACAATGGAGTTGGAAGAGCTCCATTTTCGCACTGGTATTTGTTTGTTACCATCCAAATTACAGGAAAACCCCAGCTTTCGCTTTCTGAAAGCTGGGGTTCTTTGACAGGCTGAGCATCCACCCGCCAAGCGGGTGGATGCTTATTCATTCATGGGCACATGGGCACGGGCGTGAAAGCTTGCTTTTGCAAGAAGAGATTACCAACGACCACGCGTTTCTTGTGTCTTTCCTGTTCACAATCAACGCTGCTTCTGCCGCAGCAGAATGGTGGTACACACCCTATCCGTGATAATTCCGCGATCCCGCCGTGGATAGTATTGCAGCAGCGGCTCCAGCCTTGCAAATATTTCCTCTTTTGACAGCTTGGGCAAATATAGCTGCTTCCCGTACAGTGCCCGGACTGCTCCTGCCTGCCGGTTAAATGTCGTGCCGAAGGGACGGGCGCGCTGTGCCGCGATCAGGGCCTTCGGCTCAATGTCCATGGGGGCTGTCCGCATATTGGAAAGCAAGCCCGCACCGTTATCAAAGATAGGGCAATAGTCATATTTACCGCCACTTTCCAAGACCGCGATATTGTTCAAATGACAGTCATCGTTCAGAAACAGCGCATCTACTTCAAACAACAGCGTCAGATACTGCGGGAACAAATCCAGTCCAGTCAGCTCTGCCGTAGCCTCGGCTAAATAGGCAATGCGTTTCTTGTCGCTGGATTGCCGCGCCAAAAGATTTCGAAGGGACACCTCGCTCTCACGCTTGTAGAGATGGCTCAGTGTGATGATGGATTGCCCCGGCAGCAGGAAGTTTTCGCTGCTGCATCCCGTCCGTTCGACACCATGTGCAGCGATTCGTTCCATCTGATAGCGGGTAAAGCGAAACGGGTAGTCCTGCTCGCAGTTGCTGCGTTCCAGCATCTGCGAGATCATCGTTTCCGCCAAGGCCTCATACCCAAACTGATCCAGCTTGTACCAGCGGTTGCCCTCTACCCACTTCTCCTGATTACCCTTTGAAGATGTTTCGGCGATCCTCTCGTTTGTCACAAAATGTATGCTCATTCTGTCACCTCGATCCACTGCTGATCCTCTGCCATACGTCCCTGTGTGCATTTGACGATCTCCCACGGGTCGTACTCATCCAATCCCAGGGCGTCCAGATATTCTCGAATGCTCTCCCGCTGTCGCGGAATACACCGTTCCTCCAGAAAGGCCATCAAATCTTCCCATGCAGGCAATCGGTTTTTCCCGAAAGCGGTTTTCACCAGCTGCCTTGTATGGTTCTCCACGCAAAGCGTATGATCCGTAAAATCCACTGCGATGGTAGTACACAGTGTCTTACTATTCCAGAATTTTAGCTTTTCCACGCAGTGGGACTGCGCTTTTTTTTCGCTGATAAACTCCTCTATGGTGACGACTTTTGTGATTACGATTCTGTTTTGGTCAAAGGTCAACTCCACCTCCCGCTCCTCATCGGTAATGCCCATGGCTCGAAGCCAGCGGGACGGAAGCGTGACCTTATGCGTTTTTGCACCGGCGCCCGCCGTTCCCCCGGCTGTGCTGCTGTTGATCCGCGCCAATCGTCTTTCCATGTTATCACCTCTTTGCGCTTTGAAATATATCATATTCGGTACGAATAGTCAATATTTTTTCTTACAATGTTTCGCCGGTTCCTGATGACAAGCGCCGAAATACAGCACAACGGACCGCGATGGATACCGAGAATACAAGAGCGCTCCGAAGATATGCGCCAACTGCCCGACCAGAGAACTGTGTACCCATTCCAAGGACTGCGTAAAGACCGTGCAGCGGCATATCTGGAAGGGCTGCGAGGAAAAGGCAGGTGATGCCAGATATACACCCGCTTACGCGCAGCTCTACATGCGCCGGAAAGAAACCATTGAGTGGATCTTTGCGGATGCGAAAGAGAAACACGCTACGCGTTATACACGGTACAGAGGCTTGGCCCAGGTGGCAAACGAGGTGAAGCTCAAGTTCGCTGCCATGAACTTAAAAAATTGGCCACATGGAAGTGGAATGACCACTTCCGCCTCTTGCTTTTCCACTTTTCCTTCTCTGAATATGCCAGAAACCCGGTTGCTGCATAATGCGCAACCGGGTTTCTCGACAAGCTGCCCGCAAAGTAGAAAATAGCAGTATTTTATTTTGCGATTTGGGCCGCTGCAGCAGGTGATTGAACGCGAAAGGGGATCTTGACGGTTCCCTTTCACACCATCCTCCCACGGATACGTATAATCGGCCAGGTTCTTTGACGGACTAAGGCAAGCTGTGGCTCACCCCTTTGTCTATCTATACAAAAGATCAACTCTCCAAGTATGCCTACAGGAAAGGCGTTGAGCCATTTTTGTTTATACGCCGGGCAACAGCTGCAGCCGCCGCGCCACCAGCAGTAACGCCGCACCCACACAGGCGGCATCTGCACCCGCGCTGCTGAGACTCACATAGGGGTGACTGCTGAAGGGGATCATGGCCTCCACCATGTCGATGAAGTGCTGAAAATCGTTTCCCAGGTAGAGGGCAATGTCCCCTCCGATAACCACCGGCACATCAAGTGCCACGCAGATGTTGCTGACTGCCTGCGCCAGATAGCGCAGATAGGTTTCCCACATCTGCTGCAGATGAGGCTCCTCCCCCTTGCGGCGGAAAAACGCTGCCAAGTCGCCGCCCGTCAGGTCAGCCAGCACACGGGTGGAGCAATAGGCCTCGAAGCAGCCCTCCTTGCCGCAGGAACATCGGCGGCCGCCCGGCACCAGCGTCATATGGCCGAACTCGCCGCTACGTCGGTTGATGCCATAGGACAAGGCGTGATCCACGATGACCGCACCGCCTACGCCCTTGTTGATAGACAGGTAGATGCCGTTCGCTTGGTCGCGGCTCTGGAGCCACGACTCGGCAAAGCCTGCGGCGTTGGCCTCGTTTTCGATGATTACGGGCAGAACGAAAATGTCCTCCACTGCCCGATAGTCAAAGTAGCGCAGATCCAGAGTAGGTGCAAAATCCACCTGATGCAAATCCCACCGCACCACGCCAGGTATGGCCACACCCACGCCTAGGATATTGGCAGGCGTCAGGTTCCTCTGCTTCATGATGCTGTACAGCAGGCTGCGCGCCTCGATCCAGTAGGACTGCTCCTTGCGGAAGGGCAGATCGTGGTAGGCGTGGAATAGTGGCGTACCCGCCAGATCTATAAGCACGATGCGCAGGTGGTGATCGGTGACCTCCAGCCCGAATACATACTGGCTATCGTAGCGGAAGTGGGCGATCTCCGGGATGCGCCCGCCGGTGGATGCACCGCTCTGCAGCGTCAGAAGACCCTCTTCCTTCAACTGGGAAACCAGCAGGTTCACCGTAGGAATGCTGAGTCCCAGTTCGCGGGCGATGGCCTGTTTGGACAGCGCCCCCCGCTGGTACAGCAGATAAGCCACCCGCCTGCGGTTTTCTGCCCGTACCGATGTGTTGTTGACCCCTTCTCCACTCCGCACCATATCTAAGTACCACCGAAACTCTTTATAATTGTATTTAATAAACCTATCCTCGTGTCTCTGGACGTCCTAGGAACGGCAAACCTTGCCTGTTATTTTATTATACCACGCGCGCCGGAAAGGGCAAGTGGCAATTGTGTTATTTCGTTCCGTTAAAATGCATAAATAGCAGCTTTTCTTTCTGTTTAGTCTGCTGAAATATCTTGCGCAGGCTCGCAATCTCATGAAAACCTCTTGCCAAGAGAAGGGGAAGGTATTATAATGACGTCAGTTTTTAAACAACATTTAAAAAGTAATTTCATTCACAGAAGGGCACATGCACATGACACGCTCCCATCTTGACAAAAACTTCATTCTCGGCATTGACGTTGGCACCTCCGGCTGCAAAGTCCTCCTTGCGGACAAGGCGGGCACCGTCCGCGCCTCTGCCGTGGAGCCATATCCTCTGACGCAGCCCCGCCCCGGCTGGACGGAGCAGGATCCGCGGTTGTGGTGGAATGCCTGCTGCGCCGCCTGCCGTCGGGTGCTGAATGCAGGCGTGTGCGACGGATCAGACATCGCGGCCGTGGGACTGACGGGACAGATGCATTCCTTGGTGGCACTGGACGAGAGGATGGATCCCATACGACCGGCCATCCTGTGGAACGATCAGCGCACCACCGCGCAGTGCCGGGAGATACAGGAGCTATCCGGCGGGCTGGATGGACTGCTGAATTATACCAATAATATGATGCTCACCGGCTATACCGGCGGCAAGTTGCTGTGGCTGCGTGAGCATGAACCGGAGAACTTCTGTCGCCTATGGACAGTGCTGATGCCCAAGGACTACCTGCGGTACCAGCTGACCGGGGTGCTGATGACAGACGTATCCGACGCCTCCGGCACAGGGCTTTTCGATGTACGGTACCGCCGCTGGGCGACAGAGTTGCTGGACAGGCTGGCCCTGCCGGAGTCGATATTTCCACCGGTATGTGAGTCCCCAGACGTCACCGGCACCATCACGGAGGCCGCCGCTATATCCACGGGGCTGGCAGTCGGAACGCCGGTGTGCGGCGGTGGTGGGGATGCCGTGCTAAGCCTACTCAGCGCCGGCATCGCCCGAAACGACCAACTGGGCGTGACACTGGGAACCTCCGGCGTAGTGGCCACACCCATACATAGCTACCGACCCAACCCGGAGGGCAAGCTGCAGATGTTCTGCGGCACTACACCAGGCACCTGGGCAGCCATCGGCTGCACGCTGGCGGCTGCCGGGTCGTACCACTGGTTCTGCCAGGCTTTGGGCACCTACGAACTGCTACGGCAGCAGCAGGAGGGCGTGGACGCCTACATTCTACTGGATGAGCAGGCACATGCCGCACCCGCCGGGTGTGGCGGACTGCTGTACTTCCCCTATCTAATGGGTGAGCGGTGTCCCCTGTTTGATGCGGATGCACGGGGCGCCTTTTGGGGTATCGACAGCACCATGGACAAGGGCCACTTCGCCCGGGCAGTGTTGGAGGGCGTAGCCTATTCCCTGCGGCAGGTCTATGACCTGACCCGGAGTCCCGATGTGGGCACACCGGAGTATATCGTGGTGTGCGGCGGGGGCTCCAAGAGCGGTCTGTGGCGACAGATACTGGCAGATGTGTTTCAACTGCCGGTGTGTACCACCGGCGGCGCGGCGGAGGGCAGCGCCTACGGTGCGGCGCTGCTGGCCGGTGTGGCCGGGGGCTTCTGGCACAACACGGAGGAGGCGGCGGCACGGTGCCGTCTGCTGACGCGGCTGGAGCCATGTCTGGAGCGACGGGATGCCTATGAAAAGCAATACGCGCGCTACTGCGCACTAAATCGTTTTATGACCAATAAAGAAAGGTAGGAGCAAGGTTATGGGTATTTTTCTTGACAAGCTGACGAAAAAAATGAATGACGGCAAGATCGTGTGCGGCGTATGCGTAGCGCTGAATGATCCGGCTGTCAGCGAGTTGGTGGGCATGGCCGGTTACGACTTCGTGTGGATCGAAGGCGAGCATGGTGCCATGGGCCGCAAGGAGATGCAGGACCTGATGATCGGTGCCCACGCCGGCGGCGCAGCAGCCATGATCCGTCTACCCTACCGTGACCCGGCGCTGGTACGCCCGGTGATGGACATGGGGCCGGATATTATCGGTTTCCCCTTTATCAACTCCGCACAGGATGCTAGAGAGGCCGTGGCCGCCTGTACATATCCCCCCAAGGGACTGCGGGGCTGGAATCCCCAACGCGCCGGCCATTACGGACAGATCGGTCAGGCTAACTATGTTGACATTGCCGATCAGGAAACCCTAAAGATGATGATCGTGGAGCAGGAAGAGGGCTTCAAGAACATTGAGGAAATTGTGCAGGTGGATGGCGTGGATATGGTAGTGCTGGGTCCCGGTGACCTGTCCGTAGGTATGGGACTGGGCGGTCGTCAGGATGACCCCCGCATCAAGGCATATATGGATCACGCCGCCGAGGTGTGCGTTAAAGCAGGTATGCCGTTTCTTGCCTGGCCGTCTATGGAGCGAGGTTCGCTGAAGGAGTGGGCAGACAAGGGCGCCAGCATGTTTGGCTTCCCCCAGGATTCCTTCTTTATTTCTCAGGCCATCATGAAGTTGTGGCCGGAGTATGATGCGGCGCTGGAAAAATCCAAGAACACCCACGCGGAATAAGGAGGCGACGGAATGAACATCAAGCTTCACGTTTTTGACGAGCGCGTCTACGACGTTATCGACCCCTATGCCCAACTGGAGGTCATCGTTCCCGATATGCACCTAACCGAGGGTGCCGTGTGGGACTATGAGAACGACCGGTTGCTGTTCAACGACATTCCGGTATCCAACACCATGAGTTGGACGGAGAAGGACGGTGCCCAGGTCATCTACAACAACCACAACAAGGCCAACGGCCAGTGTTTTGACCCCCAAGGACGTCTGGTGGTATGCGAACACGCCAGCAGCCATCTGAGCCGCTGCACCAGCGACGGCATGAACTATGAGGTGCTGGCCACCCACTACAAGGGCATCGAGATCAACAGCCCCAACGATGTGATCTGCCGCAGCGATGGCATGATCTACTTTACTGATCCCGCCTACGGAAGACAGAATAAGCCCGCCGGTATCGGGCGGCCCATCCCCTCCGATATGCGGCCGGTGTACATTTTCAATCCAGAGACAAAGGAACTGCGCATCGGTGCGGACTGCTTCGCCAATCCCAATGGGCTGTGCTTCTTCCGGGATGAAAAGACGCTACTGGTCAACGACTCTCCCAACTACCGCATCATGGCTTTCGACGTAGCAGAGGATGGTGCCCTGTCTAATGGCCGGGAATTTGCCAGGACTTCGCAGATCGGTCAGGATGACACCGTTCCCGACGGCATGAAGATCGACGAGTTGGAGAACGTGTTCTGCTGCGGCCCCGATGGGCTGCACATTTATGATAAGGCGGGCACAGAACTGGGCATCCTGATAATCAGCCATCTGGACACAGCGCTGAACCTGACCTGGGGCGGCGCAGATGGGCGCGACCTGTTCATTACCTGCATCGGCAGCGTGCTCAGAACCCGCACAAAGCACCGCGGCTACGCACACATTCAGTATCTCGAGGGGATATTCCCCAGAAAGGCATAACAGGTGCTGCTCTATGACGACTGTGGCCGCTGACAAGCGCATGCCTGCAAAATTCAACATCAAAAACAAAACGAGCCTCGCCGTGGTCATAGGTATCGTCTTGGTGTGTATCCTGTTCTCTGCTGTGACCACGACCTTCGCCTCCACCAGCAATCTGGCGCGCTTACTACGGCAGATGGCCGTGATGGTGGTCATCTCCACCGGCATGACCTTCGTGGTGGCCACTGGCGAGATGGATATCTCCGTGGGTGCCATCTATAACCTAGTGGTCAACTGCATGGCACTGATGATCCTGCACTGGGGTATCAGCCCCTGGCTGGCCGCAGTGTTGGGCATACTGCTGGGCATCTTCTGCGGCGGCATCAACGGACTGATCGGTGTGTTTTTGGGACTTCCCATGATCATTATCACTCTGGGATCCTCCTACATCTATAAGGGTCTTACCTCAGTCCTCACCGGCGGATATAGTGTGGGCAATCTGGGGCAAAGCAGCTTTTTCAATTTTGGCGTAGGCAGCACGCTGGGCATCAATAACACGGTCTATGTGGCCATTGCGGTGGTGCTCATCTCCGCCTGGTGGCTGCGGAACTCCGTGATGGCACGGGACTTTCTGGCCATGGGCAGCAACAAGAACGCCGCGTTGTACTCCGGTGTCCCCATCAAGCTCCGCAAGGTGCAGAATGAGCTGTTGATGGGCGCCTTCGCCGGTCTATCCGGTGTGTTGAGTTTGTCTTTCATGGCCTCCGCCACCTCCGAGGGTGGCAGTGGCTACGAGATGCTGGCTATCACCGCTGTGGTGGCGGGTGGAGGCTCTACCGACGGTGGCACCGCCTCCGTGTGGGGTACTCTGGGCGGTATCGCCCTTATCATGATCATTAAGAACGGTCTGATGCTCATGGGCATCAGCACCGCCTACCAGCAGGCGACCGAGGGCATCCTTCTGGTGCTCGCCATCGCCCTGCAGCGGCTGACCAACCGCAAGACCAGATGACCGGGGAGGTAACGCCATGAACGAAACATACTTCCAGCTTGACCATGTGTGCAAGAGCTTCCACACGGTCAAGGCGGTCAACGACGTGAGCTTCTCCATCGGCAAGGGCGAGGTACACGCCATTTGCGGCGAGAACGGCGCGGGCAAGTCCACCATGATGAATCTTATTGCCGGTGTGTACCGCATCGATTCCGGTGAGATGCGCTTAGACGGGCAGGTATACGACCCCAAGAATCCCGCCGACGCCCGCAGGGCGGGTGTGAGCATCGTGTTCCAGGAGCTGTCCATGTTCTCCCTGCAGACCACGGAGATGAATATTTTCGCCGGCAAGGAGCTGACCAAGGGGCTGTCCCTGGACCACAAAGAGATGCGCCGCCGTACCCAGCAGGTGCTGGACGAGATGGAACTGGACATTGATCTGGACACCCCCGTGGAATTGCTGACCATCGGCCAGCGGCAGTGGATAGAGATCGCCCGGGCCATCGCCGACGACGCGAAGATACTTATTCTGGACGAGCCCAACTCCGCCCTGAATATGTATGAGACAGAGATACTGTTCCGCCTCATCCGCGAGCAGACCGCCAAGGGCATGACCATCCTGTACATCTCCCACCGCATGGATGAGGTGTTCGAGATCTCCGACCGCATCACCGTTATGCGGGACGGACGGTACATTAAGACCCTGAACACCGCGGACACCAATGTGGACGAGATCATCTCCCTGATGCTGGGTCACGACACCACGTGCGTCTACACCCGCAGCCCCGGAGAGAGGGGCGACGTGGTGCTGGACGTGCAGCACCTGACCGTGGGCGACGCGGTGCAAGACGTATCCTTCCAGGTACGCGCCGGCAGTGTGGTGGGTCTGTCCGGTCTGGCAGGCTGTGGCTACGAGACTATACTGAAGGTGCTGTTCGGTCTGCAGGGCTTCGACGGTGGCACCATCACTCTGGACGGTGAGGTCATCTCCCCCGCTTCCCCGTTGGATGCCATGAAGAAGAACATCGCCATGGTACCCTCTGACCGGAGGGACACTGGCCTGATGACCGAGTGGTCCATCGCACACAACATTGCCCAGAGCGTCCTGCGGATGACCTCGCGGAAGGGACTTATCCGCCACAAGGACAACCGCCGCATTGCTGAGGAGTACATCCAGCAGCTAAACGTGGTCTGCACTTCCCCGGAAAACACCGTTATTGAGCTGTCCGGCGGCAACCAACAGAAGGTGCTGCTGGCCAAATGGCTGGCTACCAACCCCAAGCTGCTGATACTGGACGACCCCACCCGCGGCATCGACGTAGGTGCCAAGCAGGAGATATACCAGCTCATCGACCGCATCACGCGGCAGGGCTTCGCCGTGGTGCTGACCTCGTCGGAGATCGACGAGCTGACGGCTCTCAGCGACGAAATACTCCTGTTCCGCAACGGAAAGCACATCAAGACCGTGCCCGCAGGCACCACCAAGGGCACTATACTCAAGTACATCGCCGGTGAGAGCGTGGAGCGCACCGCCGCACAGGAGCAGTCCGCTCCTGCGGAGGCGGCGCAGGAGGCCAGGCCCTCCCTGCTGCACCGGCTAAAAAAGCTGCTGAGCTTCAAGGAGAGCGGCGTGTTGCTGGCGCTAATCGCCGTTATTGTAGGCTTCGCTGTATTCGTACCGGCCTTTATGACCGGCGGCAACATGTCCGTTATCCTCAAGCAGATGAGTATTCTGGGCATCCTGACCTTTGCCATGACCTTCGTGTTCTGCGCCAACGAGGTAGATCTGTCCGTGGGCATGGTGCTGAACGCCACCATGGGTATCATGGCGCTGCTGATGACCACCACCGGGCTAAACCCGTGGCTGTGCGTGCTGATCGGGCTGGCGTTCGCCACCGCACTGGGTGCGCTGAACGGCCTGTTGGCCGTGGCCTTTGACCTGCCCACCATCGTCATCACGCTGGGTACCATGTCCATCTACCGCGGTCTGGCGCTGGTCATCAACGGAGGCAAGACCATCAGCGGCCTGCCCGCCGGGTCGTTTCTGAACATGGCACGGGTACAGGTGGGCGGTGTGTCCCTGCTGTCAGTCATCTGCCTGGTTATCTTTGCCCTGTGCGCGTGGATGTTCTGCAACAGCAAATCCGCACGGCACCTACTGCTGTCCGGCGACAATCAGATTGCCGCCAAGAAGCGCGGCATCAACACCAACCGCCTGCGGGTGGGTGTCATGGCCATGAGCGGCCTGATGTGCGGCATTGGCGCGGCGCTAACCCTGTCCAACCTGACCTCCGCCGACACCACCACCGGCTCGGACTACGCTATGTCCGTCATCGGTGCCGTGGTCATCGGCGGCACCAAGATGGGCGGCGGCGCGGGTTCCATGTGGGGCTCCCTGATCGGTATCGCGCTGGTGACGGTCATCCAGAACGGCCTGGTGTTCCTTGGTCTGCAGTCCGGGTGGCGCAGTCTGTTCATCGGCGTGACTATGCTGATTGCCATCGCCATCGACACCGTGGTGGAAAAGCGCGCCTTGCGCCGCCGCGGAAAACAGTGAGAGTTTTTAGTGCGTTGTGTGACGCCTAAAATAAAAAAACAAACTTGAAGGAGAAGAACCATGAAGAAAATTTTTGCGCTTCTGATGGCCGCTGTCATGACGATGAGCATGCTGGCGGGCTGCGGTCAGAAGGATGAGGACAACAACACCTCCTCCGGCGACAACACCGCTGGCGACAGCCAGTACCACATCGGCTTCGTCGTGCACACTACCTCCGGCGACGTTATGGCCGCCATCGAGTACGGCGCCAAGGCCGCTGCCGAGGACTACGGCGTGAAGCTGACTTACACCGGCCCCGCCGACAGTGACAACACCCAGCAGATCTCCATGTTTGAGTCCCTGGTGGCCGCCGGCTGCGATGCCATCGTCATCATCGCTGGAGACTCCACCGTGTGGGATGAGCCCATCGCCGCCGCCGTGGAGAAGGGCGTCACCGTGGTCATCACCGACTCCGACGCTCCCACCTCCCAGCGCGCCGCGTACTTCGGCGTGAACACTGCCAAGCTGGCATATGACCTGGGCACCGCCGTCCGCGCGCAGACCGGCGACGAGGGCACCGTGGCGCTGGGCGTCTGCGTGCTGGGCCCCGAGTCCCACACTATCCGCGCCGAGCAGGTGAAGGCTGCCTATAAGGATACCGACATGCAGTTCACCGAGGTATTCGAGACCGATCTGGACACCACCCTGAACTACAACAACTGGGAGAACATCCTCACTTCCAATCCCGAGCTGAAGGCCATGGTTGGTCTGTCCGCCATGGAAACCACCAACATGGGCAAGATCGCCAAAGCCAACAACTCCGACGTGGTCATGGCCGCATACGATCCCGGCACCGAGGCGCTGAATCTGCTGAAGGACGGCTATCTGGATGTCTGCGCGTTCCAGAACGTGTGGCTGGAGGGCTATCTGCCCGTGCAGGCGCTGGCTCGCATGCTGCAGGAGGGCTATGAGCTGAACCCCGAGGATAACCTGTACGACGGCCAGGTGGTCACCAGCGCCGAGGTTACCGATGAGCTGATGAACCGCGCCCAGAGCGAGTCCACCATGAACGAGTGGTACCGCAGCTACATCAAGGCCAACGGCCTGGAGACCTTCGGCCTGCTGGCGAAGTAACAAATCAACAACGAAGCAAGTAACTTCTTCCTCTACTCCTCCCTTGCAAGCGAATAGCGTCCGGCGTATGCCGGGCGCTATCCGCCGTATAGGGCATTTCCATTTTACGGAGGATATATCATGAAAAAAGGCATTCATTTTTTGTTTGGCGTCAAGGATGGCGTCGCTGACTTTCCTGCGGTTATCGACCGCTTTGCCACGCTGGGCTTCGACTGCGTGGAGCTGCCCCCGGAACCGTTCTTGGAGGGCGACGCGGCAAAACACATCGTATCCTACGCTGCAGAGCGCGGCGTGGAGATCGTGTTCAGCTGTGGCTTTACCGCAGAGCACGACATGGCCGCTGATGACCCAGAGGTTCGACAAAACGGTGCGCGGTATATGGAGCGCGTCCTCTCTGTCATGGACGGGGCGGGCATCCACCTGCTGTGTGGCACCTGCCAAACCAAGTGGCCTACCCTGCGCACCACGCCTCTTTCCGCAGAGGAAAAGCGGGGCATTACCGCACGCACTGCCGAGGTATTCGCCAAGGCGGTCTCCACCATCGGTGACCGTGGCATCGAAATAGCTATCGAGCCCCTGAACCGCTTCGAGGGTTTCCTCATCAATACCGCCGCCGAGGGCGTGGCCTTCTGTGAGATGTTGGACAATGACAACGTGGGGCTGATGTTGGACAACTTTCACCTTTCTATGGAAGAAGATAGTTTCACCGGTGCCGTACACACCGCTGGCAAGCGTTTGAAGCACCTGCATCTGGCGGAGAACAACCGACGTCTGCCGGGCATGGGTGAGTTCCCCTGGGACGACTACTTTTCTTCCCTCCGGAATGTCGGCTACACCGGGCGACTGGACATCGAATCCTTTATGACCCCTGGCGGCGGCATCGCCGCCTCCGTGGCGCTGTGGCGCGGCTTCACCGACGCGCCGGAGGAGCAGCTGCTGTGCAATGCGCTGGACTTCCTGCGGGAAAAAGAGCGTATATACTTTTGACACCGCGCCCTCTCTGTGCTATCATGTGTAAAAATCCAAGGATGGTGAGAGTATGCGCAATATCCCCTCTGTGACGCTGGGGCTGGTGGCCGTCAGTCGCGATTGCTTCCCCGTCACTCTGTCCGAAAGCCGCCGCGCCCGCGTAGCGGCGGCCTGCCGCGCTCTGGCGCTGCCTATATATGAATGTCCCATTTGCGTGGAAACGGAGCGGGATGCCCTGCGAGCGCTGGAAGATCTCTGCGCCCATGGCATCAACGCCCTGTGCGTTTACTTAGGGAATTTTGGCCCCGAAACGCCCACGTCACTTCTGCTGCAACGATTCGGCGGTGTGTCCATGGCCGTGGCCGCCGCAGAGGACGGTGACCTCATCCAAGGGCGCGGCGATGCCTACTGTGGTCTTCTGAACTTGTCCTACAACCTGAACATGCGCCGTTGCCGGATATGGCTGCCGGACTATCCGGTGGGTACACCGGAGCAGTGTGCCGTCATGATATCGGAGTTCCTACCGGCGGCACGGGCGGTACTGGCGGTGCGGCAGGCCAAGGTCATTGCTTTCGGTCCCCGCCCCAGAGACTTCGTGGCCTGCAACGCACCGTTGCTGCCCTTCTACGATCTGGGCGTGGAGGTAGAGGAAAACTCCGAGCTGGATCTCTACGAAGCATACAGATCCCACGCCGGCGACAAGCGTATTCCCGCCGTGGTGGAGGACATGCAACGGGAGTTGGGTGACCGCACCCCCGAGGATCTACTGCGCCAGCTGGCTCAGTATGAACTGACGCTGCTGGACTGGGTGGACAAGGACTGCCACGAAATCGTGGCCATTGCAGGGAAATGCTGGCCGGCCTTTCAGACACAGTTTGGCTTTGTACCCTGCTATGTGAACAGCCGCCTGACGGCTCAGGGGATCCCCGTGGCCTGTGAGGTTGATATGTACGGCGCACTCAGCGAATTGATAGGTGTAGCGCTGACCCGCGATACCGTCACCTTGCTGGACATCAACAACACCGTGCCCGATAGTCTGTACAGAAGTGCTGTACAGCCCTGCACAGACTACGGCCAGAGGGACGTATTTATGGGGTTCCATTGCGGCAATACCCCTGCCTGCAAACTACGCAGCCCGGAGTTGAAAAATCAGCTGATTATGGCACGTACCCTGCCGCCGGAGGTCACACGGGGCACTCTGGAGGGAACCATTTTGCCCGGCGATGTGACGCTTTTCCGTCTGCACGGCACTCCTGACGGCAGGCTCAGCGCCTATATTGCCCAAGGTGAAGTGCTGGACGCGGAGGATGGCTCTTTCGGCAGCCGCGGCATCATCGCCGTACCGGATATGGGCCGTTTTTACCGCCACGTGCTGCTGGAGCACCACTTCCCCCACCATTGCGCCGTGGCCTTCTCTCACTGCGGCAGGCAACTGCACACGACTCTGCGCTGCTTGGGTGTGGAGGACATCTACGCACCCCTGCCCACCGGGGTACGCTATCCTACGGAGAGTATGTATTGAAGAGCATGCCCTTGTCATTCTATGGTAATATTTACATCTTTTTTGCCTGATTATTTTTCAACAGCAATCTTCACTTCTATCTCGCAACTTGCTGATCTGCTTCTGCCACTTTATTCTTGAATGGTCTCCCTCTGTTTTGTAGTTTGCAGTTGCCAGACCACCTCTCTACTATTATAACGGAGGGGCTTTCCCCTTATCGGCAGGAGCCTCTTTTGAGCCACTCGCCCGGCGAGTGGCTTTCAGGGCACAAAAAAGAGCGTCCAGCGGGCGCTCTTTTTACATTATCTTTTCTTCGTGTACGGAGGCCAGCGCCTCCACTGGATAAGGTACAATAACTTGCGCAAATTGAAAAGAGCATAAAAGAAGACATAGCTTGCAGGCCTTGGTAGAATGAAGTTGCCACACAAACATTCGAAAGGAGCAAGCAAACTATGTCCGAGAAAATTGTACAGCTAAACGAGGAAGTAATCAAGGGGCAAATCAAAGAGTTAGTCCGCGGCAGCTATGTCAAGGCCGCCTTGAAAAGTGCCGGTATACCGACTTTGTGACAGTTTTGTGACACTTTCCCCGCACTTTTGCGGGGGAAGTCAGAGCCTCCTTCTGATATGATACAGACAAGGTTGATACACGACCTGAATATTTCAAAGAAGGAGCGTAACATACCATGAAAAAGAAAACGATTTGGAGCCTTGTATTGGCACTGGCAATGACGGTAACGGCCATCGGCACAGCAACCTCCGCCTTTGCCGCCACATCCGTACCAATGGAGCCTGTTACTAAAATTGCAACCGAGAACGAGGATGCCATCTGGGAGCAGATCGAGGCACTGGAGGAAAAAAGCGATGCCATCTTCCAGAGAAATGAAGCACTGTGGGACAAGGTAGACGAGGCCTGCAATGCCCTGCCTGATGACTACGATTTCGAGAACTTTGACGAGGCAGCGTTCATCCGCAGCATGACTACGCTGACGGAGGCGGAGAAGGAAACCCTTCTGAATGACATCAAGGAGCTGAACGAGCTGGATGCCCAGATGGAGAAGCTGTATGGGCAGCTGCCCGCCTGCGACAATATGCCGCTTTACGAGAAGGCACTGGAAAAGGCCGATCCCAAGGCGCTGGACGAGATCGACGCACTGGAGCAGGAGTATGACCGCCTCTGTGAAAAGAACGCCGATCTGTGGGACAAGGTGGACGAGGCTTACTTCAACCTGCCGGACGACTACGACTTCGACAACTACGATGAGGCCGCCTTCATCCGCAGCCTGAGCTTCCTGACCGACGCGGAAAAGGACGCGCTGATCGCCGACTACAACCGTCTGGTAGAGCTTGATAACCAGCTGTGCAAGCTGTACGACACCATTTGGGGCAATACCGGCTGCGAAAGCGGCATCTGCCCCTTTTGACGGCAAAGAGTTTTTCTGATATGATTAACTAAATACGACGCCGATGCTGCGCCTGTGCGCAGCATTTGGCGCTGCTTTCTAGGAGGTCACCATGGGACATTCCATCTATTTGGCGGACGATGAAAAGAGCATCCGGGAACTGCTCCATAGCTTCCTCGCAAGCGACGGATATACCGTGCGCTCCTTTGAAAACGGCGACGCGCTGCTGGAGGCATTCTGTCAGGAGCCTGCGGAGCTGGTCATACTGGACATTATGATGCCCGGCACGGACGGCCTTACCGTGTGCCGGGAGCTTCGCTCTGTTTCCAATATTCCCATTATCCTGCTTACGGCCAAGGACAGCGAGCTGGACTACGTTATGGGCATCAGTCAGGGCAGTGACGATTACCTCACCAAGCCCTTTCGCCCCACCATACTGCTCATGAAGGTGAGAGCCCTGCTGCGCCGGGTGGAGATGGACAGGGGGAAAATAGCGGCGGCAGTAGATGAATTGTGCTATGGAGATCTCCGCTATTCCGCTACGGAAAATGCCGTCCTTTGCGGGAATACACCTGTTGCGCTGACCCAAACCGAGCTGCGGCTGCTCAGTTATATGCTGAAGCAGCCGGAGAAAGCCTATTCCCGTGAGGAGCTGCTTAACGCAGTATGGGGCTTCGACTCGGAGGTGGAGACACGCGTGACCGATGAAACACTGCGCCGCATCCGAAAAAAGCTGCTGCAAGCAGGCAGCACTGTCAGCGTAAGCACAATATGGGGCTTTGGGTATAAGCTGAAGGAGGCGGAGCGCACATGAAAAACATCAAGCTGCGGATCGTGTATCTGATCCTCGGTGCGGCACTGCTGCTCTTTGCCCTTTTCATGCTGGCGGTGAACGTAGTGATCCCCGCCCACTTTGTAAGCGAGGCGGAAAAGGCGCTGCGCAACGAGGCACAGTATGAGAATCGCACCATTCCTTACACCTATGAGGGCGAGGTGTATGATGACGATTGGGACGACGGGGCGGAGGAGCATTTCTTCACGCCCAGCATTGTGTTTCTTGAGCTGGAGAACGGCTACCAGCCCAACACATGGAGCCAGGACACCTATCGGCTGGAGAAAAAGCTGCTGGCGTATTGCAGTGAACGGTCTGTTGCGCCCAATCGATGCCACGACTTCAAGGCAGACAAGCACCACCTGATCTTCATGCCCGTGCAGGAGGACTACGGCAATTCGGAAGAACCGTATTCCTATATCATGTACATAGATATCGGGCCCATCACCCGCTATATCGTGACGCTGAACTGGGCGTTCTTTGGGGTGCTGCTGGCAATTTCCTCCGTCATGTGCCTGCTGGGGTTCCGGTTTGGCAGGGATATTGAGAAGGAGGCGGAGCGGCAGCAGACCTTCTTCCAGAATGCATCCCACGAGCTGAAAACGCCGCTTATGGCGATACAGGGCTATGCGGAGGGCATACAGGCGGGCGTGATGGACACAGGCAGCGCGGCGGAGGTGATCCTGGAGGAGAGCGACCGCATGACGGAGCTGGTGGAGGAGCTCCTGGACATTTCGAAAATCGATATGGGGCGGCAGCCGCTTACCCTTTCCGAAACGGATATTCGGGAGCTGCTCTACGACAGCATACGCGCCGTGGAGCCGACAGCCGCCGCCAGCGGCATCGCTATCGTGCCGGACTTCCCTGAAGAACCCGTCATGGTCAAATGCGATGACACGCAGATGCGCAGGGCGGTCACGAATATCCTGACCAACGGATTGCGGTATGCCCACAGCCAGCTGTGCCTGACCTGCCGCGCAGACAGGCGGCAGGTAACGATACGCATACAGGACGACGGGGACGGCATCGCCGAGGAAGATCTTCCCCACATCTTCGACCGCTTTTACATGGGCAAAAGCGGAAAATCCGGCATCGGCCTTGCCCTGACGAAGGAGATCATTCATCTGCATAAAGGGACGATCCGCGCTTACAACGGGGACACCGGCGCTGTTTTCGAGATATCCTTTCCGGTGAGCAGATAAGAAGATCACCGCGCCGCCTTCGAGCGTCCCTCTTGCAAAAAGGACGGGCCTTGCAAAATGAATAAGTGTTTTGAGGCCGGGGTATGGGGCGCGGAGCCACGCAAAGCCAACAGCGGACGCCGTGCAAGAGCAGGCGGCTCCAGCTGAAGAAAATGAATTGCCGAAGCAGCTCGATCCATTTCAATCTATCAGTCTAACAGAAGCTTGAACCATGGGCGGCGGGACAGTAAACTGTCCCGCCGCTCTGATTTTCAGCGGGCATGGTCTTTCTCGTGCGTAATGGTTCTCCACGCCGAGGCTGTCTCTGCCAATATTTTGCATGGCAAGGCGGTGCGTTTTTTCGGAATATGACAGAATGGCAGCACAATTCTTCCAAAAATATCTTGACAAGATTTATCAAGATTGATAAAATGGATATATAACCCAAAAAGGAGATGCAGGGATATGCTCATCACAAGGGAAACAGACTATGCACTGCGGATGCTGCGGGTGCTGCTGGACGGAGAGAAGCACTCCGCCGCCGAGATGGCGGAAACGGAGCTGATCCCCATGCAGTTTGCCTATCAGATCCTGCGAAAGCTCTCCGCTGGGGAGCTGGTGCAGGTGAGCCGGGGCGCAGCCGGCGGCTGCCGGCTGTCCTGTGACCTGCGTGGCGTTTCCCTCTACGACCTCATGGCCGTCATGGGAGAGCATGACGTCCTGTGCGCCTGCATGGAGCCGGGGTATGACTGCCGCTGGCAAAGCGAACACGGGAAATGCGCCATCCACTGCCAGCTAACGGAGCTGCAGCGAAAGCAGGACGAGGCGTTCCGCGCCGTGAGCCTGCACCGGCTGCTGACCGGCGAAGCAATTCAAAAAGAGGAAATGACCCAACAAACGTGACATAAGGAGGTACACCGTATGCTGTTTCAGACCACACCCGCGCACGAGGAGCTGCGCGCCAAGATCCGAGCCTTTGCGGAGGAGGAGATCAAGCCTCTTGCCTTCCTGCTGGATCAGAACAATGAGTTCCCTGACGAACCTGTCAAAAAGATGGCACAGCTGGGCTGGCTGGGGCTGCCGTTCCCCAAGGAATACGGCGGCGCGGGCCTTGACATTCTCAGCTATGCCATCGCCGTGGAGGAACTGGCCCGTGTGGACGGCGGCGCAGGCGTGATCCTCTCCGCCCACGTGTCGCTGGGCGCGTGGCCCATCTTCGCCTACGGCACGGAGGAGCAGAAGCAGAAGTATCTCGTGCCGCTGGCAAAAGGCGAAAAGCTGGGCGCCTTCGGCCTCACCGAGCCTAACGCCGGGTCGGACGCCGGCGGCACGGAGACCACGGCACTGGACAAGGGCGACCACTACCTGCTCAACGGCGGTAAGATCTTCATCACCAACGCGCCCAAGGCGGACACCTATGTGGTATTCGCCGTCACCACGCCGGACATCGGCACCCGGGGCATCTCCGCCTTCATCGTGGAGAAGGGCTGGAAGGGCTTCGAGTTCGGCGACCACTACGACAAGATGGGCATTCGCTCCTCCTCCACGGCGGAGCTGATCTTCAACGACGTGAAGGTACCCAAGGAGAACCTGCTTGGCAAGGAGGGCGACGGCTTTAAGATCGCCATGTCCACGCTGGACGGCGGCCGCATCGGTATCGCGGCGCAGGCGCTGGGTATCGCCCAGGGGGCTTTTGAGCACGCGCTGGCCTACGCCAAGGAGCGCGTCCAGTTCGGAAAGCCCATCGCGGCACAGCAGGCCGTTTCCTTCAAGCTGGCGGACATGGCCACCAAGCTGCGCTGCGCCCGCTTCCTCGTCTACTCCGCGGCGGAGCTGAAGGAGCAGCACGCCCCCTACGGCATGGAGTCCGCCATGGCGAAGATGTACGCCTCGGACATCGCGCTGGAGGTCACCAACGACGCCGTGCAGATCCACGGCGGCACCGGCTTCCTCAAGGGCATGGAGGTGGAGCGCGCCTACCGCGACGCCAAGATCACCACCATCTATGAGGGTACCAACGAGATCCAGCGGGTGGTCATCGCCTCCCATCTCATCGGCAGGCTGGGCAAGAGCAGCGGCGGCGAAAGCCGCTCAACGGCCAAGAAGCCCGCGCCCATCACCGGTATCCGCAAGCGCACCATCTTCCGGGAGGGCGACGCCGCCCAGCAGGTCAACGATCTGGTGGCGGCACTGAAAAAGGACGGCCACGACTTCTCCGTGGGCATCCCCATGGATACGCCCATTCCCAAGGCGGAGCGTGTGGTCTCCGCCGGTAAGGGCATCGGCGAAAAGAAGAACATGAAGCTGGTAGAGGGTCTGGCCAAGGCCGCCGGCGCGGCCATCGGCTCGTCCCGTCCCGTGGCGGAGACGCTGAAATACCTGCCCCTTGACCGCTATGTGGGTATGTCCGGACAGAAGTTCACCGGCAACCTCTATATCGCCTGCGGCATCTCCGGCGCCACCCAGCATCTCAAGGGCATTAAGGACGCCTCCACCATCGTGGCCATCAATAAAAACGGCAACGCGCCCATCTTCAAGAACTGCGACTACGGCATCGTGGGCGACGTGATGGAGATTTTGCCCCTGCTCACTGCCGCGCTGGACAGCGGCGAGAAGCAGCCCGCGCCGCCGATGGTGAAGATGAAGCGTCCCACGCCGCCCAAGCCCACGCCCATCGGCGACACCTATGTGTGCGGCGGATGCGGCTACGAATATGTGCCGGAGCTGGGCGACGAGGACGGCGAGATCGCGCCGGGTACGTTGTTTGAGCAGCTCCCCGCCGACTGGGTATGCCCGGAGTGCGCGGAGGGTAAGGATCAATTTGTGAAGGCTTGAGCCGGGAGGGTATGAGATATGTATTGTGTGCGTAATGTGACCAGCGACCTCTACTGGGTGGGCGCCAACGACCACCGCCTTGCCTTGTTTGAAAACTGCTTCCCCATTCCCCGCGGCGTCAGCTACAACGCCTACTGTCTGCTGGACGAGAAAACGGTGCTGTTCGACACCGTGGACTGGTCCGCCTGCCGCCAGCTGCTGGAGAATCTGAACCACGTCCTGAACGGGCGTGAGCTGGACTACCTGCTCATCAACCACCTGGAGCCGGATCACGCCGCCTGCATCGAGGAGATCCTGCTGCGGCACCCCAAGGTGAAGGTCATCTCCAACGAAAAGGCCTTCATGCTCATGCGGCAGTTCGGCTTCCATGTGGACGACCACGAGTGCATCGAGGTGAAGGAGGGGGACACCTTCTCCTTCGGCCGGCACACCGTCACCTTTGTGGGCGCGCCTATGGTGCATTGGCCGGAGGCCATGGTGACCTTCGACCTCACTGACGGCGTGCTGTTCTCCGCCGATGCCTTCGGCACCTTCGGCGCGCTGGACGGCAAGCTGTTTGCCGACGAGGTGGACTTTGAGCGGGACTGGCTGGACGATGCCCGCCGCTATCTCACCAACATCGTGGGCAAGTACGGCCCCCACATTCAGCTTCTGCTGAAAAAGGCCGGTGGGATCTTAGATCAGATCAAGTATATCTGCCCCCTCCACGGCCCGGTGTGGCGGGAGAATCTGGGCTGGTTCATCGGGAAGTACGACACATGGAGCCGGTACGCGCCGGAGGAAAAGGGCGTGCTGATCGTCTACGCCTCCATGTACGGCAACACGGAGAACGCGGCGCAGGCGCTTGCGGCAAGGCTCTGCGACAAGGGCATGAGCCGTGTGGCACTGTACGACGTGTCCTCCACCCACGTGTCCCAGCTGATCTCCGAGGCGTTCAAGTACAGCCACATCGTGCTGGCCTCGGTGACCTACAATCTGGGCATCTACCCCGCCATGCACGACTTCCTTATGGACATGAAGGCGCTGAACCTGCAAAACCGCACCTTCGCCCTCATTGAAAACGGCTCATGGGCGGTGAAGTCCGGCGACCTCATGCAAAAATTCGTCAACAACGAGATGAAGAACATGACGGTGCTCAACGAGCGGCTCAGTCTTGCCTCCTCGCTGGGGGAGGACAAGGCCGTTGAGCTGGAAACGCTGGCGGACGCGATTTTGGAGTCCGTGCAGTGACCGGCGCGGGGAGCGGAAGAAAGAAATAGGCTGCCGGAAGGCTCTGTCGCCTCCCTGCCGGAGAGACTGTATTCCGCGAGATGGGGCGGACAAGCACGATCCCGCGCTTGTCCGCCCTTTTTCCAAAGGAGGCACAGCAAAGCAAGTCAGAACGCAACAAAACGAGTTTCGGAAAACAGGCTAATGCCGGTTCAAAACAGAAAATCAGGAGGTGTTTTTCCGATGGCCATCCGAACGGTAACGGATGCGATCCGCTATGTAGGGGCGGACGACAACACATTGACACTCTTTGAAAACCAGTACCCCGTCCAGCCTATGGGGGTGAGCTACAACTCCTATATCATTTTGGATGAGAAGATCGCTGTGATGGACAGCGTGGACGCACGGGCGGCGGAGGAATGGCTTTCCAATGTGGCGCAGGTGTTGGAGGGGCGCAGCCCCGACTATCTTGTGGTCACACACATGGAGCCGGATCATTCCGGCAGCCTCATGCATCTGGCGCAAGAGTACCCGGAGATGAAGCTCGTGGGAAATGCGAAAACATTTACCATGATCAAGCAGTTCTTCGGCACAGGTGCGCTGACGGAGGACCGTATGCTGGAGGTCGGCGAAGGAGATACGCTTTCCTTGGGTATGCACCGGCTGCGCTTTTTGCTGGCGCCGATGGTACACTGGCCGGAGGTAATGACGGCGTATGAGGAAACAGAAAAGATCCTGTTTTCAGCGGATGCCTTTGGCCGCTTCGGCGCACTGGAGCGGACTGCCCGCGCCCCGTGGGCGCCGCAGGCGCGGCGGTATTATTACAATATCGTCGGAAAATACGGCGCGCAGGTGCAGGCTCTGCTGAAAAAGGTCTCCGCGCTGGAGATCAAAACGATCTGCCCGCTCCATGGCCCGATGCTCACAGAGGGGGTGGAGGAGTATCTGCGGCTTTATGACCTGTGGTCACAGTGGAAGCCGGAGGAACCGAAGAGCATACTGATCGCGCATGCGTCCATCCACGGAAACACCGCCCATGCGTCGGAGATCCTCAAGGACAAGCTGGAGGGAAAAGGCGCGCGAGTTACCTTGTGCGATTTGACCGTGACAGACCTGTCCTATGCCGTGACCAGCGCATTTTACTGCGGGAAGCTGGTGTTGGCCAGCTCCACCTATGACGGAGGACTGTTTCCGCCCATGAAGGCCTTTTTGGAGCATTTGCAGACCAAGGGCTTCCGAAGCCGCCGGGTAGGCTTGATGGAAAACGGATCCTGGGCACCCGCCGCCGCACGGCTGATGCGCGCCGAGCTGGAAAAGATGAAGGATATCCGACTGTGCGAAACGGAGGTATCGCTGCGCGGCGCATTGAACCAAACCAGTGAGGCACAGATGGATGCTCTGGTGGCGGAGCTCTGCGCGGAGTAAGCGGCGGGAGGTCTGGCGGTATCCCTGCGCCGAGGCTGGCTTCGTCCAGCCGCCCGATGCATCAAAAGTGAAATGGCGTTGCTGATTTAGACGGCAATATGGTGTCGCGTGAGGCTGAAGCCTTGAGAATGGATAAAAGCGCAGCCGCAGATGTTCTCTGCGGCTGCGCTTTTTGCCTTCCAATCATAGCGCGGACAGATGGGCTTCGACAGTAATTCCAGGTTTCTGAGATGACATGAAGTGTACTACATGGAAGTGCGCTTCGTGAGGGAATAAGATTTTTGTAGAAGATGCAGAAATCTGTCGAAACGGAGGTCCCAGCACATGAATCCATATAAAGAAATACTCCGAAAATTCTTCTCGAAATATGTCAGCACTCTGCGTAAACGCAGGGGGCTGACACAGGAGGAGATGGCGGAGAAGCTTCGCATCACCGGGCGGGCATATAGCGATTTGGAGCGGGGCATATACTGCTTTTCCGCTGTTGCACTGGTGTTCCTGCTGCTCATGCTGGAGGAAGGGGAGATAAAGGAAATCTTATCTCTCTTGCGAGAGGAAATTGAAAAAGTCGAGAACAGAGAGGTGGCGTAGTGATCCATGGAGATTGGGGATATATACGGGCTTTTGCGTTGGCTTGGCCTATCTGCGGAAAACACGCGCTTTTTTCATGTTTCGTATGCTGTCTACCTGATGATCCGGCAGCCAGCCCGGACGCCGTTTGCTGAATGGTGGCTGTACCCGGCAGTTGCCGGACACTATCACACCTGTATTTTCGGGGTTTTTACTTTTTCCGATTCCGTCGATGCCAAATAGACTTGACTTCCGTCGGAAGATACAGTAAAATAACCTCATATTGAAAAACAGTGATGAAGAGTAGTACTTCCGGACGCTATGCAAAGAGAGGGAGCGGTAGGTGTGAGCTTCCGTGAGGGCCGGGAGGAAGTCGCTTCGGAGTTCTGCCGCCCAGCGTAAGTAAGCGGCAGCGGCCGCCGCCGTTATCGGCTTTCGAGTGCGAGGGCTTGACCCTCGAACACAGGTGGTACCACGGACTGTATTTATGGTTCGCCCTGTTTTGCTTTTGTGGCAAAACGGAGCGGGCCTTTTGTTTTGCCAAATACCGAGAAGGAGATTTTTACCATGCGAAAAGAATTGCCCAAGGTCTATGATCCCCGGGATGTGGAGCCGCGGATCTATAAAATGTGGATGGACGGCGGATGCTTCAAGGCCGAGCCCAATCCTGATAAAAAACCGTTTTCCATCGTAATGCCCCCTCCCAATGTTACGGGACAGCTTCACATGGGTCACGCGCTTGACTCCACGCTTCAGGACATCCTCACCCGCTTTAAGCGGATGCAGGGCTACGAGGCCCTGTGGCTTCCAGGCACCGACCATGCCGGCATTGCCACCCAAATCAAGGTGGAGGAGGCCCTGCGCAAGGAGGAAGGGCTTACCCGCCACGACCTGGGCCGCGAAAAATTCCTGGGGCGGGTCTGGGACTGGAAGGAGAAATATGGCAATCGCATCGTGCAGCAGCAGATGAAAATGGGCGCCTCCTGCGACTGGGATCGCAGTCGTTTTACCATGGACGAGGGCTGTTCACGGGCGGTGCGGGAGACCTTCTGCGAGTTGTATGACAAGGGCCTCATTTACAAGGGCAGCCGCATCATCAATTGGTGTCCCCACTGCTTGACGGCCCTGTCCGACGCCGAGGTGGAATACACCGATAAGCCCGGAAACCTCTGGTATGTTCGCTATCCCCTTACCGACGGCAGCGGTGACATCGTCATTGCCACCACCCGTCCCGAGACCATGATGGGTGACACGGGTGTGGCTGTAAACCCGGAGGACGAGAAGTTTAAGCACCTTATCGGCAAGACCTGCATCCTGCCCATTATGAACCGAGAAATACCTATCGTTGGCGACGAATACTGTGAGATCGGCTTCGGTACCGGCGCCGTAAAAATGACGCCAGCTCACGACCCCAATGACTTCGAGGTGGGCCTGCGCCACAATCTGGAAGTCATCCGCGTTATCGCCGATGACGGCACCATCAACGAAAACGGCGGCCCCTACAACGGTATGGACCGTTACGAGTGCCGCAAGGCCATCGTGAAGGATTTGGAGGAGCAGGGTTACCTCATCAAGGCTGAGCCCTACTCGCACAATGTAGGCACCTGCTACCGCTGCCACAACGATGTGGAGCCCTTGATTTCCGCCCAGTGGTTCGTGAAGATGGCACCTCTGGCCAAGGAAGCCATTCGTGTGGTGGAGGACGGTACGATCAAGTTTGTGCCTGAGCGCTTTACTAAGACCTATATCAATTGGATGGAAAATGTCCATGACTGGTGCATTTCCCGTCAGCTTTGGTGGGGCCATCAGATCCCTGCCTGGTACTGCGATGACTGCGGTCACATCAATGTGAGCCGCCAGGATCCCACAAAGTGCGAGAAGTGCGGCAGCACACACCTGACCCGGGATGAGGATGTGCTGGACACCTGGTTCTCCTCGGCACTGTGGCCGTTTTCCACCTTGGGCTGGCCTGATACGGAGTCCGCTGACCTGAAATACTGGTATCCCACCTCCGTCATGGTTACCGGCTACGACATCATTTTCTTCTGGGTGGCCCGAATGATTTTCTCCGGCATGGAGCAGATGAAGAAGGAGCCCTTCAAGACTGTGTTTATCCACGGCCTTGTTCGGGATGATAAGGGCCGAAAGATGTCTAAGTCCCTGGGTAATGGCATCGATCCCCTGGATATGGCGGAGCAGTATGGTGCCGATGCTCTGCGCTTTAACCTGATTACCGGCAACAGCCCCGGCAACGATATGCGCTTCTTTGTGGAAAAATGCGAAGCTATGCGCAACTTTGCCAATAAGATCTGGAACGCATCCCGTTTCGTGATGATGAATCTGACCATCGACAAGGTAGAGCTGCCCGATAAGCTGGAGCTGGAGGACAAGTGGATCCTCAGTAAGCTCAACACCCTTATCCGTGAGGTCACGGACAATATGGACGCCTACGAGTTGGGTGTGGCTTCCGCCAAGATTTATGACTTCATTTGGGATACCTACTGTGACTGGTATATCGAGCTGACCAAGACCCGTATGAATGGCGACGACCCAGCGGCCAAACTAGCAGCAGAAAATGTGCTGTGCTATGTGTTGCTGCGTATTCTGGAGCTGCTGCACCCCTTCATGCCGTTTATTACGGAGGAAATCTGGCAGGCCCTGCCCCCCGAGGGTAAATATCCCATTTCCGCGCCTTGGCCCTTGTACCGCCCGGAGTTTGACTTCCGAGCGGAGGAGCAGGCCATGGAAGCGGTGAAGGATGCTATTTCCGCTGTTCGTGCCCGTCGGGCTGAGATGAATGTGCCTCCCAGCAAGAAGGCCCAAATGATCATTGCCTCGGACCACGCAGAGGATTACCGCATGGGAGAGCATTTCATTAAACGCATGGCTTACGCCAGCGACATCACCGTGACGGATACGGCACCCACCGACCTGACGGGTCTGGTCACCGTGGTGACCCACGGGGCCAATGTCTATCTGCCCTTGGCGGAGCTGGTGGATTTCGAGAAAGAACTGGAGCGCATTGCCAAGGAGAGGGAGAAGGCTGCTGAAAATCTGGCCCGTATCGAGCAGAAGCTCAGCAATGAAAAGTTTGTCTCCAAGGCTCCGGAGGCTATTGTAAATGCCGAGCGAGAGAAGGCGGAGAAGGCCCGGGCACTCATTGCCAAGCTGGATGAGTCTGCCGCAGCCATGAGAGGTTAATCAAGCAAAGGCTGAAAATAAAAACAGAGAGCGGTACGAAATCGTGCCGCTCTCTGTTTTGCGCAGGGATAGGGGATAGGGAAAGAGGCCGGCACGAATGTGCCGACCTCTTTTCCTGTATTGAATCTTGAGGAGAAAAAGAATGAAATCAAAATCAGACTGCGTGGTGTGCGGAGCGCTTCATACGATGCTCTTCGTAATCCAACTCCAACAGACCGGCTTTAGTGGCAGCCCAAGTGCCGATAGCACCGAAGAACAGGGGCAGATACATGCCTGCCTGACGGATGGGTTCGTCAGGGGCGGTCATCAAGAAAGCGGTAGCTGCGACCAAAATCAGGGATACGATTGCGGTTGCAATATAAAAATTCATGTTTTTCATGCGGTATTCCTCCTAATTCATGAATGAATTTGAAATCATTTCCTTGTTGTGATTGCATAGTAGTATAATTAACAAGAAAAGTAAAGCGATAGAACATTACAGTTAATATTAGAATCACTTATAACGAATTAGAGAAATAAGGATATTGAAAATTTGGTTTTTTTAACAGAAGGAACGAAATTCGACAAAATCTAACTACATAAAAAAGTATAATCACCGTAGAAGACAAGTCTGCGGTGATTTTTAACAGGAAGTGGTGAAAAAATGCAAGTCAAAGCAGAGAGTATCGATCGAAAACTGATCCTACACCTGCGGGGCGAGTTGGATCATCATGCGGCCAGACAACTTATGCAGCACATTGCCCGGGAGCTGGAGTACGCACTGCCGTTGGAGACAGAGCTGGATTTCTCCGGTGTAACATTTATGGACAGTTCCGGCATTGCCGTAGCATTGCACACGATGCAGCAGATGAAGCAACTGGGCGGAAAAATGCGCATAGGGAATCCGTCGGCACAGGTGAAAAAAGTATTTACAGCAGCCGGATTGCAGCAACTCATTGAATTGGAGGAAGGACATGAAAAGTGAAAATCAGGTCGTACTGGAGTTCCTCAGCCGCAGCAGCAATGAATCCTTTGCAAGGGTAGCGGCGGCGGGGTTCGCTATGCAGCTGGACCCAACGCTGGAAGAACTGGGTGACATCAAAACCGCTGTCAGTGAAGCAGTAACCAACGCCATTATTCACGGTTATCCCGATTGTATCGGGCGCATCGTTATGAAGCTGCGCATCCGAGAGGGAAATGTGATGGAAATCATTGTAAAGGATTGGGGCGTGGGCATTGCCGATGTGGAGCAAGCACGAAAACCTATGTTTACCACCGGTAACGACGAACGCAGCGGTATGGGCTTTACTATTATGGAAAGCTTTATGGACACCATAAGGGTGAAATCTGCTCCTCAAAAGGGCACTACGGTCACACTGAAAAAACGAATTTCTACCCGCATGGGAGAGCGAAAATGAGCGAAAACAGGCTGGCGTTGCTGGATAAAGCACAGTCGGGAGACAGCGATGCCTGCGGAAAAATGGTGGAGGAGAACAGCGGCCTGATCTGGGCCGTAGTGAGGCGCTACTATGGCTGCGGAGCAGACCCGGAGGATCTATATCAGCTCGGATGCATTGGATTCATAAAAGCTGTAAAGGGATTTGACATTACATATGGAACACAGTTTTCTACCTATGCTGTGCCAAAAATTGCCGGAGAAATACGCCGGTTTCTGCGTGATGACGGGCCTGTGAAAGTGGGACGAACTCTACGAGAGAAGGGACAAAGCGTCTGGTCGGCCCGACAAAGATTGCGCGCTGCATTGGGAAGGGAGCCGAAGCTGTCAGAGCTGGCCGCAGAGACCGGGTGGAGCGCCGAGGAAATTGCCACAGCGGAGCTAGCCACCGCTGCACCGGAGTCATTGCAGCAGGAGACGGCAGAGGGGCTGACACTGGAATCTACCTTGGGTACAGATGCGCCGGAGGAGTCACTGGTGGAAAAAATTGCGCTGCGGGAGGCCATCCGGGACTTACCGGAACGGGAGAGGGAGACCATCTATCTGCGTTTTTTTAAGTGCATGACCCAGGAGCAGGCGGCACGAGTATTGGGGGTGTCGCAGGTGCAGGTATCGCGTCTGGAGCGAAAGGGGGTAGCACATCTGCGGGAGATGCTTCGGGAGTGATAACTGTCTCGGATTGGAACTCCGTCATGGTGCTGCGATAGCGCTTAGGTAAAAAGGTGTTTTGGCAGCGCTCGTTGTGCCGCTCCTGGATTGCAACGGTATCAAAAAAGGTTTTCCACAGCTTTCGGTATTCTGCTTCCCGGGGGCCGGGCGGTGCCAGAGTCAGGGAATCCACGAAGATGATGCGAGAGCGGCCGTCCTTGTAGAGAAGCAGCTCACCATGAGTACGGTCATAAAGGAAGAAAGCCTCCCCGGCGTATCGGCTGCAAAAATACTGCCGTAGAAAGGGAAGCACTCGATTCTTGGGCGTAATCTCGGCACCCATGATACCGCCGTAGTCTGAGAAACGGACAAAACCCCGCAGCTTCTCCAACTCACCGGAGAGATGACGCACGGCCTTGTACAGAGGATAGCAGGCACTGTCCGATCGGCAGAGAAGAAACTGAGGGCCGTCAGCGTAGAGCTTTTTCACAAAAGCGTACAGGTATGCTTCTTTATTATCCATGCAGGTATAAAAAGCTCTGTAGAGCAGATGCGCAGCCTTAACGGAAAGGGACGATAGGCTGCGCTGAATGCGGTCGCTGTGGTTCAGATCCGTCACCACGGCGCGAATAGAATAGAGGGAGAGAACAGGGAATTCCTCGTTGCTTACAAAGGCAATGGGGAATTCTTTGTTTACATAACTATCGAATATACAGCAAAGAAAGCCCTCGTAGGTGCCGTCGTACTCATAAATCATATCGTTCCAAGACATTCTGTTACTCCGTTGCGTCAAAAAGGGATAGCTGAGGGGCGGCAGAGACAGGCAGAGCATTTTGCTCTACGGCCTGTAATTGTCGAGTTAGCGTCTCGGCAGTGAAGTGCAGACCCGGGCGCATCTGCCC